>Ga0194132_10003079_pt1 | contig 30236 bp, 28 predicted proteins | sample TA2KigOf80mmetaG_FD_148612 | JGI IMG/M metagenome (GOLD analysis project Ga0194132, IMG submission 148612) | Freshwater microbial communities from Lake Tanganyika, Tanzania - TA2015054 Kigoma Offshore 80m | ecosystem: Environmental > Aquatic > Freshwater > Lake | place: Tanzania: Lake...
GCCGGCGACGACGACTGAACGCAGGTCACGCAGGTCGACCTCGTCGATGATCCTCAGCGCTGCTTCCGCCCGGTCGCGCCAGTCTGCATCACGGGTGCGGTGCAACAGTCGCTCAGCGATCGCCTCGACCTGGGCCGCAGGCATCTCCGGTCGGCCCTCGGTGATGGCCTTGGTATTCTCCTGGGCAACGGCGGCCCGCACAGCCGGGAGTCCGCCGAGGAGCAACTGTTCAGCAACGGGGCGTTCGGCTTCGTCGAGGCTGGCGAGCAGCGCATCCCGGTGGGTGCGACCGGCTCGGATGCGTTTGGGGCGCGGCCGCTCCGGCAGGAGTTCTCGCGGTGGGCGGGACCGACGTTCGTCGTCGGATCGTGCCCGATGTTCGCCGTCGGATCGTGACCGAGGTTTGCCGTCGGATCGTGACCGACGTTCGCCGTCGGATCGTGACCGAGGTTTGCCGTCGGATCGTGACCGACGTTCGCCGTCGGATCGTGACCGACGTTCGCCGTCGGGTCGATCGTCGCGACCCTTTCGACGTCGTTGACGATCGGACTTGCCGGCGAGGTTGGTCTGGACAAGTGGTTCGTCGCGCCGGGAACCGATCATCTCGATGAGCTCCGGCTGTTGTCGCGCTGCCTTGGGCGGCAGGACGGCAACGACCTCGATGCCGTCGATCAGGAACTCGGCCTCAGCTCGGAGGATGTCGCCGACTGCAGCGCCGGCCGGGAGGATGGCACCGTCGAGTTCACCCTTGGGTTGCTTGGCCCCGGCGGCACGCCAGGTCCACACATCACCCCCGTCGCGTTGCGACGTCAGTTCGATCTCGAAACGGGTGGCCACGCCCGAACGCTACCGAAGCCGTGACGCCCTGCGAAACCGACGGGCCTACTCCAGAGCGTCGAGGAGAGCATTCTCCACGACCTCAGTGAGTGCCGGATGGCACCACAGCTGGTCCCGAGCGAGGCGTCCGGCGGGGATCTCGAACTGCATGGCGGTGGTGATCTGCTGGACGAGCGTTGCGGCCTGAACCCCGATGATGTGGGCGCCGAGAACCTGCTCCGTGTCGGCGTGAATGAGCACCTTGGCGAATCCGACCTCATCGCCGAGCGCCCATCCATAGGCGGTTCCGCTGTAGTCCCGCCGTCCGGCCCGGTAGGGGATCTGCGCTGCGATGAGGTCGATCTCCCGGAGGCCGACCGCTCCGATCTGGGGCTCTGCGAACACTGCGTGGGGCACGTGTCGTTCGTCGATGCGCCGGGGCGACTCTGGGTGGAGGAGGTTGTGTCGAACCACTCGGGCCTCGTGGTTGGCGACGTGCTTGAGCTGGAGAGCCGACCTGACGTCGCCGATCGCCCAGATTCCAGCCTGAGCTGTCCGCAGCTCGTCGTCGGTCTCGATCCGTCCGTCGGGCGTCAGCTCGACGGAGGTGTGCTCGAGCCCGAGCCGATCGGTGTTGGGGACTCGTCCGGTGCACACGAGCACGGCGTCGGCCGACATCGAGGCGGGGGAGGATCGACCCGAGCTGTCGACCCGGTTGAATCTGACCTCGGTGGTTCCTGAGGCTCGACGGATCGAGGTCACCTGGGAGTTCAGGTGGAGTTGTGCCCGGCGTCGGAACGATTCGGTGAACCGCTCCGAGACATCGTGATCCTCGGCGGTGAGCAGACGCGCGCCCCGATGAACGATGCTGACACGGCTGCCGAGGGCCGAGAACACGTGACCCATCTCGGCGGCGATGTAGCCGCCCCCGACGATGACGAGATGCTCGGGGATCGAGTCGATCCGCATGATCGTGTCGGAGGTGTGAGCGCTGCTCTCGGCGAGTCCATCGATCTCTGGCAACATCGGCCTGGCGCCGGTGGCGATCACCACCTCCCGTGCGGTGATCTCCTCGCCGTCGACGATGACCGTGTTGCGGTCGGTGAACTTCGCCGGACCCTCAAAGAGGGCCACCCCGGGCTGCTCCCGGCGGAACGTCCGGCCGGACTCGGCAATCGGATCGATCCGGCCGAACACTCGATCCCGGATCGCCGGCCAGTCGACGACGGGGGGAGCGAAGTGAACTCCGAGCCGTGCGGCCTCGGCGGCTTCGACGATCCGATCGGCGGGGAGTACCAGCATCTTGGAGGGGATGCATCCCACGTTGAGGCAGGTCCCCCCGAACCGCCCCTGCTCGACGATGCCAACGGTCCAGTCGGCGAATTCATCGGTGAGGATCGTGTTGCCGGATCCACTTCCGATGATCAGCAGGTCGAGGTCGGGCACCAGTGCAGGCTAGGCCGATCCACTGTGCGGTTCGAAGGGAGCGCTCGACAGCGAGGCCGGGAGGATTCGGATAGAACGCGTTACAGTTCTGTGCGACCAGGAGGTGGCTCGTGCACATTGCCTATACCGAGGATCAGCAGCGCTTGCGTGACGAGTTGCGGGAGTACTACAGCGGGTTGCTCTCTGATGACGTTCGCCGTGATCTCCTGCACGAACACGGTGTCGGGCCCGTGACTCGGCGGATCGTCAAGCAGATGGCCGCCGATGGTTGGCTCGGGATCGGATGGCCGGTTGAGTACGGCGGTCAGGGCCGCAGCCAACTCGAGCAGTTCATCTTCTTCGACGAGTCGATGCGGCTCGGGGCTCCGGTTCCGATGCTGACGATCAACACCGTCGGCCCGACCATCATGGAGTTCGGTACCGATTCGCAGAAGGAGTTCTTCCTACCCCAGATCCTCGCAGGGGAGATCCACTTCTGCATCGGCTACTCCGAGCCGGAAGCGGGAACCGATCTGGCGTCACTGCGAACCAAGGCGGTCCGTGACGGGGACGAGTTCGTGATCAACGGCCAGAAGATGTGGACGTCACTCGCCTCGGATGCCGACTACTGCTGGCTGGCGGTGCGCACCGATCAGGATGCGCCCAAGCACAAGGGCATCTCGATGATCATCGTCGACATGAAGGCGCCTGGGATCAGCGTGGAGCCGCTCCACCTGCTGTCCACCCACGACATCAACGCCACCTACTACGACGACGTGCGGGCTCCTGCCGACTGGCTCGTGGGAGGCGAGAACAACGGTTGGACGCTGATCGTCAATCAGTTGAATCACGAGCGGGTGACGTTGTGCTCGCCGGGCCTCCTTCAACAGAGCTACGACGAGGTCCGACGGTGGGCGGCGGAGTCGGTGCGCGCCGACGGCACACGGGTGATCGACTCCGAGTGGGTCCAGATGAACCTGGCACGGGTGTGTGCCGGCCTCGAGTTCCTGCGGCTCATCAACTGGAAGGTCGCCTGGACTGCCACGGAGGGCCACCTCGACGTGGCGGATGCCTCGACCATCAAGGCCTTCGGGACCGAGTTCTACCTCGAGGCGTTCCGGTTGTTGATGGAGGTACTCGGCCCGGCGGCGTACCTCGAGGGGGAGTCGCCCGGGAGCGTGTTGCGGGGCCGACTCGAGATGAACTACCGCAGTCTGCTCATCCTCACCTTCGGGGGCGGGACCAATGAGATCCAGCGCGACCTGATCGGAATGTTCGGACTGGGGCTCCCGCGGGCCCTGCGGAGCTGAGGAGGCCCTCGTGGATTTCCAACTCGACGAAGAGACACAGGCCGTCGCCGACCTCGCCGCTCAAGTCCTCGGCGACCGCTGCACCCACGAGGCACTGCGTGATGTCGAGCGTGCCGGTGGACTGAGGCACGACGCGGGGTTGTGGGCGGCGTTGGCGGAGACCGGCATCCTGGGCGCCTTCGTGCCCGAGTCGGCCGGGGGAGCGGGCCTCGGACTGCTGGCACTCGGCACGGTGCTGGAACATGCGGGGCGCACGACGGCACCCGTTCCGCTGTGGGAGACGCTCGGCCTCGGCGTGCCTGCCATTGCGGAGTTCGCCCCAGCCGACTGGAGCAACGAGGTCCTCGCAGGCGTGGCTGACGGCTCGGTCGTCCTGACTGCGGCCTGGCACGAGCCCGGAGGCGATCCGCTCGTCCCGGTGACCATCGCCGAGCGATCAGGGGACAGGTGGTTGGTCACCGGCACCAAGGTGTGCGTCCCTGCCGGACAGGTGGCCGACGTCGTCCTGATCCCGGCTGCGATCTTCGACGGGTCCGTCGGGCTATTCGCCGTTCGCCGTGACGGCGAGGGCGTGGGCATCGAACCGTTGCGGACCACCCTGGGTGACCCCCAGGCGGCCGTGCTCCTCGCTGAGGCACCGGCGGTACTCGTGGCCGAGGGTCACGAGTCGCTCCGGTGGGCCTACGAGCGTGCCGTGGCCACGCAGTGCGCAGTCATGCTCGGGGCGTGTGCCCAGGCCCTCGGACTGACCGCCACCTACACCAAGGAACGCAAGCAGTTCGATGTGCCCATTGCGTCGTTTCAGGCCGTGGCGCACCGAGCGGCGGACGCCTACATGGATACCGAGGCCATCCGATTGACCACGTGGCAGGCTCTCTGGCGACTCGGTGCCGGGGTCGATGCCTCCGAGCAGGTCGCCGTAGCGAAGTTCTGGGCAGCCTGGGGGGGGCAGCGGGTCGTCCACGCCGCCCAGCACCTGCACGGTGGTGTCGGGGTGGATCGTGACTACCCGTTGCACCGGAGCTTCCTGCTCGCCAAGGAACTCGAGTTGCAACTCGGGGGAGCGACGGCACAACTCAGCGAACTCGGCCGGCTGATCGCCGCTGACTCAGGCTGAACCCGGGTTCCCGGTCCGCTGGTACTCCCGGATCACGGGTTCACCCGGGCTGACGCACATACGTCTGGGTGATTGCTCCTGCGGACGCAACGAGATCGCCCGATGGCGAGCAGGTGATCACCGCTCCCGGCCCGTAGGGCGCGAGACCTTGGGCGAGTTGTGTGAACTCAGCGCCTGAGATGGTGAAGGTCTCGCCGGAGTCGAGGGTCACGGTCTGCTGGCCGGTGATCCCCGAAGCGTCCACGTCGGTGAGCTGGTACTCGCCGGATCCGGCCGCTGTCTCGGCGATCCGGCCCGTAATCACTCCCTGGGCACCGATCGTGAACGAGCCACCCCGCGTCGTGCCGCTCGCCGTGTCGAAGGCATCGAATGAGATCGTGACGTTGTCATCTGAATCGATGGTGATGACCGTGCCGGTGCCGCCAGAGGTGATCTGCAGCGGTAGGCCGGTGCCGGGGTCCTCGAGGGAGTACGAACCGATCGGACAGCCACCTGCGGTCCCACCCGCCGGGACCGTCGTGGTTGTCGTCGTCGTCGTCGATACCGACGTGGCCGGTGCAGCCGATCCACCTCCGGCTGCCGTCGTGGTGGTCGTCGACTGGGCCGAACCGCCGCAGGCGGCGATCAACAGGGTGGTTCCCATGATGAGGATCAGGATTGACAGGTGGCGGTGGCGAAGGGTCGACGGCACGCGGTCACGCCTAGAGCCCTAATCCCAGCGACCCCCCCTGCAACCTACGCCGGAAATCATGATTATGTCCGTTCAGCCCGCTGGAGGGCTGTGGCCACGGTGGTGCCGATGAACTCGAGCAACTCCTCGATCCTCGATGCGTCGAGGTCTGCCGGTGGGCCGATCGCCATTGGATCGACGGCATCGGCCACAACCTGCAGCGACTCGAACAGCTCGTCGAGCACGGCTGTATCGCTTCGCAATCGGTCCTCGAACCACTTCAGGTCTCCGTGACTTCGGCGGGCCTCGAAGGCCCTCTGGCGGCAACTCCGTCGGCAGTACCTCCTCGGACGACCCGGGCCCGCTGCCGGGGCGATCGTGCGGCGGCACCAGGCGCACCGCTCGGCTCCCGAATCCGGACTCGCGGTCGTCTCAGCCGTCTTTGCCGGTTGAGCCGGCTCGTCCGATATTGTCACGTGACGATACTAGTCATGTGCCGTGTGCTGTCGGTGGACGCCGAGGTGAGTCGAACGAATTGTTACGAAATCGGTCCTTTACATCGCGTGTGGATGGGTGTGTGATCCAAGGACGAAACCAGCATCGTGAGGAGACGCCCATGTCCAGCCGTCACCGCCACCGGGAGTCATCGGTCCTGCCAGAGGACCGACCGACACGAAAGGCTGAGCACCGGCGGGTGCGCCGCAACGTCAACCAGGCGCTCCACATGGCGTCTCTCGCCTCGGACACAGACGATCTGGTTCTCGATTTCCCCCACCACACGCACGGGTACCGCGAGGACCACGACGCTCCGCTCAGTCACGACGTCGAGGCACCACGGGCGGTCCTCCGACACTGGAAGCTCCGGTTCTGGAAGCGTCGGAGCCTCCAGCGCCAGCGACGGGCGGTCGCCACGGTCCGCCCCGGGTCGGCCTGAGCGCCGGCTTCGCTCGTCGTCCACTGCCGCTACCCGGTCGTGGTTTCAGCGGTACGGTCTGCCCGTGGCACCTACAGACTCGAGTGGGCTTCCCGAGGCGTTCGAACGTCTGATCGCCCAACGCCACGAGGCAGCAGAGGCTGCGGTCAGGCAGTTGCGTGCCGACCACCCCGACGCCGACACCCACGCCCTCGCCGATGCGCTGATCCGGCGCTGCGTCCGGGATATGGCGCTCGGAGGGGCCGTGACCGGAGGTGCTGCAGCGTCCCCGATCGCCGGAGTGGCAGTTGCTGCAGCCTCGGCCAGCGCCGATGCGACCTGGAGCATCGGCCGCCTCGGCGAGATGGTCATGGGCCTCGGGATCATCTACGGCCACGACGAGTCGACACGACGCGAGCGTGCGATCTGGGTGGCGGCGACCCTCGGCCTCACCGAGGGCGCAGCGGTCGGCATGACCGGCCTCGCCGCCCGGTTCGGTGCCCGGAGCGGCGCACATCTGGTGTCTCGCATTCCTGCTGCTGGAGCAGGTGCGGCTCGGGCGGGTCGCTTCGCCCGTGCCGGTTCGGCCGTCGCCCGTGCCGCATCCGGGAAGGGTCCCTGGAGTCTGGCGGCCCTGCTCCCCTACGGCATCGGAGCGGGAATCGGTGCGGCCGGTAACGCCGCCCTCGCCCAGGCCATCGGGCGGAGCGCCAAGCAGTACTTCACGAGCCTCGCCACGGTGCCACCGGGTGGGGCTCGGACCGCCGAATCCGCCGACGCCGGCGCCTCCGGCTGGTACGAGGAGGTGATCGACGTCGAGGTCGTCGAGGAGATCATTCTCGACGCCGAGATCATCGAGGATCAGTCGTCCGATCGGCGAGCGCGCTGAGGCCTCAGTTCTGTGTCGGATCGGCCGGGTAGAGACCGACTGCGCCGATGGTTCCTCCCTGGCGGCGCAGTACCGATCGCCAGAGATCCTCGGGCCGGGCACAGAGGACGTCGTCGGGTCCCGCGTCGATGACGTACCAGACCCCGGCGTCGATCTCGGCGTCGAGCTGGCCCGGTGACCAGCCGGAGTAGCCGGCGTAGAGCCGCAGCCCGTCGACCCCCTCCACGTTCCCGTCGACGAGGTACTCGATGTCGACGAGCACGACTGGACCGCTCATCACCACGGCGCCGGTCAGTTCGGCGCCGGCGGTGCGCCGCCCCAGGGAGAGCACGGCTCCGGGGGCGACCGGCCCCCCGTTGAAGAACACCTGTGGCTCGAGCACCGGGATCCCGAGGTGCGGCAGATGCGTCTCGATCGCAGTCGGTCCGGGTTGGTTCACCACCAGACCGAGAGCACCGTCCGGGCCGTGGTCGACCACGTAGATCACCGCTTGATCGAAGTTCGGGTCACCGAGGTCCGGAACGGACACCAGGAGTTTGTGTGTGGCGGCTCCGGGCACGACCGTGTCAGTCCAGATCGAGTGACAGCATCCGGATCGCGTTCCCTCGGATGATCTGGTAGCGCTGATCGGGATTGAGGTGCCCGAGCAGATCACGGGCGACCGCAGCCGAATTCGGCCAGGTCGAGTCGGTGTGTGGATAGTCGGTCTCGAAGGTGATGTTGTCGAGGCCCACCCGGTCGAGGCTCTCGATCCCGTGGCGGTCCCGGAAGAAACACCCGTAGATCTGGCGGTAGTAGTACGTCGAAGGTGGCTCGGGTATGGCCTCAGCCACGCCGCCCCACGCACGATGCTCGCTCCACACGTCGTCGGCTCGTTCGAGGATGTAGGGCAGCCAGCCGATCTGACCCTCGGAGTACGCCAGACGGAGTTCAGGGAACCGGATGAGCACCCCAGAGAACAGGAAGTCCGACAGCGAGGCCATGGCGTTGTTGAAGCTGAGCGTCGCCTGCACAGCCGGCGGGGCGTCCGGTGACGTCGATGGCATGCGCGACGAACTCCCGATGTGCATGCAAACGACCGTATGCGTCTCGGCACACGCTGCGAAGAACGGATCCCAGTGGCCGGAATGGATGCTCGGGAGGCCGAGGTGGGCCACGACCTCGGAGAAACACACGGCGTGGCAGCCACGGGCGGAATTCCGCCGGACCTCTGCTGCGGCGAGGACCGGATCCCACAGCGGAACGATGATGAGCGGGACCAGGTGGCCGTTGGAGTCCCCACACCACTCCTCGACCATGTAGTCGTTGTAGGCGTACACGCAGGCCTCGGCGAGTTCCCGATCGGACGCCTCGAGAAAGGTCTGTCCGCAGAACCGGGGGAACGTCGGGAACGACAACGACACCTCGACGTGGTTGGCCAGCATGTCGCTGACCCGGGCGGCCGGGTCATAGCAACCGGGTCGCATCTCGTCGTAGGTGATTGGACTGAGCGTCATGTCGTCACGATCGAATCCGACAGCTGCGACGTGGCGTTTGTGGGGAACCACGAGGTCCTCGTAGATCCAACAATCGGCCGCAGGAGCCTCCTCGTCGAAGACGATCCGGTAGCTCGTCCCGCCGGTGAACTCGAGTTCGCCGATTCCGTGACGCTCGACGCGGGGTCCACGGTCCCGGAAACGACCGGGCAACCAGCGCTGCCAGAGATCGGGCGGCTCGACAATGTGATCGTCCACGCTCACGATCATCGGGAGGTCGATCTCGTCTGTGGTCCCGACCGCCGTCTCGTCCGCTGTCGGGCCGGTGACGTCAGTGCTCATCGGACGCTCCTCGCTGCGAGGTCGACGACGGTGTTCACGGCTCCTGCGTTCACTGCACCGACAGCGAACTCTGGCCGTCGCTCCCCCACCAACTCGCAGTGACCCGGAACCCGGCGAGATCCGCGGTCGGGAGGATGAACTCGAAGGTCCTGCGATAGCCCGTGTGGCTGATCAACCAACGGTCGCCGGAACGGACGTAGCGGTCCTCGTAGAAGGCGGCCCCCTGGAGGACGAAGTTCCACTCGGTGTCGACGATGGTGTCCGACAACGCCCATGTTCCCCGGGCCTCGTCGCCGGTGACGGTGATCTCCGGTTGCTGGACCCGGTGCGATGAGAGCATGGTCGTCCGGCTCATGTTGGTCTCGATGAACCCGACGATCGCCGCCCGCCCCTCGTAGAGGTACCGCCCACCGCTGTAGGCCGCCGTTGCGTCCTCTGCGAGGAGGTCTCCCAGGCCAGCGAAGTCCTTCTGATCGATGCATCGCAGGTAGGCATACTTCGTCTGCTTGATCGATTCCACGTCGAGGAGGCGGTCGATCGAACGCTGCTGCTGCTGCACGTGTCCCCCGGTTCACTGGTACCCCCGGCAGGGTTCACCGAGACTGTACCGTCACACGGCTAAATGACTGCGAGCGAGGAGGCGCCAGTGGGAAGCGATGAGGGAATCGATGGACCCCTCGACACTCCCCTGCCGTCGGCGTCGGAAGTCGCAGCATCGGTGGAAGCCGTGCTGTCCGGTCTGTCCGGGTCCGAACTCGCCCTGCTCACCAGCGGTCGAGACATGTGGCACGCGGAGTCCGTCGCCGGACTCGGAGCCCTCAAGGTCAGCGACGGACCCGCTGGGGTCCGTGGGGCCCGGTTCGTCGGGACGCAATCGGCCTGTGTGCCGTGTGGATCGGCGCTGGGCGCCACATGGGACCCACAGCTCGTCGCCGAGGTGGGTGCCGTCATCGGACGTGAGGCCCGAGCGAAGGGGGTGCACCTCCTCCTCGCTCCCACCGTCAATCTCCACCGGACGCCGCTCGCTGGACGCAACTTCGAGTGCTACTCCGAGGACCCCCGTCTGAGCGCCGAGATCGCCGTGGGCTTCATCAACGGTGTTCAGTCCACCGGCGTGGGAGCGTGCGTGAAGCACCTGGTGGCCAACGACAGTGAGTTCCAACGACACACGATCTCCTCGGCGGTCTCTGAGCGGGCGCTGCGAGATCTCTACCTGATTCCCTTCGAGGCCGCTGTCACCCGGGCCGACGTCGCTGCGGTCATGTCGGCCTACAACCGTCTCAACGGCACGTACTGCGCCGAACACGAGTGGTTGCTCCGGCGGGTCCTCAAGGATGAGTGGGGGTTCGAGGGTCTGGTGGTGTCCGACTGGTGGGGCACGATGAGCCCGACATCAGCAGAGGCTGGCCTCGACCTCGAGATGCCCGGCCCGGCCGTCCACCTCGGGGCACGCAGCGTCGACCGTGTCGCCGCCGGGGAACTCGACCCGGAGATCGTGCTCGACCAGGCCCGAAGGATCATCTCGGTGGCAGAGCGCACCGGAGCCCTCGGGGCTCGGGCCGTGTCGGAGTCCTCCGAGGAACACCCCGGGACGCGCGACGTCCTCCACCGGGCCGCATCGGCCGCGGCCGTGCTGCTCCGCAATGATCGCATCGACGGCTCGCCGCTCCTCCCGTTCGATCCGGATGCGATGGAACGCATCGCCGTGATCGGGCCGAACGCCGCCGACACTGCGATCCTGGGCGGGGGCTCGGCGTGGGTGAACGCACACCGTCACGAGTCGATTCTCGATGGACTCCGTCGCCGCTTCGAGCGGGTCGAACTCCTCACCGAACGAGGAGTCGACTCCAGCCTCACCTGTCCGCCGATTCCCGAACGCCTCCTGGGCACGTCGCAGCAACCCGGGCTGCGGATCGAGTACTTCGACAACCGCGATCTCAGCGGCGATCCCTCACACACCGAGACCACGTCCTCGGCGCGGCTCATGTGGATCGACGACGACACGGTCCCCGGAGCGAACTTCTCCGCCCGTCTCACCGGGATCCTCACTGCCGGCGAGGACGGGCCACACACGTTCGGCCTCACCACCGCCGGGACGGCGACGGTGTGGCTCGACGGTGAACTGCTGCTCGACAACTCGACCGATCCGGTTCCCGGCACGTCGTTCTTCGGGATGGGCACCGAGGAGATCCGCACGACCGTCGACCTCGTCGCTGGGAATCAGTACGAACTCACGTGCGATTATCGGGGATATGAGAACCTGGCGATGGGCGGGTTGCAGATCGGTCTGCTCCGCCCGATCGCTGCAGATGGCATCGCTCGGGCAGCAGAGTTGGCAGCTCGCTGCGAGGCCGCCGTCGTGGTGCTCGGATTGAATGCCGACTGGGAGACCGAGGGGCGTGACCGTGACTCCATGGAGCTCCCGGGCGGGCAGGCCGAACTCGTCCGGGCGGTGGTCCGGGCCAACCCGCGTACCGTCGTCCTGATCAACGCCGGCGCTCCGGTGGACCTCGATGGAACCGAGGAGGCTCCGGCACTCCTGTGGATCTGGTACCCCGGCCAGGAAGGCGCCGATGCCGTCGCCGGGCTCCTCGCCGGCGACGTGGCCCCCTCTGGGCGCCTCCCCACATCACTCACCCGACGCTGTGAGGACCATCCGGCCTTCGCCACGTACCCCGGATCCGATGGTGTCGTGCGCTACGACGAGGATCTGCTCGTGGGATACCGCGGACTCGACGCCACCGGTGTCGAGCCGGTCTTCTGCTTCGGACACGGTCTGGGTTACTCCCCGATCGACTGGGGAACCGCCTCGCTGGATCGGGTGTCGACGACCCGCGGGGAACTCCTCAGCACACCGGTTGTCGTCAGCCTCGAAGTATCCAACAGGGGCTCGGTGCGTCAGCGTGAGGTCGTGCAGGTCTATCTGACGCACCCCGCAGGCAGCGACCGGCCCCCCGTGGAACTCGTCGGATTCACCTCGGTCGACCTCGAGCCGGGCGAGACCGCAGTTGCGACCGTGCAACTCCCGTTCCGTTCGTTCGCCGGTTGGGATGTCGCAGAGTCCGACCATCTGGTGACCCCTGGAACCTTCATCGTGTCGGTCTCGAGATCGTCGCGGGACCACCGCCAGAGGCTCGAACTCGACGTTCGCGCTCACTGACCGGGGATGTCACCGGCTCCGACCTCGACGAGGAGCCGTCGCAGCAGCGGCAGTGGGAGGCCGAGCACCCCGGAACGGTCCTCGCCGATCACCTCCGTGACGAACGGAACGTGGCCTCCATCGTCCTCGATCCGGTACGAGCCGGCCGTGTCGAACGGCTCGAAGCGTTCGACGTAGGTGCGGATCTCCTCCTCGGAGAGGTCCCGGAACGTCACCTCCATGACGTCGACCCCGGTGGCTGACTCACCGTTCCGCCAGACGATGAGCCCGTTGATGAGTTGGTGCGTCGTTCCTGACAGGCGGCGCAGCTGTGAGCAGGCGGACTCGTGGTCATCGGCCTTGGTGAGCAACAGCGGACCATCAGCACCCCACAGGATCCCGACCTGATCGGCAGCGACGACCGGCAGCCCTGTGGATCGGCGGGTCAGGACATCGCGCAGCTTCAGTTGCGCCAGTTCGACCGCGAGTGCCTCGGGCCCGCGCTCGACCAACCAGTGGTCGAGCGCCCGCTCGTCGACTTCAGGGGCAGATGTTCGTACCGTGTATCCGGCCCCACGGAGGACTTCGGCGCGGTATCGCGATCCTGAGGCGAGAAGGAGTTCCACTCCCCCACTCTGGCGTCTCCCCTAGTCATGGGGAGCATCGCGTACGCTCCGCCGGTGGAGCTCGCTGATCTGCTCGACCCAGCCTCGACCGCGGTCGTCACCATGGAGCTCCAACGGGGTGTGGTCGGCGACCTCGCAGGCATCCCGTCGATCGCTGCAGTCTCGAGCGAGCGTTCCCTCCTCCCAGCGTGCCGGCGCCTGCTCGACGCAGCACGGGGCGCAGGTGTTCCGGTGATCCACGCCCTGGCGGTGTGGCGGAGCGACCGTTCCGGAACCAAGTTCAATGCTCCGATCCTGCGGATGCTCGAGTCGTCGGAGAGTCAGGTGCTCGAAGGAACTCCCGCCGTGGACCTCGCAACGGAGCTCGGTGATTGCAGCGAGGATCGACGGAGCATCCGTCACCACGGCCTGACACCGTTCACCGGCACCGATCTGCACGACCAGCTAACTGATGTGGGAGCCCGGACCGTGGTGGCCTGTGGGGTGTCCCTGAACGTCGGTGTCACCGGACTCTGTCTCAGCGCTGTGGACCTCGGCTACGAGGTGGTCGTCCCCGTCGACGCCGTCGTCGGCGTCCCCGACGACTACGGCGCCGACGTGATCCGTCACACTCTCGCTGCTGTGGCCACCTTGAGTGACGTCCCGCAGATCTGTGACATCTGGGGTGCGGTCTGAACCCGAACGGTGCGGTCCGCTCAGGCCCGGGCTACTGCGCTTCGCAGGCCGAGCGTCTCGGCGAGGTCTGTCGCCCGCTCGATCACCTCGGTGCGCACCCAGCCGGCAGGGCTGAGCACGACCCACGACACACCGAGCCCATAGAGCGCCTCGACCTCCTCGGCGAGTGCGGAGAGTCCGGCATCGGGGTCGTTCAGGTAAGCCGGTAGGGCGAACGGAACGAAGGCGACCTCGGGTGGTTTCGGTCGCCCGGCCGCGTCACTCAACTCGGTGAGATCGGCGATGGCGGAACCGAGGTCGGTGAGGCTCGTGATCGGAGCGGTATCGGTCACGGCGTCGAGCCCCGATGGCGTCGGAAACGGTGCCCACACCTCGGCGAACTCGATCGCACGGCGGCGGGCGGCCCTGGAGTTCCCACCGACCCAGATCGGCGGGTGAGGACGCTGGACCGGGCGGGGCAGGGGCGTGACGGTGCGCTCACCGACGTGCTGTTCCTCGCCGGCCATGATCGCCCGCACCTGTCGGAGACATGCGCTGAGGCGCTCGCCCCGATCGGCAAAGGGCACGTCGAGTGCCTCGAACTCGGTGCGGAGATAGCCGGCCGCCACGCCGAGCAGGAGGCGACCCCCGCTGAGTACGTCCAGCGACGACAGGGCCTTGGCGGCGAGAAAGGGATTCCGGTACCCGAGCACGTAGACGAACGTGTGCAACAGCAGACGCGACGTCGCCACTGCGGCTGCGGACAACGCCACCGTCGGCTCGAGGGCGTGGTGTCCCCCGGCGGCCACCCAACGGTCATCGGGTGCCGGGTGATCGGTGACGTACGCCGCAGCGAATCCGAGCCGCTCCCAGGTCGCAGCAAGATCGGCGATCGCCGGGGCGCCGCAGAACTCCGCCGGAGGCCCGGGCCGGTCGACCGGCAGCGCCAGCGAGACGCGCCTCGAGGTGGCAGTGAATCGGATCAGCCAGTTCCGCACGACGTCGGCCGAGGCGTCGTCGAGAGCGTGACCTCCGGGTTGTTCGACCACGTCGACGCTCGATCCGCAGCGACGCAGTACTTCCGCCGCATCGAGACTCAGGAATGCCGGCACGGTCCCGTCGTCGGAACGGGCCACCACGAGTGCCGGGGGGCCGGCCGGAGCTGATCCGCCGGGTCCGTCCGATCCATCGACCACCGGCGCTCCGTCACTGAGTTCGGGCCAGAAACCGGACACGGCGACGATCCCGTCCGGGCGGTCCTCGATCGTGCCGGCGAGCATTGCCAGGGCCGCTCCCTGTGAATGGCCGGCGACGACGACAGGCCGCCCGGCGTCGCCCCGAAGGTCCGCAACGAGATCCGAGAGCCGGCTGAGTGAGGTGCGAACCGATTCCGGCTCGAAACCCTGTGGTTTGTGCACGAACCAGGATCTGACGTCATCGGTCCCCCGTGGGCCTCCCGGAGCGACGATCTCCCAGCCCGGTGGGGCCACCAGCCGGCCCCAGCGGCGAACGTCGCTCGGATCACCGTCATGTCCGTGGAGGACGACGAGAACTCCGTGGCCTCGGTCGTAGTGCTGCACGCCGCATGCTCCCCCCTCAGCCGAGCCATCGCAACCGCTAACGTCCACCGTATGATCCGGCACGTCGTCCTCCTGCAGATCGATCCGGAGAACCCCGACGCAGTGGCAGCAATCGTCTCGGCGCTGTCGGATCTACCAGAAGCAATCCCGGAGATCCGCCGTTACGACGTCGGTGTGGACCTCGGGCTGGCGCCGACGAACTCCACGATCTCGATCGTGGCGGAGTTCGACGACCTCGAGTCGTTCGCCATCTACCGGGACCACCCGGCGCACACAGAGGTGATCGACGAACTCATCCTCCCGGTGCTGGTCGAGCGGGCTGCAGCTCAGAGCGAGGTGGCCTGAGACCAGAACGGACCACGCTGCGGCCGGCGGCCCGAGGACCCAGTGACGGGGAGATTCACTCCCTCCATCGAGCATGACAGGCGACACTCTCAAGGGTAGGGTGACATCAGGATCTCCGGTCGAGCTCCGGCTCCCGGATACCGGCAGGTCGTGTGGGACGGGGTCGGGGGGTTCCGTCCCACACGACCGCCAGCCGGTGCGCCAGACTGCCGCCGTGCCAGTCGTTCGTCCCACCTCTGATTCGTTCGTCGTCGTCGACCTCGAGGGCGCTGATCGCTGCGACGGCGTCGTCCGATGGGCCAAGAAGATCCTGCTGGATGGGGCCAGGTCGCTCGCTCGCTCACGCACCTACGCCTGGGCGAGCATCGGAGAACAGATCAGCGGAGCCTCGGTCGGCATCAGTGCACCCCCGGAGGATCGGGACGAGGCGATCGCCGCATTCGATCGTGCGCCGTGCGAGTTCGCACTCGGCCTCGACATCGGCAAGGGCGTGAACCCCGGAGATCTACCTGTCCGGACTGCCGCCGATTGGCGGAATCCTCTCCTGAACGACGATGACGGTGCAGCTCGACTCGCTCTGGTGTCCGCCGGCGCTGTGGCCGCCGCCGCTGCCCAACTCGGCGGGCTTCACGACAGTACGGTTGCTGTGGAGGGGCCGCCGCCGGCCATCAATGCACTCGGCACCGCGTTCGCCGGATCCGGAGCTGAGGTCCTCGAACTCGACGAGCACTCGCTCTCCGCTGTGATCGCCGCCCGACCCGACGTCCTGGTCCTCGGCTCGGCGGTTGGGCTGCTCGACCACGTCGGAGCCGCAACGATCGAACCCGCAGTCATCGTTCCGTGGGGCCCTATGCCCGTCACGACCCGGGCGGTGGCGGTAGCCCGCCGCAACGGTGTGGAGGTCCTCCCCGACTTCGTCACCACCGTCGGGCCGCTCATCGCAGCGGTGGACTCCTCAACCGATCTCGTTGGCCTGATCGATGTCGCCGGTCAGCGCATCGGCGGGATCATCGAGGAGGTCCGCGACCACCCAGAGGGCCCACTCGTCGGAGCTGCGATCCGGGCCGAGGAATTCCTCTCGACCTGGCAGGCTCAACTGCCGTTCGGGCGGCCCATCGCATGAGGGAGCCGGCAACTCCTCCACTCCCGGACAACGACGGAGATTCCGTCTGGCCCGCTGAGGACTGGGCCGAGGGCCCACAGCTGAGCGGAGACCCAACGGCGCTCGCCGCCCTGCTCGATCCACTGTTCGCAGTGGAAGCGACTCCTGAGCTCGGACGGTCCTTGGCCTTCGTTGCGGTTCAGGGCGGGAGGGTCGTCGCTGAGCGCTACGGGCCGGGAGTGGATCCATCCACGACGCTGATCTCGTGGTCCATGGCCAAGAGCGTCACTCAGGCAGCTGTCGGGATGCTGGTCCGCGACGGACTCCTCGACCCGGACGCCCCGGCGGAGGTGCCGGAGTGGCAGGAACGTGGCGACCCCCGACGGAACATCACGGTCCGGGATCTGCTCGCCATGCGATCCGGCCTTCGATTCGTCGAGGACTACCTCGACGAGTCCCGCTCGGACTGCCTCGAGATGTTGTGGGGCTCAGGCGCCGAGGACGTTGCCGGGTACGCAGCCTCGCGGCCGCTCGAACATCCTGTCGGCACGGTGTTCAACTACTCGAGCGGCACCACGAACATCCTGAGCCGCCTGGTGGGAGACGTCGTGGCTGGCGGCATCGGCCGCGGCAACCAACAGACGACTGCAGACTTCCTGGCCGACCGGATCCTCGATCCGCTCGGCATGCGGAGTGGCACGGTGACCTTCGACGCCGCTGGGACCTGGGTCGGGTCGTCGTACCTCTTCGCCACCGCCCGGGACTTCGCCCGGTTCGGGTTGTGGTACCTGCGAGGCGGTCGTTGGGGATCCGAGCAGCTCCTCGACCCGGCGTGGATCGACTCCGCCCGGACTCGTTGCTCGATCGACGACGAGACCGGGTGGGGCTACGGGGAGCACTGGTGGGTCCGTGACGATGATCTGGGAACCTTCTGGGCGAACGGCTATGAGGGACAGCTGACGATGTGTGTCCCTGCGCTCGACCTGGTGATCGTCCGACTGGGAAAAACCCCCTCCGAGCTCCGGCCACACAGGGAACGCTTCGTGCAGGACGTCCTCAGCTGCTTCGGTGCCTGAGGAGGCGCACGTAGACTCACCCCCATGGCGCAGCTCCACCCCTTCGAGATCCCGACCTTCGACGACGTCGAGTCCGAACGCCTTCACCTGAAGCAGCGACTCGCTGCGACGTGTCGGCTCTTCGGCCGCTTCGGCTACGACGAGGGCGTAGCCGGGCACGTCACGGCTCGGGATCCCGAGCACGCAGACCGTTTCTGGGTCAACGGGTTCGGGATCGACTTCCGTCAGGTCGCCGTGTCCAACCTCATCTGTGTCGACCACTTGGGTGAGGTGGTTGAGGGCGACCATCCGGTCAACCGCGCCGCGTTTGCGATCCACTCGCAGGTCCACCAGGCCCGTCCCGACATCGTCGCCGCCGCCCACACCCATTCGCTCCACGGCAAGGCATTCTCGACCCTCGGCGTCACACTCGATCCGCTCACGCAGGACTCGTGTGCGTTCCACGAGGATCACTCCGTGTTCGACGACTACACCGGGGTGGTTCTGGAGACCTCTGAGGGCCGACGTATCGCTGATGCGCTCGGTGGCCACAAGCTCGTCATCCTGAGGAACCACGGCTTGTTGGCGGTGGGGACGTCGGTCGATGCCGCTGCGTGGTGGTTCATCGCTGCTGACCGTTCGTGTCATGCCCAGCTTCTGGCCATGGCCGCAGGCAAGCCCGTGCACATCGATCACGACCAGGCCGTGCTCACCCGTACCCAGGTCGGCAGTGAGATCGCTGGAATGGTGAGCTTTCATCCCCTGTGGAACTGGATCGTGAGTCAGGAGCCCGACCTGCTGGACTGAGCGTCGGTACCGGGAAGCGCCTCCTTCGCCCTCCCCGAGGGTGACGTCTTCGCCTCCTTCGGTACTGGGGTAGGGTTCGCACACAACCGAGCCGCAACCCACCCGGGAGAGCGTCAGCACCGCTGGCCGCCGAAGGAGCAACCGCCCCGGAATCTCTCAGGTACCCGCACCGGGTGGGCCAGGAAACGCTGGAGAGCAGCCCCGTTCGGGGCTCACCGAAGGGGAAAGCCGGAAGCATCTTCCGGCGAAACTCTCAGGTCCCACGACAGCGGGGGGTGGACACCACCCGTCACGCGTCATGGAGGACCAGTGGGCACACAGCACAGCGACTTCGGAGATCGTCACATCGGCCCCAGCGACGGGGACGTGGCCGCCATGCTCTCCGCGCTGGGAATCGACAGTCTCGAGTCGCTCCTCGATCGGGTCGTTCCGAGCCACATCCGCGATCCCGAGGCGCTCGGCCTGCCCTCGCTGGGTGAAGCGGACGCGTTGGAGCGGCTCCGCTCGATCGCTGCTCAGAACCGTGTCCGCACCGCACTGATCGGGTGCGGCTACCAGGCCAACGTCACGCCGCCCGTGATCCTCCGCAACGTGCTCGAGAATCCGGCCTGGTACACCGCCTACACGCCGTACCAGCCCGAGATCTCCCAAGGCCGCCTCGAAGCCATCTTGAACTTCCAGACCGCCGTGGCCGACCTGACCGGTATGGACATGGCCAATGCGTCGCTCCTCGACGAGGCGACGGCGGCGGCTGAGGCGATGACGATGCTGCGCCGGGCCTCGAAGACCGACAGTGACGTCTTCCTCGTCGACCACGATTGCCATCCGCAGGTGGTCGAGGTCGTCGCCACCCGGGCCGAACCACTCGGATTGAAGGTCATCGTCGGCGACCCCGAGACCGACCTTGCCGCCCACGATGCGTTCGGGGTCCTCGTGGCCCATCCCGGATCGTCCGGACAGGTTCGCGATCTCCGACCGCTGATCGATGCGGCACATGCCTCTGGGTCGTTGGTGGCAGTGTGCACCGACCTCCTGGCGTGCTGCCTGCTCGATCCTCCCGGCGACGCCGGGGCCGACGTGGTCGTGGGGTCGGCCCAGCGTTTCGGGGTGCCGATGGGGTACGGCGGTCCACACGCCGGATTCATGGCCGTGCGGGATGCGCTGAAGCGTTCCCTCCCGGGCCGCCTCGTCGGTGTCTCGATCGACGCCGATGGTGCCCCCGCCCTCCGCCTGGCGTTGCAGACCCGGGAGCAGCACATCCGACGCGAGAAGGCCACATCGAACATCTGCACCGCACAGGTCCTGCTCGCCGTGATCGCCGGGCTCTACGCCTGCTGGCACGGCCCGGATGGGCTTCGGCGGATGGCCGAGAGGATCCACGGGCTGACCGCTGCTGCTGCTTCGTTTCTCCGGAACAACGGGCGTGAGGTGACCGGGACGTTCTTCGACACGATCACTGTCCGGACCGAGGACGTCGATGTGGTGCTCGCCGAGGCCCTGCGCAACGACCTGTTGATGCGCCGGGTCGATGGTGAGCGAATCGGAATCTCCTTCGACGAGACCACCGATGCCGATGTCGTGCGCCGAGTCCTGGCCTCGTTCGACGTGCATGTTCTCGATCACGAGATCGAAGCGATTGCGGCGACAGCGGCGGAGGACCTCCCGGGCATTCCCCCGCAGCGACGTCGTCAGACACCCTTCCTCGAGCATCAGGTGTTCTCGAGCTACCGCTCGGAGACCGACATGATGCGGTACCTGAGAAGGCTCGCCGACCTCGATCTGGCCCTGGACCGCACGATGATCCCGCTCGGCTCGTGCACGATGAAGCTCAACGCCGCCTCGGAGATGCTCCCCGTCACCTGGCCGGAGTTCGCCGACATCCACCCGTTCGCACCAGAGGCCGATGCTGTCGGTTACCGCCAGCTCATCGACCAACTCGAACAGGCTCTGGTACGCATCACCGGATACGCCGCCGTGTCGTTCCAGCCCAACGCCGGGAGCCAGGGTGAGTTCGCCGGTCTCCTCGCGATCCGGGCGTACCACCACAGCCGTGGCGATCGCCGACGTGAGGTCTGTCTGATTCCCGCATCGGCGCACGGTACGAACGCTGCGAGTGCCGTCATGGCCGGGATGCGTGTGGTGGTCGTGGCCACCGACACCGATGGGGATGTGGATCTCGACGACCTTCGACGGCTCGCTGAGGAGGCCGGAGACGAGCTCGCAGCGATCATGGTCACCTATCCGTCGACACACGGTGTGTTCGAGGAGGGCATCACCGACCTGTGCCGGATCGTGCATGACCAAGGGGGACTGGTCTACGTCGATGGAGCAAACCTCAACGCCCTCGTCGGAGTCGCCGGACCCGGACGATTCGGTGCCGACGTCAGCCACCTCAACCTCCACAAGACCTTCTGCATCCCACACGGCGGCGGGGGCCCGGGTGTTGGTCCGGTGGCGGTCGCTGAGCACCTCGTTCCGTTCCTGCCGTCGCACGGTTCGCTCGACCGGCCCGCTGAGTCGCGTGGCGTCGGAGCAGTGTCGTCAGCCCCGTACGGATCAGCCGGCATCCTCCCGATCCCGTGGATGTACATCACGATGATGGGCGACCGACTGCTCGACGCCACGGCCGTGGCGATCCTCAGTGCCAACTACATCGCCCATCGTCTCGAAGGGGCATTCGAGGTGCTGTACCGAGGCCGGAGCGGGTTCGTTGCCCACGAGTGCATCCTCGACCTGCGGGAGATCGAACGGACGACTGGTATCTCGAACGAGGACGTCGCCAAGCGCCTGATCGACTACGGATTCCACGCTCCGACGATGTCGTTTCCCGTGCCGGGCACCCTCATGGTCGAGCCGACCGAGTCGGAGGGTCTCGCCGAACTCGATCGCTTCTGTGACGCAATGCTCGCAATTCGCGCCGAGATCGATGCGGTTGCGAGCGGAGAGTGGCCTGCGGAGGACAACCCGCTCGTCAACGCCCCTCACACCGCCGCTGCTGTCGGGGCCGATGACTGGCCCCACCCGTACTCCCGGCGCACCGCCGGATGGCCGACCGGCGTGGAGGAGCGATTCAAGTACTGGCCTCCGGTGCGACGAATCGATGGAGGCCATGGGGACCGCAACCTCGTCTGCAGCTGTCCCCCAATGGAGGGGCTGACCTCCACAGTCGATCGACAGCAGAACGATCGCTAGAGAAACGGGAGCGCCACGGCTGTGGCGGCGATCGCCGAGGAGTCCCGAACCAACTCCACCTCGGTGCCGGGATCGAGGGGCACGTCGACGTAGCCCAGAGCGATTCCACATGTGAGCATCGGCGAGAAGTTTCCTGAGGTCACGACGCCCACCCTCTCCCCTGCGAGCAACACCTCGTCGCCGGCCCGTGGGGGCCGCCGACCGAGCGTCCGGAAACCCCCGAGCACCGGCGATATCGGTGCGGAGCGTTGCTCGAGGAGGGCATCGCGGCCCCGGAACTTCTCCTTGTCCCAGCCGACCACCCACTCCAGACCGGCGTTCAACGGGGTGATGCCCGGACCGAGCTCCTGCCCGTGCAGCGGGAGTCCGGCCTCGAGGCGAAGGGTGTCACGTGCTCCGAGGCCGGCGGGAACCACATCAGCATCGAGGAGAGCATCCCAGAGGGTGGCGGCACCGCTCGAGGGAAGGGCGACCTCGACTCCGTCTCCACCGGTATAGCCGGTTCCGGCGACGGTTCCCTCGACGCCGTCCCACACGAGTGGCTGGACCCGGAAGCGTCCCACCGACGCAGCCTCGGGAGCGATGGCGGCGAGCCGGTCCCGAACCCCCGGACCCTGGACGGCGAGCACCGCCCGTTCAGCAGTCGTGTCGGTCACCACGCACCCGGTTGAACGGAGGGCGTCTTGAACCCGCGCTGTGTTGGACGCATTCGGCATGACGTCGAAGGATGCCTCGTCGCGCCACCACACGATGATGTCGTCGACGACGGAGCCGTCGCCCTCATCGAGCAGGTGGGTGTACTGCGCCCGTCCTGGTTCGATCCGCCGAAGGTCATTGGTCAGGCTGCGTTGCAGCTGCTCGAACGCGCCTGGGCCCTCGACCCGCACCGTTCCGAGATGGCTCACATCGAAGACGACTGCACCGTCACGGCAGGCACGGTGTTCAGCCAGGGTGCCGGTCGGGTACGACAACGGCATCTCCCAGCCACCGAAGGGGACCATCTTTGCGTCGAGCCGCCGATGAACGGCATCGAGCGGGGATCGACGCACGACTGCGGGAGTGCTCAGACTGCGTCCGACCGAGCCGGGCTGCCCAGATCCTCCGGGAACAGCTCGACGATACGGGCATCGAGTTCGTCGACCACACCGGCGAGCGGGAGCACGCTCAGGACCCCTTGGCCGTGCTGGAGAACGTCGATCAGTTCCTCGCCGTCACGTACGAGCACCGAGCGTGCTCCGTTGATGACGAGGTTCGCAGTCGTCACGTCACCGCCGAGTTGGTCGCGGACGAACGAGAACAGTTTCCGGACGAGTTCGAGCTTGATTCCAGAGTCCAGGAGGGACTTGACCACCTTGAGCTCCAGGAGGTCCCGGTAGGAGTAGGAACGACGCGACCCACTTCCAGTGGCGTCGCTGATCGAAGGACGAATTAGGTCGGTGCGAGCCCAGTAGTCGAGCTGTCGGTAGGTGATTCCGACGATCTCGGCCGCTCGGGCACCGCTGTAGCCGGGTTCCGGGGATGCCTCGACGACGTCCACTGAGGGTGATTCCACTGTGCCTCCGTTCACGGCTAATTCGGCTGGGGTCCGAATGCGCCCGGTGAAACTACTCCAACGTGATTCCGAAGGAAAGGGAATTCGCGCGATTGGTGTCTCAGCGACGATCGAACCCGGTCCGGGGACCTCTGCGCCCAGCGGCACAGCGCCCAGCACCACGAACTCACGAAGCCGGGCCGAAATCCTCCGGGGACACCGATTCGATGAACTTGTGGAATTCCTCCACGACCTCCTCGGGAGGGGTGTCCGGGACCTCTCCAGACGGTTGCTCCTCAGCGCAGACCCCGACGTCGTCGAGGACGGCCTCGGCCACGTAGATGGGGGCTGCCGTTCGGGCAGCGAGCGCAAAGCAGTCCGAGGGCCGAGCCGAGATCTCGAGTACCTCGTCGTCGAGATCGAGGTGCAGTTCGGCGAAGAAGGTGGTGTCATCGAGATGGGTCACGACGACCCGAACGATCTCGGCGCCGAGCTCCTCGATCACGCTCAGGAGGAGGTCGTGCGTCATCGGGCGAGGTGTCGTCTCCCCCTGGAGGGCCATGTTGATCGACATGGCCTCCGGCTCCCCGATGAAAATCATCATGGAGCGCCCCGGCTCCCGGAGCTCACGCAGCACCACGAACGGGGCGTTGGACGGGGGGACCACTCTGACACCGAGCAGGTCGACCGGGATCACGGGGAAAGTGTAGGTGTCAGGAGAGCGGGCTGCTGACCAGTCTCAGGTGGCCTCGCCGAGCACCGGGCCGAGTTCCCTCCGAAGCAGGGCGGCGTGCAGATCTGCGCCGATTCCGGCGAGCTCTCCGCTCAGTTCGACCGCAGCGCGCTTGGATTCCGGGTTGCGTTGCTTGAGGAGCGGCAGGGTCAACTGCTCGATGACGCCGGCCTCACGCTCAGCCGAGACGAGGTACATCCTGAGATGACGGGCGCTGATCCCGTGCGTTGCCGCCCGACCAGCCAAGGTCGCCACCTCGAGGGCTGAGTGGCCATAGAAGGTCTCCCCGGCCCGCTGTGCAGGACGGACGAGGCCGAACCGCTCGAGGTCGGCGAGAAGGTCCAGACCGACACGGGCGGCGTCACAGAGCTCGTCGGCGGTCATGGTGGGCTGGTCACCCTCCGGTCGGTCAGTCCACAGCGGCGCACGTCGGCGTGCTGAGGATCGCAGCGGCCGGGGGTCCTCCTGCAGCACAGCGACGAGGTCGGCCGGCGTCTCGAGCGGGCGCCGCCGAGTGGGAGTCACTGGAGCCTGCGGGGATGACGCCGGCTCTGTGTCGGCCGTCGAGCCGGTGCGAGGTCCCGTCAAGGGAGCGGAGCTGCGATCGGAACGTTGAGCACCGACACCGGAGCCTGTCGAGGTGACACGCTCGCCACCGTCGTTCAGTTCGTCGGTCTGCTCCGCAGAGATCTCGACGCCGTGGAGGTCCTGAGGCTCCCACAGCGTCGGCTGTTCGGGATGCAGCTCGACGAACCGGTCGACTCCCTCGTCGAGCATCTGGCGGATCACCTTCAGCGGCAGGAAGTTGTCACGCTGCTGATGGAGGATCCATCGAAGTCGTCCGACGTCGGGCCCGTTGAAGCGCCGGTAACCGGATGCCGTGCGTCCCGGTTGGATGAGCCCCTGGCTCTCGAGGAACCTGATCTTGGAGATCGTGACGTCGGGGAACTCCTCCTGGAGCAGTTCGAGTACCTCCCCGATCGACAGTTCGACGGACTCCTCGGTCGCCTCGGAACTCACTGCTCCCCCCCGTGCGTCCCCACCACTAACATCAGCCGGAATCTTCCGATCTGGATCTGGCTCCCCTCCCGGATCACGGCGGTGGTCACTTGGGTTCCGTCGACATAGGTTCCGTTCATCGATCCGGTGTCCCGGATCGAGAACTGACCGAGCGGATCGACCGTGATCTCCGCGTGACGCCGGGAGACCGTGATGTCATCGAGGAAGACGTCGCTGTCGGGATGCCGCCCGATCGACGTCACGACGGGTCCGTCCCCCGGGCCTCGGAGTTCGAAGCGGGCACCGGCCTGATCTCCGCGGATGACGATGAGCTTGGCCTCCTCACCAGCCCCGAGGACGTCGACTCCAGGGACTGGCTCCGTGGCCGTGGTGGGCTCGTCGGAGGCCGGCAGTTCAGCACCGCACGCCGAGCAGAAGTTGGAGCCGGGTACGTTGAGAAACTCACAGACCGGGCACTCGACCGGGTCAGCGGGCACCTCCTCAGCCCTCCGTCAGTGCTCGGTACGCCTCGGCATCAAGCAGCGTCTCGGTCGCACGCAGATCGATGGGTTGGATGACCACCAGCCAACCGGCGCCGTACGGATCGCTGTTCAGGAGCTCCGGTGCGGTCTCGAGCTCACCGTTGACCTCCACCACGCGCCCTTGGACAGGGGCATAGATCTCAGACACCGACTTGGTCGACTCGACCTCACCGAATGTCGAGTGCTGGTGAAGCTCATCTCCGACGCTCGGGAGCGCGACGAAGACGATGTCACCGAGAGCATCCTGTGCGTAGTCGGTGATACCGATGCGGAAGAGGCCGTTCTCGTCACGGACCCACTCGTGTTCGGCGGTGAAGAAGAGCTGTTCAGGGACGTTCACGACTTCTCACGCTACCTGAACGTCGACACCGACCGCGAGGCGGAAGCTGGTCATCGGATCATCTGGCGGATCCGGCGCAGGTACTCCTGCATGAGGGTGCGGGCTTCCTCGGCGGTCGACCCCTCAGCCCATACGTGCGTGGACATGTCCTCCGGATCAGGCAGAACGAGAACCCAACCGCGCTCGTGATGGATCTTGACGCCCTCGATCAGATCGACCTCTCGCCCGTGGGTCTGTTCGACCAGCGTCCGCATCACCGCACCCTTCTGGTCCCACGGCGTCGAGACGACATCGTGTTCGAGGTGCACAGCGGGCAGTGTGGCGATGACCTCTGACAATTGAACCTTCCGGGCAGCGAGCAGATCGAGCATCTTCAACAGGCCACCTGCGGCATCGAAGGCGGGGAGGAAACCGGGGAGGATGATCCCGCCCTCTAGGTTCACGGCGAAGCCGACCCCGGGTGTCGTCGCCGACGACATCAACGAGGCCGCCGACGTCTTGGTGCGGACGACGTCGTAGCCGTGATCGCGGACGATGCGTTCTGCGGCGGACGGGGCAACGACCGGGAGCGCCACGGTATCGCCCACCATCCGGTCGCAGACGAGATCGAGGAAGGCCAACATAAGCTGCTCATCTTCGATCACATGCCCCAGATCGTCGATCAACGTCAGTTGATCGCCGCTGGGGTCGATCACTGCTCCGAGATCGGCCCGAGACGCGACGACGAGTTCACCGACCTCTCGAGCGTGTTCCTTGCGGTCGAAGCCGATGACGCCGGCGGTCGACGCGTAGGGATTGAGTGCCAGAACCTCCCCGCGTAGCTTCGCCAGGACGCTCGGCATGGCAAAGCTCGTCGAGCCGTACGCATAGTCGATCACGACCTTGAACCGGCGACTGGCAATAGCGGAGACGTCGATAATTGCTTCCAGCGCCACGGCGTACTGCTCGATTGCACGAGGAACCAGATCGATGTCGCCGATCTCACTCGGGCGTACCCGGCGAAAGTCCTCGCGCGCGAACAGGCGCTCGATCTTGCGTTGGCGATCCTCGAGAATGTCATCCCCGTCGGAGTCGAAGAACCTGATGTCGACGGTATCCGGGTCATCGGTGTGGAGACGCACCGTGATCCCAGCAACGGCGCTGGCGCTACGGCAGTGGAAGCGGGTCAGGGGAACGCTGACCACCTCAAGATCCATGACGTTCACGCCGCTGGCGTTGAGTCCGGCGATGACCGCCCGCTTGAGCATCCGGGCTGATCGTGAGGAGTCCCGGGACACCACCACGATCGCACCTCGTCGAAGCGATGTGGCGAACGCCATGGAAAGACGCGCTGCGAGTTCCGGTGTGACGTCGACGTTCGCCAACCCGCTCACTCCACCGCGTCCGAACAGACTCCTTGCGCCGCGGGACTCCCAGACCAGCGACGAGTTCACGATTGCGCCGGCTTCAACCGTCTTGAACGGGTAGACCTTGACGTCAGAGGAAACCACAGCATCCTCGCCGATGAACACCTCGTCGCCGACCACGGAGCCGTCTTCACAGCGGGCCCCGCGGCGCAGGTCGGCGGCATTGCCGACGACGGCACCCCGCAACTTGACCCGCTCACCGAGATAGGAGTTGTCGTGGATGACGGACCGCTCGAGTTCGGCCTCGGCCCGCACACGCACACCGGTCCCGAGCGCCACGTACTCACCCACCTTGACTCCGGCGTCGACGGTGCAGTTGGGTCCGATCACTGCGGGCCCGTCCAGGATCGCGTCCGGATGAATGTCGGCACCCTCGTCGACGTAGACGCCGGACGCAACCTCGAACCCCGGGATCTCCACATGCACACGGCCGTCGAGGATGTCCTTGTGGGCCCGCACGTAGGCCGAGAGCGTTCCGAGGTCCTCCCAGTAACCGTCAGCGACAAAGCCACTCACTCGGTGGCCGGCCTCGAGGAGTCGAGGGAACACCTCGGAGGAGAAGTCGACCGCTGCGCCCTCGGGAATGGCATCGAGCACGATCGGTTCGAGGACGTAGATACCTGAGTTGATCGTGTCGGAGAACACCTCACCCCATGTCGGCTTCTCCAGGAACCGAGCGATCAGGCCGGACTCGTCTGTGGTCACGATCCCGTATTCGAGGGGGTTCTCGACTCGAACCAGGCCGATCGTGGCAGCAGACCCACTCCCGGAGTGATCGTCGATCACTGCGCCGAGATCGATGTCGGTGAGGACGTCGCCGGAGATGACGATGAACGTGTCGTCGAGTTCAGCACTGGCATTGCGTACAGAGCCTGCGGTTCCGAGCGGCATCTCCTCGGTGGCGTAGACCATGCGTACCCCGAACTCCGACCCATCGCCGAAGTAGTTGCGAATAATATTGGGCATGAACGCCAGCGTGACCACGATCTCCGTGATTCCGTGTCGGCGCAGGAGATCGACGATGTGCTCCATCATCGGCCGGTTGACCAGTGGCAGCATCGGCTTGGGAACGTTCGAGGTGAGAGGGCGAAGCCGGGTCCCCTCGCCACCCGCCATGATCACTGCCTTCACGCCGAGCCCCCTTGATCAACCGCCACACTAGCGATCGCGGCCGAGGACTCACGCCCCTCGCGCAGAGACGCCAGACCACGAGGGATGTAGCCGATGAAGGCCAGAATCGAGCACACCAGCCCCGGGAGCCCGGTTCCCCAGGCAACCAGGTTCAGCAGGTCGGTGATCCACGGCGCCAAGCGGTCATCGGAAGCGGCGAGGAATGCCGGGAACGCAATCATCAACAGCAGCGTGCCCGTCTTGCCGATGAAGGTGACGTCCATCCTGACGCCTCCTGCTGCGAGCAACCCGACGACCCAGATCGACAGGAGCACTTCCCGGACCACCACGATGAGGCCGAACCACAGGGGAACAGCTCCGGCAATGATGATCGACCCGACTCCGACGATGAGCAGGAGACGGTCCACAGTGGGATCGAAGGCCTTGCCGAGCTCCGAGACCTGGTTGAACCTCCGGGCGACGTAGCCGTCGACCCAGTCGGTTCCGCCCAGCACGGCGAGGAGGAGGGCCGCTACCGCCGGAGCGTCCTCGCCGAACAGCAACCACACGAACACCGGGATACAGAGCAGGCGGATCAGGGTGATCAGGTTCGGCACGGTGAGGAAGCGGGGCCCACCCGGCTCTGTCAGCTGCACGTCCACTTGCGCACTCTAGGACCACTCCGATCGATCTGCGATGCTCTGGACATGAGCGATGTCGGACCAACGCTGTTCACCCGGATCATCCAGGGCGAGCTGCCCGGTAGATTCGTCTGGCGAGACGACCACGTGGTGGCCTTCCTCACGATCGAGCCCATCCGTCCCGGCCACACCCTCGTGGTTCCGGTGACGCCGGTCGACCAGTGGATCGACTTGGAACCCTCCACGTGGCTGGCGGTGAACGAGGTGGCCCTGGCAGTCGGCCGGGCGATCTCTGAGGCATTCCAACCGACGAGGGTCGGATCCATCATTGCGGGGATGGAGGTGCCGCACTGCCACGTGCACCTCGTGCCCATCGACTCAGAGGGCGAGCTGAGCTTTGCCCTCGCCGACCGCACCGCCACTCCCGAGGACCTCGATTCGGCCTGCGAGCGAATCCGCTCCGCGCTCCTGCAGGCCGGCCACGAGACATCAGTCCCGACGGACTGAGTTCAACGTGGCCGCACCGGCACACTGCCGTCGGTGGCGAACGGTGCGCCTGGCGGTGCCGGCACCGCTTCCAGCAGGTGGACACCCTTGTGTCTGGCGTCATTGACCTCGGTCGAAACCGGCCGGTAGGTGATGAGGTCGTCATGTGCAGGAGCGCACAACTCCGAGAACCTCTCCTCGGGGAGCCGGTCGTGTCCCAACCACTCGGCCCAGTCGGCCCGGGCGATGAGCACCGGCATTCGATCGTGGATGTGCGCCATCTGATCGTTCGCCTGGGTGGTGAGGATGGCGACGGACCGGACTTCCCTATCTCCATCAGCTGGGCTCCACCGTTCCCACAGCGCACCGAATGCGTATGGCTCGCCGTCGGGTCGATGGATCAGGTACGGCTGCTTCGCACCTGCGGACGGTCTGTACCACTCGTAGAACCCATCGGCAGGCACGAGCGCCCGGCGGCCGGCTGCGGCCTTGCGGAACGATGGCTTGGACTGAGCAGTCTCGCAACGGGCGTTGATCATGCGGTAGCCGACCGACTGATCCTTGGCCCAGGGCGGTATCAGGCCCCATCGACGCCGGACGAGTCGCCGGCCTTCATCGGGCTGCTCGACGACCGCAAGGATCTGTCGTCCCGGGGCGACGTTCGCATTAGCCCGCCAGCGTTCACCCTCGGCCTCGATGAGCCCTGACTGGTCGTCATTCGCCTCGAAGTACGTTGACAGCGACGCCGGTGAACTCACCGAGACGAACCGGCCGCACACGTTCTGAGTGTAGGTGCCACGCCCGCTTCGCCGGCCGCCGATACGATCCTCCGGCGTGGCGGTTCCACCCGATCAGAAAACCGGAACCGACTGGGGACCAGGGCCGGAGAGCGGTCCCGATCCGACGTGTGCCGACCTTCCGTTGGCACCCAGGGCCGCGGCACCTGTGTTGTCGGTCATCACCCCGACCTACAACGAGGCGACCAACCTGC
>Ga0194132_10003081_pt1 | contig 30229 bp, 27 predicted proteins | sample TA2KigOf80mmetaG_FD_148612 | JGI IMG/M metagenome (GOLD analysis project Ga0194132, IMG submission 148612) | Freshwater microbial communities from Lake Tanganyika, Tanzania - TA2015054 Kigoma Offshore 80m | ecosystem: Environmental > Aquatic > Freshwater > Lake | place: Tanzania: Lake...
GGCGATGTCGCTGACCTGCCGCTGACCCGCAAGACAATGGCCGGCTGCGCCGGTTGTTTCCACTTGGCGGCGGTGGCTTCCGTGCAGCGCGGCAACGAGGATTGGCTGGGCACCCACCGGGCCAACCAGACCGCCTCCATCGCCGTGTTCGAGGCGGCGCGAACCGCCGGCGACGGGCGCCCGGTGCCGGTTGTCTATGCCTCCTCGGCCGCGGTCTATGGCGACAATCCCGCCCTGCAGCTCAAGGAGACGGCCGAGACCCGGCCGCTGTCGGCCTATGGCGCCGACAAGCTCGGCACGGAATTGCACGCGCGGGTCGCCAGTCTGGTGCACGGCGTGCCCACGGTCGGCTTACGTTTCTTCAATGTCTATGGGCCCAGGCAGGACCCGGCCTCGCCCTATTCCGGGGTGATCGCGATCTTCGCCGGACTGCTCGCCGCCGGTCGACCGATCGCCGTGCACGGCGACGGTCGGCAGAGCCGCGACTTCATCTATGTCGGCGACGTGGTGCGCTACCTGCTGGCCGCGATGGCACTGAAGCCAGCAAAACCGCAGGTGTTCAACGTCTGCACCGGCCGCGTTACCAGCATCCTGGAGTTGGCCCGAGCGATCGGACAGGTCAGCGGCAAGCAGCCGGAGATCGCGCACGAGGCCGCCCGCGCCGGCGACATTCGTGCCTCGCTGGGCGATCCCGGCCGGCTCAACGCCACGTTCGGCTTCGCCGCCGGCACCACGCTGTCGGAAGGCCTAGCCCGCACCCTGACATGAGGCTTAAGTCGCGCGCAAGGCTCCCCGGCCGGCGAAGCGGGCGGCCTTCCCCATCGCCTCCTCGATCCGCAAGACCTCGTTCCACTTGGCCATGCGTTCGGAGCGGCTGAACGAGCCGACCTTGAGTTGGCCCGCGTCCCAGCCGACCGCCAGATGGGCGATGGCGACATCCTCGCTCTCGCCGGAGCGGGCCGAGACGATGGCGGCGTAGCCGGCCGCCCGCGCGGCGTCCAAGGCCGCCTTGGCCGCCGTCACCGTGCCGGCTTGGTTGGGCTTGACCAGCAGGGCGTTGCAGGCGCCGTCGGCGGCGGCGTGCCGCACCCGCGCGGCGTCCGTTACCAGGAAGTCGTCGCCGATGATCTGCACGCGCTCGCCGAAGGCCCGGGTGAAGCGCTGCATTCCCGCCGCGTCGTCCTCGGCCAGCGGGTCCTCGATGGAGACGATGGGATAGCGCTCGAGCCAGCGGCCCCATAATTCGCACAAGCCGTCGCTGTCGTATTCGCGGCCCTCCAGGCCGAGCCGGTAGCGTCCGCCCTTGCCCAACTGGCTGGCGGCGATATCGAGGCTGATGGCAACTTGGCCGCCCGGCGTGAAGCCGGCGCGTTCGATGGCGGCGACCAGCGCCGTCAGTGCCTCCTCGTTGCTGGCGAAAGCGGGCCAGTAGCCGCCTTCGTCGGCCACGCCCTGAAGCTGGCCGCGTTCGGCCATCAGCCGCCCGGCGGCCAGATAGACCTCCGCGGTCCAGTCGAGCGCCTGCGCGAAACTGGCGGCGGCTGGGCACATCACCATGAAGTCCTGCACATCGACCCGCCGGCCGGCATGCGCGCCGCCGCCGAAAATCTGGATCTCCGGCAAGGGCAGGCGGCAGGGCTGCCCGGCGGCGAGGTAGCGCCAGAGCGGCAAACCGGCGGCGGCAGCAGCAGCCTGCAGCACCGCCAGCGAAGTGGCGATCGCGGCGTTGCCGCCCAGACGGCAAAACTCGGCCGTGCCGTCGAGCTCGGCCAGGCGGGCATCGATCGCCGCCTGCTCGTGGGCGTCGAGACCAAGCAGGGCTTGCGCGATCGGGCCGTTGACGTTGCCGGCCGCGTTGCGCACGTCGAGGCCGCCGAACGCCTCCCCGCCGTCGCGCAGGTCGAGCGCTTCGCCGCTGCCGGTCGAAGCGCCGGCCGGCGCGATGGCGCGGCCAACCGCGCCGCCGGCCAAGTGCACCTCGGCTTCGACCGTCGGACGGCCGCGCGAATCCCATACCCGCCGGCCGCGCAGGGCCGCGATCGCCGTCTTGCTCAAGCCCGCAACTCCTCTGTCCAGGCCGCCCGCACGGCCGCCAACCGGCTGGCGGGGGACGCCAGCAGGCCACGCGCCACGCGACGCACGCGGTTCTTGTCCGGCTCGGTGGCCAGGTACTCGACCGGCGACTTGCCGTCGATCCGGGCCAGGAACAGGCCCGGCAGCAAGCTTGCCGCGCGCGCCTCGAACGCCGCCGGCGCTTCCCAAGCGACACCCTCGAGATAGCGCGTCGCCAGGGCATCGAAGCAGGCAAGGAAGCCCTCGCGCGCCGCCGGCACCCACAGGCATTTCAGCAGCAGGTGGTTCAGGCAGAAAGTGAGATCGAAGGCCGGGTCGCCATAGGTGGCGCATTCGGCGTCCAGGAACACCGGTCCGGCCGGCCCGATCAGGATGTTCTTCGGGCTGACGTCACCATGCACCAAGGCATGCCGCTCGGCCAGGGTGCGGGCGACGAGAGCATGCAGCACCGGCGCCAGGTCGGCATGCAGGCGGGCAGTCGCCTCGAGATAGGGCTCAAGGCGGATGGCGTGGAAGGTGGCGTCGTTGGCGAAGGCGGCGGCGAGATCCGGCCGGGCGGCAGTGGCGCGATGGATCGCCACCAGGCGGCTCGCCACCGCCTCGGCCACCGCCGGGTCGGCGATGCCCTGGCGCAGTTGCTGCTTCCAGATCGGGAAGCGGTCGGGCGCCAGGTATTCCATGGCAAACAGTCCGGCGGCCGGGTCGTGACCCAACACCTCGGGCACCGCGTCGGGCACCACGCCGGCCGCCAGGCGCAGCCAGCCGACTTCCGCCGCATTGCGGCCGACCGGCGCCCGCCAGTCCTGCATGACCTTCAGTTTGGCCAGGGCGCGCTTGACGCAGAACGCGCGGCCGCCCGCATCGACCTTCCAGATGTCGGAGGCAACACCTCCGCTCAGCGCCTCGAACGCAACCGCTTCGTCCGGGGCGAGCAAGCCGAGGCGACAAAGCGCTGCCCGCACCTCCGGCGGCGCCGGTTCGGGCGGCACCGCCCCCTACTTCTTGCGGAACTTGTCGAGCGTGACGACGTTGCTCGACGGTTTGCCATTGCCGCCGCCGCCCGGCGGTTCGGCCGGCCGGACCGGCTTGCCGGCAGCCTCGTCCTCGGTGGCTGGTGCTGGCACCGGTGGTGCCGGTACCAGCCGGGTCGACAGTTCGGCGCTCGGTGTGACACCCGGCTTGCCCTGCCCGCCGTCGCGCTGGAACTGCAGGCCGAACTGCACGCTGGGGTCGAAGAAGCCGGTCAACGCGACGAACGGGACACGCACGCGCTGGCGCGCCTTGGAGAAGCTCAGCAGCACCTCGAAACCGTCGTCCTCGACATGCAGTCCCCAGAACTGATGCTGCAGCACGATGGTCATTTCCTGCGGGAACTTGGCCCGCAGGAAATCCGGGATCTCGACACCCGGTTCGTCGGTACGGAACGACAAGTAGAAATGATGGTTGCCGGGCATGCCCTGGCTGGCCGCGCGCCGCAACACGTCGCGCACCACGCCGCGCAGCGCCTCTTCCATGTAACGGTTGTAGCCGATCAGATCCTTGGCCATGGCCGTTCGGACGTGCCTTCCTACCTCGTTGCCAGACCCCTATCGTGCCTGTGAGCACGCCAGTTGGGCAAGATGGCAGCGGAACGGTGGGGGGCTTCTGTTGCCCGGTGCCCCCCGAACCGCGCTTGCCTAAGGTTTAGTTAGGCAGCGAGCGCCATCTCGTTATCGTTGGCACTTTGCGTTTGGCCCGATAACGGCGGAACCATGCCGGGCACCGGCCGTACCTTTACCACGTGCGTCGATCCTGGTTCGCCCCCACAGAAACGCGGCCCGTCGATCCTTGCCGCGCTTGTGGTGGAGGCGCCGGGCACTGCCCCCGGGTCCGCTCCGCTTATTCCATACGACCGTATAGCGCCATAGCCGGACGAACCGGCACCAGCAATATAGGGTGGCGGCCCGCCCCGGAAAAGGTGCGCTAAGGTGCCGCCAGCAAGATCGATTCCCTTAACCTTCGCGGCCGCCCATGCCGTTGACCGAGGAGCAGCAGCGCGAGATCGCCGAGGGGGCCGCCGCCCAGCGGCCCACCCGCCGGCCTACCGTGGCGGCGCTGGAGGACATTCTGCACGCGGCGCTGCCGGTGCTCGACCACGGTTTCCTGCGCGTCATCGACTACATGGGCGATGACGGCGCCATCGTCCAGGCGGCACGGGTGTCCTACGGCCGGGGCACCAGGCGGGTCAGCGAGGACGCCGGCCTGATCCGCTATCTAATGCGGCATCGGCACACCACACCGTTCGAGATGTGCGAGATCAAGTTCCACGTGAAGCTGCCGATCTTCGTCGCCCGGCAGTGGATCCGCCATCGCATGGCGAGCGTCAACGAGATCTCCGCGCGCTATTCGGTGCTGGACCGCGAGTTCTATCTGCCGGCACCGCAACATTTGGCGGCGCAATCGGAGCTGAACCGGCAGGGCCGCGGCAGATCGCTGGAAGGGCAGGAGGCAGCGGAGGTGCTGGCCCTGCTGCGCCAGGACGCCGAGCGCAACTACCGCCATTACCAGGACATGTTGAACGAGGACGAGGCGGGCCAGCGGCGCGATCCGGCGCGAGCCGGACTGGCACGCGAGCTCGCGCGCATGAACCTGACGCTCAACGTCTATACCCAGTGGTACTGGAAGACCGACCTGCACAACCTGTTCCATTTCCTCTCGTTGCGCGCCGACGCCCATGCGCAATACGAGATCCGTGCCTATGCCGAGGTCATGCTGGACGTGGTCAAGCGCTGGGTGCCGCTGGCGCATGCCGCCTTCGCCGACTATCGGCTGGGTGGCGTCAGCCTGTCGGCGGGCGGCCTGGCCGTGGTCAGGCGGCTGCTGGCGGGCGAGGCCGTGACGCCGGCGGACAGCGGGCTGTCGATGCGCGAATGGCGCGAACTGATGGCGGTGCTCGGTCGCGTCAAGGAGCCGGGCTAGGCCATGCTTCCGGCCAACGTGCATTGGTTCGACCTGGCTGCGCTCGCCGCCTTCGTCGCCTGCTGGATCGGCTATCCCCATGTCATCGAACGCTTGGGCAAACGGCCCAGCATCAATCGCCTGATGCACCCGCTGCGGCGCATCTGGATGGCGCGCATGCTGGAGCGCGACCTGCGCATTCCGGACACCCAGATTCTGGGCTTCGCCTTCCAAAGCGCCAGTTTCTTCGCGTCCACCACCATCATCGTCATCGCCGCGCTGGTCAGCGCCTTTGGCGCGCTCGACCGGGTGCATCCGACGCTGAGCGAAATCAGTCTGATCAAGGCGGCCAGTATTCAGCTCATGCAATACAAGTTGCTGGTGGTGGTGGTGGTGGTGTTCTTCTATGCGCTGCTCGCCTTCACCTGGGCGCTCAGGCAGTACAATTATCTGGCGGCGATCATCGGTGCTGCGCCGCAGGCGCCCGTGCCGGAAGTCGAGGCGCGCGCGATCGCCGAGGCGCTCGGCCGGCTCATGAGTTCGGCCGTGGCCAGCGTCAATGCCGGCATGCGCGCCTACTACTTCGCCATCGCCGCGTTGCTGTGGTTCGTGCACCCGCTGCTGTTCCTGGGCGGCACGCTGTGCATCGTCGGCATGCTGGCGCATCGCCAGTCCTATTCGCCGGCGGCCCGCGCGGTGCTGGCGCTGGCGGCGCTGTGCGACCGGCCGCCAACGCCAAAGGATCAGACCTGAAACTTGCAGCGCTGGCCGTTGGCGACGATGCGGCCGGCGGTGGGCGCCGCGAAATGCGCTGCCAGGATGATCGCCCGACTGTCGGCGTGGCGTTCGACGAAGCCGATGCGCTGGGCCCGGCTGGCCGCCAGATCGTGGCAGAACCGGCTGTTCCATTCCGGATGGGCGCATTGCACGGGATGGTGCATGAGATCGCCGCTGAACACCGCCTGGCCGCCGCCAGCCCGCAGGTGCAGGCAGACATGACCCGGCGAGTGGCCGGGGGTCGGCTCCAGCCGCAGGTTGTCGTCGATGGCGTGATCGCCCTCCACCAAGAGCGCCTGGCCCGCCTCCATCACCGGCAGCACGCTGTCCTGGAACGAGCCGTCGGCGGCGCCGCTGCGGCCTTCGGGGCTTGCTTGCCCGCTCGCCCAGAACTCGTATTCCTGGCGGCAGAACAGATACTTGGCGTTGGCGAAGGTAGGTGCCCAGCGGCCGTTGACCAGGCGCGTGTTCCAGCCGATGTGATCGACATGCAGATGCGTGCACAGCACGAAGTCGACGGCCTCCGGCGCCACGCCTATCGCCTTGAGGTTGTCCAGCCAGGGCGTCTGCATGCGGTGCCAGGGCTTGGTGGAGGGCCGCTCCTTGTCGTTGCCGATGCAGGTGTCGATCAGGATGGTGTGGTGCCGGGTGCGCACCACATAGGCGTGCACGCTCTGGATGAAGCGACCGCTGTGGGGATCGAAGAAGTGCGGCTCGATCCAGTCGCGCTGGGCGGCCAGCGCCTGGGGCGTGGAGTCGGGCAGCATGAAGGCCGGGAAGAAACTGGGCCCTTCCACCTCGACCAGGCGGTCAACCCGTATGTCGCCGAAGTGCAAGGTCCGCATGCCGGCCAGTGTAGGGCGATTTCCGTTCACATCGAACCGGCATGTTCGGTGTGAACGGAAGCCATTGCCCTGCAACCATGACGGCGGCGCGGCCCCCGGCCCCCGCCGCCCGCTACATCATCACCAGGCGCGGCGGCTGGCGCATGCCGCCGGCCAGCAGCGCTTTCAGACGGTCGGCCACGGTCGCGGCCAGCCGCATATAGGCTTGGGCCTGTTCCGCCTCGGGGCGGGTGACGACGATCGGCAGGCCGGCATCGCTGGTCTCGCGGATCGCCATGTGCAGTGGCACCTCGCCCAGGAATTCCATGTCCATCTGCTCCGCCGTGCGCCGGGCGCCGCCATGGCTGAAAATGTCCGAGCGGCCGCCGCAATGCGGGCAGACGAAATAGCTCATGTTCTCCACCAGGCCGATCACCGGCACGTCCACCTTGCGGAACATGTTGAGGCCCTTGCGCGCGTCCAGCAGCGCAATGTCCTGCGGCGTGGAGACGATCACCGCGCCGGTCACCGGCACGCGCTGGGCGATGGTGAGCTGCGCATCGCCGGTGCCGGGCGGCAGGTCGAGCACTAGCACGTCCAGCGCGCCCCAATCGACGTCCCGCAGCATCTGCTCCAGCGCGCTCATCACCATCGGCCCGCGCCAGATCATCGGCGTGTCTTCGTCGACCAGAAAGCCAATCGACATGCAGGCGACGCCATAGGCGCGCATCGGCTCTAGCTTCTCGCCGGTCGAATGCGGCTTGCCCCTGACGCCCAGCATGCGTGGAATCGAGGGGCCGTAGACATCGGCATCGAGCACGCCCACCTTGAGGCCCAGACGCGCCAGGCCGAGCGCCAGATTGACGGCGGTCGTCGACTTGCCAACCCCCCCTTTGCCGGACGCCACCGCCAGGATCGCGCGCACCCCTGGCAGGGTCATGCGGCCGCTGCGCCGGCCCTCGGCGGGGGCCTCGTGGCTATGGCCGGGCGCGGCCGCCGGCGCGGGCCCGCCCGAGGGGGCGCGATGCGCGGTCAGCACGGCGGTGACCGAAGTCACGCCTGGCAGGGCCAGTACCCGCGTTTCGCACGCTTGCCGCAGCGGCTCCAGCTTGACGCCACGCGCCGGGTCGACCTCGATGGCGAAGCCGATATTGCCGCCCTTGATGGCCAATCCGCCGATCATGCCCAGTGTGACCACGTCCTGGCCGCGATCGGGATCGATAACAGCGCGCAATGCCGCCAGAATGTTGTTCGCGCTGACCGCCATTCTTGATAAGCTCCGGCCGCGTGCCGATATGCGCGGCTGCGGCGCCTGTCATCATAGAGCCGTGGGTTGCGGGCGACAACGGCACGAAGCGCCCGGACCCAGGGTGGCGCGGCGAAGCGCGGAATTCAGCGAACGGGGGAAAGTGGCGGATGCCTTGGACCAATGAGGGCGGCAGCGGCCGTGGGCCTTGGGGCCAGGGCCCGTCGGGCGGTGGCATGCAGCCGCCCAACCTGGAAGAACTGCTGAAGCGCGGTCAGGACCGCTTCAAGGGGATGCTGCCGGGCGGCGTCGGGTGGGGTGGCCGCGGCATCGCCGTGCTGGTTCTGTTGGCCGTGGTCGGCTGGCTGTTCAGCGGCTTCTACCGCGTCGAGCCCGATGAGGTCGGCGTCGAGCAGCGCTTCGGCCGCTATAGCGAAACCAGCCTGCCAGGCTTGCGCTATCATCTGCCGTTTCCGATCGAAATGGTCACCACGCCCAAGGTTACCCGCGTCAATCGCGTCGACGTCGGCTTCCGCAGCGCGGCCGAAAGGGGCAGGGCGGTTCAGGCCACCGGCCGCGACATTACCGAGGAAAGCCTGATGCTGACCGGCGATGAGAACATCGTCGACATCGATTTCGCTGTGTTCTGGCGGATCAATGATGCGCGCGCCTATCTGTTCAACGTGCAGCAGCCGGCGCCCACGGTGAAGGCGGTGGCGGAAAGCGTGATGCGCGAAGTGGTGGGCAAGCGGCGCATCGACGATGTGCTGACCGAGGGCCGCGAAGACGTTCAGCGCGAGACCCGTGAAAGCATGCAGCGGGTGCTCGACTCCTATGGCGCCGGCATCGACGTCACGCAAGTGCAGTTGCAGAAGGCCGACCCGCCGGCCGCCGTGATCGACGCTTTCCGCGACGTGCAGGCCGCTCGTGCCGACCAGGAGCGGCTGCGCAACGAAGCCCAGGCGTATTCCAATGACGTCATCCCGCGCGCCCGCGGCCAAGCCGAACAGGTGCGGCTCGAGGCCGAAGGTTACCGCGAGCAGGTGGTGGCGGACGCGCAGGGCGAGGTCTCGCGCTTCCTGGCGATCTATGGCGAGTACGCGCAGGCCAGAACCGTGGTGCGCGAGCGCATGTATCTCGAGACCATGGAGCAGGTGTTCCAAGGCATAAACAAGATCGTGATCGGCACCGGCGACGGCCAGGGTGTCATGCCGTTCCTGCCGCTGACGGAGCTGCTGAAGCGGCAGCAACCGGCGCCGGCCGTCAATCGATCCGAGGGTCACCAGCCGGAGGGCCCGAAATGAACCGCGGCATCCTGAGCGGCTTCGGCATCGCCGCCGTCGCCTCCATTATCGCCTACAGCTCGATCTTCACCGTCAGCGAGACCGAGCAGGTTCTGCTACTGCAATTGGGCGAGCCGATCCGTGTGGTGAAGGAACCCGGCATCAACTTCAAGCTGCCGTTGATCCAGAATGTCATCACCATGGAAAAGCGCATCCTGAATTTCGATCCGCCGAGCGCCGAAGTGATCGCCGCCGACAAGAAGCGCCTGGTGGTGGACGTCTATGCCCGCTATAGCATCGACGATCCACTGCGCTTCTACCAGGCTGTCGGCACGGAGGCCGCCGTCCGATCGCGGTTGAGCGATGTGATCAATTCCAGCCTGCGCAAGGTACTGGGCCGGGTCGATCTGTCGACGGTGCTGTCGGCCGAGCGCAGTGAACTCATGCGGACGATCTCCGAGGATGTGAACACCGAAGGCACCAAGCTCGGCGTCAGAATCGTCGACGTCAGGATCAAGCGGGCCGACCTACCGGATGCCAACAGCCAGGCAGTGTTCCGGCGCATGCAGGCCGAGCGCGAGCGCGAGGCACGCGAGGCACGCGCGCGCGGCGCGGAGGAAGCCCAGAAGGTGCGGGCCGACGCGGATCGGCAGCGCACCGTGCTGTTGGCGGAAGCGCGCAAGCAATCGGAGATCCTGCGCGGCGAGGGCGACGGCCTGCGCAACCGCATCTACGTGGACGCGTTTCAGAAGGATCCGGAATTCTTCACCTTTTATCGCTCGATGCAGGCTTATCGCACGGCGATGAGCGGGCAGGACACCACGCTGGTGCTGTCGCCGACCGGCGACTTCTTCCGGTACTTTGGCTCGGCCGCGGGTGCGGACGGTCGGTAGCGCATCGCCGGCATGAGCGCGCTGCTGACCGCCCTGGGTCTGTTGCTGATCGCCGAGGGCGCGGTCTATGCCCTGACGCCGGCGGGCATGCGCTAGGCGATGCGCCGCCTGCTTGCCCTGCCCGACGAGCGGCTGCGGCAGGTCGGCCTGATGGCGGCGGCCGTGGGGTTGACGTTTGTCTGGGTGGCGCAGCGGCTCTTGGCGTGAACGGCGCAGCTCTCACGCGGTTGTGAGAGATCGCCTTCGGTCGGCGGCAGCTTGGCCGCGAATCCGTCGCAATTGGCGTGGAAGACACGGGGTCAGCGCCGGGCGCGTGGCGAGCGGAAGATCGCCGCCGGCCGCCTTGCGCCAAGTTGCCCTTGTCACTACCTCTAGCCCAATCCGGCGGCGTTTGCGCTATCTTTGCCCGCCGGGTTAGCCCTTCGATGGAGTCCGACTGTGCTCTTGCAGATCGCATCACCCAATTTGCTCCGCGCGGCCGCCCTGGCTGGGCTGGTGACGCTTGGCGGCATCGGCCTAGGCGGGCCCGCCTTCGCCCGCGCGGCGCCGGAAAGCTTCGCCGATCTCGCGGCCAAGCTGTCGCCGGCGGTGGTCAACATCTCGACCACGCAGAAAGTGCAGGGGGCGGCCGGCGGGCGGTTCGACTTCCAGTTCCCGCCCGGTTCGCCCCTCGAGGAGTTCTTCAAGGACTTTCTGGAGCGCAACCGGCCCGGTCAGCAGCCGCCATCGCAAGGCCAGCGCCCGCAACCGCGGCGGCAGATCACCTCGCTCGGCTCTGGCTTCATCGTCGATGGCAAGGGCGGCCTGGTGGTGACCAACAACCACGTGATCTCGGAAGCCGACGAGATCACCGTGACGACGCAAGATGGCCAGAAGTTCGAGGCCAAACTGGCCGGGCGCGACGCGAAGACCGACCTCGCGCTCTTGCGCATCAAGGTCGACAAGGAATTGCCGGCGGTGAAATTCGGCAGTTCCGACGGCCTGAGGGTGGGCGACTGGGTACTGGCGATCGGCAATCCCTTTGGCCTGGGCGGCACCGTGACCGCGGGCATCGTCTCGGCCCGCGGCCGGGACATCAATTCCGGTCCTTATGACGACTTCATCCAGACCGACGCCGCGATCAATCGCGGCAATTCGGGCGGTCCGCTGTTCAACATGGCAGGCGAGGTGATCGGGGTGAACACGGCGATTTACTCGCCAACCGGCTCCAGCGTCGGCATCGGCTTCGCCATCCCCTCGAGCATCGCCAAGTCGGTGGTGGAGCAGCTGAACGCCTTCGGCCGCACCAAGCGAGGCTGGCTTGGCGTGCGTATCCAGACCGTGACCGATGAGATCGCCGAGGGCCTGAGCCTGCAGCCGGCGCGCGGAGCCCTGGTCGCCGGCATCTCCGAGAAGGGTCCGGCCGAGGTCGCAGGGCTGGAGCAGGGCGACGTCATTCTCAGGTTCGATGGCAAGGAAGTGGGCGAGATGCGGGCCTTGCCGCGCGCCGTGGCCGAGACGCCGATCGGCAAGACCGTCGAGGTGGAGGTCTGGCGCAAGGGCAAGCTTTTGAAAAAGCAGGTCAAGGTCGGCGAACTGGAGGAAAGCGAGCAGGAAGTCGCCGCCGCAGACCCGAAGCAGGCGACCCCAGGCAAGGAAGTGCAGTCGCTGGGGATGAAGCTCGCCAGGATCACGCCGGAACTGCGCGAGCGCTTCGAGTTGAAGGACGACGCGAAGGGCGTCGTGGTGACCGAGGTCACGGCGGACAGCGCGGCGGCCGAGCGCGGCGTGCGGCCGGGCGATGTCATCGTCGAGGTGGCGCAAGAGGAAGTGGCGCAGCCCCAGGACGTGGTCGACAAGGTGAAAAAGGTGCAGGAGGCCAAGCGCAAGACCGTGCTGATGCTGATTCAGCGCGCCAGCGACCTGCGCTTCGTGCCGCTCAAGCTGGAGCAGGGTTGAGGAGGGCGGCGGCAATCTCGGTCGCCGTATAACCCTGGTAATAGAGTGCGGTCTTGAGGTCGCCGTGGTCGATGCGCGCGCGCGCCCCGGCCGCGACCACCGGCTTGGCGCGATAGGCGATGCCCAGCCCCGCGGCCCGCAGCATCTTCAAATCGTTCGCACCATCGCCGATAGCCAGGGTCAGGGCCATCGGAATGCCGCGTTCCGATGCCAGGCGGCGCAGCGTATCCAGCTTGGCGTCAGCATCCAGGATCGGCTCTTCGAGCGTGCCGTCGAGCGCGGCGTCGGCGTAGCGCAGGCGGTTGGCCTGGTCGAACTGGAAACCGGCCGCCTCGCGCACCCGTTCGGTGAAGAAAGTGAAGCCGCCCGAGACCAGCGCGGTAAAGGCGCCGGCGGCCCGCATGGTGCGCACCAGGGCTTCCGCGCCAGGGCTGAGGCGCACCCGTTCGGCATAGGCCTGTTGCAGCGCTGTCACCGGCAAACCGCGCAGCATGGCGGCACGTTGCCGCAGCGCCCCGGCGAAATCGATCTCGCCGCGCATCGCCCGCTCGGTGATCGCCGCGATCTCGGCCCTGCGGCCGATATAGCTGGCGATTTCGTCGATGCACTCGACGGTGATAATTGTCGAGTCCATGTCGGCCACCAGCAGGCGCCGCCGCCGGCCGCTGGCATCTTGCGCCAGGCAGTCGAGCGGCAGGTCGGACAGCAGCTCGCGGGCCAGCGCTTCCGCCGCTACCGGTTCGAGCCCGGCGAACGGCAGGTCGCAGGCTTCGTCCGGCGCCAGCCAGTGCGGCGGGCGGCTGAGCGGTAGCTGCCCGGCCAGCAGGCCGACGCGGTTGGGGTCGAGCCGGTGGGCGACGAGCGTGAGCACGAACGGCAGTGACATCGCGATCTTCCGGGCGGCGGGTGAGGTTTGAGCCAAGCGGTGGTGCTGATAGCGGGGCCGACCGCCAGCGGCAAGTCGGCCCTGGCGCTGGCGCTTGCCTGCCGGCTGGACGGTGTCGTGATCAACGCCGACAGCATGCAGGTCTACCGCGAATTGCCGGTGCTGACCGCACAGCCGGGCCCGCTGGCGCGGGCCACGGTGCCGCATCGGCTTTATGGCGTGTTGTCGGCGCTGGATGAATGCTCGGTCGGCCGCTGGTTGGAACTAGCGCAGGCCGAGATCCACGCTGCGCTGAGGGTCGGCAAGACGCCAGTCGTGATCGGCGGCAGCGGGCTCTACTTGCGGGCGCTGTGCGAGGGCATCGCGCCGGTGCCGCGCGTGCCGGTGGCGGTCCGCCAGGCGGTGGCCGACCGATTGCTGGCGCATGGCCTGCCGGCGCTGTTCGCCGAGCTGCGGGCACGCGATCCGCGCATGGCGGCCCGCCTTCGGCCAAGCGATCCGCAGCGCATCGCCCGCGCTCTGGAGGTGCTCGATGCAACGGGCGAAAGCCTGGCCGACTGGCAGCGCGTCGGCCACCGCCCGCCCGAGTTCGGCGTGCCCCTGGTCGCGGGCATCCTGCAATGGCCCCGCGCCGAGCTTTACCGGCGTTGCGATGCCCGCTTCGTCGAGATGCTGGCGGCAGGCGCGCTCGGCGAGGCGGACGGCTACAGGGCGCAGGGCGTGCCGGAAGGCCGGCCGCTGAGCCGTGCCCTGGGGTTGCGGCCGTTGTTGCGGCATCTGGAGGGGGCGCTGCCGCTGGAGGCTGCCATCGCGGCAGCGCAGCAAGAGACCCGGCGTTATGCGAAACGCCAGCTCACTTGGTTTCGTAACAAGATGATGTCGTGGAATCCGATTGAAGCGCAAGAATGTAACAATTTTATTGCCAATCCGTTGTCGTTTCTGACGCAATATCGATTGACCCCGGCGAATCGAGGCACTAAGTTGCCGGCGCGTTGAAACTGCGGTGCAGCGACCGCCGGGCCGGCGGGCAGCGCGGGGAGGCGTTCGACCTGCACGGATGGGGGTCACCAATGGCATCCGTTCGCGACAGGCTGGACGGCCAGCCAAGGCGAGCCAAGGGGCAGAGCATGTCGGAGAGCCAGCAGCACGATGCCGAACGCCCGATGTCGGGCGCCGAGATCATTGTCCGGGCGCTGATCGAACAGGGCGTAGAGGTCGTCTTCGGCTATCCGGGCGGCGCGGTGCTGCCAATCTACGACGCATTGTTCCAGCAGAACAGCATTCGGCACATCCTGGTGCGGCAGGAAGCGGGCGCGGTGCATGCCGCGGAAGGCTACGCGCGTTCGACGGGCCGGCCGGGCGTGGTTCTGGTGACTTCCGGCCCTGGCGCCACCAACGCCGTGACCGGCTTGACCGACGCGCTGATGGATTCCATCCCGATCGTCTGCCTGACCGGGCAGGTGGCGACCCACATGATCGGCAATGACGCCTTCCAGGAGGCGGATACCGTCGGCATCACCCGGCCTTGCACCAAGCACAACTGGCTAGTCAAGAGCACCGACGATCTGGCCCGCGTGGTGCACGAGGCATTCTATGTCGCCACGCATGGCCGGCCGGGCCCGGTGGTGATCGACCTGCCCAAGGACGTCTGCATCAACAAGGGCCGCTATCAGGCGGCGGGCGGCGTCGCGCATCCGAGCTACCGGCCCAGGACCAAGGGCGATCCCGCCCGCGTTGCCGAGGCGGTGGAGCTGTTGGCCGGCGCCAAGCGGGCGATCTTCTATGCCGGCGGCGGCGTCATCAACAGCGGCCCGCAGGCCGCGGAACTGCTGACCGAACTGGTGCGCGCGACCGGCTTTCCCATCACCAACACGCTGATGGGGCTGGGCGCCTATCCGGCGAGCGATCCGCAATTCCTCGGCATGCTGGGCATGCACGGCACCTACGAGGCCAATCTGGCGATGCACAATTGCGACGTCATGGTGGCGGTCGGCGCCCGCTTCGATGACCGCGTCACCGGCCGGCTGGATGCCTTCAGCCCGAATTCGCGCAAGATCCACATCGACATCGACCCCTCCTCGATCAACAAGAACGTGCCGGTCGCGGTGCCGATCGTGGGCGATGCCGGCTCGGTGTTGCAGGACATGCTGACCCTCTGGCGCCAGCGCGGGTCCCAGGGCGACCGGGCGGCGTTGGCGGCGTGGTGGCAGCAGATCGATGGCTGGCGGAACCGCAATTGCCTCGCTTACCGCCAGGACGGCAAGGTGATCAAGCCGCAGCATGCGATCAAGCGCCTCTATGAGCTGACCCGGGCGCGCGACGCCTATTTCACCACCGAAGTCGGCCAGCATCAGATGTGGGCGGCGCAATATCTCAAGTTCGAGCGGCCGAACCGCTGGATGACCTCGGGCGGCCTCGGCACCATGGGTTACGGCCTGCCGGCGGCAATCGGCGTGCAGATCGCGCACCCCGAGGCGTTGGTGGTCGATGTCGCAGGCGAGGCGTCGTTCTTGATGAACATGCAGGAGCTGGCGACGGCCCGGCAATACCGCCTGCCGGTCAAGGTGTTCATCGTCAACAATCAGTGGATGGGCATGGTCCGGCAATGGCAGGAACTGCTGCATGGCAGCCGCTATTCCGAGAGCTATATGGACAGCCTGCCGGATTTCGTGAAGCTGGCGGAAAGCTTCGGCGCGGTCGGCTTGCGCGCGGACAGCGTCGATCAGTTGGACGCGGTGATCGCCGAGATGATCGCCACGCCCAACCTAGTGATCGCCGACATTCGGGTGGAGCAGCGCGAGAATTGCTTCCCCATGATCCCCTCGGGCCGGGCGCACTACGAGATGATCCTGGGCGATGGCGCGAGCGCCGATACGCCAGACGTGACCGACGCCGGCCTAGCCCTGGTCTGAACCACCACCATTCCCGCCGGCCGGGCGCTGGCTGCGCCCGGTTCGCCTTCCGAGAGCTTGTCAAGCCGTGAGCGAACGACAGGAACGGCACACCATCGCGGTGCTTGTGGACAACGAACCGGGCGTGCTGGCGCGGGTGATCGGCCTGTTCTCGGGCCGCGGCTACAACATCGAGAGCCTGACCGTCGCCGCGGTCGATGCGACGGGCCAACTGTCGCGGATCACCGTTGTCACCACCGGCACGCCGATGGTGATCGAACAAATCAAGGCGCAGCTCGATCGGCTGGTGCCGGTACACCGGGTGGTTGACCTGACCGCCGAAGGCCCGCACGTGGAGCGCGAGATGGCGCTGATCAAAGTGACGGGCCGCGGCGAGGCGCGCATCGAAAGCCTGCGCATCGCCGACATCTTCCGCGCTCGCGCGGTCGATTCCACGACCGAGTCGTTCGTCTTCGAACTGACCGGCTCGATCGAGAAGATCGACGCTTTCATCGCGCTGATGCAGCCCCTGGGGCTGACCGACATCTGCCGCACCGGCGTCGTTGCCATTGCGCGAGGTCCGGCCGCGATGTAGCAAGGATGTCAGCGCCAGCGCGGGACAGCCGGCCGCGCGAGGGCAATCCGCAGAGGGGGAATGCGATGCGTGTCTATTACGACCGCGATGCCGACGTGAACTTGGTCAAGGCAAAGAAGGTGGCAATTATCGGCTATGGCAGCCAAGGCCATGCACATGCCGCCAACTTGCGCGATTCCGGGGTCAAGGACGTCGTGGTCGGTCTGCGCAAGGGCTCGGCCGGCATCGCCAAGGCGGAGAAGGCCGGCTTCAAGGTGATGGAGTCGAGCGACGCGGCGAAATGGGCCGACATCTGCATGGTGCTGACGCCGGACGAGGGCCAGGCGGACCTGTGGGAGCAAAGCCTTCGGCCCAACATGCGGCAGGGTACTGCCATGGCCTTCGCGCACGGCCTGAACATTCATTTCAGTCTGATCGAGCCGCGCAAGGACATGGACGTGTTCATGGTCGCGCCGAAGGGGCCTGGCCATACCGTGCGCTCAGAATTCGAACGCGGCGGCGGCGTGCCCTGCCTCTTGGCGGTGCAGCAGAATGCTTCCGGCAACGCGCACGAAATCGGCCTCAGCTATGCCAGCGCGATTGGCGGCGGGCGCGCTGGCGTGATCGAAACCACCTTCCAGGAAGAATGCGAGACCGATTTGTTCGGCGAGCAGACCGTACTCTGCGGCGGTATTTGCGAACTTATCAAGGCTGGTTACGAAACACTGATCGAGGCGGGCTACGCTCCTGAGATGGCTTACTTCGAATGCTTGCATGAAGTCAAACTCATTGTCGATCTGATCTATGAAGGCGGGATCGCCAACATGAACTATTCGATCTCGAACACCGCAGAATATGGAGAATATGTCACCGGACCGAAGATCATCGACAGCCATGTTCGCCAGAACATGAAGCGGGCGCTGGAGCAGATCCAGTCGGGCGAGTTCGCCCGCAACTGGATGCTGGAGAACCGGGTCAACCAGCCCAATTTCAAGGCGATGCGCCGGCGCAATGCGGCCCATCCGATCGAGGAAGTGGGCGAGAAGCTGCGCGCGATGATGCCGTGGATCGCCAAGAACCGCCTGGTCGACCGCAGCCGGAACTAGCCGATGCGGGTCAACGCCCGCCGGCGCCCTATTCTTGCGGTGGACAGCGTGTTAGGTTGTAGTCTGTTAACGTTCAATCGGGCGTAATGTCGCTTGACGATCGGCTGTCGGTGCAGGCGCTGGGTGTAGCACAGGGCCCTGCGCGGACGGGGTGGGCGGCCACGGGCCCGCAGTGACCGTGCGAGGCGGTCGATAGGCCCGCGCGGGGAAAGCGTTTAGAGGCGCGCGACGTGTTCTCTCGATTATTCGGCATCATGTCGGCTGACATGGCGATCGACTTGGGGACGGCGAACACGCTCGTCTATGTCAAGGGGCGCGGCATCGTCTTGAACGAGCCCTCGGTGGTGGCGGTGACCACCCGGCGCGGACGCAAGATGGTGCAGGCGGTTGGCGATGAGGCGAAGATGATGCTGGGGCGCACGCCCGGCAACATCGAGGCGATTCGGCCGTTACGCGACGGCGTCATCGCTGATTTCCAGATCGCCGAGGAGATGATCAAGCACTTCATCCGCAAGGTGCACAACCGCCGTTCCTTCGCCAGCCCGCAGATCGTGGTCTGCGTGCCATCGGGATCCACGGCGGTGGAGCGTCGGGCGATCCAGGAATCGGCGGAGAGCGCCGGCGCGCGCCGGGTTTTTTTGATCGAGGAGCCGATGGCGGCGGCCATCGGCGCCGGGTTGCCGGTGACCGAACCGACCGGCTCGATGGTGGTCGACATCGGCGGCGGCACGACCGAGGTTGCGGTGCTGTCACTGGGTGGCATCGTCTATTCGCGCTCGGTGCGCGTCGGCGGCGACAAGATGGACGAGGCGATCATCGCCTATGTCCGCCGCACGCATAATCTGCTGATCGGCGAGGCCAGCGCCGAACGGATCAAGAAGGAAATCGGCTCCGCCTGCCCGCCGGACGACGGCAACGGCCCGTTGATGACGATCAAAGGCCGCGATCTGATGAATGGCGTGCCCAAGGAGATCACCATTTCGCAGCGGCAGATCGCCGAAAGCCTGGCCGAGCCGGTGATCGCGATCGTCGAGGCGGTGAAGGTCGCGCTGGAACACACCGCGCCGGAACTGGCGGCGGATATCGTCGACAAGGGCATCGTGCTGACCGGAGGCGGCGCCCTGCTCGGCAATGTCGATCACGTGCTGCGGCACGCCACGGGACTGCCGGTGTCGATCGCCGACGAGCCGCTGAGCTGCGTTGCGCTCGGAACCGGGCGCGTGCTCGAGGACATGAAGCACTTCAAGGACAAAGAAATCTTCTATACCGCCTATTGACGACCCTTGAGGGCGGTGGGCGCCAGGACGGAACGCGGATAGGGACGTGAGGTCTGGGGGCGGGCGGATAGCAAGATTGGCACTGCCGGCCCGGGCGGTGGCGCAGCGTTTCCCCTATTTCCTGTTGGTCCTGGTGGCGCTGGTGCTGTTGTTCCTGGGCCGCACCCAGCCCGAGGCGATGGAAGCGCTGCACGCCCGTGTCGTCGACCTGATGGTGCCGGCGCTGGATGTGCTGGGGCGACCGGTGGACGCGACGCGCCGGCTTGCGCTCGAAACCCGGCGCGTTCTATACGTTTACGATGAGAATGCCCGGTTGCGCGAGGAAAACGCGCGTCTGCTGCAATGGCAGGACATTGCGCGGCGCCTGGAACAGGACAATGCCGCCTACCGCGCGCTGCTGAACCTGCGCCGCGAGCCGCAATCGACCTTCATCACCGCCCGGGTCGCGGGCGATGTCGGCAGCCCGTTCGTGCGCACGCTGTTGCTGAGCGCCGGCCGACGCGACGGCGTGCGGCGTGGTTTCGTCGCGCTTTCGGGCGATGGCGTGGTGGGCCGGGTGGTGGGCGTCGGCGAGCGTTCGGCCCGTCTGCTGTTGTTGAACGACCTCAACAGCCGAATACCGGTGGTCTTGGAATCGTCGCGCCACCGAGCCGTTTTGGCGGGCGACAACAGCGGCTGGCCGCGCCTGCTGTTCCTGCCGCAAGGCGCCCGGCTGGTGCCGGGCGAGCGCGTGGTGACCTCAAGCCAGGGCGGCGCCGTGCCCGACGGGCTGATGATCGGCGTGCTGGCGCCGGCGGCCGAGGGCGAATTGCGGGTGCAACCGTCGGCCGATCTCGAGCGCTTGGATGTCGTGACGGTGGTGCATGTAGAAGCGCCACAGGTGCCGAGCGAGCCACTGCGACCGTTCGGGGCGTCCCGTTGAACGCCACCGCGGTGCTGGCGCGTCGGCTCGCATCCGGCTTGCCTTTGACGTTGACGCTGCTGCTGGTGTTCGCCTCCGTCCTGCCGCTGGGCGTGCCGCGCTTTTCCGTGCTCTGCCCCTCCGTCGCCTTGCTCTCGGTGCATTACTGGGCGGCGAAGCGCCCGGACCTGTTGCCGGTCGGCGCCGCCTTCCCGCTGGGCCTGGTGAACGATCTGCTGGCGGGCACGCCGCTGGGACTCGGCGGGCTGCAGCTTATCCTGGTGCATTGGCTGGCCGTGCGGCAGGCGCGCTTTTTCGCGCGCGAGCAGTTCCTGGCCGGCTGGCTGGGCCTGGTCGGTTCCGCGACGCTGGCCGGCTTGGTTGGCTGGCTCGGCAACGCGTTGCACCAACAAGCCTTGCTCGATCCCCGCGCGCTGTTGCTCCAGATGGCGATGACGGCTGCCTTCTATCCGGTGTTCGTGCGGCTGCTGGCCGGCCCGCAACGCTGGTTGGCCCGGCACGCCTGACATGGAACGCGAGAACCAGCGCCAGCGTATTTTCAGCCGCCGCGCGGCGCTGATGCTGGGCGGCAAGCTGGCACTGAGCGCGGGCCTGATCGGCCGCATGTATCAACTGCAAGTGCTGGAGAGCGAGCAATATCGCTTGCTGGCGGAGGACAACCGCATCAGTCTGCGCCTGCTGCCGCCGCAACGCGGCCGCGTGCTGGATCGCTTCGGTGTCGAGCTGGCGAACTCGCGGCAGAATTACCGAGTGCTTCTGGTGCCAGAGCAAGCCGGCAGCGTGGAAGCGGCCCTGGACCGGTTGGCGGAGTTTGTCGACCTGCACGAGCAGCAGCGCCGGCGCATCCTGAAGGAGGCGCAGCGTCAGCGCAGCTTCATGCCCGTGGTGGTGGCGGAGAACCTGGATTGGGATGCGTTCGCGGCGATCAATGCCAACATCGCAGACCTGCCGGGCGTGCATCCCGACGTAGGGGAATCGCGTCACTATCCGCATGGCGCCGCGCTCTCGCATGTCGTGGGCTATGTTGCGGCGGTGGCCGAAGCGGAACAGACCGGGGATCCGTTGCTGGAGCTGCCCGGCTTCCGCGTCGGCAAGAACGGGGTGGAGAAAACCTTCGATGAACGTCTGCGCGGCCGCGCCGGCAGCAGCCGGGTGGAGGTCAATGCCTACGGCCGGGTGATCCGCGAGCTCCAGCGGCGCGAGGGCCAGCCCGGCGCCGACGTGACCGTGACCATCGATTACGAAGTGCAGCGCTACCTGGTGGAGCGTTTGGGCGAGGAGAGCGCCAGCTGCGTGGTGATGGACGTGGAGACGGGCGAGGTGCTGGCGCTGGTTTCCAACCCCGCCTACGACCCCAACGCGTTCAACGTCGGCTTGTCGGGCAAGGCGTGGCGCGAGCTGGCGACGCATCCGCGCACCCCGCTGTCGAACAAGGCGATCGCGGGTCAGTATCCACCGGGTTCGACCTTCAAGGTGATCGTGGCGTTGGCCGCGCTGGAGGCTGGCTTGGTACAACCGGGCGCCACGGTTGGCTGCCGCGGCGCCACGGTTTTCGGCGACCACACCTACCATTGCTGGAAGTGGCGTTATGGCGGCCATGGCCAAGTCGACATGCGGCGCGCGATCGCCGAGTCCTGCGATGTGTATTTTTACGAAATGGGCCGTCGGCTGGGCGTGGATCGGATTTCCGAGATGGGCCGACGCTTCGGCCTGGGCCAGCTTCTGGACATCGGGCTGACCAGTGAACGCGCAGGCCTAATGCCGACGCGCGAATGGAAGCAGAAGGCCTTGAAACAGCCCTGGACGCCAGGCGAGAATCTGATCGTCGCCATCGGCCAGGGCTACATGTTGGCAACGCCGTTGCAGCTTGCCGTGATGACGGCGCGCCTGGCCACCGGTCTCGCGGTCAAACCGCGTCTGGTGCGTGACGGTCGAGCGGCACCCAAATGGCCCTCGATCGGCGTTCAGCCGGCCAACCTGCGCATCGTGTTGGACGGCATGTACCAGGTGGTCAATGCGCCGAACGGCACGGCGCGCAAGGCCCGGCCGGAAGTGCCCGCGAGCATGGCTGGCAAGACCGGCACCTCGCAGGTGCGCCGGATCAGCAGCGGTGAACGTCAGCGTGGCTTGCGCAAGCTGCACGAAAAGCCCTGGGAGGAACGCGAACATGGCTTGTTCGTCGCCTATGCTCCGGCCGAACAGCCCCGGTACGCGGTGTCGCTGATCGTCGAGCATGGCGGCTCGGGCGCACAGACAGCACTGATCGCCAAGGACATCGTCGAAATGTTGCTGCGGCGCGACCCCTCGCAATTGCCGGCCGTCCCGGTGCGGGTGGCGGGACTGGACCGCTAGGAATGGTGTTGCGGGTGCAAAGCCTGTTCGGCGACGAGCGCGGCCCCTCGCTCGGGCAGAAGCTGCGCGAGGTCAATTGGGGCTTGGTCGCGCTGCTGACGTTGATCGCCTGCGTCGGCTTCGTCATGCAGTACTCGGCCGCTGGCGGCAATTGGGAGCCTTGGGCGTCGCGCCAGATCCTGCGCTTCGGCTTCGGCGTCGTCTTGCTGGTGGCGGTCGCCGTTATCGAGCTGAAATTCTGGTATCGCATTGCCTATGTTCTGTACGGCGTCGGTCTCGCCTTGCTGATGGCGGTCGAGATCATGGGCACGGTCGGCATGGGCGCGCAGCGCTGGGTCGACCTGGGCATCGTGCAGCTGCAACCCTCGGAAGTGATGAAGGTGGCGCTGACCCTGGTGCTGGCGCGCTATTTCCACGGCATCCTGCCGGAGGAAATCGGCCGGCTTCGGGTGGTGGTGCCACCGCTGTTGCTGGTACTGCCGCCGGTCGCCTTGGTGCTGAAGCAGCCCGATCTCGGCACGGCGGTGATGCTGCTGTTGAGCGCGGCCGCCGTCTGCTTCATCGCCGGGGTCCGGATCTGGAAATTCGTGCTGGCGATCGCTGCCACGCTCGTGGCATTGCCGCTCACTTGGCAGTATGCGCTGCATGACTATCAGCGCAACCGGGTCTTGACCTTCCTCGACCCGGAACGCGATCCGCTCGGCACCGGCTATCACATCACGCAATCGAAGATCGCCTTGGGTTCGGGCGGATTGTTCGGACGCGGCTACCTGCAGGGCACGCAGAGCCATCTGAGCTTTCTGCCAGAGCACCGAACCGACTTCATTTTCACCATGCTGGCGGAGGAACTTGGGATGGTCGGCGGCATCTGCCTGCTGGGCCTCTACCTGCTGGTCCTGGCCTACGGCGCCGGCATCGCGCTGCGCTCGCGCAACCAGTTTGGCCGGCTGCTGGCATTCGGCGTGACCACGACCTTCTTCATCTACGTTTTCGTCAACATCGCCATGGTGATGGGCATGGTACCCGTGGTCGGCATTCCGCTGCCGCTGGTGTCCTATGGCGGCACGTCGATGATGACCTTGCTGGTCGCCTTCGGTCTGGTCTTGTGCGTCTATGTGCACCGCGACTTCACCTTCAACCGGCGCGCCGCGCTGGCGGCCTGATCCGCTCAGCCGCCCGTCAGACGGCGGAACTCGGCCGGGTCGCGAACATAGTCGGCGGCGTCATAGGGCTCGGAGGCCAGTACGAGCAGAACCGTGCCAGGCACGAACTGGCCGAGCTCGGTCCAGGTCAGCGGCGGCAGATAGAGGCCCTCGTCCGGCCGGCGCAGCCGGAAGTCCTCGCGGGTTCGTCCGTCGTCGCACCGGATGGTCAATTCACCCGCCACCGCCACCGCCAGCTGGCAGCAGCGCCGATGCGCATGCGCGCCCCGGCGCGCGCCGGCCGGCACGTCGTGGATCAGGAACAGGCGGGCCGGCCGAAACGGCAAGCCGGCCCCCAGTTCCGCGACGCTGAGCCCACCGCGCGCGTCGGCATGCTGTGCGAAGCGGAACATCCGGGTGCCATTGCCCAATGCCGGCATGCCTAACGCTCGGCCTCGATCGCAGCGGCCACCGCCGCCACTTCGGCATCGCTCATTTCGGGAAAGCAGGGCAGGGTCACGATCTCGCCGACCGCGCGTTCGGTCACCGGCAGCGGCAGGGGCCGCAAGGCCCGGCCGGCAATCGCCGGCTGCTGGTGATCGGCGAAGGGATAGTGGATCGCACTGGCGATGCCCCGCTGGGCAAGGCGCTGACGGAACGCCGCACGTTCGGGATGCCGTGCGACACAGAGATGCGCCACATAGTCCGGCCCGGGCCGGTGCACCAGGCCCAGGCGCGTGCCGTCGGCGGCTTGGCGATAGCGGGCGACAATGGCCCGGCGCCGTTCGTTCCAGGCCGCGAGATGCGGCAGCTTGAGCCGCAGCACGGCCGCCTGCAGCTCGTCCAACCGGCTGTTGCGTCCGCCCGGCGTGACCGCGCGATAGCGTTCGTCCCAGCCGTATTGACGCAACGCACGCAAACGTGCCGCCAGCGCGTCGTCGTCGCAAATCACCGCGCCGCCGTCGCCGGCGGCGCCCAGATTCTTGCTGGGATAGAAGCTGAAGGTCCCGATCAAGGCGAAGGCGCCGGCCGGCCGGCCGTCGCGCAGCGCGCCATGCGCTTGCGCGCAGTCCTCGATCACAGCGGCGCCCGTGTCGGCCAGCCGGCCAGCCAACTCGGACATGTCCGCCAGTTTTCCATAGAGGTGGGTGGCGATCACCGCCTTGCAGCGCGGTCCGACCAAGCGGACCGCGGCCGCGGGATCGAGCGTGAGATCGGCCTCGCGCACATCGGCCAAGACCGGTACCGCTCCCAGCGCCAGCGCGGCCAGACTGGCATAGCCGCCGGCGTTGGCGGCGGTCACCACTTCGTCCCCCGGCCCGGTGCCGACCGCGCGCAACGCCAGTTCCAGGGCATCGGTGCCGTTGCCGACGGCGATGCAGTGCCGGCGCCGGCAGAAGGCGGCGAATTCCTGCTCGAAGGCCGCATGCTCCTCGCCATGCACATACCAGCCGCGCTCGAGCACGCGCGCCACCGCCTCCGCCAAGGCGGGCGCGAGCGAGCGGTGCTGCCGGCCGATATCGTTGAGCGGGATGGACAAGGCGGCTGACCTGACTTGCGCCATCATAGGCGGGCGGGCGGGCGGCGGCCACCCGGACCGACCGCGAAAGCAATCGACAAGCCAGGGCGGGATTGCTATATGCGCCGTTCTTGGGGCGCATAGCTCAGTCGGTAGAGCAGCTGACTCTTAATCAGCGGGTCGCAGGTTCGATTCCTGCTGCGCCCACCATAAAATCAATGACTTAGTGGACGTCGATGGCGCTCACCTAGGCGCGTGCGACCAATATGCGACCAGTCGGCACAATCTCGCGGGCCTGGAAGCGCCCGGCGGGCGAAATTCGCGCCCCTGCGAAAACCGAACGCTGGAACGGCAGCGTGAGCGAATTTGCGCCTTTTCATCTAAATTCACAATACCAATTCGGGGAATTGTTCGGCCAGCAAGTCCATCGCGTGAATTAACGAAACCAGCCCGCCCGCTGCCGCTCCGTCGCGGTTCCGATACTGGAAAACCCTCGATCCGTATTCGTGTGGCGGCCGGTCATAGACGATCATGGCAAGCGCGGCGACTGCCAGAAGCGGCGGGAGCGCCCCCAGCATCGCTTGGTAAGCCTGCCGATGCTGCAACGTCGCCGCACTGTCCGGCGTCCTGTAGGCTGGTTGCAGGCGCCCAACCATCGCTTTTGGCCAAGCGTGGGCGGTGGTCGTCCCCCGGCTGGCCTTGTGATGCGCTTCGCGGAACCTGGCGCCCGCCATGAATTGGCATTCGGTCAACCGCCCTTCCGCGAGAAGCCGCGCGATCAGGCAAGCCGGCCGGCCAGAGGTTGTCTTGCGCTCAGCCGTTCCGGCTTCGACGCTGGCCAGGTATTGGGCGGCGAGGTCGTCTAACACGGTCAGGCTGCGGACTTAGGGCCGGTGCCGACCCGGGCCGCGTCGAGGGCGCGCTCGGCTTGCAGGCGGCGGGCTAGGTGCCATTCCGGCCAGCATCGCGCGTGTACCCAAGAGTGGCGGCCGTCGGCAGCGGGGCCGTAGGGCAGCAACACGGCATCGCGGCTTTCCGGCCGGCGGCAGTGGGCGCAGACATTCGGGTCCGTGACCGGCGGCGGGTGCTCGACCAGCCAGCGGACCAAGGCGTGCTCGCGAAGCTCGGGCAAGGGCCGGGCAACAGGTCGGGAGCCGGGTAGGCCGGTCGGCGGCGGCGAGGCGGCGGACGGAGCCTCAATTTCGGAAAAGCGCCCACCCTGGGTGGTGCAAGAACTGCAAAAAGCCCCTTCTTGCACCTTTTGCAGTTCCCTGGGGTCTCGTTTTTCCGAATTCAGTGCCTTGAGGCGGGCTAGGTAGCTCATGCCCACAGCCCTCGCGGATTGACCGCGTAGACCATGCTCGGCCGGCCGCCGGTATCCTTCTGGTGGGCCGCGAGCCATCCAAGATCGACCAGCAGGCCCAGCGCATCGGCCACCTGCTGGCGGTCGCCCAGGAGCGCCCAGCCCGGCCGCCAGACCCCCCAGCCGGCAAACTCGCGTGGCAGGTCGCCTTTGCGGATGCGGTCGAGGATCGCCTTGGCGGCCGGAACTTCCGGCATCGAAACGCTAGCGTAGGCGCGGCGGGCGTGGGTTTCGAGGTATTCCACCCAAGCCAACGCTTTCAGCGTGGCCACCTCGCCGACAGGCCCGACGCCACCGTCGGCCAGGTGGCAGAGCAGCGCCAAGCCGGGCACCAGCTTGCGATACTTCGCGAGGTGGCTTTCCAGGGCTGGGTGAAGCTCGCCCGAGCGCAGCTTGGCCTCTAGCGCGGTTCGCCACTCCAAAAACAGGCCGTGCCCGCCAGTGTCGAAGCGCAGGAAGGGAACGCCGTCCGGCTCGCCGTCTGGGCCAACGTCCCGCTCCGCTCCGACCGTCGCCGGGTCCAGGCGGTCGAGGCCCTCGAAAACGCCGAAGGCGGCGCGCTTGGCCTCGCCATCCGGCCACCGGTCAACGTCGCGCCAGGCGCCACTTGCGTCCGGCCATACTAGCAGGCCGAAGCGTTGGATCAGGCCGTCGTCGCCCGCGCCGCCGCGCACCGCGTGCCGGATGTATTCGGCGACCCGGCCCGGCTGCGTCGATCCCAGCAGCGATAAGCACACTGCCGGAATATGCAGGTTCAGCCCGCGCTCGATGCGGTCGAACGTGTAGCCGCTGTCCCCATTCCAGGATGTCAAATAGAACCCGCGCGCTTCGGCGTTGTCTTCGCGGTCAAGACTTCGCAACAGCGACACCAGTTCATCGCGGAACACCAGCAGGCCGTTCGGGTTCTGCCGCAGCAACTCGCCCAGCGCAGCGGCCGTACTGTCGTTCGCGATGTAGCGGCGGAGCGTCGGCGCTTCCGGTGCATCGCTGTCGAGGAAGTGTGCAACGTCGGCGCTGAGGGACTTCGCCAGCGCCTTGCGCGCGGCCTTTTTGCCTTCTTCCGCCTTCAGTTCCGCCAGGCGCACGGCCCGTTCGTAAACCTCGAATTCACCTTCATGGGCTTCGGTCGCCTTCGCGGCCAACCGCTTGATCGGCGCCAACGCCGCTTCTAGGGCCGGGCTCTTCAGCACGCCCGGCCGCCCGATCACCAGCGCCCACTGGTTCGGCGTGACGCTCCAATCGGTCTGCGCCTGAGGGCGAATGGCGATCTTGCGCCCAACGACGGCACCCAAGCCCGCCATGACGGCCACGCCCACGAAATCGGGCGGACACTGAATGCGCTCGCAAATATCCGCTGCCCACGGCTGAAGGCTCTCCGGCAGCATGGCGAAATCGAAGGCCGCAACCGGCGGTAATCCGTCCGGCAAGGGCTGCGGTTCGGGCCAGCCATCGGCTGGGCCGGCGTGTGGCGCATCGTTGCTGCCGGGTGGTGGCGGCCCGTTCGGGTGCGCTCCAGGGGCTTCCTGGCGCGCGCGCTCCTGCTGCTTGGCCCGATAGCGCCGGATCAGTTCTTCAAGCCCAGGAACGCCCGGAACGGCGCCACGCGCCAGCCGGTCGGCCAGGTAGCCCGCCTTGCGGTCCAGCTCGTCCCGCCCGCGCCCCGGCCGGCTCAGATCGACATGGGCCGCATATTGCGGCCAGGCCGCGTCGGCGATTTCCGGGCCGGTCGGCCAGCGTTCTAGCGCGCCGGCCAGTTCCAGCGCCACGGCGAGCAACGTGTCGCGCATGTATTTTTCGCGGCCGTCGATCACCGGCCCGTCGAGACCAAGCCCCGTGACGGCGCGCACAATGCCATCCTCGTCCGGCACCCCGACGCGCGGTTCGTTCGGCGCCGTGGCGCTTTCCGCGCGGGGCTTGTTCGGTGCCTCCCGAAGCGGCCCCGCCAGCATGAACATCCGGGCGAACTGTTCGAACGGGTAAATCCCACCACGGCCGCCGGCGAACTCCGTCAATTCCCGTTCCCGGCCTTCTTTCCAAGGCCATGCGACGGTGCCCGGCAGCCGCATCACGCGGCCGGGGTTGGTGACGGTCGGATCGCCCCCGAGCGCCAGCGCCAGCGCCTTCAGGGCGGCGCTGTAAACGACGGGGTTGGTTATCGGCTCCTCAAGCAGCCACCACAAATGGGCGCGCCAATGCGGCAGGGTGCCGGTCGTGACAATGCCACTTGGCGGTATGTCCAGCTTGCCGGCCCGCCTCAAGGCTTCCTCGACCGCTCCAGGCTTGTCAAAGTCCGCGTGCAGGGCCCACGCTTCCAGGAAATCGGCGTCGGACGTTCTGCCATGCGGGAAGGTGCCGGGCTTGCGTATGGCGGCGCCCACATAGCAGTCGGCGCCCTCGACGGCGTTGACCTGCGCCACCTTTGCCGCCGCGAGTTCGAGGGTCTCCACCAGGAACAATTCGGCGTTGGCGAGTGCGCCTTGCTTGTTTTTCCAGGCAACCTCGACGGCGCCGCGCATTGCGCGCCCGTGCAACCGGGTGAGGAAGGCGAGGATGGCGGCTTCATCGGCGGCGGGTGGCGGCGTCGCCATGGCGGCGGCTTCGGCGCTCACGGCACCACCGTAATGCCGTGGCGGCGCAATTCGTCAGCGTGTTTTTCAGTGCCGTACAGCCGGTCGAAAAGCTTGCGCTCGGCCCGCGTGGCTGGGCGGATCGTGCCTTCAGGCATTTGAACGTGCAGCCGGAGCGGGCATTCCCCGGTACCCCAGCGCCCGACGGCGACCTCGCCGCGCCAACAGGTCGTACCTGCGAACGGCCAGCAGGGCGTTCCATGCGCGCGCATCGCGGCTTCGGCGTCGGCCGTCGGGCGTAGGGGTATGAAAGCGACATACACGTCGGCCCCCTGCGCCAACAGCGCCTTGGTGCGACGAACAGCACTCGCGCGTCCCGCCTCGCTGTCCAAATGCACGCGTTCGGACGGGGCGTTCATCGGGGCGCCGCCCGCGCCGCGTCGCGCTCGCTGGTGCTGCGCGCCGTCCGGCTTGCCGACCAATTCTCCAGATCGCTTGCGGCGTAGAGAATCCTGCGGCCGTGCGCGCGGAACGGCGGCCCGGCGCCAGTTACGCGCCATCGCTGCACCGTACGAACGCTGACCCGCAAAAATTCGGCGGTCTCACGCTCGGTCAAGAACGTGGGCGCTTGCGTCTTGGCGCCGCCGCCGGCGGTCGCAAACTCGTCGTTGCCGATCCCAGTGGAGTTAGTGAATTGCATCTGCGCCACCCGATTGCGCAACGCGAATCAGCGCCGAAAGGTGGCATTCAAATAGGACGCCTGCCGGCGCCTGTCATAGCGCACTAATCTTGCAAAATTTCCGGATTAGGCTGGCCAGGCCGCCAGGATGCGGCGATAGATTGCATGGACATCCGAGCCGCTTGCGCCGACCCGCAGCAGTGGCCGCAAAGCGAGAGTCAACAGCGAGAGCGCTTCGCCGCACCGCGCGCCACTGATGGGGTCCGTCCACGGGCGCGCGGGCCGCGCCGCGTGACGGCTGTAGATCAGCAGCACCGCCTTGACGAAGTCGTTGAGGTGATCGTCGGCGCGATTGCCGCCCTTCGGCTGTAGCTCGAAGCCAAACAGCCGCGCCCCCTTTGGCGGCGGCCGATATTTCGGCTCCCGGTCCCATTGGACGCGCTCTTTCGCGCGCTCAATTACCCTAAGCAGCCATTCCAGGTGCCCACGCTCGACGGCACACTCAAGCTGAAGGTCCACCGGCCAAATCCGCATTACACGTTCGCGCAACTCCGGGACGCCGCCCGCGCCGTCGGGGGTCGTCACGACATAGGGGGTCAACTCAGCGTCGGGCAAGCCGTCATCGGCTTGGGAAATATCCAACGCCGCCGCGTGGAGTTCCTCGAATAAATGCCAGTGGGTCTCCCGGCTTATGTCATCCGATTTTACTCGACCGCGCCTGACCTTCTCGGCAAGCCTGTCAAGCTCGCGCAAGCGCACCGACGGCGGGCGGTGGAACTTGGAGCGGGCGGTTTCGACGAACGACCACGCGGCACCGCGAAGCCGCCTGTCGAAGTCGGCCCGGTCGGCGCCGGGCTTTTGCTCGAAGCTGTTCCAACAGGCATCGAGTTGAGCAGCCGAGTAATACTCGGCCCCAAGCCGCTCCGAGAAATTGCCTGTTGTGGTCTCGCCTGGGCACGGGAAAAGCTCGGGCAGCGGCT
>Ga0194132_10003082_pt1 | contig 30218 bp, 25 predicted proteins | sample TA2KigOf80mmetaG_FD_148612 | JGI IMG/M metagenome (GOLD analysis project Ga0194132, IMG submission 148612) | Freshwater microbial communities from Lake Tanganyika, Tanzania - TA2015054 Kigoma Offshore 80m | ecosystem: Environmental > Aquatic > Freshwater > Lake | place: Tanzania: Lake...
CGCCGCGGCGCGGCGCAAGGCAAGCGCAGGGCCAAGCCCGCCCCCGCCAAGGCGCCGCGCGCCAAGGCCAGGGCACCCGCCCGCGCCAAGTCCGGAAGACGCGGCAGCAAGCGCTAGGCGGCGACCATGTATCGCATCGGCATCGACGTCGGCGGCACCTTCACCGATCTGGTCGCGGTCGACGACAACGGTCGAGTGACGCTGGCCAAGGCCGCGTCGACGCCCAGGGACCAGTCGCTGGGCGTCATGGCTGGACTGAACCGACTGGCGGAATTGCTGGACCTGGGGCTGGCCGATCTGCTGACCTCTACCCAGCGCATCGTGCATGGCACCACGGTGGCCACCAACGCGCTGCTGGAACGCAAGGGCGCCAAGGTCGCCTTGCTGACGACCGCCGGCCATCGCGACGTGCTGGAAATGCGCGAGGGCCTGAAGGACAACCGCTACAACATGCGCATGGCCCCGCCCGAGCCGCTGGTGCCGCGCAATCTGCGGCTGGGTGTCAAGGAACGGCTGCGGCATGACGGCAAGGTCGAGGCGCCGCTCGATACCAAGTCGCTCGACCGGGCGCTCAAGGCGGCCAAGGCGGCCGGGGCCGAGTCCCTGGCGGTCTGCTACCTGCATGCCTATCGCGACGGACGGCACGAAAAGGCGACGCTGAAGGCGATCCGGCAGACGCTGCCGGGCTGCTATGTCTCGCTATCCTCCGAGGTCTTCCCGCAGATCAAGGAGTTCGAGCGGGTCTCGACCACGGTGGTCAACGCCTATGTCGGGCCCGCCTTGTCGCGCTATCTCGGCAACCTGGGCGAACGCCTGAAGCAAGCTGGCTATGCCGGCCCTGTGTTGATCATGCTGTCGCATGGCGGCGTCGCCCCGATCGAGGAGGCAATCCGGCTTGCCGCCGGCACGGTGCTGTCGGGCCCGGCTGGCGGCGTGGCCGGAGCCAAGCATGCCGCCGGCCTGATCGGCGAAGGCAACCTGATCCCGTTCGACATGGGCGGTACCAGCACCGACATCTCGCTGATCGTCGACGGCGAGCCGGCATTGTCCGGTACCCGCGGCATCGCCGGCCAGCGGATCGCGCTGCCCAGCCTGGACATCGTCAGCCTGGGCGCCGGCGGCGGCTCGATCGCCCGGGTGGACGCGGCCGGCGTGCTGCAGGTGGGGCCACAGAGCGCCGGGGCCGAACCGGGGCCCGCCTGCTACGGCCGGGGCGGCAGCGAGCCCACGGTGACGGATGCCAGCGTCGTGCTGGGCTATCTCGACCCCGAGCGCTTCATGGGCGGTCGGGCGCGCCTCGATGCGGAAGCCGCCGAACGGGCGATCGACGCGCTGGCCAAGCGCCTCTCGGTCGGCCGCATGGAAGCGGCGGAAGGCGTGCATCGGGTCGTCAACACCCGCATGGCGGAAGGCATCCGCCTGGTCACCGTCCGGCGCGGCGTCGATCCGCGGCGGTTCGCGCTGCTTTCCTTCGGCGGCGCGGCCGGCCTGCACGTCACCGACCTGGCGCGCCAGCTCGACTTGGCCCGCGTCGTGGTGCCGCGGGTCGCCTCGGTGCTGTCGGCCTGGGGCATGCTGGCCAGCGACCTCAGGGTCGAGGCCGTGCGCACCCATATCGGCGACACGCGCGCGCTCGACGCCGCCCGCGTGCGCGCGCTCTACCAGGAACTGGCCAAGGACGCGAGCACTCGCCTGGCCTCGTGGTTCGATGGCAAGATGCGCCTGACGCGCGCCGCCGACATGCGCTATGGCGAGCAGATCTTCGAGATCGACGTGCCGCTGGACGGCATCGACTGGCAGGCCGCCGACCTGATGGCCGAGTTGAAGCTGGCCTTCGAGCGGCGGCACGAGCAGCTCTATACCTATGCGCTGCCCGACCAGGACGCAGTACTGGTCAATGCTAAGGTGAACGCCATCGGCGAACTGCCGGCGCTGCCAAACGAACCGATGGAAGCGGCCAGTACCGCCAGGCCGCCGGCCCGGCACCGGCGCATCTACCTGGGCGGCTGGCTCGAGGTGCCGGTCTATGATTTCGCGACCGTCGCCACCGGCCAGGCGATCGACGGCCCGGCACTGGTGGAGTCGGACACCACCACCGCCTTGCTGCGGGCGGGCGACCGGGCGACCGTGACGCCGCACAAGTGGCTCGATATCCAGGTGCGCGGGCGCTAGCGCATGCGCGGGCTGGCGCTCGTCGCGGCTGTCGTGCTGGCGGCCGGTGTCGCGCGGGCGGCCGAGCCGCTGCCGCTGTTCGACGCGCATCTGCACTACAACGACCAGGCCTTGCTGCGTTACCAGCCCGCGCAGGTGCTGGCGCTTTTACGCGAACACGCAATCAGCGGCATCCTGGCCACCAGCCGGCCCAACGACGGCACGCGCATCCTGCTGGAGCAACAGCCGGCCGATCTCTGGGTGGTGCCGTTCCTCAGGCCCTATCGCGTGCGCGCGGACATGAGCACCTGATTCGCCGATCCGGCGATCATGGAACTGATCGAGCAAGAGCTGACCCGCGGCATCTACCGGGGCATCGGCGAGTTCCATGTGTTCGGTCAGGACGCCGCCGCGACGCAGGTCGGCCGCATCGTGCGGCTGTCGGTGGAGCAGGGGCTCTGGCTGCACGCCCATGTCGACGTCCAGGCCCTGCACGCGCTGCACGCCCATGACGGCCGCGCCCGGGTGATCTGGGCGCATACCGGCTTCGGCACGCCGGTGGCGGAGGTGGCCGAGCTGCTGGAGCGCTATCCGGCGCTGATGGGCGAACTTTCCTACCGTTCCGGCATTGTCGAGGGCGACCGCCTGACGGCGGAATGGCGCGAGCTCCTGACCCGTCATGCCGACCGCTTCCTGATCGGCAGCGATACCTGGGTCAACGAGCGCTGGGAGAGCTATGGCAGCCTGATGGCCGGCTATCGCGCCTGGCTCGCGCAGTTGCCCAAACCGGCGGCCGAGCAGATCGCCTTCCGCAACGCCGAGCGTATCTTCCCCCGCCGCTGACCGGCTATCCTTGCGCCGGTGCCTTCCGGCACCGCTGACGTTCACCGCAACCGGGGGATTCCATGGCGCTCTACGAACTGCGCACCTACACGCTCTATGTCGGCAAGATGGCCGAGGTGGTCAAGCTTTACCAGGAAGAAGGCTACCCGGCGCTGGTCAAGGGCGGCCACGCCAAACGGCTCCTGGGCTATTTCCAGAGCGATGTCGGCACCATCAACCAGCTCGTCCATCTCTGGAAGTTCGCGGACGACGCCGAGCGACGCCGGCATTGGCAGGGGCTGTTCGCCGATGCCGCGTTCATGGCATTCGCCGCCAAGGTGCGCGCCAACATGATGACGCAGGAAGTCAAGCTGCTGCACGCCGCGCCCTGGGGCACCCATCCCTGAACCGGCGATGCGGGCGGACCGGTCCTGCTGGCGGGGCCGGCCCGCCGACTATTCGGCGGCGATGCGCACGCCTTCCTGTTCGCAGGTGGGCGCCACGTCGCTGACGGTGGCCCGCTGCATGTCGCGCCGCCAGCGCAGGTCCTCGTATGGCCGGCCGCGATGCATGGTGCAGCGGTCGTCCCACATCACCAGATCACCGACCCGCCAGCGGTGGGTATAGACGAACTGGCGCTGGCTGGCATGCGCCAGCAGCTGGTCGATCAGGGCCTTGCCTTCCGCCTCCGGCATGCCGAGCACGCGGCCCGCGTGCGACGCGAGGTAGAGCGTCATGCGCCCCGAACCAGCATGCCGGCGCACCATCACCTGCGGCACCGGCGGCAATTGCCGGCGCTCCTCGTCGGTGAAGGCGGTGAAGCCAAGCCGGGCGCGCGAATACATCAACGCATGCTCCGCCACCAGACCGGTCAGCCGCGTCTTCGTTTCGGCCGGCAGCGCGTCGTAGGCCGCGCGCATGTCGGCGAACTCGGTATGCCCGCCGACCGGCGGCATCTCGCGGCAATAGAGCAGCGAGGCCTTGGCCGGCAGCCGCTTGAACGAGCTGTCCGTGTGCCACAGCCGATTGCCCACTTCGATGGCCCGCTTGCGGCTGTCGCGGGCCAGGATCTCGTTCTTGTCGTCGATGTTGGAGACATCGGCGATTTCCGGCTTCAGGCGCAGCTTGTCGAAACTCTGGCTGATGGCATAGACCGAGGTCTCCAGCGGCCCGAAACGCCGGGCGAAGTCGAGATGCTGGTCCTGGTTGAGGCTCTGATTGGGGAAGACCAGCACCGAGTATGTCTCGAACGCCGCTTCGACCGCCTGCCAGTCAGTCGGCGACAGCGGCCTGGACAAATCGACATCGCCGATCTCGGCGGCGAAATCGTCGGTGATCGGGAACACGGTCACGGCCATGGCGCGAACTCCAAATGCGGGTTCACCCATCGTAGGGCCCCGGCAGTCTAGCGCGGTGCCCGATCGGATGGAATCGCCGATGGCGATCGGGCTGATCGGAGCCCGCCGCGCTGCCGTCATGGTTGTCGGGCAATGGCTTGCGGCGAAACCGAAACGGCCGGTTCGATCGGAACGGAAACGGCCCTAGCGCGGCCGCGCGGCTCGGGCCATGGGGCTCAGCCCCGGCTCGGCAGGCGCACGGTGCCGGCACCGACGACCGACTGCTCGCCGTCCTGGTTGACCGCCTCCTGCTGGATCTCGACATAGGCGCCCGTCTCGTCGCGGAACTTGCGAGCTAACCGGGCGCGGAAGAACAGCGTGTCACCCTCAGGATTGTGCCGGCGAATCTTGCAGCTTGCCTTGGCGAGAAACCCGGTGTCGCCCATCCAATTGGTCAACTGGTGGGTCAGCCACGAACAGCGTTCGGGGCCGTAATCGTAGGCGCCGGGCGCGCCCACCCGGGTGGCGAAGTCATTCTCCCAGTGCACCCGCTCCGGGCAGTCGGGAATGCCGAAGGCGTTCTTGATGCCAAGGCCCGGATGCTTGTGCACCTGCTTCCATGCCAGCTTGTTGGCGCGGATGTAGAGCCCGCCCCAGCCTTGCGCGAAGGCGATAAAGCCGGTCACCGTCATCGGCCCCTTGACCATGACCGGCAGCGGCTCGCCTTCCGCCACGTCTTCCCAATAGCGCGGCTTGGCGCCGCGCACCTCCTCCTGGGCATAGTGCCGGTAGATCTCGATCAATTCGTCCTCGCTGTAGCGCTTGGGCGGCTTCTCCTTCAGCCCGGCATACTTGGTGCCCTGCTCGCGGGCGATGTCGCGGTCGGTGCGGAAACACCAGCTGTCGGCCTCGGCCAGCAAGCCGCCGCCCTTCTCGCGGAACCGCACGTGATAGATCTGCTGCACCGCGCGGCCCGAGAAGCGCGTCTGGTGGACGATCAGGTCCTTCAACCAAGCCTCGGTCTCGATCGCGACATTGCGCCGGATCGGCCGATGCCAGGTCCAGTCGGCGCCTGCCCACATGGCATGCACGCCCGGCAGGCCCCCGACATAGCCGGAGATGATCCGGCTGCAGGCGAACAGGAAGGATGGCGGCGCGATCACGTCGCCGCATGCGGTGGTGGCGGCATAGTCCGGATCGCACCACAGCGGGTTGTCGTCGCCGATGCCGTGCGCGTAATGGCGGATGGCGTCGCGGGTTGCCTCGTGGCACCACGGCTCCAGCGTATTCTCGATCGGCACGCCGATGCGGGCGCGCAGATCCTCCAGCCCCCGCTCGGTGATCTGCGGAAAGACGCGGTCGGCGATCTCGTCCATCGACTGCTCCTCAGGCGGTTTGTCGCGCCGCCTCGGCAACGCGCAGCGCGCGGCGGTTGACCTTGCCGGCCGGCGTCTTCGGCAGCTCGGCGACGAAAGCGAGCTGACGGGGATACTCGTGCTGGCTAAGGCGGGTGCGCACGAAATCCTGCAATTCGCGCGCGAAAGTTTCGTCGCCGGTGCGCGGCGAGACGATGAACGCCTTGACCACCTGGCCGCGCAGCGCATCCGGCACGCCGATCGCCGCCGCCTCGCGCACGTCGGCGTGTTTCAGCAACACGTCCTCGATCTCCACCGCGCTCATCGTCCAACCGGCCGAGATGATCACGTCGTCGGCGCGGCCGTTGTGGTAGAAATAGCCCTCGGCGTCGACATGGCCGAGATCCTTGGTGGCGAACCAGCCGTCGCGCCGCTTGACCTTGATCTCGCCCACTTGCCCGGGCGGGCAGGGCCGCCCGCCGGCATCCAGCACCGCCACTTCGACCCCCGGCACCGGCTTGCCGAGCGCGCCCGGCCGCACCTCGAAATCCTCGGCCCCCGGATAGCTCGCCAGGATCACGCCCACCTCGGTCGTGCCATACATGCTGCACAACGGCACACCGAAAGTGGCGCGCGCGAAATCGGCGGTGGCGCTGTCGATCGGTTCGCCGGTGAAGGACAGCTTGCGCACGGCATAGCGATAGCGTCCGGCGGCACCGCAATTGCGCAGCATGCGATAATGCGTCGCGGCCGCCGCCAGGTTGGTGATGTCGTAATCCTGCAGGGCGCGCAGCAGCCGTTCGGGGTCGAACCGCCCGGCCATCGAGCCGGTGCTGGCGCCCAATGCCAAGGGCGCGATGGTGCCGTGCCACAGTCCGTGCCCCCAAGCGGGCGAGGAAGGGCAGAAAAAGCGGTCATCGGGTCGCACACCGGTGCCATAGAGCGCGGCCACGCTCACCACCACCACGGCGCGATGGGTGTGCTTCACGGCTTCCGGCAGTTCGCGCGTGGTGCCGGAGGTGTACTGGTACATCGCCATGTCATCGGCCGCCGTTGCGGCGCGGAACGTCCCCGGCAGCGCCGCCAGCCGGCGCAGCAGATCGTCATCCGCAAGCACCACGCGGGCATCGCCCGCCGCCGCGGCCAGATCGCCGCGCTGCGGCGGCAGCAACAGCAACTTGGGTCCGCAGTCCCCGAGCCGCAGCCGCAGGCCGTCGGGGCCGAACAGCGTGAACAGCGGCACCGCCACGGCACCGGCCTTCATGGCCCCGAACAGGCTGGCATAGAACAGCAGCGAGGGCTCGAGCATCAGCGCCACCCGCTCGCCGGGCGCGATCCCTTCGGCGCGCAGATAGTTGGCGAAGCGCGCGGACCAGGCGGCGAGCTCGGCGAAGCTCAGATGCTCGTCGCGGCCATCGGCATGGGCGACGCTGACCGCGCGGCCGCGGCCGACATGCCGGTCGAGGCATTCATGCGCGATGTTCAGCTGCTGCGCATTGCCGTCGAACAGCTCCCAGAGCTTGTCGCGCAAGAACTGCGCCTGCGCATCGGCATAACGCGTCAACTCCGTCAGCTTCGGCATGGCCGGCAAACTCGCCAAGACCGCCAGGCTTGTCAAACCCGCCGGCCGGCCTGCCGCGCAACCCTGCCTTGCCACAGCGCCAGCAGCGGCACCACGCCCAACTCAACGACAAGAGCGGCCAGATGCGGCGGCAGGGGCAGGCCGGCGACCAGCAGCGACCAGAGCCGAGCCAAGCCGCCCACCAGCACGACCGCCGCGGCCAGACGAAAGCGCCGGCCCTTGCGCTCGATCCCCGGCACCGTCGACAAGAAAACGAAACCCAGTCCGAGCAGCAGGCCCGACAGGTAGCGGAACTGGCTGTCGAGATCGGTGCCTCGCTCGGCCGCGGGGCCCACGAATTCCGGGCCGATCAGCACGCCGCCGCCGCCGGCCAGCAGCGGCACGGCACACAGCACGGCGACCACGATCTGCAGAGCGCGCTTCTCCAAACCCGCCGCCATCGCCGGCTCGCCTCCCCGCGCTTGCGAGACCCCGCACGCGGGGCTAGCGTTCGCCCCCATCCTTACCCCAACCAGCGAGCGACACCATGCACTGGACGAAGCGGCGCGAGTGCTTTCGCGCGATCCTGGCCGGCGAGGCCTGCGTCCATCCGGGCTCGGTCTCCGACCCGATCTCGGCGCGGATCGCCGAGGACCTGGGCTTCGAGGCCGGCATGTTCGCCGGCTCGGTCGCCTCGCTGGCGGTCATCGGCGCGCCCGACCTCGTCACCTTGTCGCTCAGCGAGTTCGCCGGACAGGCCTATCGCATCAACCGCGCCGGCAACCTGCCGCTCCTGGTTGATGCCGACCACGGCTACGGCAACGCGCTCGGCGTCAAGCGCTGCGTCGAGGAACTGGAAACCGCCGGCGTGGCGGCATTGACCATCGAGGATACCGACCTGCCGACGCCGTTCGGCGCCACGGAGAAGCCGCGGCTTATTGCGCTGGCCGAAGGGGTGGGCAAGATGAAGGCGGCGCTCGCCGGTCGACAGGATCCGAGCCTCGCGATCGTCGGCCGCACCAGCGCGGCCGCGGTCACGGGCATGGAGGACTGCATCGCCCGCCTGCGCGCCTATGAGGCCGCCGGCGTGGATGCCCTGTTCCTGACCGGCCTGCAGACGCGCGAGCAGGTGCAGCAGGTGGCCGCGGCGGTGAAGCTGCCGCTGATGCTGGGACAGACGCCGCCGGCCATCGCCGACGCGGCCTTCCTCGCCGGCCAGCGTGTGCGCATCGCGCTGCAGGGCCACCTGCCCTATGCCGCCGCCGTGCGCGCGGTCTATGAAACGCTCAAGGCCTTGCGCGAAGGCACACCGCCCTCGGCGATCAAGACCGCGGCCTCGGCCGAACTCATGGCGCGGGTCACCCGCGAGGCCGACTTCAAGCGCTGGACCAGGGAATTCCTGGGCGGCTGAGGCGCCTTCAGATGGCGTAGCCGTCGGCCGGCTCCGCAGCCGGACGGCGCGCCAGGCGCAGGTCATCCAGGATGGCGCGCTTGGCCTGCACGAAGGCCGGTGCGGTGCGGTCGCGCGGCCGTGGCGCCGCGATTGACAATTCGCGGTAGATGCGGCCCGGACGACCGCCCATCACCAGCACGCGGTCGCCTAGCGCAATGGCCTCGTCGATGTCGTGTGTCACCAGCACCATTGTCGGCCGGTCGTGGTTCCAGAGCGCGATCAGATGGTCTTGCAAGTCCAGGCGTGTGAACGCGTCGAGTGCGCTGAACGGCTCGTCCAGCAGCAACGCCTTGGGCCGGGTCACCAACGCGCGGGCAATCGCCACGCGTTGCGCCATGCCGCCCGACAATTCGCGCGGCCAGGCCTTGGCAAAATCTTCGAGGCCCACGCGCCGCAGCACCTCGCGCACGGCCTTGTCGGCTTCGATCCGCGGCCGCGCGGCAAGACCGAACCGCACATTGTCGGCGACGCTGAGCCAGGGCATCAGGCGCGGCTCTTGAAACACAATGCCGATCTCCGGGCTCGGCCCCTCGATCGGCCGGCCGGCGAGCCGCACCTGGCCGGCGCTCGGCCGCTCCAAGCCGGCAATGAGCCGCAGCAACGTGCTCTTGCCGCAGCCCGAACCGCCGACGATGGCGACGAGTTCGCTCTCGCGCACCACCAGCGAGGCGGCCGCCACCGCCAGATGGCCGTTGGCGAAACGCTTGGCGACCAGATCGAGTTCCAGCATCAGGCGCTCCCCGAGGGCTTGAACGCGTCTTGCCAGCGCAAAAGCCGGGCCGAGACGATGGCGACCGCAAAGTCCGTCGATTTGCCGATCACCGCGAACAGCACGATCGCCACCAGAATGGTGGTGGGACGGCCCATCATCTGACCGTCGACCAGAAGGAAGCCCAGCCCCTCGCTCGCCCCCATGAACTCGGCCGCGACCACGAACATCCAACCGAGGCCCAGGCCCGAACGCAGCCCGATCAGATAGCCTGGCAATGCGGCAGGCAGCAGCACGCGGCGGATGATCCGGGCGTGCGAAAGCCCGTGCACGCGCCCCACTTCCACCAGCTTGCGGTCGACCCCGTGCATGGCGCCGGCCAAGTTGAGGTAAACGGGAAAGAACACGCCGACCGCAATCAGCATGACCTTGGAGGTCTCGAAGATGCCGAACCAGAGGATGAACAGCGGCACCCAGGCGAGCGGGGGAACGCTGCGCAGAGCTTGGACGGAGGGGTCGAGCAGTCGGCGCGCCAAATCGAAATAACCGGTCGTTGCCCCCAGCACGGTGCCTGCCGCCATGCCGAAGAAAAAGCCCAACGCCACCCGCTGGCCGGTCGCGGCGATGTGCTGCACCGCCTCGCCCTTGGCCAGCAGGGCAGCGAAGGTCGCCAGCAGCTGCGAGGGCGGCGGCAGCAGATGAGCGTCGATCAGGCCCTGCTCTGCCCCGGCCTCCCAGCCGATGGCGCCGGCCAGCGGCAGCAGCAAAGCCGAAGCGGGGCGCCAAAGCCGCTCGCCCAACAGGGCGAACCCGGCCGCCCGTCGGGGACCGGGACCGCTCTCGCTTAGCAGAAGCTCGGCTTGGCTCAATGCCGCTCTCCCTTGGCTGCGAGCCGCGCACCGAACGAGGTGTCGAGCAAGTCGTCAACCGTCGCCGCCACGTTTACCTCGGCCGCGACCACCCCCGCCTGCCGGAGCGCCTCGCCGGCGGCGACGATGGCCTGACGATGCACCGGGCCCAGCACCGGGTCGGACAGATCGGTTCGTTCCAGTTGGCGCGCCGCCACTTTCGGCTCCAGCTTCGCCGCTTCCGCAAGGATGTCGCGCAGCGCCTCGGGATTGGCCAGCGCCCAGCGCCGACCGCGCTCGTATACCGCCAGCAGGCGGCCGACCAGCGCCGGATACTGGCGCACGAACTCCTCGCGCACGTTGAGAAAGCCGTAGGTGTTAAGATCGGCGTTGCGGTGGAACAGCAACGAGCCCTTTTCCAACTCGCTCTGCGCCATCATCGGGTCGAGCCCGGCCCAAGCGTCAACCGCGCCCGTTTCCAAGGCGGCCCGGCCGTCGTGATGCTGCAACAGCACGATCTTCACCTCGCGTTCGCCGAGGCCGTGCTCGCCCAACGCACGCAACAGAAAAATGTAGGGATCGGTGCCGCGCGTTGCCGCCACGCGGCGGCCCTTCAGGTCGGCGACCGAGCGGATGCCGCTGTCGGGCCGGGTGACCAGCGCCGTCCATTCCGGCTTGGAATAGACATAGACCGCCTTGATCGGGCTGCCGTTGATCCGGGCCAGCAGGGCCGCGGCACCTGCGGTCGAGCCGAAATCGACGCTTCTGGCATTGAGAAACTCGATCGCCTTGTTGCTACCCAGGCTCTGCACCCACAGCACGGCAATCCCGTCCTTGGCGAATTCGCCCTCTACCCAGCCGTGTTTTTTCAGCACCAGGCTGACCGGGTTGTAGTACGCCCAGTCGAGACCGATACGCGTCGGCTGCCCGCTGGCGAAACTGGGGACGGCAAGGGCGCCCAACAGCGCAATACCGAGGGATATCTGGCGAAAAAAGCGCATGCCACGACCTCCTGCTGGCCCCGGCACTTCGCGCGGGGACCGGTTGTTGCCAGCGGGCGATCGGAACGCGGCCGGTTCACGGCGCAAGGCCGTGGCGCGGTCGGGCACGAAAAACCCGCCGCAGCTTGGTGCTGGGCGGGATATGCCCAACGCTTTAGCTGCATTTCTAACGCGCCCGCAAGCTGTCAGCTCAAATCGGCGCGATGTAGATGTCTATACTACACACTCAAAAAGAGTCAACCGTATTTTATCACATTTATAATATGTTAAATAGATACCGGCGCAATCCACGCTGGCTTGACCGTCCAACTCCCTTAGCATGCGCCGGCGGCCCAAAGGGGGGCGGAAACATGACCGAGAGCACAGCCGGCGAGGATTGCTGGCCATTGCGTTCGCTGCTGTTCGTGCCGGGCCAAAAGCCCGATTGGATCCGCAAGGCGCCGCGTGCCAAGCCCGACGCATTGATCTTGGACCTGGAAGATGCCGTGCCGCCGGCCGAGAAGGCGGCGGCCCGAACGACGGTGCGCGAAGGCATCGGCTATTGCCGGGGCATCGACCTGCCCGCCACCGTGCGGATCAATCATCCCGATGAGGGCGGCCTCGACGACATCGCGGCGGTCACTTCGCACGGTCTGGTGGCGGTGCTGCTGCCGAAGGCGCGGACGGTTGAGGAGATACGAACGGTCGATCGCGCGCTCTGTCATGCCGAGGGCAGGGCCGGCATGCGGATGGGCACGGTCGGCATTCTGGTGCTGCCGGAAACCGCCGAGGGTATGCGCGACGCCGGCCTGCTTGCCGCCGCCAGCACTCGGGTGAAGGGGCTGCTCGGTTCGTTCGGCGGGCCGGTGCCGGCCGATATGGCGCGGGCCTTCGGTTTCCGGCCGACATATGAAGGCGCCGAGCAATATTACCTGGCCTCCAAGTTGGTGCTGGACAGCCGCGCTGCCGGCGCGCCCTATCCGCTCGCCAGCCTGATCGGCACGCGCATCGACGAGATCGAGGCTCTGCGCAAGATGGCGGTAAGAGCGCGCGATTTCGGCTTCGCCGGCTGCGTGTTGATCCACCCCAGCCACGTGGCGCTGGCCAACGAAGCGTTCACGCCGACGGCCGAGGAGATCGCCTATGCCAAGGGCCTGATCGCCGCAATGGCCGAAGCCGAGGCCAGAGGAGCGGGCGCCGTCACCTACCGGGGCGCGATGATCGACTACGCCATGCTGCCGCAGGCCAACGCGACGCTGCGCGAAGCCCGGCGCCGTGGCATCGCGGTCGAATAAACGACGTCGTCCGCGTCTAAATGGTGGCGGGAAACCAGAGCGCGAGGGCGGGCCAAAAGCACAGCAGCAGGATGGTGAAAAGCATGACCAAGACAAACGGCACCGAGCCGATCACCACGTCGCTAAACGGATAGCCGCCGGAAATCCCGTGGATGGTGAACAGGTTGAGGCCGACCGGCGGCGTGATTTGGCCGAGCTCGATCAGGATGGTCAGGATCACGCCGAACCAAATGGGATTGAACCCCGCCTGCACCACTACCGGGAACAGCACCGGCAGCGTGATGTAGATCATCGACACGCCGTCGACGAAGCAGCCGAGGACGAGATAGAGCACGACCAGCGCCAGGAACAGCATCCAGCGCGAGAGTTCCAGACCGACGATCCATTCCGACACGCCGCGGCTGACCCCAGTATAGGTCAGCGCGTTCGACAGGATCTGCGCGCCGATAATGATGAACAGCACCATGCAGGTAACTCGCGTGGTGGCGATCAACGCTTGCCAGAACACCGCCCAAGTCAAGCCGCCATAACCCCAGGCGAGCGCCAGCGCGCCCAAGGCGCCCACGACGGCCGCCTCGGTCGGCGTGGCGATGCCGAAGAACATGCTGCCGAGCACAGTCAGGAACAGTCCGACAATCGGCAGCACGTGCAGCGACAGCCGCCAGCGTTCCGCGCCGACCACCCGCTCCTCCTCGGCCGGCACGTCGCCCCGCCTGACCAGGACATGCAGCGCGATATAGACCATGAACAAGCCGGCCATCAGGATTCCCGGGATCATGCCGGCCATGAACAGCTTGACGATGGATTCCTCGACCAGCGCGCCATAAAGGATCATGACGATGCTGGGCGGGATCAGGATGCCGAGCGTGCCGCCTGCCGCCAGCGAGCCGAACAGCAGTTTCGGCTGGTAGCGGCGCTTCAGCATTTCCGGGATCGCCACGCTGCCGACCGCGGCCGCCGTCGCGACGCTGGAACCGGAAATGGCCGAGAACAGCGCGCAAGCCACGATGTTCGCGTGCAAAAGGCCGCCCGGCGTTCGCCCCATCAGCGCCGCGACGCCGCGGTAGAAATGCGAACTGACGCCGCTGCGTAGGATGATTTCGCCCAGCAGCAAAAACATCGGCACGGCGATCAGCACGTAACTGTTGGCGGTGTTCCAGATCACCGAGCCGACGGTGTTGAGCGCCATCTCGCCCCGCGCGAGATAGAGCATCAGCATGCCGGCGCTACCCAGCGCCAGCGCCGTCCACTGCCCCAGGACGAGCGCGACGCCGAGCACGAGCACCAGAACGAGGCCGAATTCCTGCCAACCCATGAGGCTTCTCCGGCACTACGCTTAGGGCACCTTGCGACCGCCGCGCAGCAAGAACGCCGCAAGTTGCAGCACCAGCAGCGTCGAACCTACCAGGATCGGCACTTGCGGTATCCACAACGGGGTCTGCGAAAAGCTGGTGGAGGCGATGCCGGTGCGAAAATTATAGCCGACATAGCGCCACATGATGACGATCGCGACCAGCATGTACGCAAGACTGGCCAGCACGATCAGCCAGCGCACCGCCTGCGCGGCAGTGCCCGTCAAGCGGTTGTAGATCAGCTCCACCCGCACATAGGCGCCGTCCCGCAGCGCCATCGCCAAGCCGAAAAAAATAGCCGAGACATTGAGATAACCGCACATCTCGTCCGAAACCTGGGTGGAAACGCCCAGCACAGCGCGCAGCGCCATCTCCACGGTGACGAGCACGAGAATGCCCGCGATGGCGCCGGCGGCCAGCCAACCGCCGAACGTGCTCAGCCGCTCGATCGCCGACGCCAAACGCTCCAACACGCCGGTTCCGTCCCCCTAGCGGCCGATCGCCTGCCGCACTTCCTTCAGCATCTCCGCGGCCTTAGGGCCGGTCTGCTGTGCCCATTCGTCCCAGTAGGGCGTCATCCGCTTGGCCAGATCGTCGATCACTTCCTTCGGCGCGTCGTAAACCTCGATGCCGAACTTCTCCTTCAGGGTCTTCTTGTCGGAAATCTCCAGCGCGGCGATCTCCTTGGTCATTTTAACGCCCCATTCGGCCGCCACTTCGTCCAGCGCCTTGCGAACTTCCGGGGCGAGCGCGTTGTAGGCCTTCAGGTTGACCACCTCGAAATTCGGGCCGCCGATGTTGATGTTGGCATACCACGCCCATTTCACCAGCTCGGTCCATTTCGCGGTGACCAGGTTGAAGGTCGCGGTCAGCACGCCTTCCATCAAGCCGCGCTGCATGGCGACCGGCACCTCGGCCGTGGCAAGCGTGACCGACGAGCCGCCCAACCGCTTGACCATCTCGGCCTGCTTGGGATCGGTGGTGCGGATCTTGCGGTTGGCGAAATCGCCCGCATTCTGGATCGGCTTGTTGATGCCGAACAGGTTCTGTGACGGCCAGGAGAAATAGAACAGCGTTTTGAAGCCGAGCTTCTCGAATTCCGGCTTGGTGAACTTGTCGATCGTCGGATAGGCCTTTTCCAGATCCTCATAGGTGCGGGCCAGGAATGGCAGGCCTGTGATGCCGGCAATCGGCACGGTGCCGGTCAGAAAGCCGGCATAGGCGGAGGCGATCTGCACTTGGCCTTCGCCTGCGATCTTGCCGGCCTCGTCGATGCGGAATGGCAGTTCGCCGGCCGGCCGCACCACGATCTTCAACTCGCCCTTGGTGCGTTTGAGCACTTCCTCGGCGAAAGCCATCTGGTATTTGGTGACAGCATGCGTGACGCCGGTGAACGAGTAATAGTCCCAGGTCGTCGCGGCCCGCGCCGCAGTCGCCGAGCCGACCGTCGCCAGCAGCAACGCCGGCAGCCATGCACGCCCTATCCTCATGATGTGTCCCCCGCCCAATTCGTATGCGCCGGTTTGTACCGACAGCCCGGCCGCTCGCACCGTTTCGGTGTCGCCGCAATGCTCCGCCGCACGCCAGCCCTCTGTCAACCTCGGCCGCCGGCGCGCACCAGCTTGCCCGGCATGGCGCCCGTCGCCTGCCCGCGTTCGAAGATCGGCCGCCCGGAAACCGCAGTCATCTCATAGCCGTCCACGCGCTGCACCAGCCGCCGGCCGCCGGCGGGCAGGTCGTAAACGATCTGCGGCGCATGCAGGCGCAGGCCGGCAAAGTCGATCAGGTTGAAGTCGGCCTTCTTGCCGGGCGCCAGCACGCCGCGGTCATTGAATCCGAAATAGCGCGCGTTATCGCCAGTCTGCCGTTTGACCAGCCATTCCAGCGGCAGCCTTGGCCCGCGCTGGCGGTCGCGCGCCCAATGCGTCAGCAGGTAGGTGGGCGAACTGGCGTCGCAGATCATGCCGCAATGCGCGCCGCCGTCGCTCAGGCCGACGATGGTTGCCGGATCGCTCAACATCTGGCGGATCGGTTCGTGATCTCCGGTGACGTAGTTGGTGATGGGGAAGAACAGCATGCGACGCCCGTCGTCCTCCAGCATGCAGTCGTAGGCGACGGCAGCCGGCGGCCGGTTGCCGCGCGCCGCCAGCGCGGCGATGCTGCGCTCCTGGTCGGGCTCGTATTCCGGCGGATCACCCAGCGTATAGATGCGGTCCCACCGGGTGGTGATGGCGCGCTGCAGCGGCGTCATGATGTCCAGGAGTTGCGCCGAGGGCTCCTCGCGCAGGATCGCTTCTCGCACCGACGCCTGGTTGAGCCGCCTGATGCGCTCCGCCGGCGGCAGCTGGGCGAGTGCGGCGTAGCTGGGCCGGGGCGTGAAGGGATTGAGCGAGCCCAGGAAGCCGACAATCACGCCGACCGGCCGCGCCGCCACCTGCGCCGCCACCTGCGCCCCCTGCCCGCGCGCCTCGCGCACGCCCGCCATCAACCGGCGCCAGCGTTCGGGGTCATAGGCCCGGTCGGTCAGCAAGAACCAGACCGGCCGGCCGCTGGACCTCGCGAGCTGCGACAGCCACCTGAACTCGGCCGCCTCGTCCTCGAAGTCGCTGACCATGCCGAAGGCGCCGCGTCCGACCCGGCCCAGGGCTTCGCCGATGCCGAGCAATTCGTCCGGTGCGGCGTGCCGGGCCGGCACCGCCTCGCCGGTCGGGGTGCGGTGGGATTCGGTTCGGCTGGTGGTGAAGCCGAAGGCGCCGGCCCTGAGCGCTTCCTCGGTCAGCCGGCTCATGGCGGCGATGTCGTCGGCGGTGGCCCTCTCGCGCGCGATGCCGCGCTCGCCCATGACATAGACCCTGAGCGCGTGGTGCGGCATCTGCGCCGCCACGTCGATCACCCGCGGCAGGCGGGAAAGCGCGTCGAGATACTGCGGAAAACTCTCCCAGTCCCATTTCAGCCCCTCGGCCAGTGCAATCCCGGGAATGTCCTCCACCCCCTCCATCAACTGGATCAGCCCATCATGGTGCTCCCGCCGCACCGGCGCGAAGCCGACGCCACAATTGCCGAACATGATGGTCGTGGCGCCATGCCAGGAGGACGGCGCCAATTCGCCATCCCAGGTCGCCTGTCCGTCATAATGGGTGTGCACGTCGACCCAGCCGGGGGTCACCAGCAGGCCGGCGGCGGAGACCTCGCGTCGGCCCGGCCCGGCCTTGCCGCCGACCTGCGCAATGCGCCCGCCGTCGATCGCCAGATCGCCGGCATAACCGGTACTGCCGGTGCCATCGACGATGGTGCCGCCGCGAATGACCAGATCGTGCATCGCGCATCTCCTCTGGCGCGGTGTCCGATCAGATGGATCGCTGATCGGAGCCCACCGCGCGGCAGTCATGGTTGCAGGGCAATGGCTCCCGATTGAGTAGAACCGGCCTGGTTCGACTCGAACGGAAATTGCCCTAGCCTCAAGGGCGGCCGACTGTAGAACAGATGGAACGAACGGAAAAACCAGCGATCCAACCGGCAGGGCAGGCATGCGGGCGGTACACCCACTGGCGCCCGCTGCCGACAAGGGGCTAAGAACACGCCATGATCCGGATCTCCTTCGACATTGGCGGCACCTTCACCGATTGCGTGCTGCATGACGGTGCCGGCGGCCGGGTGCTGGCCCACAAGCTGCCCAGCACGCCGGCCGACCCGGCGCAAGCGGTCTTGACGGGCCTCGACGCGTTGCTCGGCCAGGCGGGCCTCGCCCCAGCGAACGTCGCCGCCGTGCTGCATGCGACCACGGTTGCCACCAACGCGGTGATCGAGCGGAAAGGCGCGCCAACCGCGCTCATCACCACTGCCGGCTTCCGCGACGTGCTGATCATCGGTCGGCAGAAGCGCTACGAGACCTACGACCTCTATCTCGACAAGCCCGAGCCGCTGGTGCAACGCCGGCACATCCTGGAAGTGGCCGAGCGGCTGGCGGCCGACGGAACGGTGGTCGAGTCGCTCGACCCGGCGAGCGTCGATGCCGCCATCGAGCGGGCGCTGGCGAGCGGGCGGCAATCGGTTGCCATCGCCCTGCTGCACGCCTATGCCAACCCCACGCACGAACAGATGGTGGCGGCGCGTCTGGCCGAACGGGCACCAAATGTGCCGGTGTCGCTGTCCTCCGACATCTCGCCCAAGTTCCGGGAATACGAGCGGACCAACACCACCGTGGTGAACGCCTATGTCCGCCCGGTGGTCGACCGCTATCTAGGCCAGCTGCAGGATGCGTTGAAGCAACGCGGCTTCCAGCGCGAGATGATGGTGATGCAATCGAATGGCGGCCTGGTCTCGCCGGCACTGGCCCGGCGCTATCCCGTGCGCATCCTGGAATCGGGACCGGCCGCCGGCGTGCTGATGGCGAGCCTGGTCGGCGAGGCGGTCGGTGCCCGCCACGTCATCACCTTCGACATGGGCGGCACCACGGCCAAGCTGGGCGCGGTCGACGACGGCCAGCCTGCCATCGCTCCCGCCTTCGAGGTCGATCCGGTGCGCTATCGCAAGGGCAGCGGCCTGCCGGTCAGCGTGCCGGCGGTCGAACTGCTGGAAATCGGCGCCGGCGGCGGCTCCATCGCCAGCCTGGACATGGGCATGATCGGCGTCGGCCCGCAAAGCGCCGGCGCCGAGCCGGGGCCGATCTGCTACGGCAAGGGCGGCCGGCAGCCGACGGTGACCGACGCCAACCTGGTGCTCGGCTATATCGATCCCGGCTACTTCAACGGCGGCACGATGCCGCTGGACGCTGCTGCTGCCGCCGCCGGCATCCGCCAGCATATCGGCCAGCCGCTCGGGCTGAGCGACGGCGAGGCCGCCTGGGGCATCCACCTGGTGGCGACCGGCAACATGGAACACGCCATGCGCCTGGTCTCGGTCGAGCGCGGCCGCGACCCCAGGCGCTATGCGCTGGTGGCCTTCGGCGGCGCCGGGCCGCTGCACGCGGCGAGGCTTGCCCGCGCCATCGGCATTCCGCGCGTGGTGGTGCCGGCGGCGGCAGGCGTCGGCTCGGCGGTCGGCCTGCTGCAGGCCGAACCGCGCATCGACGTCAGCGCCACGCGCCTCATGCGCCTGGAAGCCGCCAGCGTGCCTGCCATGGCCGAGCTCTATTCGGAGCTGGAAAGGCGCGCGCGCGCCGAGCTGGCGCTGCTGAGCGATGCCGGCGGCGTGCGCTGGTCGCGCTACGGCTATCTGCGCTATGCCGGCCAGGGCTTCGAGGTGCACGTCGATCTGCCCGACGGCGCCATCGACGAGAGCTATCCGGCGCGGGCGGCAGCCGCCTTCCATGACGCCTACCAGCGCAAGCATCGCTACCGCGACGAGGCCGGTGCGGTTGAGGCGGTCGATTGGGCGCTGGTCGCGAGCCTGCCCCGCCCGCCCACCGGCGAATGGCGGTTCGCCGCCAGCGCCGATCAGCGCCAGGGGCGCCGCAATGCATGGTTCCCGGAGGCCGGCGGCTTTGTCGAGACAGCGGTCATGGCGCGCGCTAGCATCGGCAGCCAGGGCATCGTCGGCCCGGCCATCGTCGAAGACCCGGACTGCACCACGGTCGTGCTGCCGGGCGATTTGGCCCGCATCGACGCCAGCGGGCATCTGTTGATCGACATCGCGCGGGACAGGACATGAAACGGCAGGACGAGATCGACCCCATCACGCTGACGGTGATCTGGAAGGGCCTGTTGTCGATCGCCGAGGAACTGGGCCTGACCTTGCGCCACACCGCCTTCTCCGAGGGGGTGCGCGAGGGCGACGATTTCTCGACCGCGGTGTTCGATGCCAAGGGCCGGATGATCGCGCAGGGACCGTTCAGCCCCGGCCATCTTGGCTCCTTCCCCTATGTGGTGCAGGCGGTATTGCGCGACTACTTCCCGCCCGACCGGCTGCGGCCGGGCGACGGCATCCTGCTCAACGATTCGGCGCTCGGCTCGGGCCATTTCCCCGACACCTTCCAGATCATGCCGGTATTCATGGGCGAGCGGCTGATCGGCTTCGTCTGCAATTCGGCGCACCAGGTGGACATGGGCGGCGCGGCACCCGGCTCGCAGAAGGTGCATGGCGTGACGGAGGCCTTCCAGGAGGGCTTGCGCATCCTGCCGGTCAGGTTCATTCGCGGCGGCGAGCCGGACGAGGACATCCTGCGCCTGGTCACCGGCAACGTTCGCATGCCCGACAAGGTACGCGGCGACCTGATGGCGCAACACGCCGCCAACCGTTCCGCGGCGGTGCGTCTGGAGGCGCTGTTCCGCGAGCAGGGGCCGGAACGCGTGGAGGCGGCCTACGAGATCCTGCTGGACCGTTCGGAGGCCAGCATGCGCCAAGCGCTCGCCAAGGTGCCGGCCGGCACCTACAGCTTCGAGGATCACGTCGACGACTACGGACCCGAGACCCCGCCCATCCGCATCGCCGTCGACGTCACCTTCGACGGCAAGGGCGAGGTGACGGTGGACTTCTCCCGCTCCAGCGACCAGGTGCCGGCGGCGATCAACTCCTACCTCAATTACACCCGCGCCTACGCGATCTTCGCCATCAAGGTGTTCTGCGACGCGTTGTGGCCGCAGAACGCCGGCAACATGCGCCCCATCCGGATCGTGGCGCGCGAGGGGTCGTTCTTCAACCCGCGCTTCCCCGCGCCGAGCGGCGGCCGCGCCGCCTTGCAGGTGCGCATCTTCGACACCATCAATGGCGCCATCGCCCAGGCGCTTCCGGAACGCGCCATGGGCGCCTTCTCGCATTGGTCGAACCCGAATATCGGCGGCATCGACGACCGCACCGGCAGGCCGTTCGTGCTCTACGATGTGGGTCTCGCGGGCTATGGCGGGCGGCACGATCGCGACGGCGTGGAGGGGCTCAGCCCGGTGATGAACTGTTCTAACATCCCCGTGGAGGTGCACGAGACGCTGAATCCGGTCCGCGTCAGGCGGCTCGAGTTCATCGCCAATTCCGGCGGCGCCGGCCGGCATCGCGGCGGCTGCGGCCTGCGCAAGGACATCGAGCTGTTGAACAGCACCGCCACGCTTTCCCTGCTGGGCGACCGGCACAAGTTCCAGCCCTATGGCCTGGCCGGGGGCGAGCCCGGCGCGTTGGCCGAGACCATCCTCAATCCCGGCCGCAACGCGCGCACGCTGCCCTCCAAGGCACTGCTGCAGATCGAGAAGGGCGATGTGGTGAGCTTCCGGCTGAGCGGCGCCGGCGGCTATGGCCCGCCCGGCGAACGCGATCCGCAGGCGATCGCCGAGGACATCGCCGACGGTTACGTCACGCCCGAGCACGCGGCGGCGAAATACCGCTTCGCGCCGGCGGAGTAAGACGGCGTCCCCCCAACTCCATGCCGGAGGTCACGACATGAACGCGATCCTGCCCAACTCGCCCGCCGCGCGCGACATCGCCTATTACGTCCATCCGCAGACCAACCTGGCGACGTTCCGCAACGAAGGCCCGCTGCTGGTCGCCCGCGGCCAGGGCTGCCGCATCGTCGACGACGGCGGCAAGGAATATATCGACGCGGCGGCGGGTTTGTGGTGCGCCTCGCTGGGGTTCAACGCCTCCGAACGCCTGGCGCGCGTTGCCTATGAGCAGATGAAGACGCTTGGCTACTACCACACCTTTCGCCAGCGGGCGCTCAACGTACAGATCGACCTGGTGGAAAAGCTGCTGTCGCTGGCGCCCGTGCCGATGTCGAAGGTGCTGTTGCAATGCTCCGGCTCGGAGGCGAACGACACCGCCATCAAGCTGGTCTGGTACTACCACAGCGCCATCGGCAAGCCGGAGAAGAACAAGATCATCGGCCGCAAGAACGGCTACCACGGCAACACCGTGGCCGCGGTCAGCCTCTCCGGCAAGCCGGACATGCATGCCGGCTTCAACCTGCCTTTGCCGATGATGCGGCACACCGAGTTTCCGCACTACTACCGCAACCACGAGGACGGCGAGAGCGAGGAAGCCTTCGCCACACGCATGGCCGAGGCGCTGGAGCGGTTGATCCTGGCGGAAGGGCCGCAGACCGTCGGTGCGTTCTTCGCCGAACCGGTGATGGGCGCCGGCGGCGCCATCCTGCCGCCTGCCGGCTATTTCGCCAAGGTCCAGGCGGTGCTGCGCAAGTACGACGTGTTGTTCGTCGCCGACGAGGTGATCTGTGGCTTCGGCCGCACCGGCAACTGGTGGGGCAGCCAGACCTACGACCTCAAGCCGGACATGATCTCCTGCGCCAAGGCGCTGTCGGCCGCCTTCCAACCGATCTCGGCCTTGCTGATCAACGACAAGATCTATCAGGCGATGCTGAGCGTGGGCGAGAAGGGCGCTGCCTTCGCGCATGGCTACACCCATTCCGGCCATCCGGTGACAGCGGCGGTGGCGTTGGAGACGCTGCGGATCTACGAGGAAAGCGACATCGTCAATCACGTGCGGCGCGTCGGCGCCTATTTCGGCGGCAAGCTGGCGAAACTGGCCGAACATCCGCTGATCGGCGATGCGCGCGGCGTCGGCCTGGTGCACGGTCTGGAGATGGTGGCCGACAAGAAAACACGCCGGCCGTTCGAGCCGATGGGCAAGGCCGGCGCCATTCTCGACCGCCATGCCCTGCGGCACGGCGTTATCGTGCGCGTCGTCGGCGACCGCATTGCCTTCTCGCCGCCGCTGGTGATCGACGAGCCCGAGATCGACGAAATGCTGCGGCGCCTGCGGCTGGCGCTCGACGACACCTTGGGCGACCTGTCGGCGAAGGCAGCCTGAGCCCGTCGGCGGGCCGGATCGGGACTTGCCGATGTCGGCCCGCCGCCCGGGACTGCGCACGGCGGTCGACATCGGCGGCACCTTCACCGACCTGGTGCTGTACGACGATGCGACGGGTGGCGTGAAGTTCGAGAAGGCACTGTCGACGCCGCGCGCGTTGGCCGACGCCATCCTGCAATGCCTGGCCAAGGCTGAGGCGGCGCCCGCCGCCATCGCCCATCTGGTGCATGGCTCGACCGTGGCGATCAATGCGGTCATACAGCGCAAGGGCGCGCTGACCGCGCTGGTCACCACGGCCGGCTTCGAGGATGTGCACGAGATCGGCCGGGCCAACCGGCCGGATACCTTCAACCTGTTCTTCGAGAAGCCGGCCCCCCTGGTGCCGGCAACCCGGCGCTTCGGCGTGGTCGAGCGCGTCGGACCGAGCGGCGAGGTACGGACGCCGTTGTCCGAGGCCAGCCTCAAGCGCGTCATTATGCAACTCAAGCGTGCGAGTGCCGAGGCGGTGGCGATCTGTCTGCTGCACAGCTATGCCAATCCGGCGCACGAGGCAGCGGCGAAGCAGGCGATCGAAGCAGCCCTGCCGGGGGTCTATGTCACCGCCTCGCACGAAATCCTGCGCGAGTACCGGGAATACGAGCGCGGCTCGACGACGGTGCTGAACGCCTTCGTCGGTCCTGAAGTCAACCGCTATCTCACCGATCTGGGTGGCCGGCTCAAGGCCGGCGGCTTCTCCGGCGTCTTTCACCTGATGCAGTCGAATGGCGGCGTGATGAGTGCCGAGCGTGCGCGGCAGGTGCCGGTGGCGATGATGGAATCGGGTCCGGCCGGCGGCATCATCGGGGCGGCGGCGCTGGGCCGCGTGCTGGGCCATGCCGATGTGATCGCTTTCGACATGGGCGGCACCACGGCCAAGACGTGCCTGGTCGAGCGCGGCCTGCCGAAAATGACGGAGCAGTATTTCATCGGCGGCTACCGCGATGGCTTCCCGTTGCGTTTGCCGGTCGTCGACATCGTCGAGGTTGGCGCCGGGGGTGGCAGCATCGCCTGGATCGATGCCGGCGGCGCGCTGAAGGTGGGGCCGCAATCGGCCGGCGCGGAGCCCGGCCCCGCCTGTTACGGACGCGGCGGCGCGGCACCCACCGTGACCGACGTCAATTTGCTGCTGGGCCGGCTCAATCCCAGGCGCTTCTTCGGCGGTGAGTTCGACTTGGACACGGGCGCGGCGGAAGGCGCGGTGGCCCGCATCGGACAGCCCTTGCAACTTGGACCGGTCGAGGCCGCTGCCGGCATCCTGACGCTGGCCGATGCCCGCATGTCGTTCGCCGTGCGGGCGATCACGCTGCAACGCGGCTACGATCCGCGCGACTTTGCCATGGTGGCGTTCGGCGGCGCCGGGCCGTTGCACGCCGCGGCGATCGCGCGCGAGCTCAGCATTCCCACCGTGATCATCCCGCCCCAGCCGGGGCATTTCTCCGCCCTGGGCATGCTGCTGACCGATCTGCGCCACGATCACGTGCTGACCCGCGTGACCGATTTCGCCCGGCTCACGGCGGACGAGCTGGGGGCGTGGTTCCAGCCGCTGGAGGAGGCGGGCCGCGCGGCGCTGGCCGCCGAGGCGCACGATCAGGCAAACGTGCTGCTGCTGCGCTCGCTCGACATGCGCTACGCCGGACAGGAATATACCGTGACCGTGCCGGTCGGCGAACGGCTCGACGGCCCGGCGGCGATGGGCGAACTCAGGCGCCGGTTCGATGCCGTTTACGAGCAGCGCTACGGCCATGCCGGCGCGGACGATCCGGCGGAAATCGTCAACCTGCGTCTTACCTGCCTTGGCGCGGTCGGCAAGCCCGACTTCGCGCAGTTGCGCGACAAGCGCATCGCCGCGCCCGCCGCCGATCGCCGGCCGGTCTATTTCGCTGCGGCCGGCGGCTTCGTCGATAGCCCGGTGCAGCAGCGCGCCGGCCTGCAGCCTGGCGCCCATGTGGCCGGCCCGGCCGTGATCGAGGAATACGCTTCCACCACCATCCTGCATCCGGGCGACCGGGCGACCGTCGAACCGAACGGCTGTCTCGTCTTGGAGATCGGCGCTGGCTGAGGAGAACGCGGTGTCGCTAGAGCGCCCGAACGATCCGGTTACCGCCGAGGTGGTGCGCCACGCGTTGATCGCGCTGGCCGAGGAAATGACCATCAACCTAGCGCGCACGGCGCATTCGACGATCGTCTATGAGGTGCAGGACTTCGCCACCGGCATCCTGGATGCCCAGGCGCGCCTGGTGGCACAGGCGCCGGGCGGCCTGCCGCTGTTCGTCGGCGACCTGGATGCCGCGGTCAAGGACGGCCTGGCGCTGTTCGGCGCCGACGGCTTCCAGCCGGGCGACGTCGTCCTGACCAACCATACCGGCACCTGCGGCCAGCATCTCAACAACATCGTGGTCTACACGCCGGCCTTCCACGAAGGCCGGCTGATCGGCTTCCCGGTGACGCGCGCGCATTGGCCCGATGTCGGTGGCAAGCTGGCCGGCGGCTTCCTGACCGACGCGGTGTCGAGCTTCGAGGAAGGCATCCAGTTCCGCAGCCTGAAGATCTACAAGGCCGGCCAGCCGGACGCGGAACTATTGCGCCTCATCCGCCATAATGTACGGTTGCCGGAGATCAGCTTCGGCGACCTGCGGGCGCAAATCGCCGCCTGCCGGCTGGCCGAACGGCGCCTCGCCGAGCTGCATCGCAAATATGGCGGCGCCCGGGTCGAGGCGGCGGTGGCGGCGAGCTGGGACCATGCCGAGCGCATCGTGCGCCAGGCACTGGGCAATTATCGCGAGGGCAGCTACCAGGCGGAAAGCTTTCTCGACGACGATGGCGTCGATCTGGGCCGGCCGATCCGCATCCATGCCCGGGTGACCATCGCCGACCGGGCGATGACGGTCGATTTCACCGGCATGAATGCGCAAGTGCGCGGGCCGATCAATTCCGGCATGGCCGCCGGCATCAGCGCCGCGCGACTGGCGCTGAAATATCTCTGCGCGCCGGAACTGCCGCCGAACGAAGGCTGCTTCCGACCGCTGCAAGTGATCCTGCCGCCGGGCACGCTGATCAGCGCCGAGGAGCCGGCGGCGATGTCCTGGTGGCAGACGCCGATCCTGACGGTGATCGACACGGTGCTGAAGGCGGTGTCCGAGGCCGCGCCCGAGCGCATCCCGGCGGCACATTACAGCGACATCTCCTGCATGCTGTTGACCGGGCGCGATGCCCGCAGCGGCCGCGCCTTCACCAATATCGAGCCGACCGCCGGCGGCTGGGGCGCCCGGCCGCACGGCGACGGGCCAAGCGCCACCTACACCATCGGCCACGGCGATACCTTCAACATCCCCGTGGAAGTGCTGGAGACGCGCTTTCCCCTGCACGTGGAGCGCTACGGCCTGCGCCGGGATTCGGGCGGTCCCGGCCGCTGGCGGGGCGGGCTGGGCCTGGAACGGATTTACCGCATGGCAGGCAACGGTCTGTTCAACGGCCTGTCCGAGCGGTCCGTCTGCCCGCCTTGGGGTCTGGCGGGCGGCGCGGCCGGCCGTAGCGGCGAAATCGTGCTCGCCCGTGTCGGTCACCGTCCCAGGCGCTACCACAAGGTGACCGGCCTTGGCTTGAAGGCGGGCGACCTGTTCACTTTCCGCACCGGCGGGGGCGGCGGTTATGGCGATCCGCTGGAGCGCGAGCCGGAGCGAGTGCGCCTGGACGTGGCGCAAGGCCATGTCTCACGCCGCCAGGCGCGCCAGGCCTACGGCGTGGTGCTGCGCCGCAACGGCGAGGTCGACGCCGAGGCGACGGCGGCCTTGCGCGCTGCGCGGCAAGCCGCCCTTGCGGGAGGCGGCTAGGAAACGCCACACTGGCGCCAACGTTGCGAGCGGAGGATTGCCATGGCCGTGTTGACCGCCCAGCGCCTGGACCTGCGCCCCCTGCCCGGCGGGCTGGGCGCGGAGGTCCTGCACCAGCAGGTCGCCGAGATCGACGACCGGCTGTTCCCCGCCGTCTATCAGGCGTTCCTCGATCACCAATTGCTGCTGTTCCGTGACCAGGACCTGCCGCCGGAGCGGCAGGCGGCGTTCGCCCGCCGCTTCGGCGAGGTGCAGATCCACGTGATGAACCAGTACCACCTGAGCGGTCATCCCGAGCTCTACTATCTGTCCAATCTGGGGCCGGACAGCCGGCCGAGCGGCAAGCACCCCGACCGCGGCACGCTGGTCTGGCATACCGACGGCTCGTGGCGCGAGCGGACCGGGCAAGTGACCATCCTCTATGCCGAGCGCATTCCCAGCTTCGGCGGCGAGACCTGGTTCGCCGACATGTATGCGGCCTACGACGCGCTGCCGCCGGCCGAACGGCGCCGGCTGGAAGGTCTGCGCGCCCGGCACAATCTCGACTTCTCGCGCTCGCGCCGGCACGGTGAGGACCCGATGACGGAAGCGCAGCGCTTGGCGACGCCGCCGGTCGAGCACCCCGTGGTGCGCACCCATCCCGAGACCGGCCGCAAGGTGATTTTCCTGGGTGACCATGCCGAATGCATCGTCGGCCTGCCCTACGACGAAGGCCGCGCCCTGGTGGAGGAGATCAACGCCCGCGCCGTGGCCGACGCGCGACGCTTTTGCCAGAAATGGCGGCCGCGCGATCTCATCCTGTGGGACAACCGCTGCCTGCTGCACAAGGCCGAACCGTATGACGCGCTGCACGAGGCACGCGTGATCCGCCGCTGCACGGTGCTGGGCGAGCGACCGCGCTAGGGCCATGGCAGAGCACCTCCTGGACGACGGCGAGGTCGACTACGCCATCGTTGGCGCCGGCGCGGCCGGCTGCGTCCTGGCCAACCGTTTGAGCGCCAGCGGCCGGCACCGGGTGGCTGTGCTGGAGGCGGGCGGCTCCGACCGCAACATCTTCATCAAGATCCCCGCCGGCTTCACGCGCACTGTGCACGACCCCGCGCTGAACTGGGGCTACGAGACGGCGCCCGGCGCGCATATTGGCGGCCGGCGCATCGTCTATCCGCGGGGCCGCGTGCTGGGCGGCTCCAGCTCGATCAACGGCCATCTTTATGTGCGCGGCCAGGCCCACGACTACGACACCTGGGCGCAGCTCGGCTGCCGCGGCTGGGCGTGGACGGACGTGCTGCCCCATTTCAAGCGGGCCGAGTCGCGGGCTGGCGGCGATCCGGCGACGCGCGGACGCGACGGCCCGCTGCTGGTCGAGGACCAGCGCGACCCGCATCCGCTGTCGCATCTCTTCCAGGACGCGGCCGAGCAGCTCGGCCTGCGGCGCAATCCGGACTATAACAGCGGCGATCAGGAAGGCACCTGCATCTACCAGCAGATGATGAAGCGCGGCCGGCGCTGGAGCGCGGCCGATGCCTTCCTGCGGCCGGCGCTGAAACGCGGCAACCTGCGCCTGGTCATGCATGCGCTGGCCGAGCGCGTGTTGCTGGACGGCCGGCGCGCGGTCGGCCTGGTCTATCGCGTCGGAGGGCAGCTCCGGCATTTGCGCGTGCGGCGCGAGGTGGTGCTGGCCGGCGGTTCGATCAATTCGGCGCAGCTGCTGCAGCTCTCCGGCATCGGCGATCCCGACTGGTTGCGCCCGCTCGGCATCGCGGTCGCGCACGAGCTGATGGGCGTCGGTCGCAATTTGCGCGACCATTACGCGGCGCGCGTCGCGGTCCGGGTCAAGGGCATCGGCAGCCTGAACGAGAAGAGCCACGGCCTGGCGCTCGCCTGGGAGGTGCTGCGCTATTTCACGCAGCGCAAGGGACTGCTGACGGCGGCGCCGGGGCACGCGGCGGCGTTCTGGCGCTCGCGCCCCGATCTCGCGGTGCCGGATGTGCAGATGCTGTTCGCGCCGGCCAGCTATCCGGCCGGCCGCGTCGGCACGGCCAGCCTGGAACGCGAGCCGGGCATGACCTGCGGCGGCTACCAGGAGCGCCCCGAGAGCCACGGCCATGTCAAGATCGTCAGCACCGATCCCAGGCAAGCGCCCGAGATCCAGCCGAACTACCTGGCCGATCCCCTGGACCGGCAAGTGATGCTGGCGCTGCTGAAGTTCGCCCGGCAGCTGTTCGCCACGCCGCCGCTTGCCAACCACGTGGCACACGAGACCTTCCCCGGCCCGGCCGCCGTCAGCGACGACGACCTGCTGGAGCATGCCAAGGCGACCGGCTCCACCACCTTCCACCCGATCGGCACGTGCAAGATGGGCAGCGATCCGCGGGCGGTGGTCGACCCGCAGCTCAAGGTCATCGGCCTCGAGGGGCTGCGGGTGGCCGATGCCTCGGTCATGCCGACCATGGTCTCGGGCAACACCTATGCCGCGGTGGTGATGATCGCGGAAAAGGCCGCCGACGCGCTTCAGGCGTGAGGGGTCAGCCGGTCCGGCTCAGCTTCGGCACGTAAGCCTGGCGGGCGAAATGCTCCGCCTCGCCCTGGGCGAAGCGCAGGCCCGCCCGCTTGATCGCGCCATCGTCGACCACCTCGAGCGGCACGTAGGAGCGGTCATCGGCGGTGATCAGCGCGTCGTTCGACACCGCGTTGTAGCAGATGAGCAAGGTCCAGCGCCGCTTGGCCGAGCGGTTCTGGTCCGAGCGGTGCAAGGCGTTGCAGTGGAACACCACGGCGTCGCCCGGATCGAGCTCGCAATGCAACAAGTCATTGCGTTCCAGGATCCAGGCGATGCGTTGCGGCTCCGCGCCGTTCTGCTTGTCCGTCAACGGCACGTGGTCGATGCGGCCATAGCGATGCGAGCCCTTGATGATCTGTAAACAACCGTTCTCGCGGTCGCTGCGGTCGAGTGCCACCATCACGCTCAGCATGGCCGGCCTGAGGCAGCCGTTGTAGTACCAGTAGCCGTAATCCTGGTGCCATTCCCACGCGCCGCCGACGAACGGCTCCTTGGCCGTGAGCTTGGACTGGAAGTGATAGACCGGCTCGCCGATCAGCGCTTCCGCCATGTCCACCATGCGCCGGCTGCGGGCGGCCAAGCCATAGACGCTGTCGCCCGCCCGGTTCCACAGCGAGATGCGCGTGGCGCCGCCTTCCGCGTCGGCCCGCAGCACGGCGTGCTCGGCGACCTTGGGGTCCTGCTCCATCGCCCGGCGCAACAGGTCGACTTCTGCCGCGTCGAACAGACCGCGGCGGAAGATCAGGCCGTCGCGCCGATAATCCGCCATCGCCGAAGCATCCAGGCCGGTCTTGGCTGCCTCCTTTGCGGCATCGCCCGGCAACCTAGCCCGGTTTATTCACGAGAGGCCATGATGTGATGGGCAGGGAGGCAAGGCGATCACGCGGCATGCGTGGTCGTTGCGTCTTTTTCATCGCGGGTTGGTTTGTCGGGTGTCGGGTTATTGGTTTGGGATTGCGGGAACGGGTGTTTTCGGGGCATCGGCCCCGTCGGTCATGGAGCGGCGGGTCGAAGCGCGCCGGCGAGCAAGCGGATGAGAGCGGCATCCGGGCAAACGGCGGCGAAGGCGATGCGCACGCGATGGGCGGTCTCGACGATGCGGGCGCCGAGCTTCAACAAGCGCAGGCGGATGGTTGCGAACTCGGCCTTGGCCAACGGATGTGCGGGCGGGATGG
>Ga0194132_10003083_pt1 | contig 30211 bp, 29 predicted proteins | sample TA2KigOf80mmetaG_FD_148612 | JGI IMG/M metagenome (GOLD analysis project Ga0194132, IMG submission 148612) | Freshwater microbial communities from Lake Tanganyika, Tanzania - TA2015054 Kigoma Offshore 80m | ecosystem: Environmental > Aquatic > Freshwater > Lake | place: Tanzania: Lake...
GCCGCGCGCAGCGGCGGTGGCTGAGCCCCTCGCGGCGCGCCGCGTGAACGCGCGCCCGTCGATCGACGGCGACATCGCGGCGCGCTTTCGCGGGCACGCGCTGAAGTTATCCAGCACGCTGGCCGAAGTCGCGCACATGCAAGACGTGCCGGCGGCGACCGCGGCGTATTTGCGCGAGCGCGCGTTACCGATGCAAGCCGTGTGCTGGCCGGCGCTCGCCGCGCTGGATTGGGCGCGCCACGGCGTCGCCATCGAAGCGCGGCCCGCGCGCGAATCGGACAAGGTCGGCATCACCGAAGTGTTTTGTGCTATCGCCGAGACCGGTACGCTGATGACGCTCTCCGGTGAGCACTCGCCGCCGGCGGCGAGCTTGCTGCCGGAGACGCACATCGCGGTGTTGCGCACGTCGCAAATCGTGCCGGCGATGGAAGAAGCGTGGCAGCGCTTACGAAATACTTACGGCGTGGTAGACGGCATGCCGCGCGCGGTGAATTTTATTTCGGGGCCTTCGCGCACCGCCGATATCGAGCAGACCTTGACCTTTGGCGCGCATGGGCCGTATCGCGTGCACGTGCTGCTGGTGATCGATCCTGCTTAAATCGTAAGCAATTGATTTTATTGAAAAAGTGACATTGACCCGCGCACGCACAACCTTGAAACTGCGCTAACACGCTAACATGACGCCATCGCGCACAACCATCGCTGACACGCTCGGATGCCGTTCATGCTATTCATGCCGTGCGTGCCGGCCGCAGCGAAGCGAGCTTCGCAGTGCAGGCAGCGCAGTTGCTTGCGCGATCATCGCCAACACACCGATTGCGTGATCCGATATTCACGCAGCACGCGTTATCCTGATTTTCTTGATTTAAGCCTATGCCGGGTATAGCATTGGGCCTTGATTCGACGCTTGGAACGCATAAAAAATATAAATAAAATCAAATAGTAACAGCTTTACAATTGTATCCTGATTGGAATTCAAAACTCGCATCAAGACGGCGTCACGCCCCCGAATTTTGCAATCCAGCTGTTAACCGTTATGTGATTTTTCATCGCCTTTCATAGGAGGAACCATGTTAAAGAAGCCAAGCGCGAGCCTAGCGCAAGTCACACCCACCGCTCAGCCGGCAATCGTCACAACCGCGCGCCGTAAATTTTTAGGCAAGGCGGCTGCCGCCACCGGCGCCGTGCTCGCCACGCCGATGATGGCCAAGGCGCAAGCGCCCGCCGTCGGCAGCGGCCCGATTAACCTGCGCTGGCAAAGCACTTGGCCGGCCAAAGACATCTTTCACGAGTACGCGCTCGACTACGCGAAAAAAGTCAACGAGATGTCGGGCGGCAGGCTGCGCATCGAAGTGTTGCCGGCCGGCGCGGTGGTGAAAGCCTTCGACTTGATCGACGCGGTATCCAAGGGCACGCTCGATGGCGGTCACGGCGTGACCGCCTACTGGTACGGCAAAAACGCGGCGATGGCGCTATGGGGGTCCGGCCCGGCGTTCGGCATGGACGCCAACATGCTGCTGGCATGGCATTATTACGGCGGCGGCAAGGCGCTGCTCGAGGAAATCTACAAGGGCCTGAATCTTGATGTGGTGTCCTTCCTCTACGGCCCGATGCCCACGCAACCGCTGGGCTGGTTCAAAAAGCCGATCACGCAGCCGGGCGACTTCAAGGGCTTGAAATACCGCACCGTCGGCTTGTCGGTGGATATTTTCAACGGCATGGGCGCGGCGGTGAATGCGCTGCCCGGCGGAGAGATCGTGCCGGCGATGGACCGCGGGCTGCTTGACGCGGCGGAGTTTAACAACGCGACTTCCGATCGAATTCTCGGCTTCCCCGACGTGTCCAAGGTGTGCATGCTGCAAAGCTATCACCAGTCGGCCGAGCAGTTCGAGATCCTGTTCAACAAAAAGCGCTACGACTCGCTGCCGGGCGAACTAAAATCGATCCTGCAATACGCGGTGGAAGCGGCTTCCGCCGACATGTCATGGAAAGCGGTGCACCGCTATTCGCAGGATTACATCGAACTGCAAACCAAGCACAACGTGCGGTTTTTTAAAACGCCGGATACCGTGCTGCAAACCCAGTTGAAGGTGTGGGACGGCGTCGCCGACAAGAAATCCGCCGAAAATCCGTTGTTCAAGCGCATCAACGACTCGCAGCGCGTGTTCGCCCAGCGCGCCGTGCGTTGGCAGCAAGACACCATGATCGATTCGCGCATGGCGTTTAACCACTTCTTCGGCGGCAAGAAGGGTTAACCAAACGGCGTCACTTTGAAAGCCATCCGGGGGCGCCCGGATGGCTTTTTTGTTCCTGGAGTGCGGGCATGCAAAAGCTTTTGTTGTGGATCGATCGATTCAGCACCTGGGTGGGCCAGGCGTTTTCGTGGCTTATTATCGCGTTAACCCTGTTGGTGTCGTTTGAAGTGGTGTCGCGGCGGCTGTTCGACAGCCCCAACGCGTTTACGTTTGACGCCATGATCATGCTCTACGGCACGCTGTTCATGATGGCGGGCGCCTACACGCTCTCTAAAAATGGCCATGTGCGCGGTGACGTGCTCTACGGTTTTTTCAAGCCGCGCGTGCAGGCCGGGCTCGATCTTGCCCTGTATCTGATTTTTTTCATTCCCGGCGTGATCGCGCTGGTGTGGGCGGGTTATCACTTTGCCGCGGAATCATGGGCGATTGGTGAACGTTCCTCGATCACCGCCGATGGGCCGCCGATTTATCACTTCAAAACCGTGATCCCGATCGCCGGCGCGCTGATCCTACTGCAAGGGCTGGTGGAAATCGTGCGCTGCGTGGTTTGCTTAAAGCAAGGGGCGTGGCCCTCGCGCCAGCAGGATGTCGAGGAAGTCGATGTCGGTAAGTTAAAGGAGATGGTGCACGTCAAGGACGAGGACATCCAAAAGCTCGATGCGCTGGTGGCGGCGCAAGAGCGCGGGGGCGCCAAATGAACAAGGGTGTCTGGTTCGGCTTGACCCTGATGGCGCTGGTGGTAGCGGCGACCATACTGCTGTTACCGCCCTTTGCGCAGATGACCGGCGGGCACTTGGGCTTGTTGATGCTCGCGCTCATCGTGGTGGCGATCATGCTGGGTTTTCCCACCGCATTCACGCTGATGGGCATGGGCATGATGTTCGCGTGGTTCGCCTACGACTTTGACACTACCAAAACGCTCGATCTGATGGTGCAGCGCACCTACGGCGTGATGGCGAACGATGTGTTGATTTCGATCCCGTTGTTCGTGTTCATGGGCTACCTCGTCGAGCGCGCCAATCTGATTGAAAAACTTTTCAAAAGCCTGCACCTCGCCACCGCGCGCGTGCCGGGCTCGCTGGCGGTGGCCACCATCATCACCTGCGCGATTTTTGCCACCGCCACCGGCATCGTCGGCGCGGTGGTGACGCTGATGGGGTTGCTCGCGTTGCCGGCAATGCTGCGCGCGGGCTACAACGTCAGACTGGCAACGGGGGCGATCACCGCGGGCGGGTGCCTGGGGATTTTGATTCCGCCATCGGTGATGTTGATCGTCTACGGCGCGACCGCCGGCGTGTCGGTGGTGCAACTTTACGCGGGCGCGTTTTTTCCCGGCATCATGCTGGCCTTTTTGTATCTCGGTTATGTGATTGTGCTGGCGAAATTAAAACCGGCCCATGCGCCGTCGCTGCCGGCCGAGGAGCGGCAGGTGCCGCTGCCGGGGGCCGCGCAAGCCTTGTCGCCGGATGGGACGCGCAATGCGCTGAGCGGATTTGCCGCGGCGTTAAGCGGCAACATCGCCGGCTCCTCGCCGCGCGCGGCGCTCGCCAATCTGCTGGTTGCGTCATTGCCATTCATGACGGTGGCGGCGATTTTGGGCGCAACCTGGCATCTTGCCACGGCGCCCGCGGCGCAGTATTCAACCGAGGGTTTGGTGGAAATGGGCGGTGCGATGGGCACGACGGATAGCCGCCCGCCGCCCGACGTCGGTGGCTTGCAGGAGCCGCCCAGCGACGCCGGCGGTTTGCAAGAGCCGCCAACCAACCCGGGCGGCACTGTCGTGCCACCAACCAACACCGGCGGCACTGTCGTGCCGCCGCGGTCCTCATCGACGTCCGCGGGCGAGGGGGCGACCGCGGCGGCGCAGCAGCGTACGCCCACGCCGGGGTGGTTTTGGTGGATTATGGCGGGCTGTGGCGCGGCGCTGGCGCTGTTTTATGCGCTGTTGGATCTTACGCGCCTGCAAATTTTTAAATTGCTGCTGGGCTCGTTTTTCCCGTTGGCGGTGCTGATTCTGGCGGTGCTCGGCGCCATCATCTTCGGTTGGGCCACGCCCACCGAGGCGGCGGCGATCGGCGCGCTGGGCGGCTTTTTGCTGGCGCTGGCCTACCGGTTTCACGCCAAGTGGCAAGCGCTCGGCGCGGGCAGCGCGAATCGTTTTGGCGCCGCCGCGGCGGGCGCGGGGCGCGAGGTGGGGCCGATCTTGAAGGAGTCGTCCTTTCTCACCGCCAAGACCAGCGCCATGGTGTGTTGGCTGTTCGTGGGCTCGTCGATATTTTCGGCGGCGTTCGCGCTGCTGGGCGGGCAAGACCTCATCGAGAAGTGGGTGCTGTCGCTCGACTTGTCGCCGCTGCAGTTCATGGTGCTTTCGCAGGTGATCATTTTCCTGCTCGGCTGGCCGCTCGAGTGGACCGAGATCATCGTGATATTTATGCCGATTTTTATTCCGTTGCTGCCGCATTTTCAGATCGACCCGTTGTTCTTCGGCTTGCTGGTGGCGTTGAATCTGCAGACCGCGTTCCTGTCGCCGCCGGTGGCGATGGCGGCGTTTTATTTGAAGGGCGTATCGCCGCCGCACGTGACCTTGAATCAGATCTTTCTCGGCATGTTGCCGTTCATGCTGATTCAAGTGATCGCGGTGGTGCTGCTCTACACCTTCCCGGCGATCGGCATGTGGTTGCCGCAGACGCTTTACCGCTAGCTTCACGTTTCACCGTTCGCGTTTCACGTCGCCATGACGCGCTGGCTGATTTTCGCCCTCGGCGGCGCGGCATTTTGGCTCGCGTTCGTTCACCGCGTCGCACCGGTTGCGATTGCCGATGAATTGACGCTTGCGTTCGCCGTCAACAGCGCGGCGCTGGGTGCGCTGGCGGCGACGTATTTTTATGTTTACACCGTGATGCAGATCCCCACCGGGGTGCTGGTCGACACCCTTGGCCCCAAGCGCGTGCTGACCGCGGGCGGCGTGGTGGCGGGCATCGGCTCGATCTGGTTTGGTTTGGCCGAGACGTTTTGGGGCGCGGTGCTGGGGCGCGCGCTGGCCGGGCTGGGGGTGTCGGTGGCGTTCGTGGCGCTGCTTAAGATCTGCGCGCAATGGTACGCGCAACGGCATTTCGCCACCATGGCGAGCGCGGTGAATTTTATCGGCCTGCTCGGCGCGTTATCGGCGACGGTGCCGCTGGCGTGGCTGGTGACGGTGGTGTCATGGCGCGACGTGTTTGTCGCTATCGGTATCGCCTCGCTCGGGGTGGCGGTGCTGACCGGGTGGCTCGCCGAAGATCACGCGGCAAGCTCGCCGCAAGGCCACGCTGGCACGCATCGCTGGCGCGCGGATCTCGCGGCGGTGATTAAAAACCGCGCCACCTGGGCGCCCTTCTGGGTGAATTTCGGCTTGTCCGGCAGCTATATGTGTTTTATCGGGCTGTGGCTCGCGCCGTTATTGACGCAGGCTTACGGCAAGTCGCCGGTGCTGGCAAGCCAGCATGCGAGTGTGATCATTATCGCGCTGGCGTTGTCGGCGGTGGCGATGGCGCGCGTGTCCGATCGGATCGGTAAACGTAAACCCGTGCTGCTTGTCGTGGCGGCGCTCTACTTGCTGATGTGGGTGTTGTGGCTGGTGGGTGTTCCCGGCGGCTGGACCTTGGTGTTGTGTGCGCTGATGGGCGCCGCCGCGCCGGGCTTCACCTTTGCCTGGACGCTTGCCAAGGAGGTCAATCCGCCGCGTCACGCCGGCATGGCGATCAGCGTGGCCAACACCGGCGGCTTTCTTGCCGCGGGTATTTTGCAGCCGCTGGCGGGCGCGCTGCTCGATTGGAGCAAGGCCGGCCGCGCGTTGGGCACGCAGGATGATTTTCGCATTGCGATGGCGTCGATTGCGTTACTTGCCCTGGTGGGTTTCATCGGTGCGTGCTTTGTGCGCGAGACGCGTTGTCGTAACATCTGGGCTCAGGAAATCGCCGAAACCCCGAAATGAAACCCAAAATCACCATCACCCGCGAAGTTTTCGACGACACCATCGATTATTTGAAGCAACATTGCGAAGTCGACGCCAACCAAGCCGATCAAGCGTACTCGCCGGAGGCGCTGGCGGCGCGGCTCGCCGGCCAGGACGGCTTGATGTGCGCGCTCACCGATAAGGTGGATAGCACGCTGCTCGCGCGCTGCCCAACACTTAAAGCCGTGGCGAATATCGCCGTCGGTTACAACAACATCGACGTGCCGGCGTGCACTGCGCGCGGCATCCAGGTCACCAACACCCCGGGGGTGCTCGATGACAGCACCGCCGATCTGGCGTGGGCGTTGATGCTCGCCACCGCGCGGCGCGTCACCGAGGTGGAAGCGTACATCCGCAAGGGCGAGTGGACCGGCTGGAAGTTAAAGCAGTGGCTGGGCGTTGACGTGCATCACGCCACACTCGGCATCATCGGCATGGGGCGCATTGGCCAGGCGATTGCGCGTCGCGCGTTCGGTTTTGACATGAAGGTGATTTATTACAATCGTAAGCGCGTCGCCGCCGACATCGAGCAGCGCGTGAACGCGCGTTATGTGAATTTCGACGAGTTGCTCGCGCAATCGGACTTTATCGTGCTGCAAGTGCCGTACTCGTCCGCAACGCATCATCTGATCGGCGCCAGGGAACTCGCCAAAATGAAACCGAGCGCGGTTCTCATCAACTCCACGCGCGGCGGCGTGGTGGACGATGCGGCGCTCATCACCGCACTCAAAGCGGGCACCATCCGCGCGGCGGGGCTTGATGTGTACGAAAACGAACCGAAGTTAAACCCTGGCTTTCTCGCGCTCAACAACGTTGTCTTGGTGCCTCACATCGGCAGCTCCACCGAGGCCACGCGCCGCGCGATGGCGATGACGGCAGCTAAAAATCTGGTGGCGGCGTTAACCGGCGCGGTGCCGCCGAATCTGGTTAGGGTGTAACTAAGGGTATTTCAGTGGTTGTTCGTAAGTATCTGATTTAAAATGATATTTTTTGATCTTCTGAAGCGCGGGGCGTGACGATCTTCCTCGACGTTTGCGATACGAGTTGATCATAATCGCGGCGTCTATCGAGGTGCTCACATGGATATCCGCCAAGCCCAATTTAACGTTGTTCCGCAGGCGCACGAAATCGCGCCGCTTGCCGCTATCGAACCGCATTTGGTGATCGTGTTTGGATCGGTGGTATTGCTCACCGACCCCGCGTTGCCGGCGCTGTTGCGCACGCAGTTTGGTTCCGCGCATCACGTCGGTTGCACCACCTCCGGTGAAATCACCAGTGATGGTGTTTCGGACGGCAAGCTGGTGATTACCGCAGTGCGTTTTAAGCAACCGGATTTTCGTGTGGCCAGTGTTGAAACCGGCGGCATGGACGATTCCGAAGGCGCCGGTAAGCGGCTGGCCACGGCGTTGGCGGGTGAAGGCTTGGATGCTGTCTTGGTGCTAGGCCAAGGCGTTAACATCAACGGCAGCGCGTTGATCGACGGCATCACCCAAATAGCCGGGCGCAAGGTGACATTGACCGGCGGCCTTGCCGGCGATGGTGGAAAGTTTGTTCGCACTTGGACGTTGTGCGATGGCGCGGTGAGTGATCGGCATATCGTGGGTGTTGGTTTCTATGGGGCCACCATTCAGCTTTCGCATGGCTCGTTCGGCGGCTGGCAGCCGTTTGGCGCCGCGCGCTTGGTGACCCGTGCCAAGGCCAATGTGCTATATGAACTAGACGGCGAGCCGGCACTTTCGATTTACAAGCGCTACCTTGGCGAATACGCACGCGATTTGCCCGGGTCGGGCTTGTTGTTTCCATTCGCCATGCTTGGCAAGGACCATAGCGAAACCGGTTTGATCCGCACTATTTTAGGTATCGACGAGACGGCGGGCAGCCTCACGCTCGCCGGGGACATCGCCGAAGGCGGTTATCTGCGTTTGATGACGGCGAGCACCGATGCGCTGGTCGATGGCGCCGAAGCCGCGGCCGAGGCCGCGCAAAACATGTTTAAACGAGGCGAGCCGTGCCTTGCGCTCTTGGTGAGTTGTGTCGGCCGCAAGCTGGTGATGGGCGGGCGCGTTGATGAGGAGGTTGAGGCGGTAGGTGACGTATTCGGCAAAAACGCCGTGTTGACAGGCTTTTATTCCAATGGCGAGATTAGCCCCTATGTGGCCTCGCCTGAGTGCAAACTGCACAATCAGACCATGACCATCACTTGCTTGAGTGATGCGTAGTTGCCGTTAATACAAGCAAACGATGCATAAACTTCTGGGCAGACAGGTTCGGCGCAAGGCGAGTATCGCCAGCGAAGAGGCGTTTGCTAAAGCCGTTCGTGATATCGAGACACTGGCTGCAACCGGCGGATTAAGTAGCGAGGCGGCGCAGTTGGCCGCAGGGTTGTCGGCGTTGATCGTCGAGATCGACAAATCGTACGAACAATTCGACCGCGATATCGAATTAAGACGCCGTAGCCTCGAAATCAGTTCCAAGGAGTTGCTGGACGTCAACGAGCGCTTGCGTGCCGATGCCGCCAGCCGTGGGCGTGCATACGATTCGTTGCTGGATGCCGCAAACCGCTTGCTGGCCGAAGCGAATTTGCCGGTGATCGCGCGCGGCGACGCCGATATCAGCGCTTGTCCGAACGCATGGCAACCTTGGTGCGCGAGCGCGAGGCGGCACAGCGCGAAATCAAGCGCGGCGAGGAGCGCTTGCTGCTCGCGTTGTCCGCCACCGGCGACGTGATTTGGGATTGGGACATCCCCTCGAATCGCATCGTGATCACCACCGCGAGCGATTCGTTTTTGGGGTATTCCACTGATTTTTTCCAGCGCGATGCGACGAACCTGTGGAATATCATCGAACCATCGGACGCGCCGGAGTATCGTGCGCGCACCATTGCCCATTTGCAGGGCGACACGGCGGAATTCGAAATAGAGGCATGGATGCGCAGTGTGGAGGGTGAGCGGCGCTTTGTGCAAGTGCGCGGCAAGGTGATCGAGCGTGATGGCGAAGGCCGAGCGCTGCGCATGGTGGGGGTGGCTTACGATTTGACCCCACGCAAGCAACTGGAAGAGGATCTGCGCACCGCGCGTGATCAGGCCGAAGCCGCGAACCTCGCCAAGTCGCAGTTTTTGGCCAATATGAGCCATGAAATTCGCACGCCCATGCATGGTGTACTGGGCATGGCGGAGCTCATACTGTCCACCAAGCTTGATACCAAGCAGCGCCACTTCGCGCAGACCATACGCCGATCCGGCGACGCGCTGCTTCATGTGATCAACGATATTCTGGATTTTTCCAAGATCGAAGCCGGTAAGCTCGAGCTCGATCTTGCCGATTTCGATTTGCGTGAAACCCTGGAGGACGTGGCGCAGTTGCTTGCGGAAGTGGCCGCGGCGAAAAAACTGGAACTGTTGTGCCACATCGCGCCCGAGGTGCCGGCGATGGTGCATGGCGACCCGATGCGTATACGCCAAATCGTTACTAACCTCATGGGCAACGCGATCAAGTTTACGGAAAAAGGCGAGGTGGCGCTCACCGTGCGCCCCGCAGCGCCCGGCACGCTGCGTTTTGAAGTACGCGACACGGGCATCGGTATTCCGGTGGAAGCGCAGGCCCGCGTGTTTAATCCGTTTAGCCAGGCGGATGGCTCGACCACGCGGCGTTATGGCGGCACCGGGCTGGGCTTGACGATTTCCAAGGAGCTGGTCGAGTTGATGGGCGGCTCGATCGGCTTGGAAAGCCAGGTCGGTGTCGGAACCACGTTCTGGTTTACCGTGTGTTTTGCGCCGGCTTCATCTGCGTCCACCGTGGACGAATGGGATAACGATGTATCGCAGCTTGCCGGTTGCCGCTTGCTGGTGGTGGATGACAACGCCACCAATCGCGATGTGTTGCGTGAGCAAGCGGTAGCGGCTTTCGGCATGCGCTGCAGCGTGGCCGAGGACGGCACGCAGGGGTTGACGCTGATGCGCGAAGCCGCGCGCCGCGGCGAACCGATCGACGTGGCGCTGATCGATTCAGGCATGCCGGGGCTCGATGGTCTTGCCGTGGGCAAGGCGGTGCGCGCGGAGCCGGCACTCGCGGACACGCCGATGATTTTGTTTACGTCGATGAACCTTAGTGGCGAAACCGAGCGCGCACGCGAGGTGGGGTTTTTTACGACGCTGCATAAGCCGGTACGCCAATCGATGCTGCTGCGCGCCTTGCGCGCGGCGCTTAATCGCAGTCCGACTTTCCGCATGAAAGCGCGAGAAATTCGCGATCAATCGGCGTCCGGTGTAGCGTTCAAAGGCCGCGTGTTGGTGGCCGAAGACAATATCGTCAACCAGGAGGTGGCGCGCGCGGTTCTCGGCAATTTTGGTTGCGAGGTCAGAATTGCAAACAATGGCCGCGAGGCGGTGCAAGCGGTACAGGAGGACGTTTTCGATCTGGTGCTGATGGATTGTCAGATGCCGGAAATGGACGGCTACGCGGCGACGCGTGCGTTGCGCGCGCTGCAAGACCAGGGCATGATCCGGCCGCTGCCGATCGTGGCGCTGACGGCGCATGCCACCGAGGCGGACCGCCAGTCGTGCCTGGAGGCGGGGATGGACAGCTTTTTATCCAAGCCGTATACGCAAGCATCGTTGCGCAAGGAACTCGCGCGTTGGTTACAATCGGCGGATACCCCAAAGATGACTGAAATCCAAATGCCGGAACAGCACAACACCCAGGCGCAGGGCCTGAATCAAGCGGCGCTCGATGAGCTGCGCTCGATCGATCCGGACGGCAGCGCGGGCATCCTGAACCAGATCATCGAGTCCTATCTGCGCGATACGCCGCAACAAATCGAACAAGTACGCACCCACCTCGGAGGGCGGGACATTGCGGCCATGACGCGCGCGGCGCACTCGATGAAATCGACCAGCTTGAGCGTGGGCGCGGACGCCGTGGCCGAATTGGCGAAACAAATCGAGACCGCGGGACGCGGCAACAACGTCGGCGATTGCGCGCAACTGTTGGCGGCGCTGGAGCAGGAATACGCCGACGCGGAAAAGCTGCTTAAAGCGTGCATGACCTAGCAGCCTGTCACGCGGCACCCGCGCGCTTAACCATCAGAGGGACCAATGAAACTGGGATTCATCGGCTTGGGAGCCATGGGGCGCCCGATGGCCTTGCATTTAATGAAACGCGGGCACGAAATGGGCGTGTATGCGCGCCGCGCCGAATCCGCCGCGCCGTTGCTGGCGGCGGGCGCCCGGCGTTACGACACGCCGGCGGCGCTGGCCGCGCAGTGCGAAGTGATTTTCACGATGGTCACCCACTCGCACGATGTCGAGCAAGTGGTGTTGGGCGAACAGGGCATCGTTCACGGCGCGCGCGCGGGCAGCGTGCTAGTCGACATGGAAACCATTTCACCGACGGTGGCGCGCCACGTCGCCGCGGCGCTGGCGAATAAAGGCGTGGACATGCTCGATGCGCCGGTGTCGGGCGGGCCCGCGGGCGCGGAGCAGGCGACGCTTGCCATCATGGCCGGCGGCAAGCCCGAGGTATTCGAGCGCGTGAAGCCCTTGTTCGCGTGCATGGGCAAAACCATCATTCGCGTGGGCGAGAGCGGTGCGGGACAAATCACCAAGGCGTGTAATCAATTGCTGTTGCTGGTCACCGCGCAAGGCGCGGCGGAAGCGTTGGCCTTGGCCAAACGTTGCGGCGTCGATCCGGCCACGGTGCGCGAGGTGCTGATGGGTGGCATTGCGTCGAGCCGCGTGCTCGAGGTGTTCGGCAAGCGCATGGTCGAGCGCAATTTTGCCGACGGCATTGACACGCGGCTGTATCACAAGGATCTGGCGATCGCACTGGGCCTGGCCCATGAACTGGGCGCCGCCGCGCCCGCCGCGTCGGTGACCCTGCAGCATATCAACGCGGCGATGGGGCGTGGCGAAGGCGCGAGCGATTTGGCGGTGCTAATCGAGGTGCTGGAGGGCTTGAGCCGCAAATAGCGGCCTCGGCAAAAATTTGTAAGTCTTTGATTTAATTGAATATTTTTTTATTAACGGAAGGCTTGTTGACACGCCCGTTGCGGTGTCACCGATCGCCCTGTGGCCGCTACGCGCTGGCGCGCAACGCGCCGCCGATAAAACCGCGCCGGCGCCGCATCAATATTGTTTTCAGCGCGCAAACCGGCATACACTGATGTTGCTCCAAGTGCGGGCCCGTTGACACCGTGGAGGCGACGATGAAAACCGTGCGGCAGTTGTTGCAGACCAAGGGTAGCGAGGTGCACGCGATCGCGCCCGAGGCCAGCGTGTTCGAGGCGATCAAGCTGATGGCGGCAAAGGGCATCGGCGCGCTGGTGGTGCTCGACGGCGGCAGGATCGCGGGCATGGTGTCCGAGCGCGATTATGCGCGAAAGGTGATTTTGGTCGGGCGCGCTTCGCAGGGGACCGCGGTGCGCGAGATCATGAGCGAACACGTGGTGACCGTGCACATGGAGCAAACGGCGGAAGACTGCATGGCGCTGATGACCGAAAAACGCATACGCCACCTGCCGGTGGTCGACGGCGCCAGGCTCGCGGGCGTGGTGTCGATCGGCGATTTGGTGAAAGAAGTCATTGCCGACCGCGAAGAGACGATCAAGCAACTGGAAACGTACATACACAGTTGAGCGTTGGGCGTTTAGCGCCGGGCGCTCAACGCCAATCCCGCAGCGCCGAATGCCCAACTCTCAACCTTCAACCCTCAACGGTGTAACATGAAATTCGGCGCCATTATCATCGGCGATGAGATTTTGTCGGGCAAGCGGCAAGACAAGCACATGGCCAAGCTGATCGAAGCGTTGTCCACGCGCGGCCTGGAACTTGCCTGGGGGCAATACATCGGCGACGATCCGGCGCTGATCACGGCGATGATTCAACGCGCGTTAAGCTTGCCCGAAGCGATCTTCAGCTTCGGCGGCATCGGCGCCACGCCGGACGATCACACCCGCCAGTGCGCGGCGCAGGCCGCGGGGGTCGCGCTCAAACTGCATCCGGATGCCGAAGCCGAAATCCGCGCGCGTTTTGCCGGCGACCCGAAAGGCGTCACGCCGCAACGCCTGGCGATGGGCGAGTTTCCCATCGGATCGAACATCATCCCCAACCCCTATAACCGCATCCCCGGCTTTAGCTATAAGAACATCTACTTCGTGCCCGGCTTTCCGCAAATGGCATGGCCGATGATCGAAGGGGTGCTCGACACGCACTACAAACATTTGCACGATGCCGGGCGCATCGGCGAGGCGGCGATCATCGTGCGCGAGGCGGGCGAGAGCCTGTTGATCGATTTAATGAAAGCGGTGCAGGGCAAGTACCCGCCGCTAAAGATTTTCAGCCTGCCGCGCGTGCACCCGGAACGCTTCATCGAGCTCGGCGCGCGCGGCGATCCGGGTTTGGTGGCGGCCGCCATCGCGGAATTGAAGCAAGGGGTGAGCGCGATGAAATTTCCATGGACGGACGCGCCCAAGTTTGGTGCTTGAATGACGGCGCGTGCCGCTGCCCGCGGCAGCGCCGGGTTTGATCCATATCAATAAGCAGCTGCCGCCGCAGTCACTACAATGCCGGATGAGGGCCGCTTCGCGGCCCATGCGCTTTTCGCGAGGCTATCGTGACCAACCGCAATCTGGCCTACATCATCAAAGACCAACACCCGCTGATCATGGCGGGCACGCAGCCGGTGCAACGCGCCTGCCAGCGCATGTTGGAGCGCCGTGTCGGGGCGGTACTTGTCACCGGTGACAAACGCCGGCTCGCGGGCATTTTCACCGGGCGCGATGTGGTGCGCCTGCTCGCGGCCGGCAAAAACGCCGCCGACACGCAATTAGCGGCGGTGATGACGCAAAATCCGCACACCATCGGCCCCGAATCCACGGCGATCGACGCGCTGCGCGTGATGAGCGATGGCGGCTTTCGCCATTTGCCGATCGTCGCGGCCGGCAAAATTCTGGGTATCGTGTCGCGCGGCGATTTCAAAGGCATGGAGCTTGATTTGCTCGAGGGCGAAACGCAGCTGTGGGAGCGCATCGGCTGACAGCCGTTGGCGCCGCAGCCGGTGTTATTGAACGTTGCAAAAATGCCGCGCGGCGCGGGGCATTTCGCGCATCACGGTTTCGTGCCCGCCACCGTCACCCGGTGCCCGTAGCGCTTTTGCGGAAAGTAGTCCCACATCGCCAGATGCATGGTGCAGCGGTTATCCCAGAACGCGATCGAATTCGGCCGCCACTTAAAGCGGCACTTGAAGTCGTCGCGCTCGGCGTGGCGATACAGCATGTCGAGGATGGCATCGCTTTCGAGCCGCGACAGGCCGACGATTTGTTCGGTGAAGTTGCGGTTGACGAATAACGCGCGGCGCCCGGTGACCGGGTGGATGCGCACCACCGGGTGCTCCGAGCGCGGCAGCTCGCCCGCCACGGTCTTCTTTTGCCTCCCGCGCCATACGCGGTCGCCGTCGTGGATCGCGCTCAGGCCATCGATCATTTTGCGCACGGGCTCGGCCAGTGTCTCGTAGGCGCGGTACATGTTGATAAAAAGCGTGTCGCCGCCGCCGTTGTCCGGCGTTTGGTGCAAATAGAGGATCGAGCCCATCGGCGGCGTTGGGCTGGCGGTGACATCGGAGTGCCACACTTCCCCCGCGATGTATTTGGAGTTTTCGTCCGCCTTGATTTCGATGATTTCGGCGTGGCCCGCCATGCGCGAGGTGGGGTGGATGTCAAGCTCACCAAAACGCCGCCCGAACGCCTTGTGTTGCTCGATGGTGAGTTGCTGATCGCGAAAAAAAATCACCAGGTGGCGCATCAGCGCGCTGTGGATTTCGTCAAACTGCAGCGCGCTTAGCGTCTGGCTAAGGTCGACGCCGGAAATTTCGGCGCCGATGGTCGGGGTGAGCGCTTCGACGCGGATGGCTTGGTAATCACGGCGCTCGTCAGGCATGGCTGGGTTTCTCCGGTAGGCGCTTGCACGGCGGTGTGTCCGGCGGCATCGCGCTTCAGTGGGTGAAATTGTAGCGAAGTTCGCGCCGGCGGGCCGGTTTTATCCGCAAACGCTTGGAACCGTGGCCGCGCACGGCCGATAATCAAGCCTTGTTACGTCAAGGAGCGTTGTCATGGATCGAGGGTTGTGGGCCATCTGGTATGAAATCGCCGATGCCAACCGCGAAGAATATCTGGCGTGGTTTCACGGCGTGCATATCCCGGAAAAACTGGCGCGGCCCGGTTACGCGTGGGCTGCGCATTACGTGTTGGCAGGCGGCCACACGCGGGCTTATCTGGCGTTGTTCGGCGCGGCTGGCACGGCGGCGTTTTTAAACCCCAGCCCCGCGCAACTGGCGCTGCGGCAAAGCGCGCAAACGCGGCGCATGATCGGCATGCGCGAGCGCGCACAAAGCTGCATCCTTGCCGAAGAAGCGCGGGTGGATGGGCCGCAGGCGGCGCGGCGCGGCCCCGGGCTCATCGCGGGGGCGGTGGTGCAGTTTGGCTGCTACGCCAGCGCCAACAGCGCAGTGGATGACGATCTGGGTGCGTGGTATGCGCAGGAGCGTTTTCCGCTGTTGGCGGGGTTGCCCGGTTGTATCGGCGCGCGCAAGCTGCTGGTGAGCGTGGGCGCGCAAAAACACGCCATCCTGCACGAGTTTGTGTCGCTGGCGGCGCGCGAGCAGTATTTCGCGCCGCACGAAGCCGACGCGCATAAGCCCGATACCTGGATGGGCCGCGTGCGCCCGCAACTGACGCACGCGCCGGGCTCGCCCATGGTGGGGCAGCGTCTGTGGCCGGCGCCGGCGCAGGATTAAGCGCGTTTAGGCACGGGGCGTGGCGCGCCAGGCACAAAAAAAACCAAGCCCCGCGGCACGCGCCACGGGGCCTGCTGAACGGCTGAAAAAACTTACTTCTTCGCTTTTTTCGCAACCACCGGCGCCGCGCGCTTGGCGGCGGCTTCGAGGTTCGATTTCGCGGTGTCGTTGAATTGCTTCGCCGCTTTGGACAGGTTTTCGTACGCCGAGTTACCGGTGACGATCGCGGTCTTTAACGCGGAGATGCCCACTTCCGAACCCGCCGGCGCGGATTCCGCCAGTTTGTCCAGCGCGACCACGAATTGCTTGTTAAAACCCGCGACTTGTTGCTCGATCAGCTTGCCGAATTCGGCTTGGGTTTCGCTGGCGATTTCGTAGACGCTTTTTACGTAGTCCGCGGCCTTTTCAAACGCGGGTTGCGCGACGGTGTCCTTAACCTCGGCCAATTGCTGCAGGTCTTTGACTTCTGCCAAGGTCTTGGCGCTGTCGATGCCGTCAGCGAGCGCGGTTTTGGCGGCCTTCAACTGTACGTCCAGCAGACGCTCGGCGCTAAGCAGCGCAACGTTGGCAAAGCGGGTGGCGGCTTCGAGATTTGCCTTGTTCAATGCCGCAAACTGTTCCTGTGCTTGATACATGAAATAATCTCCTTTTAAATCATATAGTTAAATAAAAATACTACGATAATTCTCGGCGTTAAGAGTTATTTTGTTGCAACGCACAAATACTATTATAGGGGTGAAATTTGCACTGTCAAGCGTTTGCCGGAAAATTTTTGTGCGGTGCAACGTAGGCGCCTAATAGGGCATTTTGACTTCACTAGGGGGTGTCGATAGCATCGGCACACCGCTACCCTGTGAGCGCCGCACGGCTGTAGGACCAGGCCGTCGCGCCAGCCGTTTCAGCAAATTAACGTGGCAACATGGCCTCTTCCCCATTCGCGCCTGTGGCGCCGCCCGCGCTCACTTTAGAGCGCGCGTCCGACGGCAGGCCCGCGGTGAAGCTGACCGGCACCTGGAGCCTGCGCTCTATGCAGCCGGTGGCGCAGTCGCTGCGCCAGCAACTTGCGGCACATGCGCGGCAAACGCGCGATGCGCACTGGGATTTGTCCGGTGTCACGCGTATGGATCACGCCGGCGCGATGATGCTGTGGCAAGCGTGGGGCCGCCAACGCGCGGCGAATGTGAACCTGCGCGCCGAGCACGAAGGTTTGTTCGAGCACCTGCAAGCCGCGCCGATGCAGGAACCGCCGGCGGAAAAATTTCATTGGCTGACACCCGGCCTGGCGCTCACGCGGCCGCTGATGGTGCTGGGCCGGCACATCATTGAAGTGGTGGTGTTGCTGGGCCGCGTGAGTCTCGCCTTTCTACAATGTTTGGCGCACCCGTCGCGCATGCCGTGGAAAGAGATTTCCGCCAACGTTTATCGCACCGGCGCCCAAGCACTGGGCATTACCGCGCTGGTCGGGTTTTTGATCGGCGTGGTGTTGTCGTATTTGTCGGCACAGCAGTTAAAGGCGTACGGTGCGGGGATATTCATCGTCAACCTGCTCGGCATCGCGGTGATCCGCGAACTGGGGCCGGTGCTGGCGGCGATTTTGGTGGCGGGGCGTTCGGGCTCGGCGATGACCGCGCAAATCGGCGTGATGCGTGTCACCGACGAAATCGACGCGATGGCGGTGATGGGCATCCCCTATACCGTGCGCCTGGTGCTGCCGCGCATCATCGCGCTGGCGATTTCGCTGCCGTTGATCGTGCTGTGGACCAACGCCATCGCGCTGTTTGGCGGCATGGTGGCGGCGCATTACAAACTGGATATCAGCATCGGTTACTTTATCTCGGCCCTGCCCGAGGCGGTGCCGGTGGCGAATTTGTGGTTGGGGCTTTCCAAGAGTATCGTGTTCGGCATATTGATCGCGCTGCTTGCCTGCCACTTCGGTTTGCGCATCGAACCGAACACCGAAAGCCTGGGCATCGGCACCACCAACTCGGTGGTGGCGGCAATTACCATTGTGATTCTGGTGGATGCGATATTCGCGGTGTTGTTCTCCGACGTAGGCGTGCCATGAGCGGCAACGAACACGACGATTGCGTCATCGATGTGCGCAACGTGTGGACGCAGTTCGGCACCCACGTGGTGCACCGCGATCTGAATCTGTGCGTGCGCCAGGGCGAGGTGATGTCGCTGGTGGGCGGCTCGGGCAGCGGCAAGAGCACGCTGCTGCGTGAAATTCTGGGGCTCGAGCAACCCACGCGCGGCGAGATTCGCGTGCTGGGCGTGTCGTTGCAACACGGCGTGGCGGAGGAAATTCAGGCGCTGCGCAACCGCTGGGGCATGTTGTTTCAGGAAGGGGCGATGTTCTCCGCGCTTAGCGTGTTTGAAAACGTCGCGCTGCCGCTGCGCGAAATGAAAACGCTGGACGAAGATTTGATTCACGACCTGGTGATGCTCAAGCTCAAAATGGTCGATATCGAGCCGCGGCATGCGAGCAAAATGCCCTCGTCGCTTTCCGGCGGCATGGTGAAACGCGTGGCGCTCGCGCGCGCGTTGTCGCTGGAGCCCGAGCTGCTTTTTTTGGATGAGCCGACGGCGGGGTTGGACCCGGAGCGCAGTGAAAGTTTTTGTAAACTCATCGCCTATTTAAAACGCGAGCTTGAGTTGACGGTGGTGATGGTGACGCACGATCTGGATACCATCGTGTCGATTTCGGATCGCGTGGCAGTACTGGCCGATCAAAAAATCGCCGCGCTTGGCACCGTGGCCGAGGTGGCGCAACATCCGCACCCGTTTATCGTCGAATATTTTCAGGGCGAGCGCGGCCGGCGCGCGCTGACCGGCTTGACGGCATAACGGCAATAAGACGTACCAAAAGGAGAACCCACACATGGAAAGCCGCGCACACGCGATCATCGCCGGGTTGTTCACCGTGCTGCTCGGCGCGGGCGTGATACTAGCCGCAGTGTGGTTTAGCCGCGACGATTTCGCCAACGTGACCTACGTGCTGCAATCCCGGTACGATGTGCAAGGGCTCAATCCGCAGGCGCCGGTAAAGCTGCGCGGCGTGCAAATCGGCAAGGTGCAAAGCATCGATTTCGACAGCGAAGACCCCAGCCTCATTTTGGTGACGATCTCGGTGCGCGGCGGCTCGCGCATCACCCGCGGCACCACCGCGCAATTGGGCGCGCTGGGCATTACCGGCACGTCGTATGTGAATCTCGAAGACGACGGCAAACTGCCGGCGTTCTTGCCGCCGTCCACCGACAAGTCCGATCGCATCATGGTGAGGCGCTCGCTGCTTGACGAATTCGCCGTGTCCGGGCAGGAGATTTTGTTCGAGGCGACCAAGGCGTTGCGGCAGATGCAGGCGCTGTTAAGCGATGCCAGCCAAAAACAGTTTGTCGACATGTTCGCCTCGGTGCAAAACGCCGCCCAGCGTGTGAACCAAATGGCGAGCGCCGTCGAGCCCGGAGCGAAAAGCCTGCCGGCGGTGGCCAACGATGCGCGCAAACTGTTGGCGGGCGCCGACGCCGCGCTGCGCGATGTCGGCCCGGTGTTGCAGGATGCGAAAACCGCGCTCGCCGGCATCGACAAACTCGCGCGCGAGTACGCGCAGCGCGCCGATGTGCTCGACCGCGTCGCCAAAAGCGCGGAGCAATTGGGTGGCGCTACGCAGGGGCTTGCGGGCACCGCCAACGCGTTTGCGGGCGATGTGGCGCCGCGCATGAATCTGCTGTTGGACGATCTCGCACGCACCTCGCGCAATCTCGACCGCTTGTTGGCCGAGTTGAGCGAACGCCCTCAAGGCTTGGTGTTTGGCCGGCCTTCCGGCAGACCGGGGCCGGGCGAGGCGGGTTTTGTGGAGCCGTCGAAAAAATAGTTGGGCGAATCACGAACGATAACGAGGCTCATACCGATGAAAATATGTAAGTATTTGATTTTATTGTATATTTTTTGGGTGGGTTTAATCGCGTGTAGCCTAGGCCCGGAAAAACGTGACGCCCCGGCGCTGTTCGACTTGGGGCCGCAGCGCGCTCACAGCGCGAACCCGCATGTCATAGCCGCGACGGTTTTAATTGCGGCGGTCAATGCCAGTGCGTGGCTCGACACCACGGGCATGCAATATCGCTTGGCGTATCAAGACGCGAGCCGCCCCGAAACCTACGCGCAACACCGTTGGGTGGCCACGCCCGCGCAATTGCTGACCGAACGCGTGCGCGCGCGTTTTGCCGCGGCCTCGCGCGGCGTGGTCACGCTGCAAGACGGCGCGAAGGCGGATGTCACCTTGCGCATCGAGCTGGAGGATTTCAGTCAATCGTTCGATAGCGCGCAATCGAGCAAGGCCACCATGCGGCTGCGCGCCACGCTGGTGACGCCGGACACGCGCGCGCTGCTAAGCCAGCGCACGTTTAACGTCGAGCGTCCCGCCGCGCCCAGCGCGTCCGGTGCCGCGCAAGCGTTGGCGAGCGCAAGCGACGCGCTGATCGAGGAACTCTACGCGTGGGCCACGCAGCAGATCAAAAAATGACGGAGTCAGCCATGAGCACGATCTTCACCAAAATTATCAATCGCGAAATTCCCGCCGACATCGTCCACGAGGATGATTGGTGCCTGGCGTTTCGCGATGTCAATCCGCAGGCGCCGACGCACGTGCTGCTGATTCCCAAAAAAGAAATCCCGCGCTTGATGGATGCCAAAGCGCAAGACGCCGCGCTACTCGGTCATTTAATGTTGACCGCAAACAAAATCGCACAGCAACTCGGCGTCGGCGACGCGTTTCGCCTGGCGGTGAATAACGGCGCCGGCGCGGGGCAAAGCGTGTTTCATTTGCACCTGCACATACTCGCCGGGCGCAAATTTAGTTGGCCGCCGGGCTAAAACGTGCGTTCGCCCTCGATGGTAATCCGGTGCATCACGCGCCGATAACCGTAATAATCGTTCACCGGATAATGCAGCGCGCGGCGGTTGTCCCAGATCGCCATCGAGCCCACCGCCCAGCGAAAGCGGCAGGTGAATTCGGGCTTGGTGGCGTGATTGAATAAATACGTCAGCAGCGGCTTGCTTTCTTCTTCGGTCATGCCGGCGATCTGGCGCGTGATGCCGATGTGGCACAGGTATAACGCCTTGCGTCCGGTTTCCGGGTGTTGCCGCACCAGCGGATGCTCGGCAGGCTGCGCATCGACTTCGGGCGCGGTGGGTTTCATCGCGGCGGGGCGTTTTTTCTTTTTGTCGTAAATGCTGATGGTGTGTAAATCGGCGATCAGGTTTTTCATACCCTCGGACAAGGTGTCGTACGCCATGTAGAGGTTGGCGAACAGCGTATCGCCGCCCACCGGCGGCACTTGCTTGGCGTAGAGCAGGGTGTAGCGCGCCGGCGTGGGCGTAAACATTTGATCGGTGTGCCAGTTGGCGCCGAACACCGTGGTGTCGTCTTCTTTTTTGATGATTTCGATAATGCCGGGGTGGTCGGCCAGGCACGGCATGTGCGGATGCAGGTGCACGTTGCCCCAGCGTTTGGCGAAGGCCATTTGCTGCATGGGCGTGATGTTCTGGTTGCGGAAAAAAATTACACCGTAATCGAGCAGCACCTGGTGCGCGGCGCTGAAAGTCTTGTCGTCGAGGCGGGCCAAATCGACACCGTGGATTTCGGCGCCCATGGCGCCGGTTAAGGGCACGACCGCGAGCTGATGACTATCCATAAACCGAACCTCCCTGCAGGTTGCACGATGGTGCGGCTATCATGCGCCCGATTGGCGCCGGGCGCAAATGACTGCGCGGCGCCGCCGGCCGACGTTATTGTGTATATTGGCGCATGCAAGCCGCATGGTGCCGTCGTGTCCATCGCCTCCATCCACGCGGCGGGAAAGGACATTTTATGGGCGCTACCGCCAGCATTGCCGAATTTATTGTCAACACTCAAGCCGCGGATTTTCCGGCCGGCGCCGATGACAAGGCGATCAAGGTCATCGCCGATACCTTTGCGGTGATCCTCGCCGGCGTGGGCTCGGAAGTGGCGGACCCCTTGCGGCGTTATCTCGATACCTCGCGCGAATCAGGCGCCTCACCGATCCTGGGCACCGGGCTTACCGCCACCGCGGAAACCGCGGCGCTGATCAACGGCACCTTCGGCCACGCGCTCGACTACGACGATGTGTTGTCGATGATGCCGGCGCATCCGAGCGCAGTGATATTGTCGGCGCTGCTGGCGAGCATGAACGGCGCGCCGGTCACGGGTAAAGCGTTTATCGAAGCGTACATCGTCGGCGTGGAGGTCGGCGGCAAAATCGGCGTGGGTATGACCAACGAGCATTACCAGCGCGGTTATCACGCCACCGGCACGCTGGCGCTGTTTTCGGGGCTCGCCGCGCTCGCCAAGTTGCACAAGCTCGATGCGCCGACGATCCAACAAGCCTTCGGCATTGCCGGCTCGATGGCAAGCGGCCTTAGGCGCAACTTCGGCACCATGACCAAGCCGCTGCACACCGGATTGGCCGCGCGTAGCGCGTTGAGCGCGTTTCGGCTCGCGCAATCGGGCTTTAGCGCCGCGCCGGACATCATGGAAGCCAGCGCCGGTTTTTATTCGACCTACGGCACGGCCGCGTCCGACCCCGAAGTTACCGTGCGCGGCCTGGGCCAGCCGTTTGTCATCGACAACCCCGGCATCGCGGTGAAGAAATTTCCGTGTTGTTACGCCACGCATCGCGCGATCGACGGCGTGTTGACGCTGCGCGAGCGCTTGGGTTTTGATGCAACGTCGATCGACAAAGTGATTTGCCGCATGCCGCCCGGCGGCATGCACGTGCTGATTTATCCGCGGCCGGTGACCGGGCTAGAAGGCAAGTTCAGTCTGCCGTATTCGATAGCCGCGGCCGTGCTCGACGGCAAGTTCTCGCTGTGGTCGTTTGGCGACGAGGCGGTGCGGCGAGCGCAAATTGCCGCGCTTTACGAGCGCATCGACGCGCATGAAACCGAGTCGAGCCGCGGCGATGATCCGCAGTTTGACAAACGCAGCTCCGGTAGCCGCGGCTTTGTTGAAGTCGAAGTGCGGTTAACGGATGGCCGCCGCGATCAAATCCGCGTCGATGTGCCGCCGGGTTCGCCCTCGCGTGCGCTCACCTGGGCCGAGCTCGAGGAAAAATTCATGGATTGCGCCAAACAGGCGCCGCGGATTTCCACGGCGAGTGCCGCGGCTGCGTTTAATGCCATACGCCAGCTTCGCGACGCCGCGGATGTGCGCGGCATCACCGAAAAACTCTATTAGACTTTCACGCGATAGCCCGCCATGGCCGCCGCTCCCATCACCATGAGTTTCGCTGGTTCCTGGCTGACGACGTTTGGCCAGATGACCCTCGAACAAAGCGGCAACGGCGTGCGCGGCGTCTACCATTACGGCAACGTCGAGGGGCGCATCGAAGGCACGGTGGACCATAGCCACACACTGCGCTTTCGTTATCAAGAGCCGCAAGAGCAAGGCGAAGGCACGTTTCGCTTGCAGCGCGCGGGGCGTTTTGCCGGCAGCTACACGCCGGCGGGTGATACGCGCGCGCGGGCCTGGGTAGGCGAGCGCGGCTGGGACGGCATTTGGGAAACCGAATTTGGCCGCATGCGCCTGCTGCACGAGGCCGACCGTGTGCACGGTTCGTACGAGGGCGCGGGGCCTTCGCTGATCGAAGGCAGCGTTAAGGGCGGGCGTTTGGAGTTTTGTTATCGCGAACCGCGCGCGCAAGGCGAGGGCTGGTTCGAACAGTACGACGAAGGTTATTTATTCGCCGGCGAATGGCGCGCGCAGGGCGTGGCGCAAGCAAGGTCGTGGCGCGGGCGCCGCGTGCAAGCCGAGCGCGGGATTACCTGGCTGCTGGTGCTCGAGGCGCATTGGCAACGCAGCCTCGCTGAAAGCGAATACGCCTTTGGCCACATGCTGCGCGAAGTGTTCGCGCGGCTGCCGCAGGTGCGCGTGCGCCAGCGTTTTTTTCATGACGCCGACAGTCTCGATCACTGGTGCCGCGAGTTGGCCTATATACCGGAGCCCGCGATTTTGATGGTCGCGAGCCACGGCGTCGCCGAGGGGCTTTCTGTGCATGGCGAGGTGATCGACACCACGCGCGTGTTAAACGCGGTGCGCGATGCGGGCAATTTGAAGTTACTGCATTTTTCGTCGTGTCTGGTGGGGCTGGATGGCCAGCGCGCGCTGAACAAGCAGCCGTTTGCGGTGTCCGGTTACACCACCAGCGTCGATTGGGGCGCAAGCGCGTTGCTTGAATTCACGTATCTGGATCTGTTACTCAATCGTGGATTGGAGCCGGCACAAGCGGCCGCCGCCTTGCCAAAATTGGTGAGCTACTGCGGTGACCTGGTGCACGCTGAATGCCCGTATCCGGCGGCAGGCTTTCGCTTTTTCTCGGCTGCTAGTGGATAGCCTTAATGAGAGTATTGTAACTATTTGATTTTATTGATATTTTTTAAAGGCCTGTCGGTAGAATTTCTAAACCATTACGCATCAAAAAATAATCCGAACTGGCGCGCGCTACGGCAGTCAGATTTTCCCGTAAGACGATCGAGTTCCTTCTAAAACACGCAGGGCAAAACGCGCAAGGAGATTTTCGATGCAAAAACGTCCCACCATGATCGCGCTGGCGGTTGCCGGCGTTCTCGTTGGCGCAACCGCCGGCATCGCGGCGATCAGCGAAGTCACTTCGGTGCCGCAACCGCCCGCCGCGTTACCGGCGGTGCCCGCTGAAACACAAGCGGCACCACCCACCAACACCGAAACCCAAACCAGCACCGAAACGCAGACGCAAGCCACGGTGACCGAAACACCGGCACCAGCTCGCGCGCCCGAGGTGGTGGCCGCGCCGCGGGCGGCGCCCGCGCCCGTGCGCGTTGCAATGAACGATGACGAAAGAATGGTGCGTATACCGTTCACCAATCGCTATGTGCTGGTAACCAATCCGGTGTTCCCCAGCGCGAAGCACGCGCGCTTGCTGCGGCGCAGCCGCTGCCGGCGGCCGCGTTGAGCAGCGCAGGGACGACAGGTACTGCGCCGCCGCTCGCCATCGCCATCGAGGCGCCCGCCACGCCGGCGCCCTCGACACTGCAGGCAGCGCCCGCGCAGGTCGCCCTGCAAGGCACAACCGGTAACTGACCGGGGAACCGCTCTCCCGAAGGCTGAGACGACAATTCAAACCTCCTCCCCGCGAATTCTCGTCACAGTTCCCAGGGGCGCCGCGGGCCGCAAGGCCCGCGGCGTTTTTTTTGGCTACGACATTACGACAAGCAAGAGGCGCCATCCACGCGCAACACCGCTTGTTGCGCGAAAGCCTTGATGTACGCTGCGCGAATTGCTTCGATCTTTCCGCTGGCCTCGCGTTCGTAGGGGTAGAGCAGAATCAGTAGCTTGGAATTTTCTCGTATCGTGGCGCCGTTGATATCGCGATACTGGCCGCTGCCGCCAAGCAGCGTCAAGCCCCGCGGAAAGCGCGGCGTGATTTCGCTATCGACGAATGATTGAAATTCCCCGGCGCCGAGCGTTGAACCATCGGGCCGCGCCAGCCCGAAAAAGAGTTCCGTGCGCGCGACCGTTTGGCCGCCCCATTCGTTGCAAGTGGTGAAGGCGGGTGGTGCGTGCGCCAGCGGGCGCGGCGCCGGGTTTGCGGCGTGCCGCTGCCCGGCCGCGCTCAAGCCCCAGAGCAGCGCGAAGCCGAGCGCGGTGAGCCGTAACGTCCATTGGGATAAATGTAAGCGCTCCATGATGGATTTGTTCATACAAAGAGAGCAGATCGATTATCGGCGGGCGATGGCAACGCGGTTGGACAGCAGGCCATCCTGGCTACGCGCGCGTCCGCATCAGTAGCCGGCGGTGCTGCCCACGGGGTAGCCGCCAGCCGCCTGGCGCGCAGCGGCCTTGGGCTGCGCTTGCGCGCCGCCGCGGCGAATGACGTGCCACACGCCGCCATCACCGTCGCCGCGGATATCGCCGGGCCGGGCGTCGGCCAGAAAGTAGTAAAGCGGCTTACCGTTCATCGCCCATTGCTTGCTGCCGTCGTCACGCGCGACGATCGAAAAGCCGGTTTTGGCCTGCTCGCCGTCTTTCGCGAAAAACGGCGGCCACGCCGCGGCGCAACCGCCGTAGCAGTTGCTCTTGTTGGCGGTGTCTTTATCGAAGGTGTAAAGCGTGCGGCCGGCGTTGTCGGTCATCACGCCGTTGTTAAAAGCGATCGATTGTGCAAACGAAAGGTTGGCGGCGAATGCGGTGGTCAGTGTTGCGAGCATTAGTTTGTTCATGGTCGTCTCCTGTTTGTTGGGCGGTTACGCGTGATTGCGCGACCTGTGCGGATATACGGAGCGACGTTACAAACTGGAGACGCTTTGTGCGCGGAAAATTTTTGATCGCGCGAACGCGTTGAACGTTAAAAAATGGCGTATCTAAAATATGTAATAAAATCAATTACTTATGATAATTCACTCAAGACGGGATCGCGCTGGCATCACCACAACTTAACGCAATTACCGGTCAGCACATACGTCGAAGGCTGCGCGCCGGTTTGCACGGGCGCGTCTTCAATCGACACGCCCAAACGCGGCACTTTAGAAAGCAGTTTTTCCGAAGTGTCGGCCATTTGAAACGTGCTCTTGCCTTCGGCGGGCACGACGCCCAAAGGAAACGCCGCGCCTTCAGCGGGAATCGCCCACAGTTGCAGCACTTTGCCGGCGGGCACGTCGACCTTGCGCAGCATTTTGATCGACATGGTTTTGCCGTGGCGCGTGGAACTCGCCAGCACCACCGGGTTGTTGTTGGCGTCGGTTAACAGGCCGACATAACTTTCGGGTAGTGTACTGCGCGACTGCACGATCTTGTCGATCGGAATCACCGCGTCGGGAAAGAGGCGCACCACGCCCAGCGTGGCGAGCACGCCAAACGCCACGCCGAGCGCAGGCTTGATCAATCCTAAGAACGAGCCCGACGATTTTTCCGCTGTGCGCGCCGCGCCACCGGTTCTGCGCTCGATGGCATCCCACGTTGCCGCGCGCGGTTTGACCGCCGGCACCGCGCGCGCGAGCGGCGTCAAGCGCTGTTCCCAATCCTGCACCGCACGTTGCGTGGCCAGCGACGTGCGCAGAATTTTTTGAAAACGCCGGCGCACGCGCGCACTCATGGTGCCGAGCACGTATTCGGCGGCGAGCTTGTCGATGAGTTCGGGCTTGTTGTAATTCATGCCAATCGATCGAGGCAGCGTTTCAGTTTGTCGAGTGCGCGCCGGATCCAGCCTTTGACGCTGCCAATCGGCGAGCCGATATGCGCGGCCACTTCGGCGTGGCTAAGCCCCTGGTAAAACGCCAGCGCCAGGCACTGCCGCTGCGGGCCTTCGATTTCATCGAGGCAATCGCGGATGGCGAGCGCGTCGCCCGCTTGTTCGAGCAGCGCTTGCGGGCCGGGGCTCGCGTCTTCGATGTCATGCGTGGTGCCTGTCTCTTCATCCGCCAACGACTCGGCGGCGTGGCGCGCGCTACTGCGCAGCTCGTCCAGCGCGCGGTTACGCACAATGGCGGTCAAACAGGTCATCGGCTGGCTTAACGCTGCTTGATAACCCGACGCCCGATTCCAGATGTTGACGAATGCATCTTGCAACACGTCCTCCGCCCGCTCGCGTTGCCGCAATATACGTAGCGCGACGCCCAATAGAGACGGCGCCGTGGCCTCGTACAGGCGACGGAACGCCACGCGGTGAGCGCGACGCGGGCAAGCAACTGCTGCAGTTCGGCGGTTTCGGCCATTGATGGGGCGTTGCTTCTTGTGGATGGAATGTTAACAGAGTGTGCGCTCGCGCGTGCTGTCGCGGGTTTCCTCTCAGCGTGGTCTCCGCCTGGTTCGCTATGCGCGCGTCACGGCCCACATCGGTCGCATGGCCTAGGCCGTCGGCGGCCGCCCCAGTGCTGTAACCGATTTGCGCGCGGCGCCGTATATCGCGAGGACGGCGCAAAGCCGTGCCGTCGCGATGCTTCATCAACACTAATCAGGAGGCCATTATGCAACGCTCGTTACGATGTTTAAGCGCGCTCGCCCTGTTGTGCGGGGCAACCCTTACCCTGCCGGCGCACGCCAGCCCGATAGTCTTTTCCGGATCGGGGGTGGCGGCGACCACGCAATTCAACGCCTTTCGCGCCGCGGTGGGCGGCGGCTCGCGCATTGCGTGGGACGGCGTCAGACTTGACGGCACCGATGTCAATCCGGCTACCCGCGTGATCGATCCGGGTAAAACCGTGGAGATTCCGGTGGACCGCTTTCGCGGGGTGGGCGCGATATACGCCGCGCCGTATGCGGTGAGCGGTGACGGTTTTAGCAGCGTCAACCCCGGCAGCGCGGGTGAGTTCCCCGCGTTCTCGCCGGCCAATACGTTTGCCATGTTCGACACCCGGCCGGGGCAGTTTGACGACCGTTTCATCGGCCAAAGTTTTGTGCTGCCGGGCACCAACACCGTGGCCGGCACGCGCGGCTTTGGCGCGATCTTCGCCGATGTCGAGCTGGCGGGCACGAGCGCGATCGAGTACTTCGGGCAAACCGCCAACGGCGGGCGCATCAGCCTGGGCAAATTCGATGTGCCCATCGGCCAAAGCGGCGAGCATCAGTTTCTGGGCGTGTTGTTCGATCAGGCGATCGTCGCCGAGGTGTTGTTGACCGTGGGCACTCATGCGTTGTTCAGCCTGAGCGGCAACACGATTCAATCGTTCGGCGCGGAGGATCTGGGACGCGGCATCGATCTTGCGGTCACCGACGATTTTGTGTTCGCAACACCAACGGCGCTGCGCACCGTGCCGATCCCCTCGACTTTGTGGTTGGCGGCGTTGCCGGCATTGTTCCTGCTGCGGCACGCGCGGCGTCAGGATAGGCCGCGCGGTGATGCCGGCGGCGCTGGCTGAGCGCGGTATCCGGCCGCGGCGCGGGTTGGTGCATTTACAGCCGCGGGCCGTGTTGTTAGAGTTCCCGCCATGGATAAAATAAACGGATGGGGACTCATTGGCACCGGGCGCATCGCGCAAGATCGCGTGCTGCCCGGCATCAATTCATACGCGGGCAACCGCTTGATCGGCGTGGTGAGCCGCTCGCAGGAACGCGCCGACGACTTCGCCCGGCGCTTTAACGCCAAGCACGCCTACACCCACTACGACGATCTCCTCAAAAACCCCGAAGTCACCGTGGTAGCGATCCACACCCCTAACGCGCAGCACGCCGAGCAGGCGATCGCCGCGGCGCGCGCGGGCAAGCATGTGTTTTGCGACAAACCCATGGCCACCAGCGCACTTGATGCTGAGCGTATCGTGCGCGAATGCGAAAAAGCGGGGGTCACGCTGGGTGTGAATTTCCACAACCGCCAGATGCCGTGCTTCATCGAAGCGCGGCGCGTGGTGCAAAGCGGCGAAATCGGCAACGTGATCATGGTGCAGTTGGAAGCGAGCGCCGGCGTCGGCGCGGCCAGCGTTGCCGCCACCTGGCGCCAGGATCCGGCGCAAGCGGGCCTGGGCACCAGCATGAACGTCGGCACGCATGTCTACGACATTCTGCGTTTTATTTTGAATTCGGAAATCGTCATGGTGTCGGCGATGTTCGAAACCCCACCGGGCGTGATGGAAACCACCTCGTTAACGACTTTCAAATTCGCTAACGGCACGCTGGCGCAGTTAAACGTCAACCAATCCACGCCCAACCCACACAACGACTTTGTGATCTACGGGGCCAAAGGTCGCATCACCGGCCGCGCGCTGACGAGAAGCCGCGCCGGCGGCGAAATGGAAGTCGCGCTAAACGACGGTACGACGCGTAAACAAACCTACCCCGCGATCAACGCGCACGAAGCCTGCGTGGTCGATTTCAGCAAATCGCTGCTCGAAGGGCGTGCGCCTGCGGCTACCGGCATCGATGGGCTACGCAGTGTGCAACTGACGGATGCGATGAAGAAATCGGGGTGGGAGGGGGTGCATGTGCGGGTGGCGGGGTAGTTTTTAATATGCACGAGCTATTGGATGAGACGAAGGCGCTGCAGAACCTGCTCGTTTCTTCGGCTACCGGTGGCACTAAGGATGAAGCTAAGGATACGCTGATCAAGTAGGTAAAAGGTGCGCCCGAGGAAAGCGATGATGCCGATTATGCGAAATGAATGCTGATTTCATCAGGCCGAAGGCGCTTTCG
>Ga0194132_10003084_pt1 | contig 30202 bp, 26 predicted proteins | sample TA2KigOf80mmetaG_FD_148612 | JGI IMG/M metagenome (GOLD analysis project Ga0194132, IMG submission 148612) | Freshwater microbial communities from Lake Tanganyika, Tanzania - TA2015054 Kigoma Offshore 80m | ecosystem: Environmental > Aquatic > Freshwater > Lake | place: Tanzania: Lake...
GAGAAAACGCTGTTCAAATCGAGACCAGAAAAAATCATCTGTTATTTATTTACAATCAACCAATTAGCACGTTTCGGGCACTCAACGTCCGGACACTACTGATTTTTATTTTTGCTCAGACGTGCTTTACGAAGTGGTTTTAGCGGCAACGCATGGTATAAACACGGCGCTGCAATGCGTGATGCGCGGTTGCGACTTTAACTGAAATTGCAAGGGGTCCTCATGGCTTTGCCACAGAATTTGCGCGCGCGGCTGCGCCTGCCGGTGTTGTCCGCGCCGATGTTTATCGTCTCAGGCCCGCAGTTGGTGATCGAGCAATGCAAGGCCGGCGTGATCGGTTCGTTCCCGGCGCTAAACGCGCGCCCGCAGGAAGAACTCGACAAGTGGTTAACGCGCATCGAAACCGAACTCGCGCAATATCAACAAAAAAATCCCGGCAAAAAAGTCGCGCCCTTCGCGGTCAATCTCATCGTCAACCGCGCCAACCAGCGCCTTGAAGCCGACACCGAAACGCTGATCAAGCACAAGGTGCCGATCGTCATCACCTCACTCTCCGCGCCGATGGACATCGTGCCGCGGGTGCACGCCTACGGCGGCATCGTGCTGCACGACGTGATCAAGGTGCGCCACGGCGAAAAAGCGCTGGAAGCGGGTGTCGATGGTTTGATCGCGGTGTGCGCGGGCGCGGGCGGGCACGCGGGCACCACCAGCCCATTTGCGCTAGTGAATGAACTGCGGCGCATGCACAATGGCATCCTCGTGCTGTCGGGCGCGATTACCAACGGTTCGGGCATCCTCGCGGCGCAAGCGATGGGCTGTGATCTGGCGTATCTGGGCACGCGTTTTATCGCCACGCAAGAATCGGCGGCCAAGCCCGGTTACAAGCAAATGATTGTTGATTCCAAGGCGACGGATATCGTCTACACGCCGTTGTTTTCTGGCGTGCACGGCAGCTACCTCGCCGGCAGCTTGCGCAACGCCGGGCTTGATCCGGATAACCTGCCCACGCCGGAAACGTCGGGCTTGTACCGCAGCCGCGAAGACCGTCCCAAGACCTGGACCGACATCTGGGGTGCCGGGCAGGGCGTAGGCAATATCGACGACATTCCAAGCGTGGCGACGCTGGTGGATCGCCTGGAGCGGGAGTATCGCGAAGCGCGGCTACAGTTGCTTGCGGGAGCCGCGGCATGAGCGCAACCAAATCGGTAGGCTGGGGTGTGGTGGGCTTGGGCTGGGTGGCGAACGACTTCGTCGGTCCGGCCATCGACAAAAGCGCGGGCTCGCGCATTGTCGCGTGTTTGGGTAGCACGCCGCAGAAAACGCGCGCCTACGCTGAGAAATTCAAGGTCAAAACCGCGCCCACCGATTTAAACGCGCTGCTGCACGACCCTGGCGTGGACGCGGTCTACATCGCGCTGCCCAACGCCCTGCATCACGAGGCGGTGCTCGCTGGCGCGCGCGCCCAAAAAAACATGTTGTGCGAAAAGCCGTTTGCGATGCGCGCCGATCACGCGCGCGAGATGGCGGCGGCGTGCAAAGCAGCGGGCGTGGTGCTGCGCATCGCGCACCAAATCCGCATGGATGCGGCAGTGGCGCGCGCGCGTGAAATCGCGCTCTCCGGCCGGCTCGGCAAAATCGTTGCCGTCGAAGTGGAGCGCACCTCCGCCTCGCCGCCACGCAAAACCTGGCGCGCGGACAATACGCAAAGCGGGGTGATGTACGATGTCGGCGTGCATTTGCTCGATCTCGCGCAATGGGTGACCGGGCAAAAATTTGTCGAAGTGAGTGCGTTTACCCATCCCGATCGGCGCGATGGCCACGCCGACGACACCTTTAGCGTGTTGGGCCGTTTGCACGGTGGTGCGCACGCTCGGGTGCGCGCCACGCGCGAGGTGGCGCACGGCGAAAACAATCTTTTGATCGAAGGCTCCGAAGCGACTCTGGTGACGTCCGCGCTGCGCTGGGCCACCGAACATGTGGTGACGGTGCGCGATAAAAACGGCGCGACGGTGGAGCGCTTTGCCGCAAGCCCTGCCTATGAATGGCAGATTCAGTCGTTCGAGGGTGAGCTGCGGGGCCGCCGCGGCAACCTGCCCGATGGCGAGGACAGCGCTTATACCGTGGCGGTAACCAACGCCATCCTGCAATCCATCGACGAGCGGCGGATTGTCCCGGTCACGGCTTGAGTCCTTGTGCAGGCGATTACGGGAAACGCGTATGCCCGGGCGACGGCGGTGCCGTATTGTGGTAAATGAGGTGTTTTGATCGTAATACCGGCTAAAACGCGCTCGCCGGATCGGTGATTTTGCCTTGTCATGACAATCGTGCTTCTGTGAGGATTAGCCGGTAAAATTTTTGTGAACAATGCAAAGGTAGTTATTTATACCGATTAAACGTGGTTGCGGGTGGCGCATAATCAGCGCGACCGATATGCTCTTGGTATTGCTATGACAATGCGCCACGGTCTGAAAAAGGGATGTGTTGCGTGCGCTTAAAACTGAAACACGGGACTTGAGGGCCGGCGTGAACGACGGAGACATGCGGCAACCCAAAGACGACCTCGATGCGCGCATTCATGCCGCGCGCATTTTGGTGGTCGACGACAATCCCGATCAGCTCTATTTGATGGAGTTGATGCTGCACAAGCATCACTATCGTAATGTCGAGGTGACGGCGGACCCCACGCAAGTGGCCTCGGCGTACGCCGCAAACCCCTACGATTTGATTCTGCTTGACATGGAAATGCCGGTGATGAACGGCGCCGATGTCATGCGCGAACTGAAGTCGCATTTGAAGGGCGAATTTCTGCCGGTGATCGTGTTGACCGCGCACGACGGCGCTCAAGTGCGTTTGCAGGTGCTGGAAGCTGGCGCGCGCGATTATATTTCCAAGCCGTTTGTCGAAGCCGAATTCGCGCACCGCATCCGCAACCACCTTGAAGTGCGCATGCTCTACAAGGAGCGCGAACGCCAAAACGAAATTCTCGAGTTGAAGGTGATCGAGCGCACCGAGGAACTGCGCGAATCACAAACCGAAATCCTGCGGCGGCTCGCCAAGGCCGGCGAGTTTCGCGACAACGACACCGGCAACCACGTGACGCGGGTGTCGCACAGTTGCCGCGCCTTGGCGCGCGCGGCCGGGCTCGATGCGCATCTCACCGAAATGATTTACATGGCAAGTTCCTTGCACGACATCGGCAAGATCGGCGTGCCGGATCATATTCTGCTCAAAAAGGGGCGTTTGACCGACGACGAGCAAGTGATCATGCGCCAGCACGTAGAGTTCGGCGTGGAAATGCTGGGCAATCACCCCGCGCCGGTGTTGCAAGTGGCGTGCTCGATCGCGCAAAACCATCACGAAAAATGGGACGGCACAGGCTATCCCGAAGGCTTAATAGGGGCGGCGATACCGGTGGAAGCGCGTATCGTTGCGATTTGCGATGTGTTTGATGCGTTGACCTCGGTGCGGCCTTACAAGGTGGCGTGGACGGTCGAGAACGCCGTGGCGTTTCTACAGGAAAACGCCGGCAGCCACTTCGATCCGAACTTGGTCGAACTCTTCATCAAAATCCTGCCGGAGATCGAAGACATACGTGCGCGCTTTGCCGACCCGGTGGATTTGCATAAAATGCCGCCGCGGCGCACGGCGAGTTAAGCGGACCGCGGCACCAGGCCACGGATCCAAGACCAAGAATTGGTGGGCGGTACTGGGATCGAACCAGTGGCTTCCACCGTGTGAAGGTGGCACTCTACCGCTGAGTTAACCGCCCGCGCGAACTACGCGAAGGATGCATTTTACCATTCCTGGCCGTAAGCCCGCAAACGCGTGGGCTATAATCACCTTTGATTTTAATGGGCTTGGCGCGCGAGTGACGGCGTGCAGGGTGACACACGATATGACGCAAGCAGTGAAGCGGGTGTTATGGGTGAGCCCGGCCTGCCTTGCCGGCGCTGCCGCGCAAGCGCAGGCGCAATCGAGCGATGCTTACCCGGCGAAGCTCGTGCGCATCGTGGTACCGTTTGCCGCGGGCGGATCCACCGATTTGTTGGCGCGCAGCGTGGCGCAACGGCTGAATGAAGCCTGGCGCCAGCCAGTAATCGTCGAAAACCGCGCCGGCGGCGGCGGTATCGTCGGTTCGGAGCTTGTGGCGCGTGCGCCGGCCGATGGTTACACGCTGCTGGTGGGCACCGTCACCACGCACGGCGTGGCGCCGAGTTTGTACCGCAAGCTGCCATTTGACTCGCAGCACGATTTTGCGCCGGTCACCGAATTCGCGCTGATCCCGCAAGTGCTGTCGGTGCATCCGTCGCTACCGGTGAAATCGGTGAAAGAGCTGGTCGCGCTCGCGCGCGCGCGGCCAGCCGAATTGAACTACGGCACTGCGGGCAACGGCAGCGCCTCGCATATGGCGATGGAATTATTTCAGTCGGTAGCCAAGGTGAAATTGACCCATGTGCCGTATAAAGGCACGGGCCCGGCGCTGGCTGAATTGCTGGGCGGGCATTTGTCGCTGATGTTCGACGTGGTGATGACCTCGCTGCCGCACATGCAAGCGGGGCGCTTGAAACCATTGGCGGTGAGCAGTTTGCAGCGCTCGCAAGCCGTGCAGCAACTGCCCACGGTGGCGGAGTTGGGCTATCCGGGCTTCGAAGCGATTGTGTGGTTCGGCTTGTTCGCGCCGGCCAACACGCCGGGCGATATCGTGAAAAGAATCCACGAAGAAGTGGCGCGCTCGCTGCGACTGCCCAAGATGCAAGAGCTGTTAAGTTCGCAAGGCCTGGAAATTGTCGCCAGTACGCCGGCGCAATTTGGCGCGCGCGTGGCTGCCGAAATCGCCAAGTGGCGCAAAGTGATCAGCGACGCGGGGATCAAAGCCGAGCTCTAGGTGATATATATTAAGTATTTGATTTTAAACAATATTTTTTAAAACGTGTACCGTATTGGGATTGACGTCGGCGGCACTTTTACCGACTTTACGCTGCTCGATGAAAACGGCGGCAGCGTATATTTTCATAAAGTCGCTTCCACGCCGCGCGATCCGTCAGAGGCGATTGCGCAAGGCATCGCCGAGCTGCTGCGCGAACACCAGATCACGCCCGCGCAAGTGTCGCACGTCGGGCATGGCACGACGGTCGCCACCAATCTCATCATCGAGCGCAAGGGCGCGCGCGTGGGCTTGATCACCACCAAAGGCTTTCGCGACGTGCTGGAGATCGGCCGCCAGGTGCGCCCGCATCTTTACGATTACCGCGTGGTGAAGCCGCCGCCGCTGGCGTTGCGTCAGCATCGGCTAGAAGTGAACGAGCGCATCAACGCGGCGAGGTGCTGACGGCTTTGGACGAAGCCGAAGTCGAAGCAGCGGCGAAAACGCTTAAGGCCGCGGGCGTGGCCGCGGTTGCCGTTTGCTTTTTGCACGCCTATCGCAATCCGCTGCATGAGCAACGCGCGCGCGAAGCCGTGGCGCGGGTATTTCCCGCAGCGTATTTGAGTATCTCGCACGAGGTGTTGCCGGAGTTTCGCGAATACGAGCGTTTATCCACCGCCGTGCTCAATGCCGCGGTGGGGCCGCGCATGCAAGCGTATCTCGAACAGTTTTTGCGGCGCGTGAAGGCACTCGCGATTACGGTCGAGCCCTACACCATCCATTCCAACGGCGGGCTGATGTCGGTGCGCGCGGTGCGTTCGTTCCCGGTGCGCACCTGTTTGTCAGGGCCGGCAGCGGGGGTGGTGGGCGCCGCCGAGATCGGGCGCGTCGCGGGTTACGACAACATGGTCACTTTCGATGTCGGCGGTACCTCCACTGATGTGTCGCTGGTGTGGCAAGGCAAGCCCTTGTTTTCCTCGGATCGCGCGGTTGCCGATTATCCGTCGAAAACGCCGATGATTGACATCCACGTCATCGGCGCAGGCGGCGGCAGCATTGCGTGGATGGATGACGCCGGTGCGTTGAAAGTCGGGCCGAGGAGCGCCGGCGCCGACCCTGGCCCGGCGGCGTATGCGCGTGGTGGAGTCGAGGCGACGATTACCGATGCGCAAATTTGTTTGCATCGCTTAAATCCTGTGTCGCTGCTCGATGGGCGCGTGTCGGTGAACGAGGCGGCGGCGCGCAACGTGATCCACGATCGTGTGGCGAAACCGTTGGGGTTGACGCTGGAGCAAGCCGCCGAGGGGGTGATCCGCATTGCCAACGCCAACATGGCGCGCGCGATCCGTGCGGTATCGACCGAGCGCGGCTATGATCTATCGCAATTCGCGATGTTTGCGTACGGCGGCGCGGGGCCGCTGCACGCCGTGGACATCGCGCGCGAATGCGGTATTCCCACGGTGATCGTGCCGCAAGAGCCGGGCACGTTATGCGCGCGCGGTATGTTACTGACCGACGTGAGCTTCGACTTCGTGCGCAGTGAAATAGCGCTCGCCGACGCGGCAAGCTGGGTGCGCGTGTGTGCGCTTTTTGATGAGATGGAGCGCGAGGCCTCGGACTGGCTCGCGCGCGAGCAAGTCAAGCCGCACGAGCGTGCATTTCACGCCCATATCGACGCGCGCTACGAAGGGCAGAACTTCGAGGTGGTGGTGCCGATGCCGGAGATCGACGAGGGCGGATTGGAGGATTTCCTCGCGCGCTTTCACGCCGCGCACCAGCGCGAGTACGGCTACGATGTCGCAGGAAAGGCGGTGGAAATCGTCAACTGCCGCGTGCAAGCCGTTGGCCGCGTGCGCAAGGCGCCGCTCACCGAGTGGGCGGTGCATGGCAGCTTCGAGCAAGCGCGACGCGGCGCGCGCAGCGTGTATCACGGTGCCGCGCAAGGCTGGGTGGAGACACCCGTGTACGCGCGTACGTTGTTACCTGCGGGCGCAACGCTTGCCGGGCCGGCAGTGATCGATGAAATGAGTTCGACCACGTTGCTCGCGCCGGGGCAGCATGCATCTATCGACAAAGTTGGTAATATCGTTATTGAATTAGGCGTCAGGAGTGAGGCGTGAGGCGCGAGTTGCACGACCCCATCGCAATGGAAGTGTTCTCCAATCGGCTGCTGTCGATCACCGAGGACATGAACAACACGCTGGTGCGCTCGTCGTTTTCGACCAACATCAAGGAGCGGCGCGATTGTTCGGTGGCGCTGTTCGATGGGCGCGGGCGCTTGATCGCGCAGGGGACGCAGATTCCGCTGCATCTGGGGTCGCTTAACGGTGGCGTGGCGGCGGTGCTGCGCCATTGCCCGATCGAAAAAATGCGCGATGGCGATGTGTTCATTTGCAACGACCCATACCTCGCCAACGGCACGCACATGCCCGACATCACGCTGGTGACGCCGGTGTTTATCGGCGGTGCGGTGGAGTTTATTACCGCGTGCATCGGCCACCATGCCGACGTCGGCGGCGCGGTGCCGGGCTCGATTGCCGGCGGTTCGCGCACGGTGTTCGAGGAGGGCATCCGCCTGCCGGTGATCCGCATCGTGCGCGCGGGCGAGCTCGACGCGGATTTATTGAACCTCATCACCTGCAACACGCGCGACCCGCAAGAGCGCGCGCTCGATCTCAAGGTGCAAATCGCCACCAATGCGCGCGGCGCATTGGCGGCGCGTGAGCTGGTCAAGCAAATGGGCATCGAGGCGGTGCGCCATTCGATCGAGGACATCATCGAATATACGCGCCGGCGCATCCGTAATCGCATCGCCGAATTGAAGCGCGGCGACTACACGTTCACCCACTACCTCGACGACGATGGCATGGGTGGTGAGCCGGTGCCGATCACCGTGCGCGTGCGCATCGCGGGCGACACGCTCGATGTCGATTTCGCCGGTTCCGGCGCGCAGGCGCGTGGGGCGATGAACGTGCCCACCAATGCGCGCGATGCCTGCGTCTATTACGCGGTGAAAGCGCTGCTCGATCCAGAGCTGTTGCCCAACGCGGGGCTGTTCAACGTGGTGAACATTCACGCGCCAGCCGGCAGCATCGTCAACCCCGATCCGCCGGCGGCGGTAGGCGCGCGCTCGATCACTTGCCAGAAAGTCGCCGGCGCGATCTTTGGTGCGTTTCGCGGCGTGATGCCGCCCGAGCGCGTGATGGCCTCGGGCAACGACGTGATACCCGCGATTGTGTTTTCGGGCGAACTTACGCGCCGCCGCGGGCATTATGTTTATCTCGAAACACTCGGCGGCGGCAGCGGCGCGCGTGCCGATGGCGACGGCATGGATGCGGTGCAGGTGCACATGACCAATACCTCGAACCTGCCGGCAGAGGCGCTGGAAAACGAGTATCCGTTGCTGGTCGATGAATACGCGCTGGTGCAAGATAGTGGCGGTGCCGGGCGCATGCGCGGCGGGCTGGGGCTCGCACGGCAGATCCGTGTGCTGGCGCCGGGCACGATATTTTCGGTGCGCTCGGATAGTCACACGGTCGGTGTGCCGAGCGGCGTATTTGGCGGCGGTGATGGGCGGCGCGCGAAGTTGATCCGCAACTATGGCAGGCCCGATCAGCAAGAGCTGTATTCCAAGGTGGCGCGGGTGGAGATGAAAGTGGGCGAGTCGATGCGCATCGAGACGCCGGGGGGCGGGGGGTATGGCGTGCCGGGTGAACGTGCGGCAGGCGCTGTTGCGGACGATGTGGCCAGCGGGCGGGTGTCGCCTGGGGTGGCGGAACAGCTTTACAGTAAAGAGGCTTAGCTTGAGCATTATCGTGAACCTGTGGGCACAGCATGCAAACCTATCCTTGTCGTTCCCGCCCAGGAATGTTTTAGTCCAGGGCGGAAACGACACGGTGGTTTTATGTCTCTTGTTGCAACCGGTTACAAGATCGGTGTAGGAAATGCCTAAAAACATCACGATCATCGGCGCCGGCATCGTCGGCATTGCCACCGCGAGCTATCTGCGGCGCGACGGCCACGAGGTCACCGTGGTCGATATGCGCCCGCCGGGCGAATACACCTCGTTCGGCAACGCCGGGATTTTGAGCCCCGGCTCGTGCGTGCCGCAGGCGTTGCCGGGCGTGCTGTCTAAAGTCCCCGGCTATTTGTCTGATCCGCTGGGGCCGCTGGCGATAAGGCCCGCGCATTTCATCAAAGCGCTGCCGTGGTTTTTGCGGCTGGTGCTGGCCTCGCGCCGTTCGCGCGTTGAACAGATTGCCGATGCGCTGCGCCCGCTGTTGCAGCAGACGTTTGAAGCCTATGCGCCGTTGGTCGAACACGCCAAAGTAAGTGACCTCATACGCCAAACCGGCTACACCGTCGCTTATAGCTCGCGCGCGGCGTTCGAGCGCGATGCGTTGCCGTGGCAACTGCGGCGCGAGCGCGGTGTGCTGATAGAGGAACTCGACCGCGACGGCATCGCTGAAAAAGTGCCGCAATTGGGCAACGGCTATGAGGTGGGCCTTTTTTTACCGGAGCAGGGTTTTGTGCGCAACCCGGAGCGGCTCACCAAGGCGCTCGCCACGCGTTTGCAACAGGACGGCGGCAGAATTCTGCAGCGCAAGGTGCTCGATATCGAAATCGGGCCCGACGGCCCGCGCGCGCTGGTGACCGATGCGGGGAACTTGGCGGTCGAAACGCTGATCATCTGCGCTGGTTCGCATTCCAACGAATTCACCGCGAAGTTCGGCGACAAGGTGCCGCTGGAGGCCGAGCGCGGCTATCACGTGACCTATTCCGATCCGAGCGTTACCTTGCCGATGCCGGTTTTTTTGCCGCAGTACAAGGTGTTTGTGACGCCGATGGAGATGGGGCTGCGCATTGCCGGTCAAAGCGAATTCGCCGGCAACGGCGCCGAGCCGAACTATGGCCGCGCCGATGTGTTGGAAAAGCAGATGCAACAAATCTTTCCCGGCATCAGCGGCGTCGATGCAACAAAATGGATGGGTCGCCGCCCGTCGATGCCCGATTCGCTGCCGGTGATCGGCCCGGCTTCGAGGCTGCCCAATGTGTATTACGCGTTCGGCCACGGCCATATCGGCTTGTGCGGCGGTGCGCCGAGCGGGCGCGCGCTTGCCGATTTGATCGCGGGGCGCACGCCTACGGTCGATTTGCAACCTTTTCGCGTGACGCGGTTCTGAAGCGTTGCGTGTGCTACGCGGTGCGCATGGCTTTAACGTTTAGGGGTTGGCCAAGGACGAGGATTGTAAAAAATGTTCAATAAAATCAAATACTTAAGAAATTTCGCTGTTATCGCCTTGTTGGCGGTTGCCAACGTCTGGGCGCAGCAGGCGCAGCAAGGTGTGGCTTTCGTGTTGAACTCCAACGACGACACGATGAGCCTTATCGACACCAGGACTTACAAGGAAATCTCGCGCGAGCGCGTGGGGCGCGAGCCGCACCACGTCATGCTCACGCCGGACGGCAAGTCGTTGATCGTGGGCAGCGTGCAAAGCCATGATTTGATGTTTTACGATCCGGTGACGGGCAAGTTCCAAAAGCGCATCGACAAGATCATCGATCCCTATCAACTTGCGTTTTCCCACGACCGCAAATGGTTCGTGACCGCGGCGCTGGCCCTGGACCGTGTTGATATTTATTCCGCCGACGACTACAAGCTGGTTAAACGCATCGTCACGCGCTCTGGCCCCAGCCATCTGGTGTTCAGCACCGACAACCGCCACGTGTTCGTGACGTTACAGCACACCAACAATATTGCCATCATCGACTTGATCGATCAAAAACTGGTGGCAACCGTGCCGGTGGGCAAGCAGCCCGCCGGCATCTGGATCACGCCCGACGACAAGCACGTGCTGGTGGGCGTGATGGGCGAGGATTTTGTCGCGGTGGTCGACTGGCGCGCGCGCAAGGTGGTGCAACGCATACGCACCGGGGCGGGCGCGCATAATTTTATCCCCATGGGGGACCGCAAGCGTATCCTCGTCACCAACCGCGCGGCCAACACAGTGTCGATCATCGACATGGATACGTTCAAGGTGCTGGAAACCTTTCGCGTGCCCGGCGGGCCGGATTGCATGGAGCTCACCGCCGACGGCAAGGAGTTGTGGGTGACGTCACGTTGGATACAAAAAGTCACGGTGATCGACATGGACACCAAAAAGATCAAAACGCAAATTCCGGTGGGACGGTCGCCACATGGCATATTCTTTAATCATCATGCGCCAAGGTTTTAATCGTAGGGTGCGCACGGCGCACCGGTTTGCCCTGCGTACCCTGCGGGGCTGCATGCTCGCGCTGGTCTGCGCGTTTCCGGCGGCGGCCCAACAATGCAAAGGCACGCTCTATCTCACCATCGACACCGGCTGGATGAATCACTCCGAATTCATCGCCCGAACGCTTAACAAACACAACGTCAAGGCGACGTTTTTTCTCGCCAACGAGCGCACCTACCGCGGCGATTATTCGCTCGATGAGAGCTGGGCCGATTATTGGAAAGCGCGCGTCGCCGAGGGCCACACCTTCGCCAGCCACACTTGGCACCACGGTTATTTTCGCGGCGACACCAAGGATGGACGCACGCTGTATGTGCACATGAACGGCAAGCGCGAGGTGTTCGATCAAAAAGCAATGTGCGCGGAACTCGATCGCGTGCAAGACGTGTTCGGCAAAATGACCGGCAAAAAACTCGAACGCCTGTGGCGTGCGCCGGGCGGCATCACCACGGCGCGCAGCCTCGAGTTCGGCAAGGCCTGCGGCTACCGGCATGTGCACTGGGCCAAGGGCGGATTTCTCGGCGACGAATTGCCGTCGGACAGTTTTCCCAATCCGGTGTTGTTGCGTAATGCGCTGCGCGACATCCGCGACGGCGATATTCTGGTGATGCACTTGGGTATCCGCTCGCGCAAGGACGCTTGGGCGCCGGCGGTGTTCGAGCCGCTGTTGACGGGCCTTAAAGAGCGCGGCTTTTGTTTTGACACGTTAAAGGCGCCGGGATGATCGATCGGATGCGAGAAGTCTTTACCGCGATCCAGGCGTGGATTTTCGAAGCTGCGGTTCAGCCGGTGATGTTCAGTCTCGGCCTGATGGCCTACGCCGAAGATGCGTACGAGGGCTTGGGCATGGCGATGGTGGGCGTAATCGAAATTGCCGTGCTGGTGGCGCTGTTTAAGCCGCTCGAAGCGTGGCGCCCGGTGGAGCAATGGGCGGAAAAACGCGCGGTGCGCACCGACGTGATTTACACCTGGCTTAATCGCCTGGGGGTATTGCCGCTGGCGATTTTTTTGCTGCTGGTGATTCCGGTTAACGAGCTTGAAATCTGGTTGCGCATGCACGGCATCGTGCGGCCGAACATCGAAGACGTGATGCCGTGGATCGAGCGCAACTCCATCGGCGCGTTTTTGATTTACCTGCTGCTGCTCGATTTCGTTGAGTATTGGGTGCATCGCGGACAGCATCAGCTGAACTGGTGGTGGGCGCTGCACAGCCTGCATCACAGCCAGCGGCAAATGACGTTTTGGGCGGATGACCGCAACCACTTGCTTGACGACGTCATCACCTCGGCCGCCGTGGCGGTGGCGGCGCTGATCATCGGTGTGCCGTCGGGGCAGTTTTTCCTGATCATCATTGCCGGACGCATGATCGAAAGCCTGTCGCACGCGAATGCGCGCGTAAGCTTTGGCTGGCTGGGCGAGCGCCTGCTGGTAAGCCCCAAGTTTCACCGCGCGCATCACGCCATCGGCGTCGGGCATGAGGGCGCGTATCGCGGCTGCAACTTCGCGGTGTTGTTTCCGCTGTGGGACATCGTGTTTCGCACGGCGAATTTTCAATCGGCGTACGAGCCCACCGGCATTCGTGATCAATTACAAGGCCGCGACTACGGCATCGGCTTTTGGCGGCAGCAGTGGCTGGGGTTGGTGCGGTTGAAGGCGTCGTTTCGTGGGGCGTCGTAACGGTTGGTCGTAGGGTGGGTGCAGGCGCGGGGTTGGCGCCGTAACCCACCGCTCGCGTTTGATTCGTGGTGCGCGATGTTGGGTTGCGCTGCGCTCCACCCCTCCTACGAAATTTTGACGGTCGCGCCCTTCGCCGCCGAAGCCAAGATCGCTTCCAACACCGTCACGTTGTGTTCCTCATCGCCGCCGGCAATCGCCAGCGGCCGTTTCTCCCGCACCGCATCGGCGAAATTCTCCAACTCCAAACGCTCGGTGCTGACATCGGGAAAGGTGATCGACTGCGGCTGGGGGTGCACATAAGGGTTCGCCGGGTCGAAAAAGCAGGTGCGCAGCGTCCAAGTGGTCAGGTGCTGTACGTCGCCGACTTCCATCCAGCCGCGCGAGCCGCACACTTGCAGCCGCCAGGTCTCGGCGGTGGCGATGATGGTGCCAAGATAGGCGGTGGTGCCGCTTTTAAATTTGAACAGCATCGAGGTGGTGTCATCGGTGCCGTAGTCGAGCGCCAAGCGATAACTTTGCGCGTGCACGCTGTCGATTTTGCCCGCGAGGTAGAGCATGGCGTCGACCACATGAACGCCGCGGCCGGTCATGCCGCCGGCGGGGCCTTCTTCGGGGTTCTGGCGCCAGTGATCCTTGGTCACGCGATACACGCTGGGCCCGTTGAAGTTGCCTTCCATGTGCAGCAGTTTTCCCAAACGCCCGCTGTCGATGGCGCGCTTGATTTCCTGCAGCGCGGGCTGAAAGCGCCAGTTGTAGCCGATGGCCAGCGTGACTTTCGCTTGCGCACACGCGCGTAGCGCCGCTTGTGCGGATGCCGTCGTCAACGTGAACGGCTTTTCGGTAAATACCGGCTTGCCCGCCTTGGCGCAGGCGATGATTTGCTCGGCGTGCGCGGTGTGCGGCGTGGCGAGGATGATTGCTTCGACTTTCGGGTCGGCCAACGCTTTGTCGAGCGAATCGACTAAAGCAAAACCTTGAGCCTGCGCGTAGCCGCGCGCGTTTTCCGGGTGGCGCAACACACCCAACACCACGCGAATTTTGTCGCTCTTGCCCTGGATGTGATTGACGAGGTTTTGGCCCCAGCGGCCGAGGCCTACGATGGCTGCGTTTAGCATAATTTATGTAAGTATTTGATTTTAAACAATATTTTGTGGATCAGCATCACGCAGCTTGGAGCACATGAAATTCCATCGTTGTCGTTCCCGCGCAGGCGGGAACCCATAGGGTATCGCAAGGGCTACGGTGTTATGGGTTCCCGCCTGCGCGGGAACGACAGTTGAGGTTTTAAATCTGCGTAAATATGCGTAAATCTGCGTAAATCTGCGTTCATCTGCGTCGAAAGATGTTTACCTTCACTGCGCCACCGCGCCCGACCACGGCGACATCACATCGCTAATTCCAAAATGTTCGCCTTCCGCGTTTTGATAAACGCTGCTCGGGCACGCGAAGTTGGTCGGATAAACGACCAATTCAGTTTCTTGCGTCGGAAATTTTTTCGCAAGCGCGTCCTTGATCGCTTGCGGCATGCGCGGATCGACACCGACCGTATCGCCACCGCTGGCATCGATGCGCGGATGATGAAATGCGTCTTCCAAACTTAAGCCGTGGTCGATCATGAACGAGGTCAACTGCAGCACCGCGGGGAAAATTTTGCGCCCGCCCGAAGCGCCCAGCGCAAACCACGCGCGCCCGTCCTTGTGCGCAATCACCGGGCACATATTGGTGAGCGGGCGTTTGTTGGGCCCCAGCGAGTTGGGGCCGCCGGGACGCGGATCGAACCAGAAAATGCCGTTGTTCATCAAAATGCCGGTTTCCGGCAGCACCACGCGCGAGCCGTAGACCGACAGTAGCGTTTGCGTGTGCGCCACCATATTGCCTTCGGCATCGACCACGTTGAAATGGGTGGTGCACGAGGGTGATTTGTTGTCGCCTTGCTCGCTGATGTCGCCCATGGTGGAGAGCCGCACCGAGAACGCCTCGCGCAGCACTTGCGCGTATTGGAAAAACGCGTCGGCATCGGGCGTGCCATGCTTGAATTTCACGCCGCGCAGATTATCGATGGTGCGCAGCATCGACGGCCCGGCGGTGAGGTTGGGTGCGAGTGCGAGCTGCGCGCCGTGGTATTCGGTGGTGATGGGCTCGACGATACGCGCGTGGTAGCGCTTTAAGTCATCGGCCGACAAAATGCCGCCCAACGTTTTGATGTCACGCGCGATGCTTTGCGCGACTTCGCCTTCGTAATAATCGCGCGGGCCGGCGTCGGCAAGACGTTTCATCGTCTGCGCGAGGCCTTTCAACTGCAGGCGTTGCAGTGCGCCGCCGGCTGGCGTCACCGGCGGATAACCGCCGGGCAGATATACATTGGCGCTGCTGGGATACTGCGCCAGATCCTTGGCGCTGATGGCGACTTTGAGCGTCAAATACCAATCCACCGCCATGCCTTGCTCGGCCAGTTTGATCGCGGGCTGAATCACCTCGCGGAATTTCAGTTTGCCGAAGGTGTCGAGCGCGAGCGACAGCCCCGCCACATGCCCCGGCACCGCGATCGAGTTGGGGCCGTGCACGTTGCGATCGTCCTTCACCGTCGGCCAAGTGAACAGCTCGCTGGTCATGCCGCCGGTCAACGGAAAATCCGCCGGGTTCAAGCTGCCCGGCGAAATCGGCCCAAAATCGACCACGCGCACGCGTTTTTCCTTGGCGAGATACACCAGCATAAAACCGACACCGCCCAAGCCGCTGTTCCACGGCTCCACCGTCGCAAGTGCAAGCCCGGTGGCGACCGCGGCATCCACCGCGTTGCCCCCGGCATTCAAAATTTGCACGCCGGCTTCACCGGCGATACGGTTTTGCGTGGCGACAATGCCGCCGCGTGAGCGTGCGAGCGGTTTGCGCACGTGCCAGTTTTGGACGAGATGTTCCATGTTGTGCCTCGTGTAAGGTCATGCGATGATAACAAAACGTCCGCGCACCACGCATGCACTGTTTACTGTTGACTGATCACGGTTCACCGTGTCCAAGCACATCATCTGCCTAACCTTCGACTTCGACGGCATCAGCGGCTTTATCTCCCGCGGGCAGGTGGGGCCGTCGTGGATTTCGCGCGGCGAGTTCGGGCCGCGGGTGGCGGCGCCGCGCTTGATCGAGTTGTTTCAGCAATACGACATCCGCACGTCTTGGTATGTGCCGGGGCATACCATCGAGACTTGGCCCGAGGCGGTAAAAATGGTGATCAACGCCGGCCACGAACTCGCTCACCACGGCTGGACACACCGCCCGCCGGCGAGCTTGTCGGCCGAAGAGGAGGAACGCGAGTTGATCCGCGCCAATGAGGCGATCAAAAAGATATCCGGCCAATATGCGCGCGGCTACCGCTCGCCGTCGTGGGATTTGTCGCCGTATTCGATTCCATATTTTTTAAAGCACGGTTTTGTCTACGACTCCAGCATGATGGGCGACGATTACACCCCGTACTATGCACGCCACGGCGATGTGATCGAGATGGAACAGCCCGCGCTGCTGGGTGAAGAAAGCGCGATAGTCGAAATGCCAATACACTGGTCTACCGACGATTCGCCCCATTACGAATTCGTTCGCGGCGAAACCTCACTGCGCCAGGGGCTAAAAAACGCGCATCACGTCGAGCAAAACTGGGTGGACGATTTTTGCCACATGCGCGACACGGTGCCGTGGGGCGTGTTGACCTACACCTGTCACCCGTTTATCAGCGGCCGCGGTCATCGCATCATGGTGCTGGAGCGCTTGATCAGGCGGTTGAAGAACGAAGGCGCGGTGTTTTTGCGTGTGGATGAAGCGGTGGCACAATTTAAGCGGCGCAATCCCAAGCCGCCGTAGCCGGCCGATGACGGCTTTGCCCGGCCTCATTGCTCACGACTCACGTCGCACGTTGCGCCGCGGGCAATTCGCCGCCAAACAATCGGCATAAATGTGCAGCGAGTGGTCGTGGATTCTGAAGCCGCGTTGCGCCGCCACTTGCGATTGGCGTTTTTCGATTTCAGCGTCGTAAAATTCCTCGACATGGCCGCATTGCACGCATACCAAGTGGTCGTGGTGCTCGCCTTTGTTCAGCTCGAACACCGCCTTGTCGGCCTCGAAGTGGTGGCGGATTAACAACCCGGCTTGCTCGAACTGCGTCAACACGCGATAAATTGTCGCAAGCCCGGTGTCGCTGCCTTCTTTTTGCAGGAGCTTGTAGACATCTTCCGCTGACAGATGACGCACGCTGCTTTTGTCAAACAGCTCCAAAATGCGCAGCCGCGGCAACGTCGCTTTCAGGCCGCTGGTTTTCAGATTGGTGGTTGAATTCACGGGCTTGCGGGAATTGAGGTGTGTCGAACGTGCGCCGAACTATCGGAATGGCGCGAGTCTGGGCTATGATAGTAGGAATGGCTCGTGGTGAAAACCGGCGAAACCTCGTCAAAGGTGGGCGGTCTACGCCCGATGCGGGTGTTGACGCGCGGCCCATTTGAACCATATGAATCCAATGAATTATGTCTCTTAAACACTATAGCTTGGTTTTTTTGCTGATGGTGCTGGCGGGTTGTCAAGCAGTGCGCAATATTCCTGCGCCGACCCTCGGGCTCACCGCACACAAAATCGATATCCAGCAGGGCAACGTCATCACGCAAGAGATGCTGGATAAACTGCAGCCGGGCATGACGCGCAGCCAAGTGCGGTTTGTGCTGGGCACGCCGCTTTTGGTCGATGCGTTTCGCAACGACCGCTGGGATTATGTGTATTCACTCCAAAAACGCGGCAACTTGGTCGAAAAGCGTCAGTTGCGGGTGTATTTTAAGGACGACCGGATGGTGCGCTATGAAGGCGATGTCGTTGCCGACAAGCGTGTGCCCGATGCCGCCGCGGCCGCCAAGCCGGCGGCTAAACCCGCGGCTAAGCCGGACACTCAATCCGCTGCTAAACCGGCGGTGCAAGTGCCCGAATCACTGGCGGCGCCGGTGGTGACGGCGCCGGTGGCGGTGCCGGAAAAATCGGCCGATACCGCGCCCACGGCGCCATCGCCGGATGCCGCGGCTGCGCACCCGAAGTTGCGGCTGGCGCCGGATTTGGGCAAGGCGCTGGCACCCGCCGAGGCCCAAACACCGCAAAAACCGTAGGGGGTCGATATGCCGTTGAATGTAGCCATCGCCGGCGCCGGTGGGCGCATGGGCCGCACCTTGGTTGAGGCGGTATTGCGCAATGCCGATTTCAAATTGGCCGCCGCATTGGAAATCGCCGGCAGCCCGCATCTGGGTAAAGACGCGGGCGAGCTTGTCGGCAGCGCCTGCGGCGTCAAGGTTTCCGAGGACATCGAGCGCGCGCTAAAGGGCTGCGATGCGATGATCGATTTTACGCGCCCCGAAGGCACGCTGCATCACATCGCCGTTTGCCGCAAGTTGGGCGTGAAACCGGTGATCGGCACCACCGGCTTTGACGACGCGGGCAAAAAAACCATCGCCGATGCGGCGAAAGCAATCGCCATCGCCATGGCGCCCAACTTTAGCGTCGGCGTTAACGTCACCTTCAAGTTGCTGGAAACCGCGGCGAAATCGTTGGCCAAAGGCTACGACGTTGAAGTGATTGAAGCGCATCATCGTCTCAAAGTCGACGCGCCTTCGGGCACAGCGCTGCGCATGGGCGAAGTCGTCGCCGCCGGGCTGGGCCGAGATTTAAATCAATGCGCGATCTACGGCCGCGAAGGCGTTACCGGCGAGCGTAAGGATGAGACCATCGCGTTTTCCACCATCCGCGGTGGCGATCTGGTCGGCGATCACACCGTAATGTTCATCGGCATGGGCGAGCGTTTGGAAATCACCCACCGTTCGTCGAGCCGCATGAATTACGCGACGGGGGCCCTACGCGCCGCGCAGTGGGTGAAGGCGAAGCAGTCGGGGCTTTACGACATGTTTGACGTGCTCGGATTTCGCTAGCGTCACGCGCGGCGCGTTGGTAAATCTTGGGCCGCGCAGTGGTTGAAGGCGAAACAGTTGGGGCTTTACGACATGTTTGACGTGCTGGGATTCAGGTAAAACAGTTTGGCGTGTTTGAAGGCGCAAGCGCCTTCGCGTATAATCCGGACTTCTAGCGAGCGGGACGGGCGAGCCTTAAAACAACCCGTCCCGCTTGTCACATCTGCCATATAAAAAACTGTTTAAAATCAAATATTTACCGTGATCGCACGTACGCCTGCCATGTTGGTGCTGAAGGATGGAACGGTGTTTCGCGGCACCTCCATTGGGGCCGAGGGCACGGCCGCGGGCGAGGTGGTGTTTAACACCTCGATCACCGGTTACCAGGAAATTCTCACCGATCCGTCGTACTGCCGTCAGATTGTGACGCTGACTTATCCGCACATCGGCAACACCGGCGCCAACGTCGAGGACGTGGAGGCGAACAAGGTGCACGCGGCGGGCTTGGTGATCCGCGATTTGCCGTTGCTATCGTCGAACTTTCGCGAAAATTGGAATCTTTCCGATTATTTGAAACGCGAAAACGTGGTGGCGATTGCGGATATCGACACCCGCAAATTGACGCGCATCTTGCGTGACAAGGGCGCGCAAGATGGCTGCATCATTGCCGGCAAAGTCGATGCCAGTGGTGAGTCGGCGGCGCTGAAGGCGGCGAAAGCGTTTCCAGGCTTGAAGGGCATGGACCTCGCGAAAGTCGTATCGTGCGACAAGCCCTATGATTGGAGCGAAACGGTGTGGGCGCTGGGCAAGGGTTACGGTCAGCTCGCGCAGCCGAAATTTAACGTGGTGGCCTACGATTTTGGGGTCAAGCGCAATATCCTGCGCATGCTGGCCGCGCGCGGCTGCAAACTCACCGTGGTGCCGGCGCAAACACCGGCGAAAGCGGTGTTGGCGATGCAGCCCGACGGCGTGTTTTTGTCCAACGGCCCCGGCGATCCGGAGCCTTGCGACTACGCGATTGAAGCCATTCGCGAGCTGATGGAAAAAAGTGTGCCGATGTTCGGCATATGCCTCGGCCATCAGTTGATGGGGCTGGCCAGCGGTGCGCAAACGGTGAAAATGAAATTCGGCCACCACGGCGCCAATCACCCGGTGCAAGACCTCGACACCGGTCGCGTGATGATCACCAGCCAGAACCACGGTTTCGCGGTCGATGCGCGCACGCTGCCGGAAAAATGCCGCGTCACCCACGTGTCGCTGTTTGACGGCAGCTTGCAAGGTTTTGCGCGCACCGACAAGCCGGCGTTTTGTTTTCAGGGGCATCCGGAGGCGAGTCCGGGGCCGCATGATGTGGCTTATTTGTTCGATCGGTTTATCAAATTGATGGAGGGCGTGAAACAGTGAGTCTGCCGGCGCGTTGGGGTTAATGCCTCACGCCTCACGCCTTCCGCCTCACGCCTCACGGAACCACATGCCCAAACGCACCGACCTAAAAAGCATCCTGATCATCGGCGCCGGCCCCATAGTCATCGGCCAGGCGTGCGAGTTCGATTACTCCGGCGCGCAGGCTTGCAAGGCGCTACGCGAGGAGGGTTATCGCGTGGTGCTGGTCAATTCCAACCCGGCGACGATCATGACTGATCCGGGCATGGCCGATGCCACCTACATCGAGCCGATCAGTTGGCCGATGGTGGAAAAAATTATCGCCGCCGAGCGCCCCGACGCACTGTTGCCGACGATGGGCGGGCAAACCGCGCTGAACTGCGCGCTCGATCTCGCCAAGCACGGCGTGCTGGAAAAATACGGCGTGGAAATGATCGGCGCCTCCAAAGAAGCCATCGACAAGGCCGAGGACCGCGAAAAATTCAAAAAAGCCATGGCCAAGATCGGCCTTGAAAGCCCGCGCTCGGCGCTGGCGCACTCGATGGAAGCGGCGCTGCAAGTGCAGGCGATGGTGGGTTTCCCGACGATCATACGTCCGTCGTTCACGCTCGGCGGCACCGGCGGCGGCATTGCATACAACCGTGAAGAATTCATCGGCATCGTCGAGCGCGGGCTCGATGCCAGCCCCACCGGTGAAGTGCTGATCGAGGAATCGGTGATCGGCTGGAAAGAATTCGAGATGGAGGTGGTGCGCGACCGCAAGGATAACTGCATCATCGTGTGCTCGATTGAAAACCTCGATCCGATGGGCGTGCACACCGGCGATTCGATCACCGTGGCGCCGGCGCAGACGCTGACCGACAAAGAGTACCAGATCATGCGTAACGCCTCGATCGCGTGCTTGCGCGAAATCGGGGTGGATACCGGCGGCTCCAACGTGCAGTTCGGCATCAACCCCAAAGATGGGCGCATGGTGATTATCGAGATGAATCCGCGGGTGTCGCGTTCATCCGCCTTGGCGTCGAAGGCGACCGGGTTCCCGATTGCCAAGGTGGCGGCCAAGCTCGCGGTGGGTTACACGCTGGATGAGTTGCGTAACGAGATTACGGGTGGCGCGACGCCGGCGTCGTTCGAGCCGACCATCGATTACGTGGTGACCAAAATTCCGCGTTTCGCGTTCGAGAAATTTCCCTCGGCGGACGACCGCTTGACCACGCAGATGAAATCGGTGGGCGAAGTGATGGCGATGGGTCGCACTTTTCAGGAGTCGATGCAAAAAGCGCTGCGCGGGCTGGAGGTCGGCGTTGACGGCTTTAACCAGCGCACGCGTAATCGCGAAATCATCGAAGCCGAATTGGGGCGGCCGGGGCCGGACCGCATTTGGTACGTGGGTGATGCGTTCGAAAGCGGTTTTACGCTGCAAGAAGTTTACGATCTGACCAAGATCGATCCGTGGTTCCTGGCGCAGATCAAGGACATCATTGACATCGAAATGGTGCTCGACGATCAGCAGTTGGCCGATCTCGATGCGCAACGGCTGCGCGAACTCAAGCGCAAAGGCTTTTCCGACCGGCGGCTTGCGCATCTGATGAAATGCAAGGAAGCCCAGGTGCGCGCACGGCGCCATGAGCTCAACATCCGCCCGGTGTACAAGCGCGTGGACACCTGCGCCGCCGAGTTCGCCACCAATACCGCCTACCTGTATTCGACCTACGAGGAGGAGTGCGAAGCCAACCCCGGCAACCGCAAAAAAATCATGGTGCTGGGCGGCGGGCCGAACCGCATTGGCCAGGGCATCGAGTTCGATTACTGCTGCGTGCACGCGGCGCTGGCGCTGCGTGAAGATGGCTTCGAGACCATCATGGTCAACTGCAACCCGGAGACGGTGTCGACCGATTACGATACCTCCGACCGCTTATACTTCGAGCCCTTGACGCTGGAGGACGTGCTCGAAATCGTGCACGTGGAAAAACCGTTCGGCGTGATCGTGCAATTCGGCGGGCAAACCCCGTTGAAACTCGCGCGCGATCTCGAAGCCAATGGCGTGCCGATCATCGGCACCACGCCGGATTCCATCGACGTGGCGGAGGACCGCGAGCGTTTTCAAAAATTGCTGAACAAGCTCAAGTTAAAGCAGCCGCCCAACCGCACGGTGCGTAGCGCCTCGCGCGCGCTGCAAGTTGCGCAGGAGATCGGCTACCCGCTGGTGGTGCGGCCCTCGTACGTGCTGGGCGGGCGCGCGATGGAAATCGTGCATCAGCAAGATGAGCTCGAGCGTTACATGCGCGAGGCGGTCAAGGTGTCAAACGATTCACCCGTGCTGCTCGACCGGTTTTTGAACGACGCCATCGAGGTCGACGTCGACGCGGTGTCTGACGGCGAGCAAGTGATCATCGGCGGCGTGATGGAGCACATCGAGCAAGCGGGCGTGCATTCGGGCGATTCGGCGTGTTCGCTGCCGCCGTTTTCGTTGTCGGCCGAATTGCAAGCCGAGCTGCGCCGGCAAACGGTGGCCATGGCCAAGGCGTTAAAAGTGTGCGGGCTGATGAACGTTCAGTTCGCGATACAACGTGATGGCGCGAGCGGCAACGACGTGGTGTATGTGCTGGAGGTCAATCCGCGCGCTTCGCGCACCGTGCCGTTTGTTTCCAAAGCCACGGGCTTGCCGCTGGCCAAAATCGCGGCCCGCTGCCAGTCTGGAAAAACGCTTAAAAATCAAGGAGTTACATCAGAGGTCGTGCCGCCGTATTTTGCGGTGAAAGAAGCGGTGTTTCCGTTTATCAAATTCCCTGGCGCCGACACGATTTTGGGGCCGGAAATGAAATCCACCGGCGAAGTGATGGGCGTGGGCGAAACCTTCGGCGAAGCGTTTGTCAAATCGCAAATGGCGGCGGGCGAAAGGTTGCCGGCGTCGGGCAAGGTGTTTATCAGCGTGCGTGATAGCGACAAACCCGCGGCGGTGGAAATTGGCCGTGTGTTGGCGGCATTGAATTTTGAGTTGATTGCCACGCGCGGTACGGCCAACGCGATGGTGGCCGCGGGCTTGAAATGCGCGCCGATCAACAAGGTGGCGGAAGGCCGGCCGCACATTGTCGATATGATCAAGAACGCGGAAGTCGCGATGGTGGTCAACACCGTCGAGGACACCCGCAAGGCGATTAAGGATTCTTATGCAATCCGCCGCGCCGCGCTGCAGCAGCGCGTGCCGGTGTCCACCACCATCGCCGGCGCGCGCGCGGCGTGCGCGGGCATGGCGGAAGCCGGCGAGTTGCGCGCTTATGCGGTGCAAGCGCTGCACAAGCGTCTCGCGGCCGCTTAGTTACACTCGGGAGTTCCCATGAACAAAGTACCCTTAACCGTCACCGGCGCGGAAAAAATGCGCGCCGAATTGCACGATCTGAAGTCGGTGCAGCGTCCGTACATCATCAGCGCCATCGCCGAGGCGCGCTCGCACGGCGATTTATCGGAAAATGCCGAGTATCACGCGGCGAAGGAGCGTCAAGGTTTTATCGAAGGGCGCATCGCCGAGCTCGAAACCAAGCTGGCGAACGCCGAGATCATCGATCCGGCCAAGCTCCACGCCGATGGCCGCTGCGTGTTCGGCGCCACGGTGCATCTCGAAGACGTGGACAAAGGCGCCACGGTGACTTATCAAATCGTCGGCGAAGACGAAGCCGATATCAAACTAAACAAGATTTCGGTGAATTCGCCGATCGCGCGTTCGCTGATCGGTAAATCGGCCGGCGATGTGGCGGAAGTTCAGGCGCCGGGCGGGGTGCGGGAGTATGAGATTTTGGATGTTAAGTACGTTTAACGGCGTGAACAGTAAACCGCGCTAGCGGTGCAGCGTTGGCTCACTGTTCACCCCTGATAGCTGCGCTTAGTCCGCCGTCGCGCCTTGACCGATTTCCTGGGCGATGATTTGCGCGTTTCAGGCTCGCTTGTTTCAACCGGCTTGGGCCGATAAACCACCAAAATCTTGCCGATTTCCTGCACCGGCGCGGCGTTCAGTTCTTGGCATACGGTTTGCATGATGCCGGCCCGTGCTGCGCGGTCATCGCCGTGCACGCGAATTTTGATGAGCTCGCGGCTTTTAAGGTGCACGTCGATTTCGCGCAGCACGGCGGGGGTTAAGCCGGCATCGCCGATGATGACCACGGGTTCGAGGTGGTGCGCTTTGGCGCGGTGCGCGCCGCGTTCGCTGGGCGTTAGTTTTAGCATGCGCGTAGTGTACGGTATTCACGGCAACTTCTCATGATCAAAAAGCCCGGCAGCAAGGCGTGGATGCGGCGCCACGTGAACGATCCGTACGTCAAGCTGGCGGCGGCGCAGGGCATGCGCTCGCGCGCAGCCTACAAGCTCACCGAGATCAACGGCAAGCACAAGCTGCTAAAACCCGGCATGCTGGTGGTGGACCTGGGCGCCGCGCCCGGCGGCTGGTCGCAGGTGGCGGGCCGCATCGTCGCGCCGGCGGGGCGGGTGATTGCCATCGATTTGCTGCCGATGGCGGCATTGCCGGGGGTGACCTTTATTGAGGGTGATTTTTCCGAAGCCGGCGGCCTGGCGGCGCTGGAACAGGAACTCGCAGGGGCCAAAGCCGACCTTGTGTTGTCCGACATGGCCCCCAATATCAGCGGTATCGCGTTATCGGATCAGATGCGCTTGATCGGGTTGGTGGAACTGGCGCTGGATTTCGCGGTTAAGCACCTGAAACCCCAAGGGAATTTTTTGGTCAAAATATTTCATGGCGTGGGTTTTGATGCGTTCGTGAAGGCGATGCGCGGCGCGTTTATGAAGGTAGAAACGCGTAAGCCCGATGCTTCGCGCACCGGCTCGCGGGAAGTGTATTTGCTGGGCAAGGGATTAAAGGCGTAAAACGGGCAGGCAACATCCCGCGCGACCCCGCTTTTGCGCAGTTTTGCACGCTGCACCCAAGGGGGAAAGCGTTTAAAATTGAATGATCTGCAACCGATTGTTAATGGCTTAAGTGGATTTTGTAGTGCGTGAGTGGTGTTTGTCATGGCGGGCGGCGGTAGGCGTCGGCTTTTACTAAAGGGTTGCCGCAAGGCATCAAGGAGCAGTTTTGAAGAACTTAATGAAAACCGTGGCGGTCTGGATGGTGATTGCCGCTGTCTTGATGACGGTGTTCAACCAGGTGGGCGGCCAAAAGTCGGTGCAAAAGCCGCTGGATTATTCGGCGTTCCTGGAGGAAGTCAAACAGGGCCGCGTCGCCAAGGCGACCTTTCTTGAGGGCGGGCGCGTGATCAGGGGTGTGCGCACCAATGGAGAGAAGTTCGAAACCTTCGGCGTGCCCGATCGCGATCTGGTGAACGACTTGTTAAAGCACGGCGTGACGATCGAGGCCAAGCCGGATGAGGGGCCGTCGATGCTGATGAATATTTTCGTGTCGTGGTTCCCCATGCTGTTGCTGATCGCCGTGTGGGTGTTCTTCATGCGCCAGATGCAAGGCGGCGGGCGCGGCGGCGCGTTTTCCTTCGGCAAAAGCCGCGCACGTATGCTCGATGAGTCGAACAACACGGTGACCTTCGCCGACGTCGCGGGCTGTGAAGAAGCCAAGGAAGAAGTCGCCGAATTGGTGGAGTTTTTGCGCGACCCGTCGAAGTTTCAAAAATTGGGTGGTCATATTCCGCGCGGCGTGCTGATGGTGGGCAGCCCCGGCACCGGCAAGACACTGCTCGCGCGCGCCATTGCGGGAGAGGCCAAGGTGCCGTTTTTTTCGATTTCCGGTTCCGATTTTGTGGAAATGTTCGTCGGCGTGGGCGCGGCGCGGGTGCGCGACATGTTCGAAAACGCCAAAAAGCATTCGCCGTGCATTGTGTTCATCGACGAAATCGACGCGGTGGGCCGTCAGCGCGGTGCGGGTTTGGGCGGCGGCAACGACGAGCGCGAGCAAACACTGAACCAATTGCTGGTGGAGATGGATGGCTTCGAGGCCAATTCCGGGGTGATCGTGATCGCCGCCACCAACCGCCCCGATGTGCTCGATCCGGCGCTGCTGCGCCCGGGCCGCTTCGACCGCCAAGTGGTGGTGCCGCTGCCGGACATTCGCGGCCGCGAGCAAATCTTGATGGTGCACATGCGCAAGGTGCCGATCGCGCCGGATGTTAAGGCCGATATCATCGCGCGCGGTACGCCGGGCATGTCCGGCGCCGATCTGGCGAACCTGGTGAATGAGGCGGCGCTGTTTGCCGCGCGCGCCAACAAACGTCTGGTCGACATGGACGACTTCGAGCGAGCGAAAGATAAGATATTCATGGGCGCCGAGCGCAAGTCCATGGTGATCACCGAGGAAGAAAAACGCGCCACGGCGTATCACGAATCGGGCCACGCGATCGTGGGCATGTCGCTGCCGGGCATCGACCCGGTGCACAAGGTGACGATCATCCCGCGCGGACGCGCACTGGGCTTGACTTGGGTGCTGCCGGAAAAAGATCGCATCAGCCAATACAAAAACCAAATGCTGGCGCAGATCAGCTTTTTATTCGGCGGGCGCATCGCGGAAGAATTGTTCGTGCACGACATTTCCACCGGCGCATCCAACGACTTTGAGCGTGCCACGGAAATCGCGCGCGCCATGGTGACGCGTTTTGGCATGTCCGATTCGCTCGGCCCCATGGTCTACGGCGAGAACGAAGGTGAGGTATTCCTCGGCCGTTCGATCACCACGCACAAAAACGTGTCGGAAACCACCATGCAAAAAGTCGATGCGGAAATCCGCCGCATTATCGATCAGCAATATGCGGTGGCGAAGAAAATACTCGAGGACAATCGAGACAAGGTCGAAGCCATGACCAAGGCTTTGATGGATTGGGAAACCATCGACGCCGATCAAATCGCCGACATCATGGCGGGCCGGCCACCGCGTTCGCCCAAGCCAGTGGCGTCACCGGCGATAACGCCACCGGCGAGCGGCAATACGCCGAGTGCTACGACGTCGCCGGCGCCTGAAGCTTAGCGCGCCGCAGGCGCGCTAAGCCGTGAACAGTAATCAGTAAACGGTGAACCGTAACCTCGCGGCGGTTCAGTCGTTACTGTTCACCGTTTACTGTTCACGGTTAACTTGCTCCCGCATATGCGATTGCGCTGCGGCTCTTACGCATTAGATCTAACTCGCCCCCTGATCATGGGCGTGATCAACGCCACCCCCGATTCCTTTTCGGATGGCGGAAAATTTTATAAATTGAATCATATACTTACGAGAGCTCAAGGGCTGATAGCCGAAGGTGCCGACATACTCGACATCGGTGGCGAGTCGACGCGCCCCGGTGCTGCGCCGGTGCCGCTGGATGAAGAACGGCGGCGCGTGCTGCCGGCGCTGGAACGTTTGGCGGGCGGCGCGATTCCGATTTCCATCGACACGCAAAAGCCGCAATTGATGCGCGAGGCGATAGCGGCGGGTGCGTCGATGATTAACGACGTGTCGGGTTTTCGCGATGCGCGCGCGTTCGAAGCCGTGGCCGATGCTGATGCGGCGATTTGCATCATGCACATGCTCGGTGAGCCGCGCACCATGCAGTCTGATCCGCGTTATGAACATGTTACCCGTGATGTTCGCAATTATCTCGCTGAGCGCGTGCGTGCCGCAGAGGCCGCGGGCATCGCGCGCGAGCGCATCGTGATTGATCCAGGCTTTGGTTTTGGCAAAACGCTGGAACACAATCTGCAGTTGCTGCGCGAACTGCGGCAGTTTTCCGAGCTTGGTTGCGCGGTACTGGCGGGCCTGTCGCGTAAATCGATGCTCGGCAAAATCACTGGACGCGAGCCCGCCGATCGCGTGCACGCGAGCGTCGCCGCGGCGCTGATCGCGGTGCAAAACGGCGCGCACATCGTGCGGGTGCACGACGTAGCGGCGACACGCGACGCGCTTGCACTGTGGCAGGCGCTGCAGCAAAATTGACCAACCATTAACGGCGAATCGTTAACAAAATGAGTCGAAAATACTTCGGCACCGATGGCGTGCGCGGCAAGGTTGGCGTGTCGCCGATCACGCCGGATTTTGTCATGCACTTGGGATATGCCGCGGGCAAGGTACTGGCGGCGCATCGTAGGGATGGCACGCACGCGACGGTGTTAATCGGCAAGGACACGCGGGTGTCGGGCTACATGTGCGAGTCCGCGCTGGAGGCGGGTTTTACCTCGGCCGGCGTCGATGTGGTACTGACCGGGCCGATGCCCACTCCGGCGGTGGCGTATTTGACGCGTGCGTTGCGCCTGGCGGCGGGGGTGGTGATCAGCGCCTCGCACAACCCCCATGACGACAACGGCATCAAGTTTTTCAGCGGCGAGGGCGAAAAATTGCCCGACGCGGTGGAAACCGAAATCGAGGCGCATATCGATCAGCCGATCCAATGCGAAGCCTCGTCCAATCTGGGCAAGGTGCGGCGCATCGGCGACGCGGCGGGGCGTTACATCGAGTTTTGCAAGTCCACCGTGCCCTCGATGCTTAATTTGCGCGGCATGAAAATCGTGGTCGATTGTGCGCACGGGGCGACGTATCACGTGGCGCCGCCGGTGTTCCACGAACTTGGCGCGGAGGTGGTGACCATCGGCGCCTCGCCCAATGGCTTTAATATCAACGACAAAGTCGGTGCCACCAGCCCCGCCGCGCTGCAAGCGGCGGTGAAGGAGGCGCGCGCCGATTTGGGCATCGCGCTTGACGGCGACGGCGACCGGCTGGTGATGGTGGATAGCGATGGCACGGCCTACGACGGCGATCAGCTGTTGTATGTGATCGCGATGGAGACGCAGCGCCGCGGGCGTTTAACCGGCGGCGTGGTGGGCACGTTGATGAGTAACCTCGCGTTCGAGCTTGCGCTCAAGCAAGGCAACATCCCGTTCGCGCGCGCCAAGGTGGGCGACCGCTACGTGCTGGAAATGTTGCTTGAGCGCGGCTGGCGCCTGGGTGGCGAAAACTCCGGCCACATTTTGTGCCTGGATCAGCATTCCACGGGTGACGGCATCGTCGCCGCGCTGCAGGTGTTGTGCGCGCTGCACACGGCGCAGGTGTCGCTCAAACAAGCGTGCGCGCCGGTGGCGCTGTTTCCGCAGGTGATGATCAACGTACCGGTGAAGCAAAAAAAAGATTACGCTCAAGACCCACGCGTGGCCAAGGCGATCGAGGAAGCCGAACACGACCTCGCCGGCGAAGGCCGCGTGCTGTTGCGGCCCTCGGGTACCGAACCGGTGATCCGCGTGATGGTTGAAGCGCGTTCGCGCGATAGCGCAAGCCGCTGGGCGAAGGCGATTGCGGACGCGGTGAGCGCGAACGCTTGATCTTTTTTCAACTTCTGGAGTAAATCATGCCGGTGATGCGCGGGTTGGCCATGCTGGGTGCGTTGGTGGGGGTGTTGGTGGGTTGCGAAGGCACCACCACGGGCCGCGAGATTCTAAAGGTCGCGTTGCTGCCCGCGGCCGAGCGCGGCGCTTATGAGCCGGTGCGCTTTAACCTGAGTACCGATATGAATCCGCTGGCGATCAATTTTCGCGCCGATTTCACGCAGGACCCCGCCGATTTCGGCAAATGGAACAACTATCGCGTGGTGCTTTCCCACAACGGCAATCCGCTGGTGACACGCAACATCAGCGTGAGCCATCCGCAAAGCCAAAGCGCCGGTGCGGGCGGCGAGGCGCCGCCGCCTACTTCTACTGTGCACACGCTGTTTATTGTCGATGTGCAGGCAAGCGGCGAATACGAGTTGTCGATCCGGCCTGCGGTGCCGGCGGCGATTACCTTGACCGACGCCACCATCGATGTGCGCGCCAACGTGCAGCGGCCAGTGAGTAACGGGGGTTAGGGCCGGTTAGCCATTGACTCAGCTTTAACGTTGCGGTGCAATTTCGCTGTTTTTCAGTAGTGTCCGGACGTTAATCGAATAAATTCAATTGGTTAGCGGACATGTCCGGAATTTCGTCGGCGACGATTTTGTTAAGTAGTTGATCCAATGGCATTTTCTCGAACATCGTGAGGCTCAAGATTTGTAGCATCTCATACAGGCTCGCCGACAGGTTAAGCCGCTTTTTGACGATCGCCACCAGCACGTAGACCGAGACCGCGATCC
>Ga0194132_10003087_pt1 | contig 30192 bp, 18 predicted proteins | sample TA2KigOf80mmetaG_FD_148612 | JGI IMG/M metagenome (GOLD analysis project Ga0194132, IMG submission 148612) | Freshwater microbial communities from Lake Tanganyika, Tanzania - TA2015054 Kigoma Offshore 80m | ecosystem: Environmental > Aquatic > Freshwater > Lake | place: Tanzania: Lake...
TGTCAGTGTGCGCCGGATCGTTTTGTCACTGGCGACGAGCTACCCCTGGCAGGCCCAGTTTGCGCAAGTTCACGCGAACCTGCGCTGCTGAAAAAACTGCGTGAAGCAAACACCGGACTTATTCATTCCGCATTTTTGCAGCGGACCGGAGAAGCGCGTATGGACGGCCCATTTTCACCCTTCGGGTGCTCCGAGCGACGGTATGCGGCAGCCATTTTGCCGCAAATTTCTGACCGAGACACCCGCGGAGGATCCGCACGAGTCATTTCGAGCTTGTCCGCGGCGTCAGTTTGGGCTGCGATCAGATGCCGTGAGAAAAGCGGGCTAATGCGCACTTCCAGAAGATCCTTCGTGGCCGCGAGCATGATGGCCCCCGCTCCATTGGCGATGGCCGCCCAGAAGACCGCCGCCAATGACAAGGTGTCATTGGCCTTCATTGGCGTCGGCGGACGGGGATCGGGCGCCGTCAAGCAAGCGATCGAGTTGGGAACCGCGAACGTCTCGGCAATCTGCGACGTCGATTCCAATGCCGCCGAACGGTCCAGCCAGGTTGTGTTCCAGGCCACCGGCAAGCCCCCCAGAACTGTAAGCGATTTCCGCAAGCTCCTGGACGACAAAACGATCGATGCCTTCATGATCGCGACACCGCACCATTGGCACAGCCCCATCGCCGTGGCGGCGATGAGAGCGGGCAAGGATGTATACGTCGAAAAGCCGGCCAGTCACGTCTTCCGCGAGGGCCGGATCCTGATCGAGACGGCGCGCAAGTACAACCGCATCTTCCAGCACGGTACTCAGATGCGGTCCAGTGAAGTGACAGCCAAGGCAAGGGAGTTGCTGGACGCTGGCGTCATCGGCGCCGTCAAGATGTCGAAGGCCTGGAACCTCCAGCGCATGAAGCCCGCGGCGCCCGTGCCCGACTCAGCGCCGCCGCCCGGAGTCGACTACGACCTCTGGCTCGGCCCCGCGCCGAAGCGACCCTTCAATCCTCATCGATTCAACCGCTCGATTAACTGGAGCAACAGTTTCGATTACGGAAACGGCAGCTTCGGCAACGATGGTATCCACGACCTGGATATGGCGCACTTCGGATTGAGCCCGCGGACTCATCCGGTCAAGATCACTGCCGCCGGGGCAGACGTTGACGGTGGTCTGGGCGACTACCCCGATAACATGCAGGTCAGCTTCGAGTTTGAGGAAGGCAAGGTTCTTCTCTACGAAGAGCGGAGTTGGACTCCGTACGGACAGTATGGCTTTGACAGCGGCAACATGTTCTACGGGACCGAAGGCTTCATGTTGTTTTCCCGCCGCGGCATGTTTCAGGTATTCCTCGGCCGTAAGGAAGAGAAGGGACCAGGCATGAAGGGAGGCGGCGGGCATCCCAAGCATTTCGCCGACTTCATCGATTCGGTCCGCTCTAGAAAGCCGACTGCCGCGCCTCCGGAAGTGGCCCATCATTCCTGCGCTCTCGTGCATTTGGGTACGATCGCCCAACGCGTGGGGCGCGTCCTTCGCTTCGATCCGAAATCAGAAACATTCCCGAACGACCCCGAAGCCAACCGCATGCTGACGAAGGTTTACCGGCCGCCGTTCGAGTTATAGCCGCACACAGAGATCCACCGCGGCAGAAGGAGCCGACCATGAAGTCTAGTGTTACCGTTTCGAGGGGGATCGCGTCCATCCTCCTCATTTTCGCCATGCCCGCTTCCGGTCAATTCACCTCGGGCACGATCTACGGCGTGATTCATGACCCGTCAGGAGCCGCCATCCCGGCAGCGTCTATCACCGCTCGCAACCAACGGACCGGCAGTTCGATGTCAACCGCCGCGGACGGCACGGGCGCGTTTACGCTCAATTTTCTTGCCGCGGGCAGCTACACTCTCGCCATTTCCGCGAACGGATTCCGTTCGGTGGAGAAACGGGGAGTCGAGGTGGCAGTCGGGCAGAAGCTCAATCTCGATCTCACTTTGGAACTGGGCGATGTGGCCACAACCGTCGAAGTGACCTCCGACGCCCCGCTGGTGAACTCGGTGAACGCACAGGTGATCGCCTCCGCCAACGAACGGGCCGCCAAGGAACTTCCGCTCCTGCGCCGCGACATCACCAGCCTTTTCAGCCTCGCAGCGGGTGTGAACTTCTCCGGCGATGGAGCCCGGATCAACGGACTGCCGACTTCAGGCAACAACATCACCCTCGACGGCTTGGATGCGAACCGCGATCCCGAACTTCCCACCATTTCGACCTACCAGAATTTCAGCTACCTGAAGGGCGCCAGCGTGGAGGCAGTCGCCGAGGTGCAGGTTGTCAAGAACATCTTTTCGGCGGAACTGGCCAACACCATGTCCGGAGGCCTGAACGTCGTCACCAAGAGCGGCACCAACGAGATCCACGGCAGTGCGTTCGAGAACTATCAGTCCAAGGGACTCAACGCCCGCGAGCCCTTCGCCGTCAGGAAACTGCCTCTCATCTTCCACCAGTTCGGCGGTTCGCTGGGGGGTCCGCTCAAGAAGGACAAGCTGTTTCTGTTCGGGGCGTACGAAGGCTACCGGCAAACGAATGCCACGACGCTGGTGCTCGACGTGCCTACCGCCGAAGCGCGCGCTCGCGCCATTGCCGCCAACCCAGCCTATAAGCGGGTAGTCGACTTGTACCCGGATCCGAACCAGCCCGCCGCGCCAGGCGCTGTGACCGCGCAACTCATCGCGCCCGCGACGGGAACACTGGATGACAATCACGCCATTGTCAGATCCGACTACCTTTTGAACTCCGCCAACCGGATGACGGTCCGCTATCTTCGGTTCCGGCCGAACCGTCTGCAGCCCACCCTGTTGAAGTTGCCTTACAACCGGCTGCAGTCGGGCGCCACCGAATCGATCGGGGGCAGTTTCTTCCACACCCGGGCGGCCTGGAGTTCGGAAACCCGTTACGGCTGGAGCAAGAACGATCTTGACCGCATCGACGGCGACGTTGAGGTGGGCCGCCGGGGAGATCCCGCCATCTCGGCCCCCGCCGCCGGCATCAACGCAGGCTTCAATGAACTGTTCTCCAAGAGGGGCTCGTCGAACACCGTCGAGGAAATCCTGGCGATCACGCGTGGACGCCATTCGCTCAAGGCCGGCGGAATCTACCAGCGGCAGACCATCTCTCGTCTCGGATTCCAGAGCGCCAATTTCATGTACTCGACGGCGAATTCCTTCCTGGCGAACGTTCCGGACCAGATCGCGATCTACGGCTTCGATGACTTCTTCATTCCCCGGACGCAATTGGGGTTCTTCGTCCAGGACGACTTCCGCGTCAATTCCCGCCTGATATTGAATCTCGGACTCCGCTACGACTACTGGACCGTCATCAAGGAGAAGAGCAGGAATCTTTACAATCGCGACGGCGTATTCGGGCCGTTCCGGCCTCCGGACAGTGTGACCGAAGCTGACCGAAACAACTTTGCGCCGCGCATCGGCTTTGCCTACAAGCTCGATCAGGAAGGCAAGACCGTGATCCGCGGCGGAGTGGGCCAAGCCTACTTTCCGATGGTGCTGTTCAAGCTCCTGAACCTTTACAAATCGTCCCCCGATGCGCTCGGACCAACCTCCCGCCTGACGCGCGCCGACGGAATTCGGCTGGGCCTGCGCTACCCGCTGACCAACAAGGAGATCGAAGAGGTGGTGAAAAGGGCGGGTGGACTGAACTTCGGACTGCACGTCGACCCTGACGCGCCGGCTTCGAACTCGATCCAGTACTCGTTTGGAGTGGATCGCCAGCTTACGAGATCGATGGCATGGGAGATCAACTACGTCGGCAATGTGACACGAAAGCTGATCGGGACGACGCAGGCGAATCGGCCTGATCGCGTCACCGGACTGCGTCCGCGGCCGGACTTCGTGTTCATCCAGGTGGTCGACGGCGTGAATGACAGCAGCAACTACAACTCGCTGCAGACAACACTGCGCAGGCGTTTTTCTCAGAATCTCCAATTCGAAACCGCGTACACGTGGGGCAAAGGCATGAACTATACGGGAGGCGACTTCGGTGGCGGCTCCATGCAGGACATCAACAACATCCGCGCCGAGAAGGGCCGCTTGGGGATTCCTGGCCATCGACTGGTGACCAACTGGGTCTACGAACTGCCCCTTTCCCGATGGACGACCGGAGGCGGACGGGGCCGGCGGCTGCTTTTGGAGGGATGGCAGATAGCCGGTATCGCCGACCTGCAGACCGGCGTGCCGTTCAATGTCACGCAGCCGGGCTCGCTTCCGACGCGCCCGGACTTAGCCGTATCCAGGCACGAAGACGCCTACGCGCGCGAGGGACTGCAGTGGATCCGCCCGTCCGCATTCCGCAGGGTTCCCCTCGCCACTGCTAGCGGCGCCGCGGCCCGGCCGGGCGATCTCGGACGCAATGTATTCAACGGCCCGAGGAACAGGGTGTACAATCTGGCCCTGTCGAAGTCGCTGAAGTGGACCGAAAGGGTCAGCCTACAGCTACGCGCGGACATGTTCAACGCCTTCAACAACGTGAACTACGGTAACCGGATCAACCTCAATATGGATGCCGGCGCATTCGGCCGTTTCACCGGCACGGAGCCGCCACGGCAGATACAGCTCAATGGACGCCTCACGTTCTAGAAACTACTCTTGCCGCCGAATGCGACCCGCCATCGCCGGTTTCAGACTCGCATTATGACGCAGCTTACCCTGCCGGGCATGGTCGCCTTCGCCGCCGAGAAGCATGCGGCGTTCAACGACCCGGCGGCCGCCGGGCCGGATTTCCTCGTGCAAGGCGAGTAGCATGCCCAACGGCGCGGTGACGCGGCTCAGGTAGTCGCTGTGGAATGGGAGGTTCGACGGGGTTCTCTACTCTGGCGGACTGCCCGGGTCCAGTTGGGACGATGTGACGCGTTTCCACGTCTAGGGCGAGACGGGGGGCGGCGAGACCGGGGGCGGCGAGACCAGGATCGCCGGCATTCACGGCGAACCTCATGTTCGAGCACGACGACTTGCAGGGAACTATCCGCGATGAAGTGTTCCGGGGCCGGGCCGATAGTTCCGCAACTTGTCGGCCGATGCCACTTTCGAGATGAAGAAAGTCCATCGGCGGCCGCTTACTCTGGGCGCCAAGCCTCCGCCCGGAGCGATAGTCCTATTTGATGGAACCAGTGTCGGCGAACGGGTCGAGGGCAAAATCGTGGAAAACGGCCTGCTTGACGTTGGAACGGAGACGAAACGCAGGTTCTCGAGCCTGCGGCTTCATCTCGAGATCCGTACCCCGTTCATGCCCACAGCGGAAGGAATGGCGCGTGGCAACAGCGGTGTCTACGTCAACAAGGCATGAGAAATCCAGGTGCTGGATTCTCTTGGATGGAACGACAGCAACCGAAAGTTCGTGCCCTTTGCCGACTTCGGCCGTTGCGGAGGGATCCGCGAGATGATCGGGCCGCGTATCAACATGAACTTTCCGGAGCGGTCGAAGGCGACGCGGAGCGGCGATCCGGCTGCGGGGGAAAACGCCGCTCGCGATAGAACACGAAGGCGTTACTGTGACGGTCAAGACGAGCAACGGCGGATCGAACATCGTGATGGCCGGCGGCAAACGCATTCCCGCGCATCGGACGTTCTGATTCGTCTGATTTTCGCGGTCTTCCGGTGTCGCGGGCAGTACAATGAGAGCGCGCCACAAGCCGGCTGGAACTGATATGCTACAGCCATTCATGAAACCAGATTTCGCCGTAAAGCATTCTCGAAAGACTCTCGGGGTTTTCGCCGTTCTTCTGCCTCTGGCCGTGGCGGCCCAGAACGTTACCGACGTCGGCTCGCGAAAACAGTTGTTCATCGATCACAAGTTCATCGAATCGTCGGAAGGCATCCACCTCGCGATGAATGCTCCCCATCAAACGCGGGAGAAGATCCTGGTCACCGATCAACCCTGGGAGCGCGACGGATGGGTGGCCAGCTACTCAACCGTGATTCAGGAGAACGGCAAGATCCGCATGTGGTATCAGATGAGCGCCGGCAAGGCCGGGCCGAGGCAGAATCCCCCGATGATGGCGGTCGGGTATGCGGAATCGACGGACGGCATCCATTTCAAGAAGCCGGTGTTGGGCCTGGTCGATCGCGATGGCTCGCGCCAGAACAATCTGGTGCTGCCGCCCGACTTGAACCTGATGACCGTCGGCGGCAGCACGGTGTGGCGCGACGACAACCCGAACTGCCCTCCGGAGGCTCGCTACAAGTCCTGGATGAAGATCTACCCGAAGCCCGGTAGCGGCATCAAGGGCCCGCATCGCGTGTTCATTTCTCCCGATGGCATGAGATGGAAGATGGACGAACGCTCCGTTACCGGACTGCGCGCGGCCGACACACAGCCCTCATGGTTTTGGGATCCTCGCGTTGGCCGCTACATCGGCTATAGCCGCGAATGGGTTCGCCGCGGTGTGGGATATGGGGCCCGGATGGCGAGCTACAACGAGTCCGACGACATGATCCATTGGGACAGTCCCGAAATGTCGCTCGAACTGGACGAGCGTGACATGGCCGCCGGCAAGGTAGAACGTCTCGATCTCCGGACCGCTGACGTTCACGGCGAGAATATCGTCGCGACGAAGGCCCAGGGCGCCGAGGCGGTAAGAACCGGCGAAGATCAAGTGCTGACTCCGACAATGCCTCTTGACTACTATGGACCCGGTGTCTTCCCGTACGAAGGTGTGTACCTCGCGCTGAGCCCGATCTTTTATCACTGGCGGATGGAAGGGCGCGAATCCTGGCCGGATACCTCTGACCTCCATTTATCCGTCAGTCGCGACGGGCTTCACTTCACCCGGCCTGAATCGCGGCGTCCCTTCCTCAGCACCGGGCCCGACGGCAGTTTCGATTCGAAGTGGATCTATCCGGTGCTGCGTCCGGTCCGCATGGGTGACGAGATCTGGATTTACTATTTCGGCACGAACCGCGACCACGGCAATCGCCTGGATGCCTTAGCCGAGAAGCAAATGCACGCAATTTCGCGGTCCATTCTGCGCGTGGACGGGTTTGTCTCCGCTGACGCGGACTACGAGGGCGGGACCTTTCTCACGCCCCCGCTGCGTTTCACCGGATCGCGGCTGGAACTCAACATCAATACGGGCGCCGGTGGTTCGGCGAAAGTCGAGATCCTGTCAGAGTCCGGCAGACGGATGGATGGGTTCTCGTTCCACGAGGCAGACGAGATCAATGCAAACCGTGTGCGCCAAGTGGTGACCTGGCGCGGAAAGTCCGATGTCTCCGCGTTGGCTGGCAAGGCTATCCGGCTGAGGCTCCGAATGCGAAGCGCGAAGCTCTACGCGTTCCAGTTCACCAGCTAGGGCGTTCCTTTAGAAATGGGGTGAATCCCAGCGAACTCGCGTCACCTCGAAGCCAAAGCAGAATCTAAGGGCGGGTGTTGGCGCGCGGGTAGCAGCATTTTCCAATCCGAAAGTGAGTCTGTCACGGCGGTTTGTTTCCAGTGCAGAGGGAGCCCGAAGCCGGACATTGACGACGCGAATTTAGCAAGTGCATACTGGACACTGGAAGGATTTCGTGAAACGTCTCGGCATCATCTCCAGGGTTACCAGATGATCGACAGGCTATCGCGGCTTGCTCTTTCGGCCGCGGCGGTGTTTCTTGTTTTCCCGGCCAACGGGCAAGACCGTACCGATCCGAATCCGCCGGAGCCCCAAATCGTGACGCTCTACCCCGAGGCGGGCCAAGTGGGGACCACCTGGCAGGCAGAGGTGACGGGCAAAAACCTTGAAGGCGTCCGAACGGTCTGGTTTCCGGAGCCGGGACTCGCCGGAACCGTCGTCAAGTCCGAGGAGATCAAACCCGAAAAGGCGCCTGCGCCGGGCGCCGTGGTGGAACGGACATTTAAGGTTACGCTTCGGATGGAGGCTCGGCCAACGGCCGGGACCGGGATCCGTTTTCTACGGCTCGTCTCGTCCCTGGGGCTTTCCAACGCAATTCAATTCCGGCTTCACGCGGGGCCGGTGACTTCCGAGCCCGAGGAAAAGCATTCAACTCCAGCCGAGGCGCCCCTGCTGCAGTTGCCGTCGGTGGTGAACGGCCGGATCGCCAAGCCGGGCGAGACCGATTGGTATGCGTTCGACGCGGCCGCCGGTCAGGAACTTGTTTTCGACGCTATCGCGAGCCGAGAGGCCGCCGCCCTCGGCTTCCACCAGCAACTGACCATTCACCGGATCGGCGCCAGTTGGTTTGACCCGGCACGTCCGTTGCGGTTGGCTTTTTCCGCCGATGTCCGGGGAGAGGTGATCGTTCAGAACCGAGACCCGCGCGACCGCAGCGGGAACTGGATTCGGCTGAAACACCGTTTTGCCAAAACGGGCCGGTATTACCTTGAAGTAGGCTCGTTGTTCGGCCAGGGCGGTCCGGACAAGATCTATCAGATCCTTGTGGCCGACGCAAGCCAAGCGGAGACTCCCGGCTTCTGGCAGCAGCATCCCTGGCAGGAACGCAGCTTTGTCCGGCGGCTGGGGAACGAACATACGCGGGCGCTCCATGCCCGGACGCTGGCTATCGAAGAACCAGCGCCGCCGGCCCCATCGGCGGTGGGCGCCGATGCCGCTTCGGGGGGCGGCGTGAGATCTTCCGCGGTGGCCCAGATACCGCTTGATGCCCGGGCCGAGGCCGCCGTGGAAAACGAACCCAATGACACCGACGCCCAGGCATTGACCGCGCAACTCCCGGCGATTCTCGAGGGTACGATCGATCGGGAATCGGATGTCGACGTCTTCCGGTTTCAGGTCGCCCGCGGGCAGAAACTGGCATTCGAGCTCGAAACCGTCGACGCCGTTCCTTCGGAGTTCAATCCGCGGTTCGAGGTGTTTGACTCCAAGGGGCTCGAGGTTGTGTCGAATCTGGCGCGGACCAAGGAGTTCAAGGACTCCAAGTCGGTGTATCTGCTTGCCGTCGAGGCAAAGGTGGTGGCCACGTTCGAACAGGAGGGCCAGTATACACTCCGTATCCGCGATGTGACCAAGCGCGCGGGCAGTCCGCGTTTCCGCTACCGGCTCATGATCCGCCCGCAAATTCCGCATGTCGGAAACGTCCTGGTGGAGACACGGACTCGCGCCAATGAGGACGCCACTCTCGATCCGTGGCGTGTGAATCTTCGCCCTGGACAAGCCCGGAAGCTGAACCTGACCGTTGATCATGAAGAGGGATTCTTCCAGCCGGCTAATATGATGGCGCTCCAGGTGGAAGGGCTGCCGCCCGGAGTGACTGCGTTGACCGGTTCGAGCAATCCGTCACTGGCTTCCCGCTTCAGCGGCCCCCCCATGGAGAAACCGGAACGATACCAGCCCGCCCGCCAGGATTTGACTGTGGTTCTCGACGCCTCGCCTTCGGCCGCCGTCACCGATCTCCCGGTGACGATTCGTCTGGTGGCGCGGACTTTCGTACAAGGTAAGCCGGGCCCCTCATTTGCGTTGGGAGAGCTGCCGATCATGGTTGTGGCATCGAACGGGGGATCGAAATGAGGATCCCGCTCATGGTTGGCGTGGTTGGGCTCCAGGCCGCTCTTGCGGCACCGCCCGCCCCCCAATCCCCGCGAAAGCAGGTTCCCGCGAAGGTGGTGTCGCTACGCGTGCTTCCCGCAGGCCCTACCCTGCGAGGAGCTGGCGCGGCGGTCCGGTTCCTGGCCATGGCCAAGTATGCCGACGGTGTCGAGCGGGACGTCACGGCTCTGGCCGAACCGGCGCTTTCCGATCCGAAGGTTGCCGAAGTGGGCCCTGGAGGCCGCGTCATCGCGAAGGCGGATGGCGAGACGCTGCTGCGGGCAAGGTTCGGTGGCTACAACGCGCAGACGCGGGTCAAGGTCATCCAGGCGGACAAGCCACGGCCGTTCAGTTTCGCCCGCGAGGTGGGCGGGATCCTGACGAAGAAAGGATGCAACAACAGCGACTGTCACGGCGGGGTCAAAGGGCAAGGCGGGCTGAAGCTCTCGGTGAACTCGACACAGCCGAAGGACGACTATCACTACATCGTCAAGGGCGGTGTGTTCCAGGTGCTCACCACCGAGTCCGGCGGGCCCGTGCTGCCGAGAATAGATCCGAAAGATCCCGAAAAGAGCTTACTGTTGCTCAAGCCGTCGATGCAGGTCCCGCACGGCGGGGGCCAGCGGTTCGCCAAGAGATCCGCAGATTACGATCGGTTGCTGGCCTGGGTTCGCCAAGGCGCGCCGTTCGGCGAGGAATCCACGGAAGCGGCCGTCCGCACCGAGAGTGTGGAGGTGTTGCCGGGAGAGACGATCCTCGATGCCAGCAGCAGCCAGCAATTGATCGTGCTCGCCAAGCTCTCCGACGGGACCGTTGAAGACGTCACTGCGGAGGCGTCGTACACAGTAAGCGACATCCACGTAGCCAGGGTGAGTGCCGAAGGGCTGGCCACGGCGATGCAGCCGGGTGAAACCGCCGTCGTGGTCCGCGCAGCCGGACACGCAGTGAGCCAGATGGTCTCCGTTGTCTCGAAACCCGTGCCGGACTATCCGGCCGTCAAGTCCCACAACTATATCGACGATCACATCCTTCTCAAGCTGCGCAAGCTGAACATTGTCCCCTCCGCGCTGGCCACCGATTCCGAATTCCTCCGCCGCGTCTGTCTCGATCTCACCGGCACGCTGCCGCCGCCGGCGCGCGTGCGGGAGTTTCTGGCGTCGAAGAATCCCCGCAAGCGCGAACTGCTGATCGACGCACTGCTCGATTCGCCCGAGTTCGTCGAGTTCTGGACGTTCCGGCTGGGCGAGATCCTGCGCTATCGCGCGCGTTCCACGCAGTTGATGAAAGACACGCACCTTTACGGCGAGTGGATCCGCGAAAGCGTGGCTGCCAACAAACCTTTCGACCAGATGGTGCGCGAACGAATCGCCGCCGAGGGTTACGCCGGACCGAGCCGGTACTACTACGAACTGCGATTTCTTGCCGAACCGCCGGAGATCATCGCCGAGCAGACGCGGTTGTTCCTGGGCCGCCGTATCGAGTGCGCGCGGTGCCACAACCACCCGTTCGAATCCTGGAGCCAGGATCAGTTCTGGGGCTTGGCCGCGTTCTACGGCAGCATGGTGGATCTGCGCAACACGGTGATGGACGACTCTGTGGTGACCGACGTGCCCGAAGCGGCGGCCAAGGTCATTCACCCCCGCACAAAGAAAACCGTCCAGCCGCGCTTCCTGGATGGGACGGCGTTGGCCAAGGAGGCGCAGGACGATCCACGGCGGAAGCTGGCGGAGTGGGTTACGGCGCATCCCTACTTCGCCGAGACGCTGGCCAATCGGGCCTGGGACTGGTTTTTCGGACGCGGCATTGTGGAGCCGGTGGACGACTTCCGCTCCACCAATCCCGCCACCCATCCGGAACTGCTCGCGGCCTTGGCGAAAGACATCCGCGAGCATGGCTACGACCTTAAGTACCTCATGAAGCTGATCGTCAGTTCGCGAACTTACCAGACGTCGGGCATTCCGAATGAAACCAATCGCGGTGACCGGACCAATTGGTCACACGTGGTTCCCAAGGCGCTCGAAGCCGCGGTCCTGCTGGACGCTGTCGCGACGGTGACCGGCGTGCGGGAACAATTGGGCGAAATGCCCTTGCAGTCGCGGGCGATCGAGATTTGTCCGGACATGGTGGAGAGTAAGTTCCTGGAGGCCTACGGGCGCAACGACCGTGCCACGCTGCCCGAAGCCAAGCCGCAACCCGGGTTGGTGCAGGCCCTCCACATGATCACCGGCCCCACCTACACCACCAAGATGCTGGACGACGGCGGCCGGATCGACCGGATGGCGCGTTCCGGTGTCAGCAACCGGCAAGCCATCGAAGACTTGTATCTCACCGCACTGGCCCGTTTTCCCGAACGCGCCGAGATCGAACAACTCGACACGCTCATGCGCTCGGCATCCTCGCGCAAGGAAGCGATTTTCAACCTGATGTGGGCGCTCGTGAGTTCCCGCGGCTTCGCCTACCGGCACTGAGGAGAGACTGATGAACGAAACCCGATATTGGCATCGAAGAAACTTCCTGCGGGTGGGTGGACTCAGCTACCTCGGGATGAGTCTCCCGCAATATCTGCGGGCAGCCGCCGCCAAGGAGGCCGCGGGCGTGGCAACCGCCGGCAGGGCCCAGGCCTGCATTCTGGTGTGGCTTTCCGGCGGGCCGCCGCAGATGGATACGTGGGACCCCAAACCGAACAGCAACTTCAAGACGATCTCCACCAATACGGCCGGTATCCAGATTTCGGAGTTGTTCCCCCGCGTTGCCAAGCTGATGGACAGGCTGTCGATCATCCGATCCATGCACACCGAGGAGAACAATCACCCCGAAGGCACCTACTACGGCATGACTGGGCATCGCCCCAACCCGACGATGCGCTTTCCGAGCTTCGGCTCGATCATCTCCAAGGAACTGGGTTCGCGGCACGACGTTCCTCCCTACGTGGTGACACCGCCGCAGTCATACCCCCACTCCTACAATGCCGGCTTCATCGGTTCGCAATACGATCCGATGGTGGTGCCGGATCCCAATCAGGAGGACTTCAAGATCCCCGATCTCACGCTGCCCAAGTCGCTGACGCCGGAATTGATCGAAACGCGGCAGGCGTTTCTGAAGGTGGTCGACAAGCGGGTCCGGGACAAGGAGGAGTTCGCGGAGTTTTCGAACATGGATGCCTACCAGGCGCAGGCCTTGCGGATGATTTTGGCGCCCAACGTCAGAAAGGCTTTCGATCTGACGCTGGAGTCGCCCAAGGACCGCGATGCCTATGGCCGGTCGCGATTCGGCCAGTCGATGCTGCTGGCGCGGCGCCTGGTGGAGGCCGGTTGCCGGTTTGTCACCGCCGAGGGCTACGAGCATAGCGAGTGGGATACGCATTTCAAGAACGATGAGATCTTGCGCCGGGATCTGGCCCCGAAACTCGACCAGGCGCTTTCGGCGCTGGTGAACGATCTGGACCAGCGCGGCCTGCTGAAGACGACGGTCGTGGTGGTGATGGGCGAGTTCGGCAGAACGCCGAACATCAATCCCGAGGGCGGGCGCGACCACTGGGCTAACTGCTGGTCATTGCTGATCGGCGGCGGAGGAATCCGCGGCGGTTCCGTCGTGGGGTCAAGCGATGCGACGGCAAGCCACGTGGCAACGCGCATGGTGACGCAGGGCGACTTATTCGCCACCATCTACAAGGCGCTGGGAATCGACCCGGCGAAGATATACCTCGCGCCGGGCGGCCGGCCGGTCTACATCGCAAATTCGATCGGCGACAAGCGGGGTAGTCCCGTCCAAGAACTGCTGTAGGGTCAGGGGCGGCATGGGCGCGCGGCGCCGGTCGAAAGTCCCGCGGCTCGTCAGGTACCTGGGGCTCCTGCCGAAGCCACACACGGGTCAGGGCGTTCGGGTATACTCATCGGTTCGGAGAACCATGAGATTACTCGCATTCTCATGCGCCTTGGGTGCTTTCGCGCAAGAGGCCTTCCAGTTGGGTGGACTCGATAGCCAACGCGTGGTGGTCCATCAGGGCGGATACTTTCCGCGCCTTGCCATGCTGCCTTCCGGGGAACTGCTGGCCTTCTTCAAGACGGGGGCCGCGCACATCGGAAAGGGCGGGCGCGCATCGATGTCGCGCTCGGCGGACGGCGGCAAAACATGGTCGGAACCGGCGACGGTGTTCGACCGGCCGGATGCCGACGACGGCATTGTCGCGAGCGGCGTCGCGAGAGACGGGTCGGTGATGGTGGCGGCGGTATCGTACACATGGAAGGGCGACCGCTACACGACCGACGGCTGGCTCGCCCGTACCTGGTTTCAGCGGTCCAGAGACGGGGGCCGTACCTGGGACACGCCGGTGGAAGTAAACGTGAAGCCGCTCGATTGGGCTTATCCGTTCGGTCACATCCTCGAGGAATCCGACGGTACGCTCCTGCTGGCCGGCTACGGCGGGGCATTGCCGGTGACGGCGGCCGAACAACGGCCGCAAGCAAGCTTCGTGGTGCGATCGCACGATGGTGGAAAGACGTGGGGCGACCTCGTGCGGATCGCGCCTGACCACAACGAAATCACCATGGCTCGCCGCCGTGACGGATCGATCGTCGCGGTGATGCGCACGGTAGGCGGCGCGCGGTTGAACTCATCCATCAGCCGCGATGCCGGGCGTACATGGTCCGCGCCGAAGCCGGTTACCGAGGATCGGGAACATCCGGCGGATCTGCTTCGGCTGTCGAATGGCGACTGGCTACTCACCTTCGGTCAGCGCAACAAGCCTTTCGGCGTGCAGGCCATGCGCAGCCGTGATGAGGGGGAAACCTGGGAGCGCCAATCGCGTGTCGTGCTCGCCTTCGATGGCGATCACTCCGACGTCGGGTATCCGGTGACCATCGAACGCCGCGACGGACGGCTGGTGACGGTCTATTACATCGTTTATGGTGAACGCGATTCGGAAGGTTTGAAGGGGATCGCGCCCAAGAATGCCTTCACCAAGGCGGTCCTCTGGAGGCCGCCGGCATCGTGGAAGCGATAACAGCCGGCCAACACTAACGGCGGCGTGGCTATCGCATTTGCTCCCGATGGCCTTCACTGGGAGTTGTACCCGCACAACCCTGTGATTCGTCATGGCCGGAACGTTGCGGACGCGCCGACTCTGTTCGGCTGGGACCGCCTGAAGAACAAGTACGTCGCCTATCCGAGACCAGGACACCCCCTGACCAAAGAGATCAACGGAAACGGCCATCACCGCCACATCCGCACCATCGGGACGCCGAAAGCGACGATTTCATCCACTGGACGCCGACCCGCGTCATGCTGGCGCCCGATGAGGAAGATCGGGGCGACTTTCAGTAGGGCCAGTTCGTTGCCTGGATGTGCGGCGACTTTTACGTCGGATTCCTGATGGTGCATCAAACACACGAGCAAACCTGGGGTGTCTACCTATTGAGTAGCCGGGATAACTTCCACTGGACGTGGGTGGACCGGCACACTCCGTTCATGGCGCGCGGGGAGGTCGGCGCCCACGACGCGGGATGCCAGGACATGAGCGGGCCGATCACGCATGCAGGCAAGCACTGGCTCTACTACGGCGCCTTCAGCGGCGCTCACGGCGAGACCAATCGTCTCGGCCGCAGTCCGGTTTGTATGGCCATGGCGGGTCCCGACCAGGCCACGATCGTCACGCGTCCCATGACCTTCGCCGGCTCGAAGCTTCTGATTGCTATCGATGCGTCGAACCCGCAGGATCGCGGGACCCCACAGCGCAACTTCGATGAATGCGATCTTCGCGCGGCGTTACTCGATCAGTCCGGAGGTGCAATCGATGGATTCTCGCTCGACAAGTCGAAGCCCCTGTTCGACAGCGGGAAACACGAGATGTCATGGGAGGGCGCGGACCTCAGCCGCCTGGCCGGCAAGCCCATACGGCTCCGTTTGGCGCAGCGAAACTGCGCGTTCTACTCGATTCAGTTCATCTGATGGGCAGGCGGGCGCGGGCCTCTTGGCCGTGAGCGTGATACACTCGATCTCTTCTATGCTGCTTGCAGGCGTTTCGCGCGCCATCATCACGCCTCCCCTCGGCATGACCATGCTCGGATATGCGGGCCGCGTGGGCACCGCTACCGGCGTCGATATGGACCTGACAGCCACGCTGCTTGTGTTGCGCGACCACTCCACGACCATCGCCATTCTCAACGCCGATCTTGCGCTGGTCGGCGGGCAGTTGTTCCTCGATTCCCGCGCCGCGATCGCGGCGGCGCTCGAGACATCTCCCGATCACGTGTTGATCAACTACAACCACACCCACTGCGGCCCGGCGCTGAAGACCTACTTCTATGACACGGATCCCGCGCTCAGCGCGATGCGCGACCGCTACGAGCGGTCCTTCGTGGAAACCTGCGGCAAGCTTGCAGTCGAAGCGGCGGGGAACCTACGGCGGGCACGCGTGGGAACGGCCGCGGGCGAAGCGCGCATCGGCATCAATCGCCGCGAGGCCGACGCCGATGGCAGCATCTTTCTCGGCGAGAATCCGGATGGACCGGTGGATCACGAAGTGCGGGTGATCCGCGTCGACGATCTCGAAGGACGGCCGGTCGCCGTGGCCTTCGCGCACGGCTGCCACACGGTGACGATGGGTCCCAAGTGCATGGCCTATTCGCCCGACTATCCGGGACCGGCGCGGAGAATCATCGAATCGCATGTTGGTTGCCCCAGCCTGTTCCTTCAGGCCAATGGAGGAAACGTCAACCCGATCACGGGCATCGGTGGCAACATCGACGACTCCAGCAACAAGAACCGGTTAGGAGGCATTCTCGGCGGCGAAGTAGTGAAGCTCCTCGGTGGAATACACACGGAAAGCGAACGCGGCCCTCGCGTGTTCTTCGGAATGCTGTCGAAAGCAGCCATGTATCCCAGGGTGCCGCTGCGAAACGAACCCAAGCCCAGGATCGAGGCTCGCGAAGTGGAAATCGAGCTGCCGCTGTACCCGTTTCCGAGCCTGCCTGAATCCAGGGAACTCGAACGCCGCTACGCCGACGAGCTTCAACGGCACATTCAACAGGGCACCCGCGGCGCGCTCCTCAATGTCGGCCATGTGTTCCACCGCTGGGCCAGGAACCTCGTGGCCACTGTCGAGTCCGGCCGCAAGCCGTCGGTAACCGGGCGGATTCAGGCGCTGCGGATCGGCGATCTCGCCATCGCCTCGTTTCCGGGCGAAACCTTCGCCGAGGCAGGCATGGAGGTCAAGCGCCGTTCTTCGTTTCCGCACACGGCCTTTCTGGGCTACAGCAACGGCGCGGTGTCCTACGTTCCCACACGGGAGGCCTATCCTGCCGATGGCTGGTCCGTCAACGGAAGGTACGGCATTCCGGACATGCATTTCAAAGACTACGGGCTACCCACGGCTCTGCTGCCCGGATGCAGCGAGGCGATCGTGGAGCGTTCGGTGAGTCTGCTCGCCGAGATGTGGTCATCGTAGGCATTCGCTGTCACTGCTTGGCCCTGCTCGCGCTCCCAGCCGCCGTAAGCAGTTCCCTTACCGCCTCGTCGGCATGGTTGAGAGAATGCTGGAACGCCTCCTTGCGAAGCTGCGCCAGACGCGGATAGCCCTGGTTGCGTTCTTCACTCCATTCCCTGGCAAAGGCCCCACTTCGGATCGCTTCGAGGCTCTTCACCATCCGCGCCCGCAGTTCGCGATTGCTGCCGGTGGCATCCAGCCGCCTCGACAGCACGCCGTACTGCGACGTGGGCGAGTGATACGACATCTGCCGGAACGGCCCTTGTCTGGCCATGGCGAGGAAGATGTCCGCCGGTTCGGCCGAAGCATAGAGTTCCAGAGCAATGGCTTCCTTGGGATAACCTTGCGCTTCCAGCACCTCATATGCGGTAAGCAGGCACTCGAAAATCGCTGGCCACAGAGCCTGTTCGGAGAACAGGTCCAGTTCGGCTTCGGTGGCGAAGCTCGTATGAAACGCTCCTGCCCGCGTGCAGCCGATGCCTTTCGCCAAGGCCAGTGTGATGGGCCACGCGTTTCCGGTTGCGTCATTGCTGACGTCCACGTCGGCGTTCACGCCGCCGCCGGCTTCGAATGCGACCCGCACCTGGCGGCCGATGGTTCGCGGCGCCACCATGATCACGTCAACATCCTTGGGAGGCTGAACCAGACCGAAGCGCACGTTGTACCCGCTTGCGAAGGAAATGGCCTTGCCAGGCTTCAGATGGGCCGCGACGGACGACTGGTAGACCAGATCCTGCACCTCGTCGGGGATGACGATCATGATGATATCGCCCTGGGCCGCGGCGTCAGCGATGGACACGGGCCGAAATGCGTCTTCGATGGCCTGCTGGCGATATGAGTCCTCAATGTTGCCGACGACGACATTTACCCCGCTATCGCGTAGATTGAGGGCCTGCGCCCTTCCCTGATTGCCGTAGCCGATCATGGCCACCACTTTGCCGCGAAGCACGCTCAGGTCAGCGTCGCGCTCGTAGAACACCTTCATGAATGGATCACCTCTGGTACTTCATGGTACCTATTGATGCATGAGCACCGCACAAAGGTCCGAACCCCTGCTCCAGCCCTCGCGGCGGCGCTGGTGGGTGGTCGGACTCTTGTTCCTTGCGATCCTGATCAACTACGTCGACCGCGGCAACCTCAGCATCGTTGCCGTTCCCCTGATGAAGGACTTCTCTCTCTCGCCGCTGCAAATGGGCACGCTTCTTTCGTCTTTTTTTTGGACCTACGCCGCGCTCCAGATTCCGGCCGGCATCCTCCTTGACCGCTACGGTCTCCGTTGGGTGTACGGCGCGTCGTTCCTGCTATGGTCCCTGGCGACCGCAGCCATCGCTCTGGCCGATTCGTTCGCGCAGATTCTAGTCTGCCGCCTGCTGCTGGGCGTTGGCGAGGCCGTCTCGGCGCCGGCGAGCCTCGGCTACATCCGGCGCAGTTACCGCCAGGAGGAGAGCGGCCTTCCCACGGCTGTCTACACCACAGGCATGATGCTCGGACCGGCCGTAGGCAGCCTCGCCGGCGCTTTGCTGCTCGATAGCTCGGGCTGGCGCTCTCTTTTTCTGATTACCGGCTTGGGTGCGTGCTGGTGGGTGATCCCGTGGCTATGGCTGGCTCCGGGAGCCGGAAGCGGGGCGGCTCCGGCCGCCGGGCATGCCACCCATCGCGTTCGCTGGAATCGTGTATTCTCGAGCCCTCTTTTCTGGGGCATCACGATCGCCGCCTTCCTCTATTCCTACTACTGGTATTTTTTTCTTACCTGGATCCCGTCGTATCTCGTGATGACTCACGGCTTCTCGTTCGCGAAGATGGGCACGGCCACCGCGATTCCGCTGGCCGGAATGGCCTTGGTGGCGGCCGGCGCGGCGCGCTTGGCCGACCGCAGAATTGCTTCGTCAGGCAGAGCCATCGAAACCCGCCGTGCGTTTGTGACCGCGGGTTTCCTGCTGGGGTGTCTGATGCTGTTGCTGCTGGTGTTCCGCTCGCGCATGTCCGCCTTCCCGATCCTGCTATTCTCGATGCTCGGGCTCGGCCTGGCGAGCGCGAACTACTGGGCGTTGACCCAGGCCATTTCCCCGCCCTCCATGGTCTCCCGCGTCGTCGCGTACCAGAACACGGTCGCCAACCTGGCCGGCATCGTGGCACCCGCTGCGACGGGATGGATGTTGGGCCCCGGCAGGAACTTCGACGCAGCCATCGCCTGTGCGGGCATCGCCTTGCTGGTGGCGGCGGTCGCCTACCGGTTCCTCATACGGGCCGGGGATGTCGAGCGATTCCATGCCGATTGCGGCTATGACGCCGGTTCGCGGGTCCACTGAAACGAAACGTGCACCGTCTCCAGGGGCACGGGCCGGGACTTAAGCGCAACGAACGTCAAGGCTGGGAAACGAAATCGGCGAAGGCGGCCTTCAGGTCGGGCGTGGCGCCAGACGGGCCGGAGTGCAGCAGGACGCCGTATCGCAGCCGGAGCGATTCGCCGGGTTTGACCGTCACCTCGCTTGCCGGGCCTTTGCGGAAAGACTCCTGTCCGAACGGATTCGCCACAAGGGCGCCGTAGTTCCGCGCGTGGTGCCGGTTCTGCCGGAAGTTCCGGGGATGGCCCATGATCGTGATGCCGGCGTGCCGTCCCGCGATCGTACCGCTGTAGTCGCACCATTCGGCCGCGTTGCCCCACACCTCGGGCTCATTACGGCGTCCGGCGGCGTCGAGAATCGTGCCACTACCCTGCTTGACCGTGATCGGCGTGGCGACGCGAATGCCCAAGCCCATCTCTTCCTGATCGCCGAAAACGAGATCTCGCTGCTCGGGTTTGAACTCGGCTTCCCAGATGAGGAGGTAACCGGCCGGACGAGCCGACAGCGTCACGCGCGAAATCTGCCGGCACATCAGTTGACCATCTGTAGCCCGGAACTCGTTCTCCGCTGTGAAAGTAACCCGTCCGCCGCGAACCGCGGGCTTCTTGACGAACCGGGCATGAACGATGGGCGCCTTGTTCCGCCAAAAGTCCTGCCCGCTCACTTTGCCGAAGCCGAGCCATATGCCGGGGTGCAATGTGTCGTGATCCATTGCATCCACCCCAGCCAAGGGAGGATGGTTGCGTGTCACCTGGATCCCGCCGGGCGCGTGCACGTGGGCGAAGTACGGCCGTAGAATTTTTTCGTCTCGAAAGACATAGACAGCTACTGGCCGGCCGCCAGCGGTGATGATCACGCGATCCGGCTGCTGCTCGACTGCGAAGCGCTCCGCGGCCAGCAAGGCGCCGGACCCAGCGAGAAAGAAGAAAAGGGGTAAATGTAAGTGTAAGTGTCTCATTTGCAGCAGAGGGTTCCCTTGGCAGATTCGTCAGACTCCTCGCGGAATCGCCCAGTGTCCTCCCTTTCGATACTTGCGGGACAGCAACGCGTTGGCTTCTTTGTCGCCGATGATCCGCTCGGTGCGTGGGTCAAAGTTCAGCGACCGCCCAAGGCGCATCGCGAGGTTGCCCAGATGCACCAGACTGGAAGAAAGATGGCCGATCTCGATATCGGAGTTCGGCGTTCGCCCGGTCTTGATGGCGTCGAGGAAGTCAGCCGCGTGGCCGAGCAGTTGCGGAGGGGCTTTGGGCTGAGCCACGATGGGCTTGTTCTTTTCGTCGAAAATCTCCAACTTGCCCCGTTTGCTGAGGAACATCTTTCCCCTGGTGCCGTAGTACTCCGCGCCGGAATCGACGTTGAGAATGCCGTTCGGGGACCAGATCCGCAGTTCGAAGATGAATTGCCGCTTGTGGCCGGCCTGGCCATCGCCGGGCCACTCGAACACCACGGTTCCCGTGTCCGGGTACTCCTGATCATCGTCGAAGTAGTACTTGCTGCCCAGCCCGGCAATGGTGGTGGGATGGGTCTCGACGCCCAGACCCCAGCGTGCGTAATCGACCTCGTGCGGGCCGTCGCCGCCCAAGCCGCCTACGCTGAAGTTGTACCACCAATGCCAGTGGTAGTGGAAACGGTTGGCCTGATAGGGCACAAACTCCGCAGGGCCAACCCACATGTCGTAATCGACGCCTGGCGGCGGATCGCTGGGCTTGAGGCGGCCGAGATTTGCGCGGCGCTGGACGTCCCAGGCCTTGGCCACCAGCACATCGCCGATGACGCCTTCGCGCAGCAACTGGATTGCTCCGGCGATGAACGGGTCGCTGCGGCTCTGGGTGCCCACCTGCATCACGCGCTTGGTGCGGCGGGCAGCCTCGATCATCAGTCGCCCTTCCCGAAGGTTGTGGCTGCAGGGCTTTTCGACGTAAACGTGTTTCCCCGCCTCACAAGCCAGAATGGCGGCTGGGGCGTGCCAGTGTTCCGGGGTCGCAATCACTACAGCGTCCACCGACTTGTCGTCCAGGACACGCCGTAGGTCGGCCACCGCGTGTTTGGCGTTGACCCTTTCCTGCACCTTGCGGCGGCGCGACTCATCGGGATCGCACACGTAGGCAATGTCGGCGAGGCTGGAGAACTCACGGGCCAGCCCCGTGCCGCGGCCGCCGCAGCCGATGAGTCCGACGGTGAGGCGCTCCTTGGCCCCCGCCATGATCGCGCCTGTGGAAGCAAAGGCGGCGCCATGTTTCAGGAATGATCTTCGATTCGAGTCACCCATGGAAAACCTCGAGCAAGTTTACCCAATCCATCGACCTTGGAACTCGCATACCGGCCAGTATACACGCGATTTGCGGCGCTCGGCATCTTGTCTCCGTGCCGCTTTCGCGATATCAAGGAGAACCGTCTGTGAGTGTTCGGGAGATGGCCGATGAGTGCTCCAATCAGAGGCCGGGCTTCGCGATCTCCGTGCGATGGACCGGTGCGATAGCCTGAGAGAAATGCTTTCCGGCAACAACCGCGTCTGGAGATCTTGCCGGTCCTGGTGCGCCTTGTTGCTGATGGCGCCTTTGCTCGAGGCTGGCGGATTCGAGGACGTGACCGCCGCCAGCGGGATTCGATTCCAGCATCGAAGGAGCGCAACCTCCCGCAAGTACCTGATCGAGTCCGTGTCCGGCGGCGTTGCGATGCTGGACTACGACGGCGATGGCCGCCTGGACCTCTACTTCGTCAACGGCGCCAAGCTGGAAGATCCGATGAAGGCCGGCGCTTCTCCGGACAAATCGGATCCCAGATACTGGAATCGACTCTACCGGAACAAGGGCGACTTCACTTTCGAGGACGTTACGGAAACCGCGAACGTGCGCGGCAGCGGTTTCGGAATGGGCGCCGCGGCGGGAGACTTCGACGGGGACGGGCACACCGATCTGTATGTGACAGCGTTTCCAAGGAATCTGCTCTATCGCAATCAGGGTAACGGAACCTTCGAGGAAGTCACCGCGCGAGCCGGCGTTGGCGGCGGAGGGTGGTCGTCAAGCGCGGGATGGATGGATCTCGACGCCGATGGCGCGGCTGACCTGGTGGTTGCCCGCTATGTACAGTGGGATTTCGAGCCGGACATCTGGTGTGGGGTCCGGCGGGACCAGCAGCGGTCCTACTGCCATCCGGACCAGTTCAAGCCGATGACGCACCTGGTCTACAGGAACAAGAGGGATGGCACTTTCGAGAAGATGGAGTTGCCGGCTGGGAAGGGGCTCGGGATTGCCTTCCACGACTTCGATCGCGATGGCAAACCCGATATCGCCGTTGCCAATGACGCTTTCCCGCAGCAGTTGTTTCGCAACCTGGGCGCGTGGCGATTCGCGGACGCCGGGCACGAGATGAACGTTGCCTACGACGACGAGGGGCGGGCTTTCAGCGGGATGGGCATCGACTTCGCCGACTACGACAACGATGGGCGGCCCGACCTGTTCATCAACGCATTGGCCAACCAGCGCTACGCTCTGTTTCGCAACACGAAGTCCGGATTCGACTACGTCTCGGCGGCGACAGGAATAGCGCGAGCGAGCCAACTTCGCAGCGGGTGGGGCGCCAAAATCGCGGACTTCGACAACGACGGATGGAAGGATCTGTTCGTGGCGCAGGGACACGTGATGGACGACATCGCGCTTACCCAGCCAGCGGTGAGCTACCTGGATCCACCGCTGCTGATGCGCAACGTGAACGGGAAGTTCATCGACGTTTCCGCATCGAGCGGCGCGGCTTTTCGGATGCCGCTGCCTGCACGCGGGGCCGCGATTGGCGATCTGGACAACGACGGGTGGCTGGACATCGCGGTGAACTGCAACGACCGGGCACCGGTGATCCTGCGAAACCGTGGCGGGCGGGGTCATTGGCTGCAGGTGGCCGCTCCACTCGGCAGCACAGTGGCGGTGCGAGCCAGCGAAGGCCTTGTGCAGTATGGGTTCGCGAGCACGGCCGGAAGTTATCAGTCGTCGAACGACCCGAGAGTCCACTTCGGGTTGGGTGAGGGAGCCAAGGCGACGGTGGTTGTTACGCTGCCGAACGGCCAGAGTCGAGAAGCTCGCGATGCGGCGGTGGACCGTGTCCTGCGCTTCCGGTAGCCTACGGGGATTTCTCCGGATCGGGCCGGGCAGGATCTCCACTCTGGAATCGTTCGACCTGTTCGCGCAAACGACGGTGGCGGTTCTCCTCGGACTGCTGGAACAGGCGTAAATGGCGCTGCGCCTGATCCGGTTGTCCAGCCCTCCGGTAGAGCCGGCTCAGCACATAGTGCAGGCGTGTGAGGGAGGGATCGCGAGAGAGCGCGGTCTCGTATTGCTCGAGGGCCCTGGCGGTCTCTCCGGTCATTTCGAGTGCGCGCGCCAGTTCCGACCGCAGTTCGCTTTCTCCCGGATTCCGGCGCAGGACCTCTTCGAGCATTCGAATCCCCTGCTCCGGACGCTGCTGCTCGATGTGGACCCTGCCGATGCAGCCCTTGGCCGCGGTCGAGTACGGATTGAGACGCAACTCTTCCTCGCAGACCGCGAGTGCTTCGTCGTATTCCGAGTTCGAGAGGAGATTCGAGGCGAGCGCCATGCGGATTTCGGGTTGTTCCGGATCGGCGGCGATCGCGGCGCGGAACTCGTCCAGCGCTTCCCGTTTTCCGCGGATGCGCCACGTCCGGGCTTGTACAAAGTGTGCGTGCGCCGACCCGGGGTACTCGCGGAGGAGGCGGTCAAAGTAGAGGAGGCTCAGATGTTGAACGAGAGTCCAGCGAAGGAGCCGGATCGCTGGCGACGGCACCGGTTCGAGCCGCAGGGGTTCAAAGGCAGCCTCGGCTCCCGCGTAGTCATCAGACTCCATGAGCAGCCGGACAAGAAGATACCGGGCGACCCAGTCGTCCCTGGACGGAACAGTACCTGCCGGCTTCCCGAGCTTCCGGATGGCCGGTGCGGCGTCCGCCCAGCGGCCCACCCGCAGATGCCTCGCGACATCCTTCCAGGCGCCCGTCCGGTCCGTCCGCGTCCGGACCCGCACGGCTTCCCGAACGTCGCGATCGAGGAGCGGCAGGAAGCAATCGTTCTCCGTCACCGTGGAAAGCGACGCCAGGATCTTGGCGTATTCAACCGGAGCGCCCACATCCGTGAGCGCAGCCTTCGGCAGATCCGCCGCGTTCCAGCCTGGGTGCGGCGCATCCGGGAGCAGAGCGTTGTAGCGATCGAGCGCCGCGCGGGCTGGTTGCTCCTGCCCCAGTATGAACAGTGCGCGGGAGAGCGCCAACAGGGCCGCCGCATTGGCGGAGTCCAGTTGAACAGCCTGGAGATACTCTCGCGAAGCCAACTGGTGGAAGTCCTGCATTTCGAAAATGCGGCCGGCGAGAAGGTGGCCAAAGCGCAGGTCCGCCGCCTGATCGGTGAGCCGGTGTACCTCCAGGTTCGCCATGCGAAGGTAGAGGTCGCCGAGTTGATATAGCGTCGCCTGCTCATCCTCGCCTGCTCGCAGCCGCGCCAACAGCAGTTTGCGAGCGCCTTCGAGATTGCCGGTTTGGATGTGGGCGATGGCGAGATACTTCCTGGTCTCAGGTGTCGCGCCGATCGCGTGCGCGGCCTGGAGAGGGGGCAGCGCCTCCTTGTATCGTTCGGCCGCCAGCAGGCAGATGCCCAGGAACAACTGCGCTCCCTGCATGCCGCGCTTTCGCCGAATTCCCTCCCGGAATACGCCGATGGCATCTTCATGGCGTTTCTGCAGATACAGCATCACGCCGAGATTCTGGTACAACTCCGGAATGCGGTCGGGGAACTTGGCGAGAATCGCGCGATACTCGGCCTCGGCCTTGGTGTAGTCGCGAAGACTCTCGGCCTGGCGGGCGGCGGCGAAGTGCTGCTCGATGAACCGGCCGTCAGGATCCGGAGCAGCCGCTCCGGCCTGCCCGAAGCCAACCTGAGAGACGAGGAACAGGAGCACGCATGGCTTCATGGTTTTGCCCGGATCCAATGGTCGGCGAACTCGGTGTGGTGCAGGACACGCGCTTTCGGCATGTGGCAGCGCGAACAGTTCGAAGAGGCCTTCGGACAGATGGCGGCGCTCTTGCGTCCGGTGGAGTGGCAGGTCCGGCAGGGGGTATCCAGAACCTCCGGGGACGACGCGACATCGTCGTGTGGGTCGTGGCAGACGGTGCATTTCAGGCCGCCGTCCGTCTCATTGAAGCAACGGCTGAGCACCAGACGCTGGCTGGGGAAACGGGCCGCGAGCGGGCGCTCCTGAATCTGGCGAATCTCGTGGAAGTCGATCTCGCGTGGAGGGCGTCCATGACAGGCGCCGCATACCTGCGCCATTTGAAATCCTGTGAGCTTCCGGGGATGGAGGATCGAGGACCGGCGGCTGTCCGCCGAAGCTGCGCGGACATGCTCCAAACCGGGGCCATGGCAGCGTTCGCAGCGAATTCCCATCTCGTTTCTGGCCGGAACTGGATCATCGGCCATCGGACGGGATGTGTGACAGCCGAAACATTTCTTACGATCTTCGTGAGATAGGATCTGGCCCAGGGTTTCGGCAAACGACCCCGGGACGCGTTCGCGGGCGCCGGGGGTAAGGTCAAAGACACCGGCGCCACGAAACCAGGAAACGCGGCTCTCCACGTAATCGCCTCGATCGTTGACGGTGACCGGCGTTACCACCTTGGCGCCCGCGCCGAAGGCCCAGCGAAGGCTCAGCGAGGTCTGCTCGCCGCCGCGTACCGACGACAGGAGAACGGAGCCGGAGGGGTCTCGACTCAAGCGGAGGCTGGCGTTACCCACGCGATCCAGCAACTCGAACGGAAGGCCCTGCTTGAACTCCGCTACTTCGGAAAGCGGCCGCAGCGTACGTGCGTGGCTGCTTGCCTCCTGCTTGTCGTATATCCCGGAGTGGCAGTTCCGGCAGGCTTCCGACCCGGCGTACCCGGACCGCTGCTGCCAGAACCGCTCAGGCGTCCACGTCTGCCCGGCGGCACCTGTTACCACCTGAAGCAGCATCCCGACTGTGAGGCTCCACCGCGCGCATGCCGGTCCCACAGGAACGATTATGGGGCACTCCGTGGTGCCCTGTCTACCATTCGACGCGTAACTTCATCTGCATCGCCCGCGCCCCGAACGGCTGGACCGGTTGAATTTCGCCGTAGTTCTGCCCGTTGATGTCCTGCCCGAAGCCCGGCGTCTGCCAACTGTGGCGATTGAACAAGTTGAACGCTTCGGCGCCGACCCTGAGACGGACAACCTCTTTTACCCGAAACGACTTGGTGAGCGACACGTTTTCGTTGAGCTGTGCGCACTGCCGCGATTTGGGATCGACGTTGGCGGCGCTACCCAGGCGGAAGTCACCCGCTGGCCGGAACGCCAAGGGCCTGCCTGTACGCGCGGCTTGGGTGGGGTTGCCGGCGTTCAGCACGAAGTTCCGCGCCGGGTTGCCGAACTCGAGATCGCTGCAGGCGATATTGCTGCGCAACGGGACCTGCTCGTGGGGAACCGGATCCGCGCGCGACCCCATGGTCGGAATGCCGAGATTCAGCGATCCGTTCGATGCCGAGACGGGTTGGCCGGACTGGTAGTGCTGAAGACCGGAAATCTGCCATCCACCGACCAGCGCGTCCACCACAGGGTGTGCGTTGGCGAGAAACTTCTTGCCCTTTCCGACTGGCAGCTCATACGTATAGCTGATCGCGGTGCGGTGCGTGACGTCAAAGCGGTACAAGCCCTTGTCGAGCGCAGGATTCTCGGTGACGCGGGGCGCTCCCCCGAAGGCGCCGGGAAGCCACTGCGAATCGGTGATGTACTTGGACGTGGTGTAGCCCACAAGGAACGACAAGCCCGAAGAGAAGCGCTTCTGCACCCGGAGGTTCATGGCGTGATAAGTGCTCGATTTGCCCGACGTGAAACGGTCCGTGACGTTCCCCATGTGCGGGAAAGGCCGCAACGCCTGGAAGAGCGGCGAAGCGTCGGGGAAGGTCGCGTAGGGCTTGGAGAAGCCCGCGGCGCGAACTTCCGGCGAACTGATGGGCCGCAGCAGCAGCGGACCGAGATTCCAGAAGCGGGTGGGCAGTTGGTTGAGTTCGAGCCGGCCCGAGGCGTTCTTCATGTTATTGGCGACGTAGCCAATCTCAACCACGGTGTCTTTGCCAAGGTCGCGTTGAACGGTGAGGCTCCAGTTGTACAACTGGGGGGACCGTCCCACGTCCTCCGGATTTTGGATGTGGTCCAGGCTCTGGCCGTTGCGGAAGGTCGGATCGAGATTGGGCGTGCGGCCCAGAACGTTTTGTGGAAACGAGTCGTCCCAACGGTAGTAGATCGCAAACGGATTGGCCGGCAGAATCGGGCTGCCGTTGGCGGTGAATCCCGTCACGTTGTGCGACTGATAGGCCCATGTCTGGACCCCTTGGGCAACTAATCCGGCGAATCCGCGCACCACGGTTTTGCTGTTCAATTGATAGGCGAAGCCGAGGCGTGGCCCGAAGTTGTTGTAGTGGATGTTTCCCGGCCGGTTGCGGCCGATGCGGCCTTCCCCGACACCGTAGAACGCGAGCGCTCCAGGCAACCCACCGGCGGCGGAATTGGGTTTGTTGACATCGAAGGTGGTGATGCGTCCTTGCACTTCGCTGTACGGAATATTGAGGTCCCAGCGGAGGCCGATGTTCAGGGTCAGTTTTCGACTCACGCGCCAGTCATCCTGGACGAACATGGCAAAGTACGATTCACGGTGATTGGCGATATTGGGCGCGCCGAGTTCGGCGCTCGCGGGCAGGCCAAGGAAGAAGTCGGCGTATGTGGCGCCGCCGGAGAAGTCCGTCTGCGACGTGTTCATCTCGAATCCGTGATCGTTGATCCCGCCGCCCCTGCGCCGCGCGCCTCCGAAGTTGTACCAACCCGTGGCGCTGTCCACGGACCCGATGGACGCGGCACGGAAGTCGTCGATCCACTTGACGTAGGTGGCGCCCATCTTGATCGTGTGTTTTGCGCGATTCAATGTGAGGCTATAGTCGACCGTCGGCACCCAGTTCTCGCGAAGGGTCTCGGGCACCTGGCAGACTCGCATGGCGTTGAAACGGGTGTAGTTGAACTCGATCGTGGGGCATCGCGGATCGAGCGTTCCGGTGATGCCAGCCTTGCGTCCGATGTCGTCATTGGCGTTGTTGGCGACACCGCCGCCGAGATTCCGCGTGAATCCCGCCAGCACCTGCTGGACGACCGCGGGGCCGTAATTCCGGGTCCAATCGAACCGCGTGCGGTGCAACTTGGTGACCCCGCTCGATCCGAACGAAGGACCGAGGACGTTTCCGCCGAAGCCAGTGTTGTTGCTGTGTTCGTAAAACCCGGAGATCCTGTCGGAAGCCGTGAGGTATTGATCGATCTTGATGGTGTTGTCCCAGTTGTCAACCTTCGAGGGCGCAACGCCGAGGAAGTTGTTGATGATTCCGGGACCGTTCGGCTTGGGCAGCACGTTGTCCAGGAAATACTTGCTCACCCGGCTCTGGCGCGATGCGGGGATCCGGTTTCCGGGGAACTGCCCGAACGTCACGCGCCCGGCGGCGTTTGTGCGCTGGTCCAGCCGGTCGTAGATCGGAAGGTTGCCGGCCTCGGAGAAGTCGCCCTGCCGCATCGGGTCGGTTGGCAAGGTGAGGAACCCGCTAGCCGCGGAGATGCGCCGCTTGTAGGCCGTCAGGTTATTGAAGAAGAAGGTCTTATTCTTGCCGTTGTAGAGCTTGGGAATGAAGACGGGACCACCCACTGCGACGCCGTACTCATTCTGCTTTTCGACTTCGCGGGAAGCCGCCTGCCAGGGACGCGCGTTGAGTTTGTCGTTTCGAAGGTATTCGTAGCCCGCGCCGTGAAGGGCATTGGTGCCAGACTTGGTGGCGAACGTGGCGGTCACGCCGCCCGTGCGACCGTATTCGGCGGGAATCGAATTCTGGAGGATCTTGAACTCGCCGAGCGATTCCACGGAGGGGAGAGAACCAGACCCTACGTTGACGGAGGTGGTGTCGGGCGCCTGTCCGTCCAGCAGGATCGCGTTCGAGGAAGCCCGGCCGCCGCCGAACGTGCCGTGTCCGCCGTACAGAGGCTGCTCGGCGAAGGTCGAGTTGGTTTGGAACAGCCCGACCGGATTGCGTTTGCCGCCCGAGACCAGCAGAGGAATTTCGTCCTTGATCGCCTGCTCCAGCGCCACTCCAACCGATGAGGTGCCCGCCTCCAGAAGGGCGCGGCAGCCTGCACGGTCACTTCCTCGGCTTGCGACTGGACGGTCAGGGTGATGTCGAGGTTGGCGGTGGTGGCCGTCACAAGCGAGATTCCCGTCAGAGTGTATTGACGGAACCCAGCGGCGTTCACCCGCAACGTGTACGAGCCGTAGGGCAGCAACAGGAATTGATAATATCCGACCTCGTTCGAAACGGTTTCGAACTTGACGTTCGTCGCATCGTTCGTGATGTCGATCTTCGCGCCCGCGACCGTAGCTCCGGATGAATCCAGGATCCGCCCGGTGACGCTGCTTCGCTGGCTCTGTGCGTTCAAACCCGTGACGGCGAGCAACCCAGCCAGCAGCACAGCACCTACCCTGTTTCGCAGACTCATTGAGAGATCTCCCTGTCGAATGTTTTCTGCGGCCGGCACAAGACAGACACCCCGCATTGCTAACCCGGGATTTCCATTTTGGGTCTCCCGGACCCCGACAGTATACACCAACGCCTCACTCCCGTGCCGGATTTGATCAGAATCCCCTTTCCGAGGGCGGGCCAGTGCCTGCGGATGGCTTCTTTCGACCATCGCACAAAAACGAAAACTGACAACATGCCTGTTTCCAGCAGTTCTTTCGACACCTCTCCC
>Ga0194132_10003088_pt1 | contig 30190 bp, 27 predicted proteins | sample TA2KigOf80mmetaG_FD_148612 | JGI IMG/M metagenome (GOLD analysis project Ga0194132, IMG submission 148612) | Freshwater microbial communities from Lake Tanganyika, Tanzania - TA2015054 Kigoma Offshore 80m | ecosystem: Environmental > Aquatic > Freshwater > Lake | place: Tanzania: Lake...
AGGTTTATCCGACTCGACTCTAGTGGGAAAACTTTCTGGAGGTTGGCAGAAGAAAGTTGCATTAGCTAAGGAATTGGTTAAGGAACCCGAAGTTTTACTTCTTGATGAACCGACTAACCATCTTGATGTTGAGAGCATCCTTTGGCTTGAAGAACTACTCTTACAATCTGCTTTTGCAATCGTCGTAGTGACACACGATCGAGTCTTTTTGCAGAAAGTAACCAATCGAATTTTTGAATTGGGTAAACAGTTCGCGAATGGGGTGCTAGATGTTCGCGGCAATTATTCCACTTATTGTGAATTTAGAGAAGCTCAGCTTTCCCAACAAAGAGCTGAAGAAGTTACTTTAAAAAACAAACTCCGTAGAGAAACCGAGTGGCTTAGACGAGGCCCTAAAGCCAGAACGACGAAACAGCAGGCCAGAATAGATCGAGCTTATGATCTTAAAGATGAAGTAAAAGAGTTAGAATATAGAAACAGGCAGCGTGACGTCTCTCTTGAGTTTCAATCTTTAACCAAACAGCCCAAGCGATTTATAGAAGCTAAGTCGATCCATAAGTCTTTTGGAGGCAAAGAACTATTTACCCAATTTAGTGTTTTCATTGGGCCGGGAAGTCGAGTCGGATTGCTCGGAGTGAATGGTTGTGGAAAATCGACTTTGATTCGGTGTTTGCTAGGAGAGGAAAGGATAGATTCGGGTTCTTTGGTTCGGGCCGAGCAGCTTAAGGTTGCCTATTTTCAACAGAAACGTGAGTCGTTGGATTTGAGTCTAACCCCAAAGCAGATTTTGTGTCCAGGGGGAGATATGGTGAATTACAGAGGTAGACTCATTCACGTGAATGGATATCTAGATCGATTTCTGTTTTCTAAAGAACAGGTGGAGCTCCCAGTTTCAAAACTTTCCGGGGGAGAGCAATCAAGACTTCTTTTAGCCAGATTGATGTTGAAGGAGGCCCAAGTTTTAGTTCTTGATGAGCCTACCAATGATCTAGATATCGAGACGTTAGATGTTTTACAAAGTTGTTTGTCTGAGTTTGAGGGGGCTGTGATTTTGGTGAGTCATGATCGGTATTTTTTAGCCCAAGTGGCAAACGAGATTATTGCTTTTCCTGAAGAAGCAATGGGAAATCGTCATTTGATCTCATTTGCAGATTTGTGGCAGTGGGAGAATTGGTGTCAGGATCAAAGAAATAGGCCTTTAGCTAAGCGGATTGAACCTACTGAAAAACGTGAAAAAACGAAAAAAAAGTTAAGCTATAACGAAACGAGAGAGTTGAGCTTAATTGAGAGTAAGATTCAAGAGGCGGAGGAGAATTTAGCACGATTAGAAAACGAATCGACTCTCCCAGAGAATCAGAGCAACGCTAAAAAGTTAAGTGAACTTTGTCATCAAATTGCTTTGTCTCAAGACACGATTGAAAAATTATACGCGAGGTGGGCTGAACTGGAGGCGAAGTCAAATGGATGAGAGAGAAGAAAATAACTTATCCTCTCAGGACTGGCTCAGGCTCAAGGAATTAAGAGCTCGGTTTTTATCAGAAGAGGTAATATCTGGGATAGATTATTGGGATTCAATTGATCTTCTCAGGCTTTACCACAAGACTTTTGCGCAAAGAATTGGTTGGAAGTGGAATGCAGTCTTGAACACCTTGACAAGAGATTTCACTCAAGCTGCTTCAAGTGGCCTAACCCTCTTTGATTTTGGATGTGGCACTGGGATAGCGGCCGAAAAGTTTCTCGAACATTTCCAGACCGAGGGTATCGACCAGGTTTGGCTTTGGGACAGGTCTTTTAGAGCTGCAGAATTTGCCCAACAAAGACTTCAAGCTAGGTTTCCTTCGTTGTCATTTAAAACTCCCAATCCAGGAGAGATTCCACAAGGCAAATGGGCTTTGATTTTAAGTCATGTCTTGACCGAACTTGATTCTCAAAGACTCAAGGCACTTAAGCAGTGTTTAATCCAAGCTGATATTCTAATCTGGGTTGAACCCGGCACTCCATTTTCAAGTGAACGGTTGATTGAAATTCGAGATGAATTAAAAGTAAATAAACAGATTGTGGCCCCCTGTCTTCATCAGGAGGCCTGTGGTATGAAAGACCCCAAAAATAGCCAGAATTGGTGTCACTTTTTTGGTCACCCTCCTGAGCATGTTTTTCGATCCTCTTTTTGGAATAGATTTGGAAGAGAAATGAAAATTGATTTAAGATCTCTTCCCGTAAGCTACTTGATTTGCAAGAATAAAAAAGATCAAGCCAATCCAATTGAGGGTTGCTCAAGAATTATTGGAAGACCTCGATTCTCAAAAGGCATGGGTAAATTTCTTCTGTGTAATTCTGAGGGGGTTTTTGAAACTCGGTTGCTTGAGAGAGAAAATAAGGAATTAGTTAAATCTTTTAGAGAGCACCTTCACTTTGCAAGTAAGCTTACAAAGTGAAGGTTCCTGAGAGATTTACTTTAAAAGCTCCTGAACTTTTGATTCGAGTTCCGAGTTAAGAGGAGTCACAGCCGATTTGAATCTTGCTACGACTTTACCATCCTTATTTACGAGAAATTTTTCAAAGTTCCAACCGACTTCTCCTTGAATAACTTTGTCCGTTTTTTCAGTTAAAAATTTGTAAACCTCTTGTTTTTCAGCACCTTTTACCGAGTTTTTTGAAAAGAGAGGAAAAGAGGTTTTGAATTTTAGTGTGCAGAATTTTTTTACTTCCTCATTAGAGCCAGGTTCTTGCCCACCAAAATCGTTGCTCGGGAATCCAAGAACTATTAATCCTTTTTCCTTATACTTTTGGTAAAGAGCTTCGAGATCTTTGTATTGAGGCGTGTAACCACATTGGGAGGCGGTATTCACCACAATTGACACCTTACCTTTGAATTGAGAGAGTTGAGTTGCCTTTCCATCGATATTGTTTACGGTTAAGTCATAAAAACTCATAGCAGCGTTTCCTTTCTGTATTCCTAAAAACATGAAACAAACAAAAACAAAACCCTTTAAAGGTCTCTTCATATATCCTCCGATATTAGGTTTAAAACCCTATCGTCGTTTATATTACTGAATTAACTTTCTTTTGAAATGATTATTTTGGGGGGAGCTAGCAAGATCTTTTCTCGATTAAGAGCCTCCAATGTAGCAGTAAGAATCGCATCATTGATGAGAAATTGTCGCCCAAAATCATCAATGTAGTAGATGAGTTTTAATGCAATCCACGATTCGGCCGATTCAGTGGCGAGTACGATAGGTTCGGGTAGTTTTCTAATTCCTTTGATCGATTGAATAGAACCTAGGAGAACTTTTTTTGTCTGTTGAATGGAAGATCCATAGGGAATTCTAAAAATGTGGCTTCTGATAATAGGTCCTGTTTTGGCCGCATAGTTATTAACCTGGGATTGCGAAACAACACGATTGGGGATGGTGATTACTTCATCGGTTATTGATAGAAGTATAGTGGCTCTCCAAGTAATTTCAGTCACAAGTCCTGTTAGCTTGTGCCCATCGGTAATTATTTCTACCCAATCACCAATGGAATAAGGTTTATCCAATTGTAGAGCAATTCCGGAAAAGAGATTTCCCAAAGTATCTTGAAGAGCCAAACCTAGAACGATTGAAAAGACCGCTGAAGTGGCGACCAGAGGCATGAGGCGGAAGGCAAAAATAGAATTTAGAAGCCAGATTCCAATGATCAAACTCAAAATTAAAGTAAAAATATTGACTAGTAGTACCGGGACACCTGCTGACATGCTGCGAAAAAAAAGGTACTCAAAGAGAAAGATTCTAAAAGCTTTGATAAAAACAACGGCAGCCCAAAAAATAGCTCCTAAACCTAAATAAGGAGTAATCCTTAAGTATCCTGGGAAGAAATCCGGAACCTGTTTAACTGATTTAAACAGACCATAAAGAACAAGACAGATGATGGAGTGAAAAAGGAGGTTGCTAAATTCAGCCCGTAAATTACGATGCCTTTCGGGGGAGAGCCCTCTAAGAAACAACTTGTAAATTAAGAATGTTGTTATGGCGCAAAAAAGAACAAACAAGAACGGCTCTAATCTCGTCGCGTTAGTAATTTTATCGGTGGGTAGCCAGATATTTGGAAAGCTATAGTTCACGTCCTCTTATCGGCATGCAGAACTAAGGAATTGAGACTAAATGAGTCATGGGTCATTTGAGGCCCGCTTTCACTTCTTGAGCAATAAACTCAAGAAGGTTGTAGTTCCGGTGCTTATAAATAAAATGGTTTCCTCCTAGCTCAAGAAAAGAACTGTAGTTAATCTTTTTCTCATCGAGCACATTTTTTAAGATTTCAAATCCGACTTGGAAACCAAAGTTATCTTCACTGCCGACATCAAAATAAACAGAAGGAAACTGAGTGGGATCTTCGAAGTTTTCGGCTAAGGTGATGGGGTCATTGGTTTGATAAAGTTCCTCGGTCGGAAAAATTTGCCTCACATCTTTTAATAAGAGCATTCCTTTCACAGGACCTAGCTTTGTGTCGGAAAAGTATTCTCTCCAAAGTGAATTATCCGAGTGAATGCTAAACGGTGGAAGCGCTGGAGAATTTGCTGCTGCAAAACGAAAGAGTTCAGGGTGTTTGAATGCCGTCTTTAGGGCTCCAAAGCCACCCATAGAGACTCCGGCTAAACCTCGACAGTTTCGTTCTTTGCAGATGGAAAATTGTTGCTCCATCAAAGGAATAAATTCATTAATGAACCAAGTTTCATAGGCTTTGTTTCCTTGGTTCCTTCCCTTAAAGTCCGAAAAGAAACTGTCTAGCTCTGTTTCGAATGAGATAAATGTTAAGGCTGGAAACTCGTCTTTAGATTTGACAAGATCACGCAAGGCGTCACCATATCCTAAGCGGGACCAGGTAGTGTGATTTCCGCCTAACCCGTGCATAAAGTAGATGACGGGTTCGTTCTCAAATTTCAATTCGGGATGGCTGCGTTGAATGCAAAAGGAAATTTGTTTTCCCAAAATTTCTGAGTCATAAGAACGGCATTGGCTCAATGAATCAGCAACAACTATCGAGCACAAACCCCAAAAGAAGCAGACTGAAATAAAATCGACTCTCATGAACTCTCCTTGCCAACAAACCGAACGGAGAACCTTTTGAATAACTTAAGAATATAAGTGTGGAAAAAACTTCAAAAAGTAGATTTTCGTTTTTGAATCGAAGTTTCCGATAGTAAAGTTGAAGAGGAAACCATGAAATTATTGCGTAAAATGACCTATCTGGTTCTGCTGTCGAGCATCATCGGTTCGACACTTCACGCTGACGACGGTTTCAGGGGTAAAGTAGGTTTTGATATCAATGGTTTTAAATCCAATTTGCAGCAGGATATGGGGTGGTTGGTCGGAGGAAGATGGGCGGGATATTTTGGTACCTCTCAAGTTTATATGGGGCTTGCGGCCTATTTCGGTGTGCCCAGAGGCTTGTCGGTTAATCAAGAAAAAATATATTATGGCGGAGTTATTTTAGGAGTGGATGCTAGTTTAACTAAAGTCAGTGTTTTTGAAGCCAATCTTCTATTGGGATACGGCGAAGGACAGATGACCAACTTAGGAATCAGGGAGAGAAGCCACTATGTGGTAGAGCCGGGTTTGGGAGTGGGGTTTAAATTGGGCGGCGGGTGGCGCCTTACCTTCTCAGGTAGTTATTTACACATGGCTAATGCTAAAAATTTTTCAGGTCCTACCGTTGGATTTAGGTTCCAATTTCGTTCCTCAGCCGCTCGTAAACCAGCCGGAGACTAGATTTTCTCCTCACACTTAAAGCAAGACAAGATGTTACCGATTAGTTCTGTCAATTTTTTGACGGAATACTTCGTCTTTTTGAAAAGTATCTTAACAACAGATCACGACAAAGCCAGTCCCCTACTTTATAATAGAATATGGCTGTGCGAATCTAATCTTACGAATACTCATTCTTAAGTAAAGCGGCCCCTCTAAACTGATTCAAATCAAGGAGATGATTCTATGAAATCTTATATGATGGTTATGGCTTTGGCTTTGGCATTTTTAGGGCAGAGTCTTATAGCAGTGCAACCGGTCGAATTAACCCAAATGAATGGTCAGGGTGGAATTTATAAAATGGGTGACCATCCTCAGGGTATTTTTGTCGTTGAAGCCTATTTTCTGAATTGTCCCTACTGCAATTACAATGCGCCTAACGTAAATGCATTGGCTGACAAGTTCGCCAATGATCCTAGAGTTCAAGTTTTAGATGTGGGTGTCGATAGAGACGATGCCTCTTATAAAACCTGGATTAAGAAACATAATCCTAATCACCCTGTCCTCAAAGACAGCAGCCGGAAATTGATTTCTCAACTTGGAACTTCCGGATATCCATCTACTTACGTCATCAATTGTAAGGGCCAATTAGTTGAAAAAACCGAGGGTGAGTGGGGCGCAGCTGAAGAAGAAGCCATAGTCAGCGCCGTTGAGCGTCTTCAAGCTCAAAATTGTAATGCCGCTGAGTAAATCTTAAAACTAAGAAGTTTTAAAAAACACTTTGAGAGGGATTGGAAATCTTCTAATCCCTCTCTTTTTTTATTCCAAAATAACGGCTAAACTGTACCCAATGAAAACAATCGTCTTTTATTTAAAAATAGCGGCCGTTATTTTTTGGGTTTTGTTGACGAGTGTCCTATATCTATTTGTTTCACTTTTTACCTTTAAAAGGAGGACTGTTTTTGCCGAAACTGTCAACTTTTTGGCTCGCGGTGTTTTCCCCATTTTGGGAATAAAAATCGAAGTGCAGGGAAGAGAGTATTTGACCCAGTGTCAACCGTGCGTTTTTATCGGGAACCACCAAAGCGCTCTTGATGTCGCTATTTACGGTGAAATATGCCCTTTGAACACAGTGGCTATAGGGAAGAAGGAAATTGCCTGGATCCCTTTGTTTGGTTGGCTTTTTAAAATGGCAGGTGGAATATTAATAGATCGAAAAAACAAACGAAAAGCTATTTCACAGATTGATGAGGCTGTTCAAGCCATTAGAGAAACAAAAGTCTCCGTTGGCATTTTACCTGAAGGGACTCGTAATCGATCCGGTAAGGGGTTGTTGCCTTTCAAAAAAGGGGCTTTTCATCTTGCAGTGGAGTCACAAGTTCCTCTGGTTCCGATTATCATTGCTGAGTTTGGAGAATTAGTTAACTTTGAAAACAAACGTATTAATCCTGGGACTATTCAATTGAGAGTTCTTCCTCCCATACCAACGGATGGATTAACCATAAAAGACATTCCCCAGTTAGTGCTAAAAATTCATTCGATGATGTTAAAGGTATTGTCCGAAGTTAAAGCTCTTCCTATTTAATCGATTGAAGAGACCGCTGCCGGAAATTGAGAAAGCTTTTCTTTTCCAGAAATAAAGATAGCAGCTTGGGCATAATATTCAGATTTTCCGTTCCTTGTTTCGTAATCATGCCACCGTTTCAGAAAGTCCCCTTTTTCAATTTTTCCATAAGAACTGCCAAGAACAGGATCCATCAAATAGAGATATTTACGGTCAAAGCCAATCACAACTCCATAGTGGCCTGAATCCCAAATCGATGAGTAGTCGATTCTTTGTGTTTCCGTTCCCCAGGCCTGAAAGTCGACGATTACCGGCTCACCTTTTCTGACAGCCGATTCGATCTCTTCTAAGCTGGTTTTGGTTTTGAGTTCAGCTTTTAGTCCATACAATTTTGCGTGTTCGGTGAGGCTTACGGGATGAGTTCCAAACTCGGCGTCGGTTTGTAGGGGTTTGTGTAATTCTTGTTCTCCTACGCTTGAGACTTTCCAATAGTAAAGCACTGAGAGTAAGGCGGCGCTACCACAACTGTAACTTGTCGACTGTCTTACAATCGGAACCGGTAGCAAATCTAATTTAGATTGAATATCAAGTGAATTACCCAGACAGGTACTTATAAATAAGATCAAGGCAATCGAAAAAGTATTTTTACCGAACACAGGTATTATTTGACCATTTTCTTTCTGATTTGAAAACTTTAGAATAAGAAAAACAGAGAGGTAAAAATGAGCCTATCTAAGGTATTGGTGAATAGGGTTGATGCAGCCATGGGGCGAATCCCATGCGACGTTTTATTTAAAAATTGTAATTTTTTGGATGTTTTTAGTTGTCAGTGGCGATCCGGAGAGATTGGGGTTGTTGAAGGAACGGTAGTAGGTTTAGAAGCCGGCTTGAAGGGCAAAAGAGAGATAGATTTAAAGGGAAAAAAGATCGTTCCCGGATTCATTGACGCGCATGTTCACATAGAAAGTTCTTGCCTTCTCCCATCTAATTTCGAATCGGTAGTTCTCTCCAAAGGAACTACTACGGCCATTTGTGATCCCCATGAACTAGCTAATGTTTGTGGTCTTTATGGAATTGAATATTTTCTTTCAGCGGCTGAGAAGATGAAGATGGACCTTAGAGTAATGTTGAGCTCTTGTGTTCCTTCTACTCATATGGAAACTAACGGGGGGGGCGTATTAAACTCTCAAGATCTTCAAAAGTTGAGCTCTCATCCAAAAGTTCTAGGTCTAGCTGAAATGATGAACATGCCAGGTGTGATTCATAACGATCCAGAAGTCTTAAAAAAACTCACACAATTTTCAGATACCAACATAGATGGTCACTGTCCCTTACTTTCCGGAAAGAATCTCTCTGCTTATGCGGCCGCAGGAATTACGACTTGTCATGAGTCCTCCCAATTAGAAGAGGCAAGAGAAAAATTAATCAAAGGTATGAAAGTCTGGATCCGAGAAGGGAGTGTGGCAAAAGACTTAAAGACGTTAATTCCACTTTTAAATCTTGCGACTTCAACTCGTATCGGTTTTTGTACGGATGACAGAAATCCGCTGGACATAGCTCACGAAGGTCATCTTGATCATCTTCTTCGAATGGCGATTAAGTCAGGAGTCTCACCCGAAGTAGCTTATCGATCAGCGTCTTTGAGTGTCGCAAATCATTATGGATTAGATAGAGGGTTTTATCGTAAGGGGGCAATAGCTCCGGGTTTCGTTGCTGATATCGTGATTCTTGAAGATGCAGCAAGTTGTGCTATCGATGATGTTTGGGTTCGAGGAGAGAGAGTTTCCGAACTAGAAAAAAGTCCTAACCCCAAAACAGAAGCTACTCAGACGGTAAAAGCTACGGTACCAGAAATTCAAGACCTAAAAGGGCCTGAGGGACGAGTTCATATTATTAGAGTTTCTCCAGGAAAAATTATTACCGGAAGAGAGGTTGGAGACACGTCCCAGCTGGGAGTTGCAAAGCTATCTGTTTTAGAGCGTTATGGGCGAGGTTCTAAACCCGCTAATGGTTACGTCCGGGGCTTTGGTGAAAATTTCAAAGGGGCCATTGCATCGAGTGTCGGCCATGATAGTCACAATCTGATTGTGGTAGGGTCGGATCTGTTTGACATGCAGGTGGCACTCAAAGCTCTCATCGAATCCCAAGGAGGGTTTGTGGTCGTTCAAAACAAATCTGTCTTGGCTCATTTAGCTCTCCCTTTGGGAGGATTAATGTCGGAAAAAAATCCTCAACTTATCGCCAAAAGTTTACTGGAATTACGAGCGGCTAGTCGACACATCGGTTGCAGTATGGTCGAGCCTTTTCTTCAATTGGCTTTTTTAAGTCTACCGGTCATTCCGAGCTTGAAGTTAACCGACAAGGGTTTGGTTGATGTTGAGCAGTTCAAAATAATTTCGGTGAGTGCAGCCTAGAAAACCTTTTAAATTGTTTGAAATCTCCCCAATCGTTTTAAGAGATAGAGACCTGGGATGGCGAGAAATGCAGTTACGGTGAAAAACTTAGGCCATCCTAAATAAGACACCAGAACACCTGAGCCGGAGGCTAAAACAGTTCGAGCCACTGCTGTGAGACTTGAGAGCAATGCATATTGGCTTGCGGAAAACTTTTGTTCGCAAAGTCCCATTAAGTAAGCAACCAAGGCCGCCGTTCCTAGGCCACCACAAAAATTTTCAACCCCGATAGATGCCACCATCCATCCAAAACTTTTTCCCTGAATGGCTAAAACCACGAAAACAAAATTGGATAGAGCTTGAAGAACTCCAAATAACCAAAGACTTTTATAAATACCAAATCGAGGAATAGTAGCCCCTGCAACCAATCCGCCAAATAAGCTAATAATAAGACCAAAGACTTTATTAACTGATCCAATATCTGTATTTGTAAATCCGAGCTCTACTAAAAAAGGGCTTAACAAAGAAGAAGCTAAAGTGTCCGCCATTTTGAATAAAACAACGAAAAGTAAAATTTCAATGGCACCTGGTTTCTTAAAAAAATTCACTATAGGAGCAACTACGGCTTCGCCAAGAGTTTTAGGTGGAGTGACTGTGATTTCAGGAATTGGAGCAAAAAATACAGTGATAAGCCCCAATGAGAGAAAACAACTCATAATAAAAAAAACAGTTTGCCAAGAAAAATGGTCGGCTAAAATCAGTGCTAGGGCACCGGAAGTCAAAAAAGCTAATCGGCCTCCAATCATAACCATTGACGCTCCTGCACCTCTTTCGTCCGGTCGCAAAAGATCAACACGATAAGCATCAATGACAATGTCGGCACTTGCGCTGAAAAATGAAATGCAAGTGGCGAGCAAAATAATCCATGTCATATCAGAAACCGGATTAAAAAAACCCATCGCTCCAATACAAGCCATCAGAAGAATCTGAAAAATTGCGATCCATCCGGTTCTTCGATTGAGGAAAGGCGGAATATAGCGGTCTAAAAAGGGAGCCCACAAAAATTTTAGGCTGTAGGGCAACCCAACCAAAGTAAGAGCACTAATAGTTTTAATATCAACCTGACTACGTTTTAACCAAACTTGAAAAGTGCTTCCTGAAGAGGTTAGGGGAAGAGGGAACGAAGAGGCGAACATCAATAACAAAGTTATCGCCATCCGCCGGTTGGTAAAAATGCCAAGAACATGAGATTTGGATCTATTCATGCCTCATTATACTTTTTTTTAGGGGAGGCGGTTAGTGGAATAAAATCTTTTTGGCTTCGGCAGATTGGATCATTTCTTCACCTGAGTGGCCGACATTTTTTACGGTTCTTAAATTAACTCGGCTTTTAGGGAAAAAAGTTTTAAGAAAACGAAAGTAGGTCATTCCTCTGTCAAACCGATCTTTCCCTTGGAGGTTAGCTTCACAACTTGTGTCCAAATAGTCCGTTAGATGGTCCTCTTCACCCAAAAGTAAAAAAACATTTCTACTATTAAATCTTTTCTCAAGGTCTCGCACTGAAGTTTGGTTCATGTAGTTGTTCCGTTTCAGGGTTCCATAAGGGTATGAGTCAAAGTCTTCGCAATCGGTGTTCGGGATTGAAAACCCATGGGGTTCCACCCAACGTTCGGCTGAAAAATAAAGGTATGAAGAGGGATTAGCGACCACAAAAAAGAGAGGTGGAGAGGGGTTGCTTACACTTTGGCTTCCTGCTGCATATCGAGCCACGAACTGCCCGCCGGCCGAGTGGCCTATTACTGTTAGTTTTTTTAGATTAGGAAAATAATCCTTCGAAACAATGTGCTCTATCAATTTGTCGACAACTTCATAAGAACTCACAGTTTCTATATGACTTAAGTCTCCAAATTTCCAGCTTTCCTGCCAATAAAGTTCTGCGGGCTTTAGAGGGTCGGAATCGATTTTAAAGTGAGGGGCTACAATTAAGGTTTGGTGGGCCACTTTTTCTTGAACTGCAGAGGTTAAAGCGTAATCAAAATATTCATCAGCGTTTCTAGCGACTCCATGAATTACGATGACCGCGTTTAAGATGTTTAAGTTAACATGGTCCAAAGAAAAGTTGTTGAAAATAGAAATGGTAGTGTTGTTTTTGATGGCGAAATCGGAGGGTTTTCGGTCTGTGGCCCCGGCTGTTCCCAAGGATACGATTAAGAAAACTGTGATTAATTTAAAAGAGTTAAATAAAAGCATTTTTCTATCCCTGTCTACACTTAGGTAAGAAGTAAAGGGCAAATTGAAATAGATGGCAACAATCTTTGACATTGTTGCTGCGCTGTGGCTCTCTAGATTGACGGGTTGGGTGAGCTAAGATTTACCATGTTCTAGGGAAGCAAACTTTTTTGGGGGGTTCATGAAAACTATTTCTCTTCATTTGATGACTATTCTTTCGTTTGTCTTTGGAGCTATTGCGATAGCGGCTCCACAAACGGTTCGATGGACCGGAAAAGAAGATAAAAATGCCAATTTAGTGCATGTGTTAGACGTGATTCGTTCGAAGACGGGCGTTGAATTGTCTCAATCCAATTTTATGTTAGTTGAGAGTCGAAAGCTGGCTACCAGCCATTTTGTGATGTTGGCCCAGACCGTGGGGGGCATGCCTATTAGGGGTTTGAGTGTGCGCCTTTGGACGTCTCTAACTAACGGCGAAACGATTCAGATAGAAGCCAGAGTCGACGGGGCTCCTGCAGCTTCTGGTTGGACTGTTAAAAGTGTTAGAGCCGCATTAAGTTCCACAGACACCATGGAGCTAGTTCGACAGGTTTTGAAAGGAACTGAAGATCCCTCAATTCGAAAAATTTCATGGACCGACATGTGGGAAAAGGGGCGAGTCGTTCGAGTTGTGAAAGTGAACAGCAAACGAGGAAAGCATCGTTTAGTCATTGGAGTTGAAGGAAAAAAGCTTTTGGACCAAGCTTACGAGGAGTTTCCTCAATCCGATCGGGTTTCTGAGAATTCTTTTAGCCTTCCAGTTCAAGTCTATCCCATTTATGAAGAGCCTGAGGGAGAAATTTTGAATCATACCCTTCTTCCCCGAATTTCAAGTGAGCTTAGGTATTTGAACAAAAGTATACGGGTTTCTTTGAGCGGTGATCCTTTGGCTTCTCTTAAAAATCAGCGTTACATAGATAGCTTGTTTGATCCTCTTAAAGGTTTGACTTTGGAGGGCAGACAAAAAGGTTTTTGGTCGATGGGATATATCAGGGATCAAGCGGAGAAGTTGTTTTCTGCTCTGCCCGTCGTGGAAAATAGCTTTAATAATGGAGGCGTTTTCTTAGAGGGAAAATATGCAACGGTAGGTTTGTATCCTGAGGTCGCAAAACTTCCGAAATTAAATTTTTCTCCGGCGATATCCACCCATTTTCGACCAGAGTATGTTTCGATGGCAGAAAATCCAGATGGAGAAGAGATGATCCCTGCGATGGCTATTTATGGACGGCCCTTAAAATCATTTGACGAGGCTTGGAACCGTTCTGCTAGGAAATTAGAAGATAATGATCCGGTTTCTTATTTGAACGATGGATTTGATGAAGTTCAAGTCTATTGGGCGATTACTCAAATGTTCGATTCATTAAGACCTTATGGATTTAGTGATCCGGATTTTTCAACCCGTCCATTTCATGCTTTTCTCTACAATCTCGACATCAGTTATCGTGATAATGCCTTCTACACTGAAGACACGATTAACTTTACGACCTATTCTGCAAAAAGTGCCAATATGGCTCGAGATAACACGACGATTTGGCATGAGTTAGGTCACGGTGTGATGGACCGTTTGATGGGGGAACATCTTCAATTGGCCGATACCGGAGGTCTGAGTGAAGGAATGGCCGATTTTATCGCGCAATTAGTTGTCAATGACGTTTCAGGTGGATTGGATTTTCCGGGCAAACACAATATGAGAATTTTTAACAACACTGGATATTATTTGACCAACGAAGTTCATGATGACGGAGAGGCTTACGGGGGTTCGATGAATGACCTGCTGATTGCAGCGATGGCTCGATTTGGAAAGTTAGGGCTTCATAAAGTAACCGATCTCACCATGGAGACAATGAGGCTAACTCGAAACCATCCTGAACTGACCGCAGTGGAATGGTACACTCATATGCTTTTTGCTGACGAACTAGGAAACCCCGGGGTGAGAGAAACCGGTGAGTTAAGACAAATGATTTTAAAAGCCCTTAATGGAAGAAATTTCAACATAGAGGGGACGGCACCGGCTTCACTGACTGTAAAGAATGGGCAAGAAGAGGTTACTAATTTCGGCCCTGGAAGTCGCAACAACCCCATTAAAGTAAAGCTGGAGGACAATAAATCGGCTGAATTTGCCATGGAGGTTAGTGTTAAGAATGCTACCGCCTATAAATTTAAATTTCCAGTCACTGTAAAAGTGAATTATACCGGGGGGGCTTTGGAAGGGGGAGTTCACTGGCTCAATGAGGAAAATGGTAGTCTAACTTTTGTTTTAAATTCAGAATCTGAAGTGGCGAAATTTAATCTGGGTACGGCCGGTGTCTGTGATGAGATCAATCGTCCGGATGGTAGCTGTGTTGACTACGCTTATATTCAGATTTGGAATCATGGTGAAACGCTTAAGCCCCAAGCCAAAAAACGGTTTTACTTAAGAGTTTATCCAAAGAACAACTAAGGCCTAGTTAAAATTTAGGCAAAAAAGTTATGGTCTCTCGCATAATTATTCTGTCTGCATTGGGATATTTCGTGGATATCCTGGACCTGTTTCTCTTTTCGGTCGTCAGAAGAAATAGTCTTATTGCGTTGGGCGTGCCGGAAGCGAATCTGCTGTCGCAAGGAATCTTTTTGCTTAACATGCAGATGGCCGGCCTGATGGTGGGTAGTGTCCTTTGGGGGGTTCTTGGAGATAAAAAAGGACGGGTCAAGGTTCTTTACGGCTCAATTTTACTTTATTCGATAGCAACTCTTCTCAACGCTTTTGTCTCAAATACTTTTCAATATGCGGTGTTGCGGTTTATTTCAGGATTAGGGCTGTCAGGAGAGTTGGGTGCCGCCATTACTTTAGTTTCCGAAAGTATGCAGACTCGATATCGTGGAATTGGAACCATGATTGTTGCTGGATTTGGATTGATGGGCGGAGTGCTGGCAGCTTTGTTGTCAGAATTATTTGATTGGAAGATTTGTTATTTGATTGGAGGGGGATTTGGAATTGGGCTGTTGCTTCTTAGAGTGTCGTTACCGGAGCCGGAGCTTTTTAAAGAGATAAAGACACATAAAAATCGAGGAGATCTTCGTTTGTTATTTCGATCCAAGACAAGGCTTCTTAAAGGGATTAGCCTCATTTTGATGGGACTTCCTATCTGGTTTAATAGCGGCATTTTAATGATCTTCGCTCCTGAATTTGGAAAGGCCCTTTCGATTGAAGGACCTCCAATTACCGCTTCGAAATCTGTTTTGTATTCTTACTTTGGAGTTGCACTTGGTGATTTCGTTTCCGGTGCTATCAGCCAATGGATGAAATCCCGAAAAAAGGTGGTCGTACTTTTTATATTATTGTTAGCCACCGCTATGGCATTTTATTTAACCGCTTATCAGACATCTCAACTTTACTTCTACTCACTTTGTTTTGTCTTGGGGTTTTTCGCAGGTTATTGGGCACTTTTAGTGACCATGACAGCCGAAAACTTTGGTACCAACTTGAGAGCAACTATGACCACAATGGTACCAAACCTGGTGAGAGCCTCCGTAATTCCACTTTCTTTTTTATTTGAATTTTTTTATGCCCGTATTGATATTATTACTTCAGCAACTTATGTGGCTTTGGTTTCGGTGTTTCTTGGTTTGGTAGCAGTTTCTCAGTTGCCTGAGACATTCCACTGCGAACTCAATTTCCTGGAAAAATAAACTTGAGTACTTCTTTTGATATGTTCTTGGTCCTCTATCAGTCTTTGCAATTTAGGAAAAAATATGTCGGACCAGCCTCTTAAAAAGCCCAATTAAAGATACCTGCTCCCTTTGAATGGGCTTTTTAAGAGGTTCAAACGGCCATGAAGTTGGTTTAAGGCGCGCAAGTTATTGGCCGTTTGACGATGAGGTGAATTATCAAATGAAACTTTAAAGAAAACTTATCAAGTCTTATAACCTTGGTCCTCTATCAGTCTTTGCAATTTAGGAAAAAATATGTCGGACCAGCCTCTTAAAAAGCCCATTCAAAGGGAGCAGGTATCTTCTTTTGAGCTATTTTACGGACCAAAGACCCCTTCTGCACTTCGATAATGGCAGGTTAAACAGGTATAGGGAACGGGAGCTTTAATATCTGTGCCTTTTGAATTGTGAAATAAGGAGTGTGATACGAGTTCCCCTACCTCATTGTAGGCAAAAAAATCGGATTGGCCACTCAGATCTTCTCTGGAAATAATGACTTCTGTCTCTCGAGCTGTCTCGGAATCGGGAAGTGTTGTTTGAGCTACCGAAATATTGGGAAAAGATCGATCATTGCGAAATATAATTCTCTTGTAACCCTTAATTGAGCTTTGCGTAATGACCTCTTTTTGCCACTGGGTAAATGAGTACTGTCTTTCAAATTCTTTAAGTGTGTCAGGGATTGGGAATCGAACGTGATGCCACTTTCTGCTCGCTAAATAAGTTGAAGTCGTAAAAAGAGGTTTTAGAATTTTAAAGGCTTCAGCAGGCGTGTTGCAATGAGAGAACTCTTTAAAATGTTTCAAGGCAATTCGCGCTACAGAGGCCTCATCCACAATAGCAAGAGCATAGTGATTGGCGTCTGAAGCTTCAACCAATCGAATACTCCCGATTTGTGGGTCAATATAGGTCGAAATCATATATAGCATTAAATCTCTGAAAGCCTGGCTGGCTCTTGTTGAGTTAATTTTTGTAAGGGCTGTTTTCTGGGGGATAGGGATAAAAAATTGGGTCTCGGCAGCTATTAGAGGGCTTTTTTGGGCCAATGAGGGTTGTGCATGAAAAAAAGTAACGGTTAAAAGACTTAACAAAAGCTTCATAGTCTTATTGTCGTAGGATACGGTGAGTAAAGTGTCAAAGGTTGTATTTGGCTCAAGGTTCGTAATCCTAGAAGTGACTCTCCCTTGCGTGATGGCTTAACTCTGGTTAGACTCAAGGCAGACTTTGTCCCTGTAGTTAAATGGATATAACGAGGGATTCCTAATCCCTAATTACAGGTTCGATTCCTGTCGGGGGCAGTGAAATGGAAATGTTTAGATTTCCGAAAAAAGGTAAATAAAATGGTGCCCTATCAACTTTTCGGTCTGCTCGGTCTTACTCTAATCATACTAGAGGTTTTTATTCCTGGTTTTGTTCTACTTCCCACCGGAGTGGCTTTGTTATTGACGGCAGCCGTGGGACTTTTAACAGATTCTTGGTATGTCTTGTTATCTTTCCTGGCCGCCATGGAAGTATTGGTTTTTGTGTTTGTTAGAAAGAGTCTTATGAAAGGTTTCTCTTCTAAGAATTTTTTAACCAACGTAGAGTCGATGGTTGGACAGGAATGTGAAGTTATAGAAGCTATTCGTCCGAACCAATCGGGATATGTCAAACTATACGGTGATCAATGGGTAGCTAGGTCGACTTCTGAGGAAGAAATACCCGCAGGACAAAGAGTGAAAATTTCTCGTATCGATGGAAATAAAGTTTGGGTTAGTCAATTATAAACAGTTCTTAAGGAGATATCATGAATTTCAGTTTGTTGGTTTTGTTGATGGTTGTGGGGGTTGGCTTTGTGTTGGTTAGCAAAGGGCTTATTGTGGTTCAACAGGGCCAGTGTATTATTATACAGCGCCTTGGAAAATATCATCGCACTCTCTCTGGTGGTCTTAATTTAGTGATTCCTTTTTTCGATGAGCCTCGAAGAATTTTTTGGGTTATTAACTCGGTAGTGCTTCCTATTTTAAAAATCGACTTAAGAGAGACGGTTTTAGATGTTGAAAAACAGGCCGTGATTACAAGAGACAATGTTTCCATTGATATCGATGCTATTTTATACATTCAGATTGTAGATCCTCTTCGTGCGACATATGAAGTTGCTAATTTACCTGTGGCGGTTGCGCAGCTCACTCAAACGTCACTTAGAAACGTCATCGGGGAGATGGATCTTGATCACACTTTAGCTTCAAGAGATGTTATTAACTCTAAGTTGAAATTGATTTTGGATGAAGCAACAGACAAATGGGGAACCAAAGTCAATCGAGTTGAGCTAAAAAACATTACTCCACCTCGCGAAATCCAAGTGGCTATGGAGAAACAGATGCAGGCAGAACGAGAAAGACGAGCTAGAGTTCTCGAAGCCGAAGGTGACAAACAAGCCAGAATTGCTAGATCCGAGGGAATAAGACAAGAGCAAATCAATATAGCTGAAGGACAAAAAGAAGCGCAAATTCGTCAAGCTCAAGGGGAAGCGTTAGCTATTAAAGAAGTGGCTGAAGCAAAAAAGACTGCAATTGATAAAATTCGCTCGTCTTTGGGAGACGCTGAACTTACTACCCGTTATTTAGTAGCCACGGGATATTTAGAGGAGTTTGGAAAGTTCACACAAAAACCAGGCGATAAAGTTTTTATACCTTATGAATCAAGTACTGCGTTGGGAGCTTTAGGATCTATCAAGGAGCTGCTAGACAGTGGAAAAATAGGTAAGGCCGAATTTTCTAGTCGGTCTTCTCGGCAAGCCGAAAATTTAAGTAATACCTAATTGGAGATTATAGGATCTCTAGCGAAACATACCCTGTTTGTTAGAGATCCTGCTTTGTGTTGGAACTACAATATTTTACACAAAGTTTCTTCACACCTTTAATTATGTTTTTCGTCGATTAATTTGACGTTGAATTGTGTGATTTTATCGAAAAACATTGCATTATTTGGAACTTGTAGGATTTTAAAAATAAATAAAAAGTCAGTGTCTAAATACTAGGTAGAGTAAGTTCCTAGAACTCTTAAGAAACCGATTGGGTCTTTGTTGTTTTGTCAAAAAGTTCGTCACCTGTTTAACAATACGACGAGTGGCTGAATACCAAACGGATACTTTTATTTTTGTCCAGATATCAAGGGGTTAAAAATTGGTTCGTTGTGTGGCTTTTGACTTGCAATTATGAATAGGAAATCAAGGAAGATAAGGTTTCCGTCGGGTAATGTGGAACGTTAGCGGGAACCAAAAGGACAAAGGGGTACAAAATGTTACGGTACGTTGGTGGATTTGTGCGATTACTCGCACTTGTGTTGATAAGTTTGTCTTTAATGGCTTGTGGTCGAGCGAATTCAAATTTGAGTTTGCCAGATCCTTCGGGAAGCAGAATTCAAATTACGAATGCGTATCCTGGTGTTGGCATGGTGGTTGCGCCTGAAGGGGGAGGCATTTGCACTGGAACTTTTGTGAGCGATAGAGCAGTTTTAACGGCAGCCCATTGCTTACTGGGTTCAGGTAAATATAGTTTTGTGACTTCTAAAGGAACAGTGTCTACTTATACCAAAGTTTTGATGGGCTCCGGTTCTGTGAATGACCCTCATGATATTGGTCTACTCATTTTTGAACCCAACACCGCAAAAGAGGATCAAATTCATAACTTTGGAAGTCAGGTAGCCCCCGGCCATGTTCTGCGTCTGGTTGGAGTGGGTTGTACTAATTTAGAGACTAGAAGGGGAGCTGGAACCAAACGAACCGGCACTAACGTTGTTGCCATGATTGATGCTTATATCAACTTTCTGACCCCTTCGAATTATGCTCGCGGTATCTTAGGCCCAAGCAATCGTGCGGGAAGTTGTTTTGGGGACTCAGGTGGACCGGCTTTTTCAGAAGCTAACGGTGAACTGTTGGTGGTGGGTGTTACTCATGCGGGCGGGTATATGGGTGACAATTTAGTTTCTCAGTATGTGAATGTGGGGAATCGTTCAGACAATCGAAATTGGTTGAGAGCTAAAAATGGTCAGTATGAATTAGGTATGCAGGGTTTATAAGCAGTTACCAAGGTTTTTTTGATTTGGTCCTACAAGGCCAAAAAAACCCTAAAGCCCGATAAAAAAGGCCAGCTTGCCCGAGCTGGCCTTTCTGGTTTTATCAGAGCTAAGTTCGAACCCAATAAACAAACTCGACAATCCAATTAACGGCTTCTATCCCAACTAGACCGACTTCAATTTCCGATGACTATCCCTTCTAGGGAGCCTTTTTGATGTGGCTTTAGAGTTGCTAAAGGCTCTTAACATGACTCCTCTAAAATGTAGGTTCTTAGTGTGTTTTTTCTTCTGTTTTTCTTTGGACTCTATTTTTGCAAAAACGGAATCTAACCAACAAACAATCCGAATGGGACTAAATTCCAGTCGAACGCTTCACATTCCAAAAGTAAATCGAATAGCGGTAGGAAATAGTAAAGTAGTTAAAGCCAAGGCGCTCTCAAACTCCGAACTTTTAATTATGGGTAAGTCTAAAGGTATTAGTACCGTTCGGGTTTGGACTGAAGAGGGAAAAGAGCTCAGATACGATGTTAGAGTCGTGGCTTCCGAGGCTGAGCACTCATCGAACAGTTTAGACCGAGAAGTGGTTAAGATCTCTTTAGAGTTTTTGGAGTTAGATGAAGCATTTTCTCAAACCAAGGGTTTCCGTTGGCCGGACGCTTTGCAATTCTCTGGAGTCGCTAAATTGGCCGGGGAGGGAGCTTTTTCAGGTATAAATTACGAAATGACGTTTGCTACGGGCCAGGCTTGGATTCATCATCTTGTACAAGAGGGATGGGCTAGAGTCGTAGCTAATCCGGACCTATACGTTCGACTGGGGGAAGAAGCGGTCTTTCATTCAGGGGGAGAGTTTCCGGTGGCTACGAGTGTGGATAACTTTGGTCAGTCCTATCGGCGAGTTGAGTGGAAAGATTACGGACTTACGGCCAAAGTTCTTCCACACAGTATTGATAAGGTTCATATTACTTCAGATGTGAATTTAGAAATTTCGGAGCTTATTGCATCCCAAAATAATCTGGGTATTCCAGCTTTAACCAAGAGAAGTCTTAAAACCAAAATGAACTCCATTAATGGAGAAACGGTCGTCCTCTCTGGTTTAGTAAAACAAAATAATCAAAAAGAAAAAGAAGGGGTGCCCATTTTGTCTTCTATTCCCATCTTGGGGCCTTTGCTTTTTAGTAAGAGTTCCCAATCATATGAAAAGACTGAGTTGCTCATGGCCGTCACTTTCTCAATGTCGACCAAAGCTAGAGAGACCGAATTTCTTCAGCAGTTGGATCGAAAGTCTAGAGATTTTAATTGATAGCATATGAAAAATAATGAAATCTTACAGAAACAGTTGGTGGGACGTTCGTCAGCCCTTCTTCCTTTTCTTAATTCAGAGGGAATTACTGACATATTGATTAACGGAACACAGGAACTGTTCATCGAACGGGGGGGGATTTTAAGTCGGGAACCTAACCCCTTTACTCAAAGAGAAATGTTGCATGAACTCATTGAGCGAATGGTGATTCCCTTAGGCAAACGAATTGATGCCGCTCAACCCTATCTCGATGGGCGTTTATCGGATGGCAGTCGCTTTCACGTCATTTTACCTCCTATCGCTGTAGAAGGGCCTTTCATCAGTATTCGTAAACGCAGAAGTGAAAAGCCTTTTGAACTTACCGAGTTTGGATCGGAAAGAGTGATAGATATTTTGAAAGCTGAAATGGCCAAGGGAAGTAATCTGCTTATTGCCGGAGGCACTGGGGCGGGAAAAACGTCATTGCTTTCCTGTTTATTGGGATTTGTTCCCCATGACCATCGTATTGCTGTTCTTGAAGAGACAATGGAAATTCAGGTGCAGCATCCTCATTTGATTCACCTCGAAGCGCGTCCTCCGAGTCCTGAAGGGAAAGGGGAAGTTACGCTTCAGGTTTTGGTAAAAAATGCTCTGCGAATGCGTCCCGATCGGCTGATTTTGGGAGAGTGTCGGGGAGCAGAGGCTTTTGACATGATTCATGCGATGAATACCGGCCATCGGGGTGCTTTGGGCACCATTCACGCCAACAGTGCTTTAGATGCCTTAAAGAGACTGGAAGGTCTTGCTATGTTGGCTGGATTTCATGTCCCTATCCGGACGTTGAGGGAATGGATAGGCTCTGCCATCCAGGGGGTTGTTTATATGGAAAAGGCCGGCGGACTAAGGCAAGTTATTGAATTTATAGGTGTAAGTGGCCTTGAGGGGGAGGTTTATCGGGTAACCCCAAGATATAAACTCAAGCCTTTAACTCTTGCAACTTCTTGAGACTTATGCCAAATTGCGGGTTTTCGATTTTAGTGAAGTGTTATAGGAGTAATTAAGTCCATGAAATCTGAAATTCATCCAGAGTACGTTCAAACCACAATCCGATGTGTTTGCGGTGCTGAAATTTTGACCCGTTCGACCAAAAAAGATATCCGAGTTGAGATCTGTTCAAGTTGTCATCCGCTCTTTACGGGTAAGCAAAAGCTTATCGACACAGAAGGTCGTGTTGAGCGCTTCATGAAAAAATATGGTAACAAGCGCTCTTACTAATACGCTTGAAGCAAACTAAATGTTTCATAAGTTAGATGAAGTTGAAGCGCACTTTCAGGATATTGAAGTGCGTTTAACTTCGCCAGACGTTGTTTCCAATCAAAATCTTTTCCAGAAACTCAGCAAAGAACATAGCAGTCTTCAACCGCTAGTCCAAACTTATCGCGAGTATCGAAAGCTTCGTTCTGATTTTGTGGCCAATGAAGCTCTCATCAGAGAAGACTCGGGCGAACTTAAAGACATGGCTCTTGAGGAGAATCGCAATCTTGAAGGAGAGTTGGCTCAGCTTGAAAGAAGATTAAAAATTCTGCTTTTACCTAAAGATCCTAACGATGAAAAAAATATCATGCTTGAAATCCGTCCTGCAGCCGGCGGCGATGAGGCCGGAATTTTTGCGGGGGATCTTTTTAAAATGTACACCAAATATGCCGAGCGCAAAGGTTGGAATGTTGAAGTGATGGAGATCACTCCCAACGATGTCGGTGGCTACAAAGAAATTATTCTCATGATTCGAGGGGATAAAGTTTACAGCGTTCTTAAATATGAGAGTGGAGTTCATCGGGTTCAGCGCGTTCCCAAAACCGAAACCCAGGGGCGTATTCATACAAGTACTGTGACAGTGGCAATTATGCCGGAAGCTGAAGACGTTGAAGTTAACATCGACCCCAATGAATTAAGAATCGATGTTTTTAGAAGCTCTGGGCCCGGGGGGCAGAGCGTGAATACAACCGACTCTGCCGTCAGAGTAACCCACATCCCAACCGGGATAGTGGTCGTTTGTCGGGATGAAAAGTCTCAGCATAAAAATAAAGCGAAAGCTCTTAAGGTTTTAAAAACTCGTTTGCTTGACTTAAAACAGGGTGAACAAAATGCAAAAATTGCGGCGGATCGGTTGTCTCAAGTTGGCAGTGGAGACCGTAGTGAAAAAATCAGAACTTACAACTATCCACAAGGGCGAGTGACCGATCATCGTATTGGTGTGACTCTACATCAAATCGATTCTTTCACGGCTGGAGATATCGATCCGATGATTTCTCAACTTGTGGCTTATTACGAAGCTGAAGCTTTGAAAAAACAAACTTCTTCATGACATTAGAATCATTTGTTACTTTCGGAAAAACGAGAATTGAAGAGTCTAGGATTGAGTGTGCCGATCCGATATTGCACATGAAACAGATTTTAGGAGCTGCTATAGGGTTAAGCTCTTTAGACTTTTATTCACGTTGGAGCGAGCCTTTAACCGATAAAGAAATTCAATTGGCGAATGCTTTTTTAGAAAGAAGACTTAATGGCGAGCCCTTTCAGTATATTGTCGGCTACGAATGGTTTTGGCATTCACAATTTGATGTGGGACCGGGGGTTTTGATTCCAAGAAAAGAGACTGAGCATTTGGTCGAAGAGCTTCTTAAATCGAAATGCAGAGATAAAAAACGAGTAGCTGAGTTGGGGGCCGGTTCGGGAAACATTGGCGTTTCGGTGCTTTTGGAGCGTCCGCAATGGGAGTGGCACGGATTTGAGATTAACCCTCAATCCATTACTTTTCTTGGAAAAAATGTTGGAAGGCTTTTGCCCCTAGAGGCAAAATATTTTATTCATGAGGGAAACTTTTTTCAGAAGGTGGGAGATTTGGCCCCCTTTGATATTGTGGTTTCTAATCCCCCCTATATTTCAGTTTCTTCATTTTCTCAATTGAGTCGGGAAGTTCAGCACGAACCCAAAATCGCTCTTATTGGCGGTGAAGAGGGTACGGAAGTGCTGAAACACCTTGCTGTTAAAAGTTTTGAAGTTCTAAAGCCGGGGGGGGAGTTTTTAACCGAAATCGGAAGCGATCAAGAAGAAAAAATTCTTTCTATTTTGAGTCAATCGGGTTTTCAGTCTGCTGAAGTTCTGAGAGACTACGCTGGGCTTCCTAGAATTGGAAAAGGGGTGAAATAATGGATGCACTACTTATAGAAGGACCTAGTAAGCTTTCTGGGAAAGTGGAAGTTAGTGGTTCAAAAAATTCGGCTCTTCCTCTTTTGTTTGCATCGATTTTGTTCGATGGAAAAGTAACCTTTGAGAACATTCCAAGGCTATGGGACATTGAAACTACGCTTAAATTATTAGAATTGATGGGTTGTCGAACCGAGTGGGAAAAAGAGGTTGGAAGAGTTTCTGTTTTTCCTGAAGTCAAAACAAAAGTCGCCCCCTATGATCAAGTTAAAAAAATGAGGGCCGGTATTTTGGCATTGGGTCCCTTGGTGGCCAAATATGGCGAGGCGAAAGTGAGTTTGCCAGGCGGATGTGCGATAGGGGCTCGGCCGGTTAATTACCACATTGAAGCTTTGAGAAAACTGGGAGTCCGAGTTGAAGTCGAAGAGGGATACATTCACGCGAGCGTCAAAGATAAGTTAGTAGGCACTGAGATTTTGTTTCCGGAGGTGACCGTCACCGGAACTGAGAATTTGCTTTATGTAGGAGTCATGGCTGAGGGAACAACTGTTCTGCAAAATTCCGCCTGTGAGCCCGAAGTCGTTGCTTTGGGAGAATTTTTAAAAAGTTGCGGAGCTAATATTTCCGGACTAGGCACTCCGACTATTACAATCGAGGGAGGCGGTTTGAAGCTTCCTTCTCAGCCGGTTCAGATCCCACCTGATCGGATTGAAGCTGGAACTTGGGTTTCAATCTCTTTGGCTACAAGAAGTCCTTTAGAAATTAATCATTGTGATGCTTCAAAAATGACAAGTGTTCTTGCCGCTTTCAGGCAAATGGGGGCAAAAATTGAAGAGCGTAATCAAGGAACTACTTTAAAAGTCACGCCAGCCGAGATCTATCACCCTTTGCACATTGAAACCGCTCCTTATCCTGGTTTTCCGACCGACATGCAGGCACAGATTTTGACTCTTCTCTGTTTGGCGCAAGGGCGATCTACAGTTGTGGAGAGTATTTTTGAAAATCGATTCATGCATGTGGCGGAGTTAAGACGTTTGGGAGCTCAAATTGAAGTGAATGGAAATGTTGCGACGGTAGAAGGACCCGTTGAATTTCAAGGGGCTCCGATCATGGCAACCGATCTTAGGGCAAGTGCCTGTTTGGTTCTCGCCGGCCTAACTTCTAAGGGAAGCACTCGAGTGAGCCGTCTTTATCATTTGGATCGGGGTTATCAAAGGCTCGATGAGAAACTTCGTCGACTTGGTGCGAAAATCACACGGGTTGCGGAATAAGCCAGACGCTAGTAGTGTCTCATTCCAAGGGAATTTATTTTCAATAGGAGATTAGATATGCGTCATTTACTTGGGTTCGTTAGTTTAGCTTTGAGTTTTGCAGCTTTTTCTGCCGATATTCCAGGGGGGTTGGCTCGAATTTCGGAAGGGTTACCTAACAATACTTATGAAGTGGCTTTAAGCCCTGCCTACACTTTAAATCCAGGCGGTGCTTACTTAACATCCGAATTGCGATATCAAGCGAATGAAGATTTTGGTGCTGGTTTCGGTTTTGGTGCTGGGGAAGTCGGGTTTAATTTTGGTGCGAATGGAACTTGGTATATCGCGCCAGATATCGATTCACAACCCGCGTTTTCAGTTTTGGGTGGGGTTTATTTGAATCGAGTTGTTGAATCTAATTACTTAGCTTTAAGAATCGTTCCTACGATTAGTAAGATGATTCCTCAAGATTGGGGTAAAGTGACTCCTTATGCGAGTGCACAAATGACTCCAGCGTTTCAATTGGGAGATCCTGATAACAGCTTTTCAATTAGAACCAACATTGGAACTCTATTTGAACTTAAAGCGATGCAGGGCTTAAGACTTTTCACCGAGCTTGGACTAGCCGTCATGAACAGTAATAGCGAAATTATCTTCGGTATTTCTTATCCGTTCAAAGCACTGTAATTTTAAATTTGATTAGAAAAGGTGTCGGCTTAAAGAGCTGGCACCTTTTTTATTTAGGATTGACTCGAAACTCTAAAATACCGTCCGGAATTCTAAAGTCTTTATCATCGTAAAAAGGTGAAGCTTTCTTCATATAATCAATCCATATGGGAAGGGCCGCGGCACTTCCGGTAAGTCCCACATTCTGTTCTTCGTCATAACCGACCCACACTAGGGTCAGAATTTTGGGGGTGAATCCTACAAACCAAGCATCCTTGTAATCATTTGTCGTTCCTGTTTTTCCGGCCATGTTTGCTATAGGTAAACCGCTGAGCATCGCTAATTTACCAGTCCCTTGAGTGAGAACCCCTTTTAAAATTTGCAGTGTTAAGTAGCAAGAAGCTTCGGGAAGTCTTTCTTCAGCAGGGTAATTAGGTTCGAAGAGAGTTTCTCCGGTACTAGTGACAACTTTTAAAAGTCCATGAAGTCTGTGCCCTTGACCTAAATTGGCTAGGGTCGCGTAACTTTCCGCTAATTCGTAAGGCGTAATTTCGACGCTTCCTAAAGAGATGGAGGGAATCTTCGGTAAAGCCGATTTAATTCCCGATCGTCGAAGTAAATCAATAATTGGATCCAAACCTACCAATTGAGCTAGTCGAGCGGTGGGAATATTAACGCTGTTTTCTAAAGTTTCTCGAGCTGTTAATTTTTGTGGTGAATCTTTATCATAGTTTTTGGGACTCCAAGTTTGTTCGCCCTCGTAGCTCCACTCAAATGGGCTTCCATCAAGTTCAGTTAAAGCAGTAAAGGGAGGAGAGAAATCGCTCTTGTCAAAAGCGGCTAGAAAAACAAAAGGTTTAAAGAGGGAACCGGGTTGTCGTTTGCCTTGAAGGATGCGATTGAATTGAGTCTTTTGATAACTACTGCCTCCCTGCAGCGCTAGAACTTGTCCCGAGGAGACATCGATAGAAATAAAAGCGCTCTGAAGTGAAAAACCCTGTTTGGCTTTTTTTACAAGGGTCGCATAGTCTTTTTGCATTCGGGTTAGATGTTCTCTTAACGTATTGGAGGCCTGGAGTTGAAGATAAGGATTAAGAGAAGTGTAAATAGTCAAAGCTTCAGAGTCGAGTCGACTCTTAAGGGTTTCAGGTAATTCTGAAAAGATAAGATCCATGAAGTAGCCGGTGTCTTGAAGATTTTTTTCGCCGGGGATCACGCTTTGAGGCTCGTTGATGGCAAGTTCATACTCCTCAGGAACGATGAAGTTAGCTTCCAGCATTTTTTTAAGAACGAGATTTCTTCGCTTAATAGAACTTTCGGGATGTCGGTGAGGATCAAGGCTATTGGGGGCCTGAATGATAGCTGCCAGAGTGGCACTCTGGGAAAGAGTTAGATCAAACACGGAACGGTTAAAGTAAAATCTAGCCGCCTCAGAGACTCCATGAATTTCGTAGGTGCTCCATTGACCCAAATAAACTTCATTCAAGTAGGCCTCTAAAATAGATTCTTTCGAATGAGTGGATTCTGTGATGAAAGCATAAAAAGCCTCTTTAACCTTTCTCGAAATAGCTTTTTCTCTTGAAAAGAAAAGGTTCTTCATGAGTTGTTGGGTGATAGTGCTCCCACCTTCGACAAATCTCCGCGCTCTAAGATCTTTATAAAGAGCTCTTAGGGTGCTTCTCAAACTGACTCCGCCATGTTCTAAAAAATTGACATCTTCGATAGCCATCACGGCATGTCTCATGTTGACCGGGATGTCGGAAAGCGTGATGGGAATCTGGGTGCGAAGTCTTCCAGCAAAATACGAGCTGATTCTTTTTGGGGCTAATTCAAAAGTTTCGACATTGTTTTGAACGATTTCATCCCAAATTTCTTTCAAAATCAGGGTTTGACCTTCGTTCTCGAAAGATAAAATAGCTTTGGTTTGGGCTAAGGGTTTCCCCGGGTAGAGGCTTTCCCCGCGAATCAAAATCAGTTGGGTACTCCCGGGGATTTCCAGCCAAGCATATTCGTTTGTCAGAAGTTCATCGGGGTCTTTTTTGGATTGGTAGCCTGAGTAATCTAGAAGAGTCTCTAATTGCTCTTTAGTGATTCTCTGCTGGGGGTGAAATGCAGGTAATAGGGCTACAAATTGGGAGGATTTTTTTGAGAAGAGCTGTTCAAATTTTTCATCGATTGATTGTTTAATGAGACTGTAACTTAGAGCTAGAATTAAAAAAATGCCCGTACTAGCTATCCCAATCCAAAGTGCCACAAATTTGGGCGAGATTTTTTTAATCAGACTGAGATATTTTAGTTTCATAGTTTGGATCTAACCTAACTGAGCCTCATCGGTGTTTTTGGCGTAGCCTTCAGTGTAAACCCGTTGAGGGAATAAAACCACAAATCTTTAACGCGGCGTGATTTGATGGGCATTTTACCAATTGATCGTTGCCATGTAGGGTACCCGTTGGTTAGTCTAGCGACGATGCGACTTAAAGAATCTCAAGTAAAGTTATTGTGCCAAAAACTTTTGGGCGGTTTGCGATCCAAGCAATTGGTCCAATTGAAAAAGAGCGATCCTGACGTGCTCAATAGAATGCAGGAGATCTTTGTGAAGGAGCTTAGAGTTGAAGATGAGATCAATTTGCAGGCCGAGAGAATTTTAAATGAAAACTTAAGGAAGTTAGGGGTCAAAGGGGATCAGATTGATCGAGAAAAAATGTTTGAAATGATCAAAAAACAGATCATCAAAGAGAAAAACGTCATCATTTAGAGTGAGGTTTTAAGATGATATCCGACGAAAAAATGAGCCACATCGTTCATCTGATGATGAACGGACTTGAAAAAGAGGGATGGGTTAGCTTTACGAACAAAGAAGCAGCGATTCGCGAAGCTCATAAAATTTCTAATCTCTATTTAGGAAATCTAAAAGGGGCTGCTGACGCGGCTAGACAAAGAATTCTTTCTCAGAAAAACGCACCTGTAGAGAAGAGTCCTCAATGGGACACTCTCTATCAGAAATATTTAGAAGAAGAATTGCAAAAACGAGGGGGATAACGGTATCTTAACCTCTATTAAACCTTAAACTTTTAGCAACGAGAGCAGAGTAAACGTAATGATGAAAAACAAGAAGATCAATTTGGGGCTGAAACTACTTAGCTTAGGATTATGGGTTGGGTCACAGGCCTTTCCTGTGGCGATTAATTTTGGCGGCAATTTTAGAACGGAAGGCAATTACTACACCAACTTATCGCAAGGGTTTAACGGAGATTCAAAGAAGCAATTCATTCGAGGAAGGTTTTTAGTCGATCCCAATATTTTAGTGGATGACCATTTTAGTATTCGCTCTCAGTGGTCGTTGCTGGAGTCACCCCAATTTACGCCCTTTATGACGGCATTGGGAACCGGAATGGGCGGTTTTGTTTACGGCGACACTACGACGAATGCTTTATTTCTCAACCGAGCTTGGCTTGAGTGGAGTTCAGATTTTGGTGTTGTGAGATTGGGGAGAATGCCCTTCTCGTGGGGATATGGTCTTTTATGGGATGCAGGCGGGTTGTGGGATGATTATGGAACGACTCTTGATCGCCTTGAGTACCGGCTTCATTTAGGCCACATCGTCGGTGCTCTGGCCTATTCAAAACCGCGTAAAAAATCGGTTTGGGGCCATAAAAACGATGCCGACTTTTTCACTTTTTATCTCCAATACGACAATCCCGAAGCGGATGTCGAGGGGGGCCTTATTTACGAGAAGCAGACTCGGTCGAACGCGCAAGGTGCTGAACTCGATACTGGGAATCCGAACAATTATCCTACCGGTAGTTTTTTAGCGAATCATACTCCGTACCCGTTGAATGCGAATGTGGTCGATTTTTACTTAAGAAAGACGGTGGGATATTTTACTTTAGGTGGCGAAGCCAATTGGATGACCGGAGAAGCTAATAACTACAAGGCTGCCAGTAGTAAAAATGCGACTCTGAATGCTTTAGCAACGACTGTGAATGTGACTTATGAATTTCACAGGCTAAAGGCATTTACCGAATTTCTTTACGCTGGCGGAGATTCTAATTTGAATGACGACCAATTGACAGGGTTTGTGCTTCTTCACCCCAACC
>Ga0194132_10003089_pt1 | contig 30189 bp, 26 predicted proteins | sample TA2KigOf80mmetaG_FD_148612 | JGI IMG/M metagenome (GOLD analysis project Ga0194132, IMG submission 148612) | Freshwater microbial communities from Lake Tanganyika, Tanzania - TA2015054 Kigoma Offshore 80m | ecosystem: Environmental > Aquatic > Freshwater > Lake | place: Tanzania: Lake...
GTAACCCGTCGGGGTGAGATGAATCTTGTCGAAAGCCATCCATTTCGAACGCTTGGTGATCGATGAATACCAATCTTCGAGCACCAGATTCGGATACTCGCGAGTCATCCGAGCCAGAACCTGATTGAACAGAATGCTGCGCTTGGCGATCGCCGGGGTGTCGCGCCGATTGACCGTCAACCAAGTGATGGGTTTGTCGCCGATTGTGGAAAGAAGGTCGCGAATGACCAACTCGTAAACCTTCTCTTCGGTTTCGAGAGCCACATCGTTGCTGCCGAGGGCGACGATCACGGCGTCGGCACGCAGACCGTTGTCGCTGAGTTTTTTGAAGGTTTTGACGCCCGAAAATTTGGTCGAGAGGTTCGGGGTCGGAAACGCGACACGGCGTGAGTATTGGCCGTCGATGACGATGGTCTTCCATTGGCCGTCGGCTTCGATCAGTTTCTTCGATTTGGCGAAATATTCGGTGCCCCAAGTGATGCTGTCGCCGAGGATCAGAAGGGACGGGCCCGTATTCGGAGTGAAAGGTGTCGAAATGCCCGCACCGACGAGGATGCAGACGGCGACGGCGCCGACGACGAAGCGAAGAATTTTCGGGAAGCTGTGTTCCATCAAAAAACGCGGAAGACAACGGAAGACTTTGCCAAAAATAGTGATTCGTGTTTGCGCAGAATGCAGGCTTGGCCTTGTTGTAGCGCACCAGAGTCGCCTTGTACGCATAAATACAGTTCTATTTCGTGTTCGGCCTGAATTTGCACCGCACTTACGGCCATGATTCGCTGCACGCGAAAAAACGTCGTGCCGACTTCGTATTCGAGAATTTCGCATTCGCCGAGAATTTTTGCACCTGCGTCGTGTCGTTTTGATTTTGCCACGATCTTGTCGGGCAGATTTTCGACGAGCGATGCCGTCGCGAAGAATTCGGCGAGATCAACGTGTTTTTTGGTGAATGCCGCGCGCATCACGTTGTCGCTGCTCGACATGACCTCAACCGCCATTCCGCTGAGATATGAGTGCACATTGCCGGGCTCGAGAAACATCGCCTGACCGGGTTGCAAGACGACGTGGTTCATCAACAACGCGACATAGATGCCACCCGAGTTCGCATAAAGTTCGCCTGCGGTCCGGAGATGCTTGGGCAAATTCGCCGCAGTCTTGTGTCGGCCTTGCTCGAGCGCCCAGCGAACCGTGGTCTCGAGACCGCGCATTTTGAGGTGTCGCGCGAGTTCGAACCAGCCGTTCGTTTCGGCGAGCGCGAGCGACTGCTTGAGCGGAGCGAAACCGCAAAGCATCTCAAATTCGCTGAGTGCACAGAGCAATTCGGGTTTTGAATTCGTGTCGCGATAGACACGGTTGGGTGCAGCGCGGTCGATGCCACGACTATTTTCGCGTTCGTAGCCCGCGCGTGCCTGGGCAATGGTGGGATGCGTTTGAATCGAGAGCGGTTTGGCCACCGCGATCAGTTTGACCAAGAATGAAAGTTCACCGACTAGATCTGAAAGGGCGACGACGCCTTTTCCGGTTTGCACGGTGGCTTGCCCATCGGGATGCGTGCCGAACCAAAGTTCGGCCCATGGTTTGGCGTCACGCGGCTGCCCAGTGAAATCGGGGAGGGCGATGATGTCGCCCCATTCATAATTTTTGAGCGCGGGCGAGATCAGCGTCGTCATCGAACTAGGGCCCGATTATGACGCGGGCATTTTGGCGATGAAATCAGCGGCATCTTTGATCGCGATCTCGCTGGCCGTACCGGCGTGGCGATCGCGAATCTCGACGAGACCCGTGGCGACACCGCGACCCGCGATGACGATGCGTGGTGTGCCGATGAGTTCGGCGTCTTTGAAACGAACACCGGGCGAGACACCCTTGCGATCGTCGAGAATCACCGTCAAATTTTTTGCGCTGAGTTCGGCGGCGAGTTTTTCGGCGGCATCGGCCGTGTCGTCGCCGGGTTTGCCGGCGATCACGAGATGCACATCGGCGGGTGCGACAGCCGTCGGCCACTTGAGACCGAGTTCGTCGTGGTTCGCCTCGGCGATCGCGGCGACCGCGCGCGAGACACCGATGCCGTATGAACCCATGGTGACGACCTGGGTCTTGCCGCTCTGGTCGAGAACCGTGAGGCCGAGCGCCTCGGCGTATTTGCGGCCGAGTTGAAAGACATGACCGATTTCGATGCCGCGGCGAATGCGAAGGTGCGAGCCACATTTTGGGCACGGGTCGTCGTTGCGCACATCGGCGGCGTCGACCACGCCGTCGCATGAAAAGTCGCGGCCGTACACGAGGTTGGCGACGTGTCGACCCGGCGCGTTGGCGCCGGTGATCCATGCGCTGCCGATGGCAATGCTGCGATCAAGCAGAAATCGGATGCCAGACGAGCTTTTTTCGCCGAGCGAAGTCGGCCCGATGTAACCCTTGACGAGATTTTTGTTTTTGGCGAAGTCTTCGTCGGTGAATTCGAGAATTTCGGCGGGCGCAACCTGGGCCTCGAGTCGCTTGAGATCTACATCGCGATCGCCGGGCACGCCGACGGCGAACGGTTCGAGGCGACCATCGGGATGACGCAGGTTGACGACGACATTTTTTAGGGTGTCGGCGGCCTGCCAGGCGCGGTCGGCGCGCTTGAGGTCGGCGCGGTTGTTGAACAAGTCGACCAATGTGGCGATCGTCGGGGTCGCCGGGGTGTCGTGCACGACGGCAGCAGGCGTCTTGGTGAAATCGATTTTCTGCGGCTCGCCGACTCGCACCGCTTCGGTGTTGGCCGCGTAATCGCACTTCGTGCAACTGACGAAGGAGTCTTCGCCCGATTCGCACGGCAACAAGAATTCTTCGGACGCCGAACCACCCATCGCGCCGGACATCGCCGAAACGACGATATAGGGCAGGCCGAGTCGATCGAAAGTTTTCAGATATGCGGCGCGGTGCGCGTCGTAACTTTTTTGCAGACCGTCTTGATCGACGTCGAAGCTGTAAGAGTCTTTCATCAGGAACTCTCGACTGCGCAACAGACCCGCGCGCGGTCGGGCTTCGTCGCGGAATTTGGTTTGAATCTGATAGAGCCAGAGCGGAAAATCTTTGTAGCTGCTGTAGAGATCTTTGACCAGGAGCGTGAACATTTCTTCATGGGTCGGGCCGAGCAAATAGTCGACACCGCGGCGATCTTGCAGACGGAACAGGTTCGGGCCGTAATCCGTCCACCGACCGGTGGTCTCGTAGGGCTCGCGGGGGAGCAGTGCGGGAAAGTGCACCTCTTGGGCGCCGATTAGATCCATTTCTTCGCGGATGACGGCTTCGACGCGATTCAGCGTGCGCAAACCGAGAGGCAGCCAGGTGTAGCCCCCCGGAGCCGCCCGACGGATGTAGCCGGCGCGAACCAAGAGCCGATGGCTCGGCACCTCGGCGTCGACGGGGTCATCGCGCAATGTTCGCAAAAACATCGTCGACATACGCAAAATCACAGGGCCTCACCTCATAGCGCACGAATCCGCGCTTTAGAAAACTTTACTAAAGGCTCTATACTTGAGGGCACCTTTACAGTTCGAAGACTCGAAGGCGTGGGTTTAGACCCACGCCTTTTGTTCTCTTTCGGGTGCTGTTTTGGTCGGCGATAACGAGTTTTTGACGGTTTACAGAGAAGAGAAAGGAGAGACGGCGAATGGTCGAGAGTGCGATGCTTGCGCGAATCAACGAACTTGTCGAGCCGATCGTCAACGATCTCGGCCTTGATCTCTACGACCTCGAGTTCGTCAGCGGCGTGGTGCGGGTCGTGGTCGATACGAAACCCGGGCAACAGGGCGAGAACGGCCGGCCCGCGGGTGTAGATCTGGAGAAGATCGGCCTTTTGACACGGCTCGTGTCGCGTGAATTCGACCATGCCGAGCCAGTCTCGGGTCGATACACGCTCGAGGTGACGAGCCCGGGGCTCGAGCGCAATTTGCGCTTGCCGCGACATTTCATGCGCGAGGTGAACAAACAGGTCAGTGTGCGACTGACGACCGCGCTCGACGATGCGGGCACACGTCGGGTGCACGGTGTGCTTGTCTCGGCCGATGACCGACAAATTCGCGTGCGCAAGGAAGATGGTGGCGAGGTTGCGATCGCCTATTCGGCGATCGACCGGGCAAAAACCGTTTTTGAGTGGAAGCCGACATCGAAAGAAGATGCGCGTCACTCGAAACAAAAAGTTTTGAAGAAAAGGATGGCGGATACGACGGAGACAACGGCATCATGAGCAACTTGGACATGGCAGAAGCGCTGCGCATGCTCGCAGCCGATCGAGGTCTCTCAGTTGACGCGTTGTTGCAGGTGTTGGTCGAGGCATTGGCGACGGCCTATAAGAAGCGACCGGGTGCGGCCGAAGAAGTGATCGTCGGCATCAACCCCGACAACATGGAGATCACATTCACCGCCTATGACGTCGATGACGACGGCACTTGGATCAACGAGCGCGACGACACACCGAAGAAAGACGAACTGGGCCGAATCGCCGCGGTGACATTTCGCCAGGTGATGAGCCAGCGCATTCGCGAAGTAGAGCGCGAGAGAAAATTCGAGGAGTATGCGAACCGCGAGGGCGACATCGTCTCGGGCACGGTGCAAAAGACCGATACCCGTTATACATTGCTCGATCTGGGTCGTGTCGAGGCGTTGTTGCCGCAGGCCGAACAGGTATTGGGCGAGACGCGAGAACCGAACGCGCGCCTCAAGGCCTACATCGTCGAGGTCCGCCGCACACCGAAGGGCCCGCAGATCGTCGTGAGTCGAACGCACCCGGGTTTGATCATGCGTTTGTTCGAAATGGAAGTGCCAGAGATCGCCGACCGAATCGTAGAAATCAAATCGTGCGCCCGCGAACCGGGACAACGAACAAAAATCGCGGTCTGGTCGAACGACAAGAACATCGACCCTGTCGGCGCCTGCGTTGGCGCCCGTGGCGGTCGCGTGCGAATGGTCGTGAACGAACTTCGCGGAGAAAAAGTCGACATCATCCCGTTCAGCGAGGACAAACGCGATTTCATCGCCAAAGCAATGTCGCCGGCAAAGGTCAGCGAGGTTCGCCTGAGCCCCGACGAGACGCAGGCCGACGTGATCGTGCCCGATTTTCAGTTGTCGCTGGCCATCGGCAAGATGGGTGTGAATGCGACGCTTGCCGCGCGACTGACGGGTGTGCGAATCGACATCAAGAGCGAATCCGAAGCCGCCGCCGAGGGCAACGCGGTCGTTCGTCGATCGGCCGAGGCCGCGGCGGGCGAGACGCAATACGCCGAAGGCGAATGGAAGACGAATGTCGAGACTGGGGCGATGGAATGGCATGCAGCCGACGGATCGATCCTCAGTCAAGAACAGGTCGCCGCGCAATCGAGCGGCGCCACGGAAGAACCGAAAGGCTAGAAACTTTGCCAAAAGCCAAACGCGTTCACGAGATCGCCAAAGAACTCGGAATGACAAACGCCGAGATCATTGACCTCAGCGGCAAACTTGGCATTGGCGTGAAGGGCCCGTCGTCGACGATCATCGAAGCCCAGGCTGATCGAATCCGTGCACGCGCGAAGCGCGAAGGCTTGATTCGCGAAGTGCAACCCGAAGAGGTCTCAGCCAAGCCGGCAAGAAAGACGACCGCAAAAAAAGCCGAGGGCGAGAAAAAGACCCCGGTCAAGAAGACTGCCGTCGCGAAACAAGCGGCGGCAAAAAAAGTTGCCGGTGAGAAGACCGATGACGCGACCGCCGAGTCTGCAGATGTGGCGAGAATCGATGTCGCAGAGGCGAAGGTCGCACAAGTAGATGAGCGAAAGGAGGCAGCGGCCGTCGTCGATTTGGCACCAGACGGCGGTGTGAGTCGGGTGGTTTCGTCAGCGCAACCGGGTCGACCGACACCCGCGCCGACTTCGCCGCCGCCACGACACATTCAGTCGTTGCAGCCCGAGCCCGTTCGCCCCGCAGTGAGACCGCAAACGCCGGCGGCACGAACACCGCAAACCGGAACACCGGGTGCGCGACCGATTCCGCCGCCGCCAGGGTCCTCGCGACCGATTCCGCCGCCGCCGGACGCACCACCTAATCGTCGACCTGGTGGAGCACCGGGTGGGCCGGCGCCACGAGCGCCGCAACCGGGTGCGCCGGGCTCGCGCCCACCGTTTAACCGCGGCCCGCAACGAACCGGTTCATCGACAAACGCCCGCATGGGTCGCATACCCGCTTCGCAATTGGGACGAGGACCTTCAGGCGCAGGCGCGCGGACAGGTGGCGATCGTGGAGCGCCGGGTCGACCTGGCGGGCGATCGGGCGCACCGACGGGTGGGCGTGGTTCGGCACTCGGCCGCAGCATACCGCAAGGGCCGGGCGGACGCCCCGGTAGTCGTGGGCTTGGTGGCGGCAGTCGCCGACCTTCGCGCAAGAAAACTCGGGGAGAGCGTCGCCGCGAATTCGAGGAGCAGCAACCACAGGCGCCAACGAGTTATACACCGAGTTCGATCCCGCCACCTGAGGGCATCGTCGTAATCGAGCGCGGTTGCTCTTCGCAAGAGTTTGCTCCCAAGTTGAATCGCACCGCCGCCGATGTCGTGCGCTTCTTGTTGGAGCACGGCGAGATGGTGACGGCGACGATGACGCTCGTCGACGAACAAATGGAATTGTTCGCCCTCGAAATTGGCGCCGAGATCTTGCTGGTTGATCCGGGTCAACAAGAAGAACTCGAGTTGCAGGCGCTGTTCGATGATTCAGACGACGACGATCCGAATGCACAAGCGGTTCGACCACCCGTGATCACGATCATGGGTCACGTCGACCACGGCAAGACGACGCTGCTCGACAAAATTCGCAACGCGAATGTCGTCGCCGGCGAAGCGGGTGGCATCACCCAACACATCGGCGCCTATCAAATTGAAAAGAACGACAAGAAGATCACATTCATCGACACGCCAGGTCACGCCGCATTCACCAAGATGCGTGCGCGAGGAGCCGGTGTAACCGACATCGTGGTGTTGGTCGTCGCCGCCGACGATGGCGTGATGCCCCAGACGATCGAGGCGATCAACCACGCGCGAGCGGCCGGGGTGCCGATCGTCGTTGCCCTGAACAAGATTGACAAACAGAACGCCGACGTGCAACGCGTGCTGGCGGGTTTGGCCGAACAACAACTCACTCCCGAGGCGTGGGGTGGCGACACGATCGTGGTCGAGATGTCGGCCCAAAGCGGGTTGGGTGTCGACGACCTGCTCGAACATTTGAATGTGGTGGCAGAAGTCGAAGACCTGCACGCCAACCCGACGGGTCGGGCCAAGGGTGTCGTGCTCGAGGCGCAACTCGACATTGGCCGTGGACCAGTGGCTACGATCCTCGTCGACAAGGGAACATTGAAGGTTGGCGACCCGATGGTGGCCGGTTCGGCGTGGGGCAAGGTTCGGGCGATGTTCAACGATCGCGGCGAGCAGGTCAAAGAGGCGGGACCATCGACCCCGATTCAGGTTCTGGGTCTTTCGAGCGTGCCTAACGCGGGAGACGAGTTCAGGTCGGCACCCGATGAGCGCACGGCGCGTACGGTCGGCAGCGCGCGAGGGCTTCGTTTCAAGGCGCTGCACCAACGCGGCGACGCCCGTGTGCAGCGTGGTGTGAAACTCGAGGACATTTTCACCCAGATTCAGGCCGGCGAAGTGGCGACCTTCAACGTCATCGTCAAGTCTGACGTGCATGGTTCGCTCGAAGCGGTGACCGAGAGTTTGCGCAAACTCGAGCGCGACGATGTGCGTGCGGCGTTCGTGCATCGCGGTGTCGGCACGATCACCGAGAACGACATATCGTTGGCCGCGGCGACGAACGCGACCTTGATCGGCTTCAATGTTCGACCTGATAGAAAAATTCGCGAACTCGCCGAGAAAGAAAATGTAGAAATTCGAACATACGAAGTCATCTACAAGTTGCTCGAAGACATCGAGAAGGCGATGAAGGGTCTGCTCGCGCCCGAATATGTCGAGGTCGTCACCGGCGAGGCCGAGGTGCGCGAAATATTCAGGGCCCCGAAGGTTGGTGCGGTGGCGGGATGTGCCGTTGTTTCGGGTGTCGTGACGCGCGGTTCGCGCGTGCGGTTTTTGCGCGATGGCGCCGTGATTTGGAAGGGAAACATCAACACGCTGCGCCGTTTCAAAGACGACGTGAAAGAAGTTCGCGAGGGTTTCGAATGCGGTATCAGCCTCACCGATTTCCAAGATTTGAAACCGGGTGACGTGATCGAAACCTACGACCTCAAGGAGGTTGAGCGAGTCTGAGTCGTCTAATCTGTCGTGGTGGCAGATTTGGATTTTTTCTTTGACCCCGGTTGCCCGTGGGCATGGGTGACTTCACGGTGGGTCACCGAGGTGGTCAACCAGCGCCAATACGAGGTGCAGTGGAAGTTCATCTCGTTGGCGATGGTCAACACGGACAAGGGCTACAAACCCAACGACGACTACCACAAAACGATACATAGTTTTGGTCTCAAGGCGCTGCGAGTGGCGAGTGCCGCCAGGGCCGCGGCGGGCAACGAGGCGGTCGCAAAGTTCTATACGGCGATCGGCACGATGATTCATGTGCAGAAAAACCGCGACGGATACGACACCGAGCCGCACAAGTTTTTGACGAACATCTTGGCAAGTCATTCTTTGCCGACCGCGTGGGCAGACTCGTTCGAAGACGAAACGCATACCGCGTTGATTCGCGAAGAGACAGATCTGGCGTTGTCGCGAACGGGCAAAGATGTGGGCACCCCGATCTTGACCTTCAAGCCCGGGCAACCCAATGAGGGAAGTTTTTTCGGGCCCGTGATTTCGAAGTCGCCGCGGGGTGAGCAGGCGGTGAAACTTTGGGATGCCGTCGAGTTGATCGCCACGACCTCGGGTGTGGCCGAGTTGAAGCGGTCGCTGCGGGCACCACTAGATTTCTCGTAGAGAAGAGGTGGCGTGAAAGTCGTATATTCGGCGTCGCACTTGTTGCATAATCCCGAGGTCGAGATCGAGGGCTCATCGGCGCATTCGCCGTTCGAACACACGGGAAGAGCCGAGAAGATCAGAGAAACTTTGGCCGCGGACAAGGCATTCGAACTCGTGTCGCCAAAAGCGTGGGGCACCGAGCCGATAACGGCGATTCACAACAAGGGATTGTTGCGATTTCTATCGACGGCGTGGGCCGATTATCAGCGCGAGGTCAAAAAGTCGCGCGAGGTCGTACCCGACATGTTTTTCAGGTCGAATTTGCGCGAGCGAATGGGCGACCGCGTCGAACCCGAGTCGGTGAGTGGAAAACTGGGCTGGTGGTGTTTTGAAACGACGACACCGTTGACCGTCGGAACATATGAGGCGGCCCGCGGCGCCGTCGACGTGGCGATGAGCGCGGCCCAAATCGTTTTGGACGGGGCGAAGAACAGTTACGGCTTGTGTCGACCACCGGGCCATCACGCGACGACCGATCTTTATGGCGGATACTGCTTCTTCAACAACGCGGCGATCGTGGCGCATCATGTGGCGAGGTCGACCGGAACAAAAGTCACGGTGCTGGATGTCGACTATCACCACGGAAACGGTACGCAACAGATCTTTTACGAGAGGGACGATGTTCAGTTCGTCTCGTTGCACGGTGATCCCGTGCGGGCGTATCCATTTTTCACGGGTTATTCAGAAGAGGTGGGTGCGGGCAAAGGCCGCGGTTCGACCTTGAATTTGCCGTTGCCCGCGCGAACCGACGACGACTCGTATATATCGGCGCTCGAAAAGGCGTGCGAAAGTATCAAGAAGTTCGGCCCCTCGGTGCTGATCGTTTCGTTGGGTCTCGATACTTTCATCACCGACCCGATCAGCGACTTGGCGTTGACGACACCCGGCTACGACAGATGCGGGGCGCTGGTCGGCGCGCTCGGGTTGCCGACCGTCGTGTTGCAAGAGGGCGGCTATGACGTGAACGCCCTCGGGGTGAATGTGCAGTCGTGGCTGCACGGGCTGGCGCGGGTGAACATCTAGCGAAAATTTCGCGCGAGTTGTCTCGCGCCAACAATCAATGGTCGCGCAGATATTTTTCGAATTCGGCGGCGATTTCGTCGCCACTCGGAATTGGCGCGCCAAAGTTGATTTCAGTCGTGCCATTGGCGATCTGCTCGTCGAAACTTTGTTCGAGTTGGGTCAGCATTTGCGAGTGTTCGTTGTTGCCGGCGATGAGTTGATCGAGCCGCTCGCGCTGGGTTTTGGCCTGTTCGCGCATGTCCGACACGTCGATCGAGATGCCGCCCGTATCGCAGAGCGCCGAAAGCAGTGCGGCCGATGCGGCCGGATACGGCATAGATGCGACATAGTGGGGCACGCGAGCCCACAGGCTGAGGGCCTGAATCTTGCGGGCGTGAAGCGCGTGTTCGAGTGCGGCGGCCATGCCCGCGGGAACATCGACCGAACTTTTGAGGTACGGCAAACTTGCGACCAACTCTTTGTCGGGACTCGTGCAAGAAATGTAGACGGCACGAGTGTGGGGCGTGGCGAACGGATATGCGCCGATGCCGATCATGCGGCGCACGCCGAATTGCACGCTGATGTCGGCGATCGTTTCGGCGAACAAGTTCCAGTGGGTGTCGGGTTCGGGGCCGGTGAGAAGGAGAATGTCTTTTTCGTTGATGTCTCGACCAAGCGCGATCTCGGGAGTCGACCAGACCAATTTGGTGTTGACGCCGTCGCGAAGCTCCATGATTGGTCGGCGGGCGCGAAAGTCGACGAATGTGTCGATGTCGAAGTCGATGATTTTCACGGCGTTGGTTTCTTTGGCGACGGATTCGATCGCTGTACCCGCGGCCGAACTCGTGTCGATCCAGCCGGACATCATCACGACAAGCAGGGGATTTTTGATCTGTGGCAGTGTGCCAATGATCTTGTAGGGCTTGTTCATCGGGGTGAGCCTAGTTTAGGCGTGAGAGAGATTCTTCGGCACTGTTGGCCGCGGCCTCGGTTTGCAATTTGAAGGGCTCGAGGTCAGCCGCTTGTTTTTCGCCGAGGGCACCGCCGAGGTAACGCGCGTAGACGCCCTCGATGATGCAGGCGAGTTTCCAATATGCGAACGCGCGATAGAACTCGATGTTCGAAATGTCACGCCCAGTTTTGGCGGCGTAGCGAGCAATCAGATCGCCGCGATCGAGAAAACCTTTGACCGTCGTGTATTGCGACATCCACGGCGATGCCTGATCGTTGGGGCCCGTCCAATAGACGGTGAGCAGACCCAAATCGGCGAGCGGGTCACCGAGAGTGCAGATCTCCCAATCGAGCACCGCCTGGATCTCGCCCGTTGAACTCACGATGCAGTTGTCGAGCCGATAGTCGCCGTGCACGATCGTGGCCGGGCCTTGTTCGGGAATTCGTTTGGAGAGTTCGTCGTGCAGCCGATCGACGACCGGGAGTTCGCGGGTCTTTTGCGCATTCCATTGTCCGTACCATCGCTTGAGTTGACGGGCGATGTAACCGTCGTGGCGACTGAAGTCGTGCAGACCCACTTCGGCGAGGTCAACTCCATGAATCTTGGCCAATGTGTCGACGAGCGACTCGCTGGCAAGCCGTCGCGTCTGCTCGGTCAGCGCATGCTCGGCGGTCGGGATATCACGGACAACATGGCCGTCGACGAAGTCCATCACATAAAAAGGCGCGCCGTTCACCTCGACATCGGTGCAAAGTCCGCGGGCGCGGGGCACGGGAACATTCGAGTTTTGCAGCGCGGAGATCATGCGATGTTCGCGACCCATGTCGTGGGCGCTGGCCAAACCGTGACTCAACGGTGGTCGGCGCAAAACATAATGATTTTGCTTGGCGTCGTGAACCGAGAAAGTGAGATTCGAATGGCCGCCGGCGATGAACGAGAACTTGAACGGAGCGGTCGCGCCCTCGATGTTCTGTTCGAGCCACGCCGTGACTTTTGGAGCGTTGATGCCCGCGCTGACAGTGTCGCTCATCACCATGCAAACTACTTAACGGCGGTCGGCGGGCGCTAGTTGCGAGGCGTCGAAACTGTAAAGTGGGCGGATGGCAATCGATGTAACCGATGCGACTTTCCAAAAGGAAGTGATCGACAAGTCGATGACGACCCCGGTGATCATCGACTTGTGGGCGCAGTGGTGCGGGCCGTGCAAGACGCTCGGACCAATCCTCGAGAAACTGACGAACGCGACGAACGGCAAGGTGATTCTGGCGAAGGTCGATGTCGACAAGTGCCCGCAGGTTGCACAGGCATTTCAGGTGCAGTCGATACCGGCCGTGTATGCGATGAAAGACGGCAAGATTATCGACGGCTTCGTCGGCGCCCAGTCTGAAAACGTGGTCAACCAATTCATAAAGAATCTCCTGCCCGAACCCGAAGTGGTGGATGTGAAGGCGTTGTTGGTGCGCGGTGACGAGCAGAGTTTGCGCAAGGCCCTGGCGGCCGAGCCGACGAACGAGGGCGTCGTGATTGCGTTGGCGAATTTGCTGACCGCACGCAACGATTGCGCGGCGGCGCTCGAGATTTTGAAGACGATTCCCGAGACCGCGCAGGTACGCGAAGCCGTGGCTGCCGCGCGTGCGGCGTTCGTGCCCAAAGATGATTTCGACAAACAACTCACCGATCTTTTGGTGCGGGTCAAGACCGACGGAGAGGCGAAAAAAGAGTTCTTGGAATTGCTCGAGAAAATGGGGCCAAACGACCCCCGCACCGGCGATTACCGCAAGAAACTGACGGCAAGACTTTTTTGATCGTTGCCCCTGCGGGGTCTTAGCGCCCACATGGGGCGATGAATGTTTTCGCTGAGATGACTGAAAAATTGCGGCAGCGACCGAGGTTCGGGTTCTCGCGATTCGTGGGAGCGACGATCAGCATCGTGGCGATCGCGGTGGCGGGTTGGTGGTTGGTGCGTGTTCCACCGCCGCCACCCGAGGCGAAACTGCCGTTCGCAAGCACGACGATTGCTGCTGGCCCTGATGTGACCGCTGAACTTGACGGCGCCGATGTCGCAGGTGACGAACCCGAATTCATCATCGTGCATATCGCAGGTGCGGTGAAATCACCGGGCGTTTATCGGCTTGCGCGCGGCGCACGGGTTAACGACGGCGTCTTGGCTGCCGGTGGTGCGACAGGCGGCGCCAATTTGGATGTGATCAATTTGGCGACCGTGCTCAACGAGGGCGAACAAATCTATGTGCCCAAGCGGGGTGAAAGGCCGCATGCAATAACCAGTCGACCCCAATCTGGTGGCGAAGTTGGCGGTGGCAACTCGATCGCAAAAAATCAGTCGCCGCAAATCAACATCAACACGGCAAGTACGGTCGAACTCGAGCAACTGCCAGGTGTCGGGCCCTCCACGGCCAAGGCGATCGTCGAGTATCGAGAAAAAAATGGTGCATTTGTCGTGGTCGAAGATCTGTTGAAAGTTCGGGGTATCGGGCCGGCGAAGCTGCGCGGGATGTTGCCGCGAGTGCGGGTCAGTTAGCGCAAATTTTCAGAGAACGCCGAGAAAGACCGCGGCGAGTGCGAGAGAAAAGAGTGATCCGAGAATGCAACCGATGGCGAGAGGTGAAAACTCGCGGCGCCATTCGGGCCAACTGGCGATAACCGCGCGCATCGCACGCAGGCTTGCAAAATGACCGATTGCCCACCACAGCAACATGCTCGTTGCAAAGCTGAGCGCATAACGCGAAAAACCCCCGGCAGCCGGAACCCCGAACAAGGGCATCGTCGGCATGGCGATGAATGTCAGCACAAAGCCGAGGACCCCAGTGGGCCCACCCGGAAGAAACAAGAGAATCAAGCCGATTGCGAGCACGATGGCGGCGAGGGCGACCGCGGTGACGCCGCCGCGCTTGCGCAGCCGATTTCGATGGGCGACGATGCCATCGGGCACGACACGGGGTTCGCGCGATGCCGATCGTGAACTGCCAGCCATGACTACATCGTATGATGTGCGTCGTGCCGACTGGCTGACCGTGTTTTTGGTCGCCGCTTATTTGATAACTACCCGAGCGCCGTTCAAGACATCGATTGTTGTCTTGAACTTGTGTGCGATCGGCTTGATTGTTGTCGCGCGAATGATACGACTGTCGAATCTCGCGACCGTGTCCATGGTCTTGTTGTTGATGTTTGGACTGTTCAATTCGCGTCGAGCCCAAGCCGAATTGCACGATGTCGAGTTGGGTCGTTATTCGGGTTTGGCGACAATAGTCAGTGACCCGCGACAGGTTGGTTCGGCAATCCAGTTGGTGATCGCCATCGGCCCGGATCGACACATCGTTTATGCGTATGGTCGGCCGAGTTGGCGCTTGGCCGGGGTGAAAGTGGGTGAGCAGATCATTGTCGATGGTTATCGCGAACCGATCGAACGCGAGCGACATGTTCGTCTGTTTTCGAAACACATCAAGGGTCGATTTCAGGTCGAACAGGTGGGTGAGACAAGGTTGCCGGCCTCGCCCTTGTTGCGCAGTGCCCAGCGGGTTCGGGATCTCGTGGCAAAGTCGGCCGAGTCGTTCGAACTTGCGGATCGAGCACTGTTCACAGGTTTGGTGATCGGCGATGACTCCCGACAGCCAAAGGCGATGACGGTCGCATTTCGCGACTCGGGTTTGGCCCATTTGGTGGCGGTCTCCGGGCAAAATGTGGCCTTCGTCTTGGCGGCGGTTTCACCGTTGTTGTCGCGCCTCGGTCGCAGATCGCGGGTCGTGGTGACGACGACGATCTTGTCCTGGTTCGTCGTGATCACTCGCGTCGAACCCAGCGTGGTGCGCGCGGCGATCATGGCGGGATTGGCGTATTTGTCGGTGGCGATCGGTCGACCGACACGAACCCTGCGATTGATCGCGCTGACGGTGCTTGTCGCGGTGATCGTTGATCCGCTGTTGGCGTGGTCGGTCGGGTTCTTCATGTCGGTGGGGGCGACGCTCGGGTTGTGCGTCGGCGCAGCACCGCTGATGAAGATGATCCGTGGGCCAAGATGGTTGGCGCATCTTGTTGCATCGACCGTCGCCGCTCAAGTTGGGGTGATGCCCGCAGTATTGACCGTGTTCGGTCTGCCGTCGGCGACGGGGATCATCGCCAATGTTTTGGCCGTGCCCGTGGCCGGAATGGTGATCATGATCGGGCTTCCGATGGCGGTGCCGTCGGGTTTGCTGGTCGGCGGCAGTCTGAACTTGTTGGCGACGATCTTGATGTGGCCGGTGAAAGTTGGCGTTCGCTGGGTTTGGTGGGTGGCGACGGTTTTTGCCGAGTTGCGAGTGACGGGTGCAACGAACATTGTGCTGTGGCTCTCGATTTTTGTCGGGCTCTTGGTGATGCGACACCGAAGTTCTAAGTTGGTGGCGTGACTATTCATCTCGTGACGGGTTCGGATCCGCGATTGATTTCTGACAAGGTGAGCGAGATCACCCGAGAATTGATCAACTCGATGGCGACCAAAGAGAGTCGGAGCACGATTCTCGAGACGCACGACGCCGGTGCGGCCAGTTCGCAAGAACGCGAAGATGCGATTCGCAAAGCGGTGGCTTCGGCCGAGACGATGTCGCTGTTCGGCGAGGAGCGAGTGGTGGTGTTGCGCGAAATTTCGGAGGCGACCGTGGCCGAGTTGGCGAGCCTGGTCGAATATCTGGCGCACCCGTCGGAGAGCACCCATCTGGTTGTGAGCGCGAGCTCTAAATTACCGAAATCGATCGCAGACGCGTTGAAGCGAAGCGGGGCGACAACTTTGGCGACTTCTCCGCCCGATCGACGACAAGATTTGATGATTTGGTTTCTTGAGCGTTTCGGCGAATCTGGTCTGACCCTCGAGGTGAGCGCATTGAACCAAATAATCGACTGGTTGGGAGAAGATCAGGCGCGGTTGCCGGGGCTGATCGACATTCTCGTGTCGACCTATGGCACCTCGCACAAACTGACCAGCGATGACGTGACGGCGTTCTTGGGCGATGCCGGCAGCGTCAAACCGTGGGACTTGACCGACGCGATCGACGCGGGCGATTCGCCGAAGGCGATCGACATGTTGCATCGCATGACGAGAAGCGGCGAGTATCACCCGTTGCAGGTGATGGCATTGCTGAACACCCACTACACGAAGTTGATGCGCCTAGACGGTCCCGAAATTCAGTCGTCGCAACAGGCGATGTCGTTGATCGGCAGCAAGAGCGACTTTCAGGCCAAAAAATATTTGAGTCAGTATCGACGCCTGGGTTCGACCGGCGTGGGTCAGGCGGTGCAGATGCTGGCCAGAGCCGATCTTGATTTGCGGGGCGGCAAAGACTTGGGCGAAGAACTGACGATGGAGATCTTGGTGGCCAGGCTCTGCCGAATGGGAACGACCAAGTCGTCGCGCGCTACTTCGCCGAAGCGGCGTTGAGTTTGCGCATCAGGCGGCTCTTGCGACGAGCGGCTTGACGTGGGTGAATTGTTCGATTTGCCGCGGCTTTGTCGAGGCGCTTGACCGCCAGACGAAGAGCCTCTTTGTTTTCGGGTGTGCCAGCCGTCTCAACGGCGTGTTTGATGCGGGTGCTGATCTCGCTGCGAACGGCTCTGTTTCGCTTGGTCGCTTTCGCGTTGGTGATGACGCGCTTTTTTTGCGATTTGATGTTTGCCACACCGAAAGGCTAACAGCGGGTGGGGCCATGCCAAACATACGCCGAGTAGAATTTGGCGAAATCTCGCGCGCGGTTTAGGTATGACTGAGCGAGACGAGATCTCGGAGAAACGGCGCAATGGAATTATCCCGAATACGAAATTTTTCGATCATTGCGCATATTGACCATGGCAAGTCGACCTTGTCCGACCGAATACTTGAAATGACCAAGGCGGTCGATGCCCGCGAGATGCGCGCGCAATACCTGGACAGCATGGATCTCGAACGCGAGCGGGGGATAACGATCAAGGCGCAAAACGTGCGGGTCGACTGGAGAGACAGCATCTTGCATCTGATCGATACGCCGGGACACGTCGACTTTGGTTACGAAGTGAGCAGGTCGTTGGCGGCGTGCGAGGGGGTAGTTCTGGTCGTGGATGCGGCGCAGGGCATCGAGGCTCAAACCTTGGCCAACTGCTATCTCGCGCTCGAAAACAACTTGGAGATCGTCGCGGCGCTGAACAAAATCGATCTGCCGGCGGCCGATCCTGATCGTTATGCGATGGAAATCGAAAAAGTTCTCGGCATTCGCGCCGAGGATATCTTGCGAATATCGGCCAAGACCGGCGAGGGAGTGCCCGAGTTGTTGGATGCGATCGTGCAGAGAATTCCGCCGCCGAAAGGCGACGCCGACGCGCCGCTGCAGGCCCTGATCTTCGACAGCCAATACGACCAATATCGCGGCGTCGTGTCGTCGGTGCGGGTGATGAACGGTCGAATGCGCAGCAACGAGAAACTTTTGTTCATGCAGACGAACGCGGTGCATGAGGCGCTCGAGGTCGGTGTGCGTCGACCCGCACCGACGCCGGTCGACGAACTTGGCCCGGGTGAAGTTGGTTATCTGATCGCAGGAATCAAGGATGTCGGTGAGGCGCGCAGCGGTGAAACCGTCACGCACGAGGCGCGACCCGCCGATGAACCGCTCGAGGGCTACAGCGACCCGAAGCCGATGGTGTTCTGCGGATTGTTTCCGATCGAGGCGGACGACTTCGAAAATTTGCGCGAGAGTCTGCAGAAACTCAAATTGAACGACGCCTCGATCAGTTATTCGCCCGAGTCCTCGGGGGCGTTGGGGTTTGGTTTCAGGTGCGGGTTCTTGGGTTTATTGCACATGGAGATCGTCAAAGAACGCCTCGAGCGCGAGTTCAACCTGGCGTTGATCGCCACTGCGCCGTCGGTGCAATATCAGGTGACGAAAACCGACGGCAGCGCGATGATCTGCGACAACCCGAGCGATTTGCCGCCGACGAACTACATCAAGTCGATCGAGGAGCCGTTTTTCAAATTGAACATCATCACCCCGAAGGATTACACGGGCACGCTGATGGATCTCTGTCAGTCGCGTCGGGGCGAATTCGACAAACTCGAATATTTGTCGCCCGAACGCGTGGAGATGCATTACCTGATGCCGCTGGCCGAGGTGGTGGTCGACTTCTTCGACCAGATGAAAAGCAGATCTCAGGGCTATGCGAGCCTCGACTATGAGTTGCACGGGTATCGCGAGTCTGACCTGGTGAAGGTCGATCTGTTGTTGAACGGAATCGTCGCCGACGCGTTCAGCACGATCGTGCATCGCGAAAAGGCCTATGACTACGGCAGACGGATGTGCGAGAAACTAAAAGAGTTGATTCCGCGACAGATGTTCGACGTGCCGATTCAAGCGGCGATCGGCGGCAAGTTCATCGCCCGCGAAACCGTGAGGGCCAAGCGCAAAGATGTGTTGGCCAAGTGCTACGGCGGCGATATCTCGCGCAAGCGCAAGCTGCTCGAGAAACAAAAAGAAGGCAAGAAAAAGATGAAGTCGATCGGTCGAGTCGAAATACCCGGCGACGTGTTTATCTCGGCGCTGAAGTTAGACGGCCGACGACCGTGACCGACGTCGTCGAGCAGAAGCATGCGAGCGTTTTTCGATCGCTGAAATATTTCAACGCCCGCCTGTTCTTCTTCGGCTTGTTGCTGTCGAACATCGGCACATGGTTGCAGCTGACGGCGTCGTCGCTGTTGATCTATCGCCTGACGGGCAATGCGGCGGATCTCGGCTATAACGTTGCGTTTCAGTTCTTGCCGATGCTGCTGCTCGGCACGTGGTGCGGGGCGTTGGCCGACCGCCACAATCGTCGACGCATCGCCCTGATTTCTCAGGCTCTGTTGGCGGTGCAGGCGTTGTTGTTGGGGCTGCTCGATCTTTCTGGCGTGATCAATGTGTCGATGGTCTATGCGTTGTCGTTCTTGCTCGGAATAATCGGCGCATTCGATAATCCGGCACGGCGTGGTTTGCTCACCGAGCTGGTGCCGCAAGAAGAGTTGCCGAACGCGATGTCGTTGAACACCGCGGTGATGACGGGTTCGCGCATCTTTGGTGCGGCGATAGCCACAGCGCTGATCGGGCCGCTCGGAACAGGGTGGTTGTTCATTCTCAACGGGCTTTCGTATGCGGCGATGATCTACGGTCTGACGGGATTGCGCAAGGCCGAAATGTACCCGGCGACCGTGAGACCCGCCGGTGGCTCGCCCGTGCGCGAAGTCTTTTCGTACGTCGCCGGCAATCGTCGGTTGCTGACGATGTTTTCGGTTTATTTGGTCGTCAGCACTTTCTCGTTCAATTTCGGTGTCGCGTTGCCCAAACTCGCCGACCGTAGTTGGGGCGACGATCGGGCGTTCGGTTGGTCGATGTCGGTAATCGGCATCGGCAACTTGATCGGCGCGTTGTTGACGGCGCGACTGCGGGTGGTCTCGTTGCGGTGGTTCGTCGGCAACATCGCCTTGCTCGGTTTGGCCAGCATCGGCATGGCGTTCGCGGCGAACTTTTGGATCGCATTTTTGTGGAGCGTGCCTCTTGGAATCGGGGGAGCGGCGATGATCGCAGCGGGAAACGCGATCAGCCAACAAGAGTCGCCACCCGACATGCGTGGTCGGTTGCTGGCGTTGACCGCCGTCGCGTTCTTGGGCAGCACGCCGATCGGTGGACCGATCACGGGTTTGATCGCCGACATAGTTTCGCCGGAGTGGTCGCTGGCTTACGGTGGAGTGATCGCCCTAGTTTGTGCATTTGTCGCCGTGTTGGCGTGGCGATAGAGAAGTGGCGACAGAGAAGTAGTGAGACGGTGAAATGGACGCAGTTGGCGACGGGTTGATGCATGGCTAATTCGGTGATGTGGTTTCGTCGCGACCTGCGTCTCGAAGACAACCCTGCATTGGTGGCGGCTGCCCGCGCCGCGAATGTAACGCCGTTGTTCGTGTTGGATCCGATTTTTCTCCAGCGCTCGGGGGCAGCGCGATTGGCGTTCTTGTTCAGATCCTTGCGCGAACTGAACCGCGAGATGAACGGCGCCCTCGTGGTGCGAACGGGAGACCCGGTCGAAGTCGTGGCGAAGGTCGCCAAGCAAGTCGGGGCGGCGGAAGTTTTTGCGGCAAAGGATTTCGCGCCGTACGGGCAAAAGCGCGACGCCGAAGTAGCCAAAAAATTGGCGAGTGCCGGCGCGAGTTTTAATCGCGTGGGTTCGCCATATGCGGTCGAGCCGGGCACGGTATTGAAGGCCGATGCGACGCCCTATTCGGTGTTTACGCCGTTCTCGAAAGTCTGGTTGGCGCACGGTTGGCCGGCGCCAGTCGACGAACCGAAAGTTGAGTGGCATGGTGCACCCGAAGTCGTCAGCAACGAGATACCAAAAGACCCGTCTCTGACCGCCGAAATCGCCCCCGCCGGATCGCGGGCGGCATGGGATCGCTGGCAGCACTTCGCGCAAGGCGCCTTGGGTAGATATAAGACCGAAAGAAACAACCCCGACCGCGACGGCTGCAGCCAAATGTCGGTGTATCTGCGATTCGGTGTCGTGCACCCTCGGCAGTTGTTGGCCGAACTCGAGCCGAACCCGCATCACGACCACTATCGCAGCGAACTTTGTTGGCGTGAATTTTATGCAGATGTCTTGTTTCATCAACCGCACACGACCTGGAAAAACTTGCAACCAAAAATGGACACGCTCGAGGTCGACACCGACGCCAAGGCCAAAGTGAGATTCGAAATCTGGTGCAGCGGCAAGACGGGGTATCCGATCGTGGATGCGGGCATTCGTCAGATGCTGGCCACGGGCTGGATGCACAACAGGGTGCGGATGATCACGGCCAGTTTCTTGGTCAAAGATTTGCACCTGCCGTGGCAATGGGGGGCGAAATTTTTCATGCGACATCTGGTCGACGGAGACATCGCGTCGAACAATCACGGTTGGCAATGGACGGCGGGCACGGGCACCGATGCGGCGCCGTACTTTCGGGTGTTCAACCCCGTGTTGCAGGGCGAAAAGTTCGATCCCGACGGCAAATTCGTGCGCGCGTGGATACCCGAACTGCGGGATGTACCAAAAAAATTCGTGCATGCGCCGTGGCTCCAGGGTGGCGGTTTGTTTTCTGAGTATCCCGCGCCGATGGTCGATCACTCGGTGGAGCGCGACGAGGCCTTGAGTCGATACAAGATCAGCGGGGAAATTAATCGCTCGGTAGGCTAAAAGGTTGTAAATGCTTGACGATCGTAAGACCGCAATCCTCAGGGCAGTAGTTGAGGAGTACATCGCCACCGCACAACCGGTGGGTTCGGTGCACATCGCGAAAATTCGCGACTTGGCGGTGTCTTCAGCGACGGTGCGAAACGAAATGGCGGTGCTCGAACGCGAGGGCTATTTGACGCACCCGCACACCTCGGCGGGTCGGATACCCACCGACAAGGGCTACCGATTCTTCGTCGACAATCTGTTGCCGATCGGAAAACTCGGCTCGATCGAGCAGGAAAAGGTCGGAAGTTTCTTCGAAAATGCGCACTTTCGTCTGGAGGAAACTCTGCAGCGCACGTCGATGCTGTTGACCCAGTTGACTAATTATGCCTCGGTCGTGATCGGGCCGACGGTCGAGGTCGCCGTCGTGCGCTCGGTGCAGATGGTGCGGTTGTCGGGCCATCACATGACGGTGGTGGTCGTTCTCTCGAACGGCTCGGTGGAAGACGCGCAAATCGAGATCACACAAGATGTCTCGGACGATTTGATCGCGCGGGCAAATGCCAGATTGGAGAAGTTGCTGGTCGCAAAACCGTTGCGCGATTTGAAGCAGCGTCGCCGCGAAAACAAACAAAGCGCCGAGGTCGAAACCGATCTTTGCGAGAAAATTTTGGCCGCGCTCGACCATGACCGCAATGACGGAAACTTCTTCGTCGGTGGCGCGGCGCAAATGGCCGAGGCGTTCGACGCCGTCGAGATCGTTCGCAACGTTTTGCACACGCTCGAACAGCAATTTGTCGTGGTTACGCTCGTGCGCGACATGTTGAATCGCGGTTTGTCGGTGGCCATCGGTGCCGAACATGGTGTCGAGCCGCTCTCGGCCTGCTCGGTCGTGTTGTCCCCGGTTCGCGCCGATGGTCAGACAGTGGGCACAGTCGGCGTGCTGGGGCCGACGCGCATGAATTATCCGCAGGCGTTGGCGACGGTCGACTATGTGAGCGATCGTCTCGGGCGTCGTTTGACCGACAACTGAACGCGATGGCGGCCGATTTTTATCAGTTGCTCGGGGTTTCGCGCGGGGCGAGCCAAGACGAGATAAAGCGCGCCTATCGAAAGTTGGCGCGCAAACTTCACCCCGACGCGAACCCGAACAACGCCGGCGCCGAGGAGAAGTTCAAGGCAGTGAGCCGAGCCTACGAAGTTTTGTCGGATCAAGACTCGCGAGCCCGATACGACCAGTTCGGCGAGGCGGGCATTTCGGGCGCTGGCCGGGCGGGCGGTGATCCGTTCGGTGCCGGCGGGTTCGGCAGTATCTTTGATGCGTTCTTCGGCGGAGACTCGCCGTTTGGCGGGGGCTCGCGACAACAGACCGGACCGCAGCGCGGACCCGATCTCGAGACGCAGATTGAAATTGATTTTGTCGACGCCGTGTTCGGGTGTCGAACGTCGGTGCCGATACGGGCTGCGGTGGGTTGCGAAGAGTGCGGCGGTTCGGGTGCGGCGGCGGGCACCAAGGCGACGACCTGCACGGACTGCGGTGGTTCGGGTCAGGTTCGTCGCACGCGACAGAGCATTTTGGGTCAGATGGTGACGACCACCCCGTGTGGCAGGTGTCGTGGTACGGGTGAAGTGATCGCTTCATTGTGCGGCAAGTGTCGCGGTGAGGGTCGGGTGACAAAAGAGCAGAGTCACGAGATCGAGATTCCTGCCGGAATCGCGAGCGGGCAGACAATGCGTGTCAGCGGGCGTGGGGGCGTCGGGCCACGCGGTGGTGCGGCGGGTGACCTCTATGTTCATATCTTGGTCGGCGAACACGAGGCCTACGTCCGCGAGGAAAACGATCTCGTGACGAATGTGCCGATCTCGATCGCCCAGGCGGCACTGGGGGTCGATCTCGTTTTGCAGACCCTCGACGGGGAAGAGACGCTTTCGGTGGCACCCGGTGTGCAACACGGGCACGAATATGTTCTGAAAAATCGGGGCGTGCCGTATCTCAAACAAGGCCAGCGGAGTCGAAGTCGAACCCGAGGCGACTTGCGCGCGCGGATCAATATCGTGGTGCCGAAAAAACTCTCGAGCAAAGAACGCGAGTTGTTGTTGCAACTCGCCAAAGAACGGGGCGAGACCGTCGCCCTGGGCGACAGTTCGCTGAAGTCGAAAATCAAGTCGGCGTTTTCGTGAACCCGGCGCTGCGCGATTCGGCGGCACACGTATTTTTGGAGGCAATCGACAACCCGGTGTTGGGCGACGAGGATGCGCATCATTTGTTGCGAGTGTTGCGCCTGGGAGAAAGCGATCCCGTGACGGTGACCGACGGTGCAGGCCGATGGATGACGGCTTTGGTCGGCAAAGACGGGTCGGTAGAGCCGACCAGCGAGGTCGTTGTCGAAGCGGCGCCGAAATGGCGTTTGACGATCGCATTTTCGTTGGTCAAAGGTGATCGACCCGAATGGACGATTCAAAAACTCACCGAACTCGGCATCGACGAAATCATCGTGCTCGGCGACCTAGAAAGAAGCGTGGTGCGTTGGGAGACGAAACGAGCCGAAAAAAATTTGCAGCGACTGCGTCTCGTGGCGCGTGAAGCGGCGATGCAGTCGCGGCGGGTTTGGTTGCCGATCGTCTCGGGGTTGCGAGACCTGGCGACGATCGATGATTTGTATATCGCCGATCCTGCGGGCGCACAGATTTCTGGGTCGCATCGAACTCTGGCGATTGGGCCGGAGGGTGGGTTCACCGACCTCGAGAAGAAAACCGGCGTCGGGTTGGTTTCGCTCGGCGACAATGTTTTGCGCGCCGAGACGGCGGCGATCAGCGCCGCTGTTCTAATGTCAAGTTGTCGAACAAAAGAAGGTTGAATCGATCATGGGCCCATCTGATGACGAACTGCTCGAACAGTCGCCGTTCTCGCGGATGGTGGGAGAGCGGTTGAGATCGATTCGTTCGCAAAAGAACCTCTCGTTGAACGAGGTCGAACTGCAATCGCATGCAGAATTCAAGGCCTCTGTGCTCGGCGCATACGAACGAGGAGAGCGCGCGATTTCGGTGCCGCGACTCGAGCGGTTGGCCAAGTTCTACGGCGTGACGATCGACCAGTTGTTGCCGCGAGACCCGATGCGGGTCGAGACGAATCAGCCCGGTGCGTCGGCGCCCACCAAGTTGCGCATTGATGTGGCGAAACTTTCGACGCGCGAGGGCCTCGAGTTCAAGATGCTCGAGCGATTTTTGCGGATGATTCAGGTGCAGCGACAGGACTTCAACGGCAAGGTGATAACCGTTCGCGCCCACGACACGCGGGCGATCGCGGTGATGCTCGATATTCCGGTCGACGAGGTCGGCTCGAAACTCGCCGAACTCGATCTGCTGTTCGTGCCACCGACCGCGCAAGGTTGAGCCGAATGCACCCCGGGTTCGGCGTGTACGTGCACATCCCGTTTTGCGCCAAGAAGTGCGACTATTGCGCGTTTGCGACCTTCACCGATCGCGAGAAACTGATCGAGCACTATCTCTCGGCGTTGCGCACGCACATTCGCCGAAGCGTGGCCGGCTCGATGCCTCTGGCGACGAGCGTGTTCATCGGCGGCGGTACGCCGACCCTCGTGCCGGCCGAAGAACTGATGGGCGTCTTGCGCGAGATTCCTTTGGCCAGCGGCGCCGAGGTGACGGTGGAGTGCAACCCCGATGACATCTCGACTGCGATGATGGACGTCTACCGACGTGGCGGCGTGAATCGCATCAGCATCGGCGTGCAATCGGCGGTCGAACATGTGTTGCGGGCGCTGGGCCGAACGCACAAACCCGAAAACGTGCGAGGGTCGGTGGACTGCGTTCGTGAGGCGGGCATCGAGAACTTCAACCTCGACGTAATTTACGGTGCGGCCGGTGAGACGCTGGATGACTGGCGCGAGACTTTGGACGCGGTCGTCGGGTTGAATCCACCGCATGTTTCGGCATACGGGCTGACGGTCGAGCCGAACACGGTGCTGGCGACGCAACCCGACCGGCACCCCGACGACGACGATCAGGCCGACAAATATCTGCTTTGCGACGAAGTGATGACGGCGAACAACTTGCTGAACTACGAGATTTCAAATTGGGCGAAGCCTGGTCGGGAGTGCGAGCACAACTCGTTGTATTGGCGCCAGGGCAATTACGAGGGTTTTGGCAGCGCGGCGCATGCGCACTTGAACGGACGCAGATGGTGGAACGTGCGCACGCCCGAGCGGTATATCGAACTCGTGAATGCGGGCGAGTCGCCCGAATCGGCGAGCGAAACTCTCGATGCGCAGACACGCAAGCGGGAGGCTCTGCAACTTTTGGTGCGCACCCGCGAAGGCGTGCCGGTTGGTTCGTTCAGCGACGCAGATCTCGACGAAATGGCGGAATTGATTCAGCGCCGCGACGACAGGATTGTGTTGACGATCGACGGTCGGTTGTTGGCCAACGAGGTTGCCCTGCGTCTGATCGACGCAGTCTGAACCTATTTGATCGCTTTGAGGAAAGCGGTGAATTCTTCTTTGTCGATGGTCAGGTTGTGGTGGTTTGCCGGATACGCGCCGGTCAGCACGTCGCTGCGGAACTCTTTGAATGCCGCCACCGATTCGCGATGCAGGCGGCGGTATTCGCCCTTGAAGTCGCGATACTCCTTCGCATGGCGCGGAACATGGCCCTCGTTGTCGCCCAAGATGTCGGTGGCGAAAAGGTATTGAACATCGCAGTTGACGCCCGCCCCCATGCCGATGATCAACATTTTTGTGCGCTTGGCGATTTCGGTGGCGACCTCGGCCGGCACGACCTCCATTTCTACGCCGATGGCGCCGGCCTCTTCGTACTGCTTGGTGATTTCGTAGACACGGATCGCCTCGGCGCTGGTTTTGCCGACCGCCTTCAGGCCGCCGAACCACGAGTTGCGATACGGCACGAGGCCGACATGGCCGACCACGGGGAGGAACTCGTCGGCGAGCGCCTTGATCGTCGGGATGCCGTATCCGCAATAAAGCGTGTCGGCGCCGACGCCCATCAGCCGATACGCGTTGCGCAGCACCTCGGTGTGGCCCGAATATGTGTTTACAGCCAGACCGATGGTCAAGAAAGTGTTGGGTGCGGCTCTTCGGATGCCGACATAATCGCTGGTCTGACCGTCGTGCAGTTCGGCGGCCACGAGCATGTCGATGCCGGCCTCTTCGCACGCGGCGGCCTCGCGCGGCGTTCGAACGAACACCTGCGTCAAACGACGTTTGCCTTTGGCGGCGAGAAGATCTTTGAGAGTTAACTTCGACATGCGATCCCCGAATTGATGAAGACAATAACTTTTCGTTGTACGACGTCTCGTATTCTCGCACTACTCGCCAGAAAACTGCGAACCCGTTTGATGCCGATATGCTTAGGCAGATTAAGGGCGTGTAGCTCAGTTGGTAGAGCGCCACCTCGACATGGTGGAGGTCCCGGGTTCAAGTGTTCTTGTTGCTGCGCAATTCAATCTTTATATAGGTTTTGCAGGGTTTTCATAACTCTTTGATTGTTGGCGGACCGCTTCCTAACACAGGAGGGGTAGCTAGTGAAGCTTTCATGGGTAGATGAATTTTTATCCGATTGGTTGCTGTCAGGTAAATCTCAAAAAGCCGGCAATTCTTATAAAAATTATTTAATTTTATTATTCAACTTTTGTTCAGATCCTCAATTGGGTGACATCAAAAAATGGTTGACTACCACAAGCTCCAAAGAGGTTTGTCGTAAACGAGCACAAGCCGCACGGGCTTTTGGTGTGTGGTGCGAGAAGGTCGGGCTCGAAGAATTTGGTTTTTGGAAACAGATACCGGTACAAAAAACAGAGATAAAACCTCAATGCACGGTGGTAGAAGCCGACTATAAAAGAGCCCTCTCAAAATGCATCACGACGCGGGATATGGCCCTTGTAGAGATGTTGTGGTCAACGGGCATGCGCAGAGAAGAGATAGCTCGAGCCTGTGTCGAGCATGTGGATTTTGTTGGAGGCTTCTTCATGGTGCCATCGACAAAGAACGGTCGACCACGAATCGCTCCACTGTCACCCAAAGCAAGACTGGCCTTACGAAAGTTGATCGGTAGACGAGAGAATGGGTTGATTTTAGACATGACAGGAAATGCGATAAGGCTTCGGCTTAAAAAGATGGGTGTGCCCTCAGCTCATGCGTGGCGACGTGGCTGGGCAGTACAAGCACTACGTAACGGTGTGTCTCAAACATCAGTTAGGGCTGCTGCTGGCTGGTCCAGTGGGGCAATGGTGGCCCGATATACCCGAGCGTTGTCTGGTGAGCTGGCGATAGAAGAGTTCCAGAGAAGCTGGAGTTGCTGATTAGTTAGTTACTGTGCGACATCCTCTACTTACAATTATCTTGATGTCGGATTTACCAATTCGACCGGAGCCGAAAGTGGGGTCTTAATGGATTGGACTCAGGTGTGGCGTTATGCGAATCAAATATTGGCGGGGGCGACTTTTTCGTCTTTGGAAAAACAGGGCTTGATACGCACAGAAAGTGATAGAGCCGCTTTCAAAGAGGCGATGAAAGACCCCGAGTTCAACTCGACCCAAACCCCCGCAACAGAAGGTGGTGGCTGCTCGATGAGCGATGAACTTTTCCTTTTTCTTACCGAAGGTATCGAACCATCTTGGTTTCATGACATGGACGAATATGAGATAGAAGAACCTACTGAACCTCAGGTTGTGCTCGAGTAGTTTCTTATCGATGGCTGATGACGCGTGTTTAGACCCTCTCGGAAAAGCATGGTGCCTCATCGCTGTTGAGCTGATTAACATGCCTCGCCGCGTCAAGGAGATTCCTCATTTGTATGTCGGTAAAACGACAAAGTCAGTCGAGGAACGATTTTCAGAATTAATGGATGGTAATGGACCAAAGACATTTGCTGGCAAGTGGCTAAAACTGAGGCAAGACGCACTCGAATTTCATGGTCAAATTTTTGACAAAAAAGAAATCAGAAAGATGTTACGGTCAGAAAAGGAACGACTTGCGCGAAAAGGTCATGCAATTAACGGCAGTTGCACTACTTGGCATACATATGTGGTTGATTTAGATTCAAATGGGATCAACGGCGTGGGTAAGGGATTTGTGTATGTGGGGCAGACCAGTCATACACCTGAGCAGCGTTATGCAATACACAAAGCCCCTAAACCCGAGCCGCTCGCAATTGATTTGGGCGTAGAAGTCGTTCGCGAACGTGGTATCGGTCTTAACCATAGGCTCGCAAAAGAGCTTTCGCCTCAACCACCTTTTTTTCTGCTTAAAGATGCGCTAGCCGCCGAACGCATCTGGGCACGAATATTGGTTAAGCGTGGATACAAAGTTGATGCCGGTCATGTCACTCCTGGCCGCAAGAAGCCAAGAAAATGAAGACGAATTTGGTAGCTGTTTTGGGAGAGGAATCGCAGCAAAATGCTGCAGTTTTTTGATCTGACTGCCTCTCGCCATTCGGAAAAAAGTTGTTGCAAGCTAGTTTGTTGTCGGGCCCACAAATCTCAGACAGTGAAGGTTCTCGGCATGCTAAGTCCCCAGGAAATACTGCAAAGATGGGAGCTTCATTACGGAGAGTTGGATCACCAACTCAAAGACAAATTCCTCCTCAAACCAGAAGTACTCAAACTTGCAATTTTGCCCTCCGAGCATGTAGCACTCGCCATACGGAAGCACAAAAGCCTTAAGGAGGCGTTGCTCGTCGCAGCAAAAACTGCTGAACTCGACCATACCCTCACCCGAGAACAGAAAGAGAACGTGCGATCTCTAAATTCAAGTGACGCCATAAAGTGCATTCACGGTATTAAATCCTTTGAAAGGTGTAAAGAATGTCGTGAAATACGGCCATTTTCTCGACAAAAAAAAGTGTGGCTCTCAGGGGCGGGAGGAAAGTTTCACTACGACAAAAACTGCAGGTTCGCCCGTGACGCACAAGAACGATTTCGCCTGAAGGGCGGAATACCTCACCATTGGTATTCCGCGTCGGAGTGCGCCGTGCGTTGGGACCGCGAACCATGTAATTGGTGTGTGAGGAAGCACCCTCTTTCATTCGAATGGCTGAAGGAAGATTTGCATCAACGACCAGATGATTATAAACCGTTGGTGAATGCCAAAAAGTCTCACAGCAAAAAAGTTAAGGAAGTCAACGGCTTCAAAATAGAACCAGGAGCTAACCTCCAGGGCGCGAACCTTCAGGGCGCGAACCTAGTGGGGACAAGACTTCAATGCGCAAATCTCAAGGGGGCGAACCTTCAGGATGCAAACCTTCAGGATGCAAACCTTCAGGATGCAAACCTTCAGGATGCAAACCTCAATGGGGCGAACCTATCAAGTGGAAGTTTGCAGAATCCATATCTGCATGGTGCAAACTTGGAGTGGGCAAACCTACGTGGCGCAAATCTTCAAAGCGCAAAGTTGCATGGCGCGGGCCTGCGAGGCGCAGACTTGGAAGGCGCGAATCTTTCAGATGCCGATCTGCAAGGGGCATATCTACAGGACGCAAACCTGCGAAATGCAATTCTGAAGGATGCAAACCTCAGTTGGGCCAACCTTGAACGTGCCGACTTGGACGGCGCAAACCTCTCGAATGTAAATCTTCAGGATGCATTTTTGCGGGGTGCAAAATTATCGGGTGTGAATTTGTCTCAAGCAAAAGGGAGTTGGCAGTAACAAAGTCTTACGCGAAGTCTCAAGATATAAAACTCATTCATTATCTGGAAACAGTCGCATCCGCATAAATGGGTATTGCAGGTTTTTGTCGCTTCCTGACAATGTGTATAACCACGATTTCAGACGATTCTGGTCATTCGAATCGCTCTCAACCCCGACACGCGACTTGGAAAAGCTGATAAGAGGCTTTGGTTACTATGAGATTTCTGGAGGTAAAGGTTCGCATCGAAAGTTTGTGCAAAACACTTGACCGAAAATCATTTTCCCAAATGCGCGCGAGTCGGTATTTCCCGGTGTTTTGCGATCAGTTGCTAGATCTATAGGCGTTGGGTCAATCAGAGAACTCGCTTCTCTTGTTTGAGTGGTCATACACCTAAACGTATTGGGTGTAAAGAATCAGAATTTA
>Ga0194132_10003090_pt1 | contig 30184 bp, 28 predicted proteins | sample TA2KigOf80mmetaG_FD_148612 | JGI IMG/M metagenome (GOLD analysis project Ga0194132, IMG submission 148612) | Freshwater microbial communities from Lake Tanganyika, Tanzania - TA2015054 Kigoma Offshore 80m | ecosystem: Environmental > Aquatic > Freshwater > Lake | place: Tanzania: Lake...
GGTCGTCTTCGTGGATTTCTGTCTCATCTCGTTTCCTCTCGGGTTCACGATGAGCCGGAAATCCTCCCTTCCTCAAGACGCTAAATCCGTATCACTGGTCCTGACGCCGAACACGCCGACCTTCTTGAATCCTGCCGCCGCGAACATCGGCACAAACCCCATGTGGCGATAGCTCGGCGCATCCGGAGCGACAGGGTAGGCCTCGACGATCGTTGCGCCGTGCCGTCGTGCGGTGGCGATCGCAGCATCCAGCAATTGCGGTCCCAATCCCTGCCCCCGCAGATCGCGGCGGACGAAGAAGCAGACAATCGGCCAGACCTTCGATTCGTCACGGGCCGGCGGTCCGCCGAGCGGCCGATAGGTGGAGCGCGGCGCCACCGAGCACCACGCCACCGGCTCGCCGGCGTCGTAGCCCAGGATGCCGACCGGCACCCCTTCGCGAACGGCTTTCCGGATCGCCCTCTTGCGTCCCGAGGCGGGCCCCGTTCGCACCGCCACCGGAATCGGCCGCCACGCCATGCACCAAAAATGCTTGGGACCGCCGCGGCCTTCAAACAGCCGCTCGAAGTCGCGCCGGGTGCGCTCGTCTCCTTCCCGGAAGGTATGCGGCGGCATGCCATCCGCCCAGCGGCTAGTCGCGTTCGGCGAGCCACGCCATCTGGATCGCTTCGAGAATCTTCTCGTTGGACTTATTGGGATCGTCCTGGAAATCAGGCAACTCGCGCACCCAGCGGTGCAGGTCCGTAAAGCGCAGGTTCACCACGTCCACGTCGGGGTGTGCGTCCTCCAGCGCGATGGCGATGTCCTGCACGTCGGTCCACTTGAGCGCCACGGCGGTCAGGCCCCTTCGAGCAGCATGTTGCGCGTCGCCGCTGGCAGCTGCACGACGAGGCCATCGAGTTCCGGCGTGATGATGATCTGGCAGCCAAGCCTGGACGTGTGAGTCAAGCCGAAGGCGAGGTCGAGCATGTCCTCCTCGTCCTCGGTCGCTTCCGGGATCTGACCGTAGAACTTTGCGTCGACGATGACGTGGCACGTCGAGCACGCCAGTGAGCCTTCGCACGCGCCTTCGAGATCGATGTTGTTGCGATGGGCGATCTCGAGGACCGACAGTCCGAGCGGCGCATCCACTTCCTGATGCTTCCCGTCGGGATGGATGAACGTCATCTTGGGCATACGGCGCGGGTACTCCTGGCTCCACCCGGGGCAAGCCCACCCTGGCCCCCAGCCAAGGCGGCGAGAACATGGCGGTTTCAGGCCGCCAAAGAAAGAGCTACTTGCGGCCTCGGCCGTGAGGTTTAGGCGCCTCAAGGCGCTCGGCCAGGGCGTTCACCGCGACTCCCTGCAAAGCGGCCTGAATGCCGCGGTCCATGCGCCGCGCGGCGAAGGCCTCGGTGCCGGCATTGAGCGTGTCGATCCCATCGAGGATGGCGCCGCGGTCGCGGCCAGCCATAGCGCGGTGCAGCGCCTCGATCAGGCGCTGCACGTCCTTGCGCTCGCGATCCTCCAGAAGGTCGCCGTCGGCGCAAATGGCGCCGTCGATCGCGTGCAGGAGGCGCTCCGCGTCCACGCGCGCCTCGCGCAGAAGGCGCTCGTTCATGTCGTCCTTGGCGTGATCGATGCTGGCGCGTAGCATCGCCGCCATCTCTGATTCGCTCAGGCCATAGGCCGGCTTGACCGCCACCTCCTGGCGGGTGCCGGTGGTGGTCTCCTCAGCGCTCACGGTCAGCAATCCATCCGCGTCGACGCTGAACAGCACGCGGATGCGCGCCGCCCCCGCCGTCATCGGCGGAATGCCATGCAGCTCGAAGCGCGCCAGCGAGCGGTTCTCGCCGACCAGCTCACGCTCGCCCTGCACGACGTGGATCGCCATCGCCGTCTGGCCGTCCTGATATGTGGTGAACTCTTGGGCGATGGAGACGGGGATCGGTGTGTTGCGTTGCACCACCTTTTCCACCAGGCCGCCCATAGTCTCCAGGCCCAGCGACAGGGGTGTTACGTCGAGCAGGAGCGCCTCGGAGCCGCGCGTCAGCGCCTCCGCCTGCAGGGCGGCGCCGAGCGCCACCACCTCGTCGGGATCGATGTCGGTGAGCGGCTCGCGACCAAAGAACTCGGCGACGCGTCTGCGCACCAATGGCGTGCGGGTCACGCCTCCCACCAGCACGATGCCTGACAGTTCGCTCGGTTCGAGGCGTGCGTCGTCGAGCACGCAGCGGGCGATCTCGATGGTCTGCTCGACCTTGGGCGCGATGAGTTGGTTCAGCGTGGCCTGGTCCAGGCTGTGCCACGTCAGCCGCCCACCGAGATCGAGCGGCCACGATCCCGTCTCGTGCGCGGTAAGGTGCTCGCGCGCCTGGCGCGCGACGGCGAGCGCGCGTTTCACGTCGGCGGTGGTGGCCTTCTCGGCGCCGACCATGCGCGTGCGTTCGCCCAGGAAGTGCTCGGCAACCGCGCGGTCGAAGTCGTCCCCGCCGAGCTGCACGTGGCCGCCGGTGGCCAGCACCTGAAAGACGCCCATCCGCAGCCGCAGCACCGAGACGTCGAATGTGCCGCCGCCGAGGTCGTATACCGCGTACGTCCCCTCGGCGCCCTTGTCGAGACCGTAGGCGAGCGCAGCCGCCGTTGGCTCGTTGACCAGGCGCAACACTTGCAGCCCGGCAAGCTTGGCCGAGTCCTTGGTGGCGTTGCGCGCGCCGTCATCGAAGTGTGCGGGCACGGTAATCACCGCTTGGCGCACTTCCCGATTCAGGGTGCGCTCCGCGCGGCCGCGCAGCTCTTCGAGGATGTGGCCGGATACTTCCACCGGAGTCAGCACCCGTCCGCCGACCTTCACCCGCACCATGCCGCCGGCGGACGTGTCGAGCTCGTAGGGCAGCTGGTCCGCAACGCGCATCACGTCTTCCTGCCCGCGCCCCATCAGCCGCTTGATCGAGACAACGACACGCTCGGGATGGTCCTTGAGCGCGGCACGCGCCAGCTCGCCCACGTGGATGCTGCCGGCCTGGTACAGCACGGCGGACGGCACCAACCCGCGGCCGTGAGTGTCCTTGAGCACCAGAGGCTTTTGATTTTCGGACACCGCCACGAGGGAGTTGGTCGTGCCAAGGTCGATGCCGACGGCCATGGACTTCTTGGCATGCGGCAGCGGCGTCTGGCCGGGCTCGTGGATCTGCAGGAGATTCATCGCGCTACAGCTTTGGCCGGCCGCGGCGCTCGCGCGCGTCGTCGAGAAACTTGTGCAGGTACTTCAGGCGCAGCGTGCCGCGGCCGGCGGCGGCGAGGTCGCCCGCAGCGAAGGCGGCGGCGATGTCGCGCTCGACCGATTTCGCCTGCTCGGCCGCCGTCTTGAGGATGGCCTCCACGTCGGCGGGGCTGGCCGCTTCCGCCAGCTGCTCGCGCATTTCCATGGCGTGGACGAGGATTTCCTCGTCGTCGACCGTCTCCTGGCCGCTGCCGCGCATCGGCTTGCCGCGCAATGCCAGCAGGTATTCCGCCCGCGAGACCGGCGCGCGAAGCGTCTGATACGCGTCGTTCAGGTTGGCGGCGTGCTGCTGGGAGTATTCGCGCTCCTTGGGCAGACGCGCGGCGAAGCGGTCGGGGTGCATGCGCCGCTGCAGCTCGAAATAGCGCCGCTCGAGCGCCGGCACGTCTAGCCCGAATCCCGCCGGCAGGCCGAAGCGCGCGAAGTGGTCGGCAGGAAGTGGCGGTTGCAGCGCCCCGCATGTCACGCAGAACAGCCCGTCCTTGTCCACGGCTCCGCTGCACGACCAGCACGCGGCCGGCGCGGGCGTACGCTCCGAAGCCGGCGCAGCATGCGGGGTCATGGGTTCTGCCTTGCGGAGGAGGTTCGGGCGCCGAGGACCGGCGCCGCCGGTGGGAGGTGCTGGTGTGCCGGCGGACGGCTAGACGTGAAACGACTCGCCGCAGCCACAGCGGGCACGCTCGTTCGGGTTCCTGAACACGAACCCGGATTGCAGGTCACCCTCGACGAAGTCCATCTCGGTGCCGACCAGGAACATGGTCGCCTTGGGATCGACGTACACCGTGACGCCCTTGTCGCGCACCACCTCGTCCTGGGGCTGGATGTCGTCGGCGAATTCGAGTGTGTACGATAGGCCAGAGCAGCCTGCGGTGCGCACGCCAATGCGTACGCCTTGGCTCGGCTTGCCGCGGTCCGTAATCATCGCGGCGACGCGCTTGGCTGCGGATTCGGTGATGGTGATAACGGGCGTGGCCACGTCTCGTCGATATCCTCTCGCTTCTGCGTCTCGATGCCCTACTCGGCCGCGACCTTCGCGGGCTCGCTCGCCGCGGCGGCCGCGGGGGCCGCCTTGCCGGTCTTCCTGCGGTAGTCGGCGATGGCCGCCTTGATGGCGTCCTCCGCCAGCACCGAGCAGTGGATCTTCACCGGCGGCAGAGCCAAGTGCTGGGCGATTTGGGTGTTCTTGATCGTCTCGGCCTCGTCCACGGTCTTGCCCTTCACCCACTCGGTGACGAGGCTCGACGACGCGATCGCCGAGCCACAGCCGAAGGTCTTGAACTTCGCGTCCTCGATGACGCCGGCGGCGTTGACCTTGATCTGCAGCTTCATTACGTCGCCGCACGCGGGCGCGCCGACGAGGCCGGTGCCCACGTCAGTCGCGTTCTTGTCGAGGGACCCGATGTTGCGCGGGTTCTCGTAGTGATCGATGAGCTTCTCGCCGTACGCCATGTTCGCCTCCGCCCTCTGACTCGTTGAAATGGGCCGCTCTCCGCCGCGTTCAACCGCGCGAACGGCCCGCCGCTAGTGCTCGGACCACTGGATCGACTTCAGGTCGATGCCCTCCTGGACCATTTCCCACAGGGGACTCATCTCACGCAGCTTCTTCACGTGCTTCACGACCGTCTCGATCGCGTAGTCGATCTCGGCCTCGGTCGTCATGCGGCCGATGCCGAAGCGGATCGAGGTGTGGGCCATCTCCTCCTCCACGCCGAGGGCGCGCAGGACGTACGAGGGCTCCAACGATGCTGAGGTGCAGGCCGAGCCCGACGACACGGCGATGTCGCGGATGCCCATCATCAGGGACTCGCCTTCGACGTACGAGAAGCTCAGGTTGAGGTTGCCCGGAAAGCGATGGTCGCGATCGCCGTTGAGGACGATGTCCTTCAGCTGCTTGGTGATGCCGTTGTAGAGGCGATCCGACAGGGCGCGGATGCGCTCGTTGTCGGTGCCCATCTCGTTCTTGGCGATCTCGCACGCCTTGCCGAGGCCGACGACCAGCGGCGTCGGCACGGTGCCGGAGCGCATGCCGCGCTCCTGGCCGCCGCCATGGATTAGCGCGTGCAGTCGCACGCGCGGCTTGCGGCGCACGTACAGGGCCCCAATGCCCTTGGGCCCGTAAATCTTGTGGCCCGAGATGCTCATCAGGTCGATGCCCATCGCCTCGACGTCGAGGGGAATCTTGCCCGCCGCCTGCGCGGCGTCGGTGTGGAAGAACGCACCCTTCTCGTGGGCGATGGCGGCGATCTCCTTGAGCGGCTGGATGACGCCGATCTCGTTGTTCACCGCCATGACAGAGACGAGCGCCGTCTTGTCGGTGACCGCCTCGCGCAAATGGTTCAGGTCGATCAGGCCGTTCTTCTGCACCGCCAAGTAGGTGACCTTGAAGCCTTCCTCTTGCTCGAGGTGGCGGCAGGCGTCGAGCACACACTTGTGCTCGGTCACCACGGTGACGATCTCGTTGCGCCTGTCCTTGTAGAAGCGGCCCACGCCCTTGATGGCGAGGTTGTTCGACTCCGTGGCGCCGGACGTGAAGATGATCTCCTTGTCGGAGGCGCCAATCAGCGCCGCCACCTGGCCCCGCGCGGTTTCCACCGCCTCCTCCGACTCCCAGCCGAATGAATGGCTGCGCGAATGCGGATTGCCGAACTTGGTCGTGAAGTACGGCAGCATCGCCCCGAACACGCGCGGGTCGGTGGGCGTCGTCGCCTGGTAGTCCAGGTAGATCGGCAGCGGGATGTTGCGCGTGACCGCGCTCTTGGTCGGTTCGGTCGCTTTCGTTGCCATGGTGCTCACTACTGCGCTCCGGCGGCGCGGGAATATGGGTTGGGCGCAACGGCCCGCGCGGCGTGACGCGCGACGAACTCGGACCAGGCAGCGCAGAAACGATCGATGTCGGCGGCCGTGCTGGCCCATCCCAGGCTGACGCGAATGGCGGCTTTGGCGAGCGCCTCGGGCGCGCCCATGGCGCGCAACACGCGTGGCGCCGCGACCTTGCCAGAGGAACATGCGGCTCCGGCGCTCACCGCCACCCCGGCGAGATCGAGGGCGATTACTTGGGTCTCGTTGTCGAGGCCGGCAAGAGCAAGACACGTCGTGTTGGGGATGCGCTCGGCATCCGCACCGAACACCTGCGCCGCCGGCGCAATAACGTGCAACCGATTCTCAAGATCGTCCCGCAATGCCTTGATCTTGTTGGAGTTAGCGACGTCGGAGAGGGCCAGCTCCGCGGCCAAGCCGAAGCCAGCCAGCCCGGCCACGTTCTCGGTGCCGGCACGCAGGCCACGCTCCTGGCCACCGCCCACCAGCATGGGCGAAACCAGAGTGAGATTGCGCACGATCAGCGCGCCCGCACCCATCGGTCCGCCAAGCTTGTGGCTGGACACGACGAGGGTATCCGCACCGAGTGCATCTAAGTCCAGCGGCACGCGTCCCGCCGCCTGAACGGCGTCGCAGTGCAAGGTTCCGCCCACGGCGTGGACCCGCGTCGCGACCTCCGCGACAGGCTGCAGGACGCCGGTCTCGTTGTTGGCCAGCATCAAAGCAACCACCGGGGTGCCGCCCGCCCCCAGCATCTTGTCCAGCGCCCCGAGGTCGAGGACGCCGCCCGCCGTCACCGGAACGGTCTCTACCGGCAGGTCGAGGGTGTGAGCGGCGCCCAGCACCGAGTCGTGCTCGATCGCCGAGATCAGGATGCGGCTCGCCGCGCAGGCGCGGCCACCCGGCGCAGCATGGCGCGCCAGGCTGCGCAAGCCCAGTGTGTTGGCCTCCGTGGCGCCGCTGGTGAAAAGCACCTGCTCGGCCTCGGCGCCGACCAGCCCCCCCACTGCATCGCGTGCGCGATCGACAAACGCGCAGGCCAGGCGTCCGAAGCGGTGCACGGACGAGGGATTGCCGCCGATGGTCATCGCCTCGGCGACACGCGCCACCACCTCAGGCCGCACCGGCGCGGTCGCGTTGTAGTCGAGGTATGTCCAGCGCGAATCCATGGGCGACTACTTGCTGCCTACTCTGCCGGCACCGGCACCGGCCGGGGCTCGAAGCGCTCCAGCGCCGCGCGCGCCAGCAGGCCGCTGGTTCCGAGCACCCGGCGATTCACGACGTCGGCGAGCGAAACGGAGGAGAGGTAGAGGTGGATCTGATTGCCGAGTTCTTCCCACAGATCGTGGGTGAGACAGCGGCCGCGCGAGGAGTGACAGCCCGTGGCCGATCCCGGGCGACAGCGCGTGGCGGTGAGAGGCTCATCTACCGCGACGACGATGTCGGCGACGCGGATCTCCTCGCCGGCGCGGGCCAGCTTGTAGCCGCCGCCCGGGCCGCGCATGCTGCGCACGAGGTGGTTGCGGCGCAGCTTGCCGAACAGCTGCTCGAGGTAGGACAGCGAGATTTCCTGCCGCTCGGCGATCTCGGCGAGGGAGACCGGACGGTCGGAGCTGTGGATTGCCAGGTCTGCCATCGCCATGACTGCATATCTGCCGCGCGAACTGAGTTTCATTGCCTCGCTCCCGATCCCGTTTGGCCTTCGTCGCTCGCCGTTAGTCCTTGCTGTCCGCCCGGATCTTCCACGGTTCGGCCACCTGCTCGCCCTCCAGCTTGGCGACCCGTGCCTGCAGTGCCTCGATCTGGTCCAGCAGCCCTTCGATGACCCGCGCGACAGGGTCGGAAACCTCCTCGCGCGACGTGCCGTAGGCCTCGAAGTGGGCGTCGCGCTCGCGCCGCGTCATGGCGACGCGCGCCGGGATGCCGACCACGGTCGCGCCAGCTGGCACGTCCTTGAGGACCACGGCGTTGGCGCCGACGCGGGCGCACTCCCCAACGACAATCGGCCCCAGCACTTGCGCGCCGGAGCCGATGATGACGCCGTCCCGCAGGGTCGGGTGGCGCTTGGTGTTGACTTGGGCGCCGGAGTCGACGGCCGGGGCAATGCCGCCCAGGGTTACGTCATGATAGAGGGTGACGTCGTCGCCGATTTCGGCTGTCTCGCCGATGACCACGCCATTGCCGTGGTCGATGAAGAAGCCCTTGCCGATCTTGGCGGCCGGATGGATTTCGATGCCGGTGAACAGGCGCGCGACGTTGGAGAGGATTCGCGCCAGCAGCCGCCATCGCCACCGCCACAGGCGATGGCTGAGGCGATGTACGAGGACCGCGTGGAACCCGGGATAGCTCAGCCAGACTTCGGGCAGCGAGCGCACGGCAGGATCGCGCTCGAAGATCGCGGCGATGTCGCTACGGACCGTCTCGAATGCCAAGGCGAAGCCTGCTCCGTTGCGCGGCCCTGCGCTTGATCTTCGCCGGCCGAGATATGATATAAGCCGCCTCTCGTTGCGGTGGCGCGTGACTCGCGAAAAAGCACCGGCGCCGCCCGGCGAGTCGCCCTTAAGGCCAGCCAATCCTGAGTTCCGATCAGAATTCAGGGCGACGGCCCAAGGACTTGGCCCAATGCCTGGAATTGTAGTTGTCTGACCTGGTTAGTCAAGTTTGCGGGCTAGAGGGGGCGCCGGCCGAAGCGTCCCGGGCGTCTTTCTCGGGGCGTAAACTGAACTAGAACAGTAGGACTTTGGCTCTGGCAGCGCGCCCGAGCTGCCGGCACCGCCGGCACGCGGGGGCGCCGCCGGGGAGTTTGAGCATGCCGGAAGTTGTCATCAACGGTCCCGAGGGGCGTATCGAGGCCCGCTACCAGAAGGCGGCCAGCCCCACCGCGCCCGTGGCGCTGGTGATGCACCCGCATCCGCGCTTCGGTGGCACGATGAACAACAAGGTCGTCTACAACGTGTTCCACGCGCTCAGCCGCTCGGGGTTCGCGGTGCTTCGCTTCAATTTCCGCGGCGTCGGCAAGAGCCAAGGCGCCATCGACAACGGCCAGGGCGAGCTGGCCGACGCTGCCGCGGCCCTGGATTGGCTGCAGACCTTCCACCCGAACGCCTCGCAGACATGGGTTGGCGGCTTCTCGTTTGGCGCCTGGATCGCCATGCAGCTCCTGATGCGCCGCCCCGAGATCAACGCATTCGTTGCCGTGGCGCCGCCGGCCAACATCTATGACTTCGCTTTCCTCGCCCCCTGCCCGTCGTCCGGCTTGATCATCCAAGGCACCGGCGATGAGGTCGTGCCGGAGCCCGAGGTCGCCAAGCTTGCCAACCGGCTCAAGGCCCAGCGCGGCAGCGGCGTCGAGTACAAGACGATCCCAGGCGCCAGCCACTTCTTCGAAGGCAAGCTCGACGAACTGTCGGCCGTCATCGATCGATACGCCGACGCCTCCGTCCGGGCATAGCGCGCCATGAGCGCCGCCCGTTCGGAGCTCCTCCGCGTCCTGGAGGAGCGCCAGTATGTCCATCAGATCACCGACCGCGACGCCTTGGACGCCAAGGCGGCGAGCGCGCGCGTCATCGCCTACATCGGCTTCGACTGCACGGCGACGAGCCTGCACGTCGGCAACTTGGTGTCGATCATGATGCTGCGCCGCCTGCAGCAGACCGGCCACAAGCCGGTCGTGCTGGTCGGCGGCGGCACCACCAAGATCGGCGACCCGTCCGGCAAGGATGAGGCGCGCAAGGTGCTGACCGACGCCGACATCGCCGCCAACAAGGAAGGTATCCGCAAGAACTTCGCCTCCTTCCTGAAGTTCGGCACCGGTCCGACCGACGCGGTGATGGTCGACAACGCCGACTGGCTCGATCGCCTCGGCTACATCGCCTTCCTGCGGGAGTTCGGCGCGCACTTCTCGGTCAACCGCATGCTGACCATGGACAGCGTGCGCCTGCGCCTCGAGCGCGAGCAGCCGCTTTCGTTCTTAGAGTTCAACTACATGGTGCTACAGGCCTACGACTTCCTCGAGTTGTCCCGGCGCCAGGGCGTGACACTGCAGATGGGCGGCTCCGATCAGTGGGGGAACATCGTCACCGGCGTCGATCTCACGCGCAAGGTCGACGGCCGCGAGATGTACGGGCTGACCACTCCGCTCATCACCACTGCCGGCGGAGCGAAGATGGGCAAGACGGCCCAGGGTGCAGTGTGGCTCTCTGCCGACAAGCTGTTGCCGTACGACTACTGGCAGTTCTGGCGCAACACCCACGACGGCGACGTCGGGCGTTTCCTGCGCCTGTTCACCGACCTGCCGCTCGACGAGATCGCGCGCCTGGAGAAGCTCGAAGGACAGGAGCTGAACGAGGCCAAGATCGCCCTCGCCAACGCTGCGACGACGATGAACCACGGCGAGGCCGCCGCACGCGCTGCGGAGGAGACGGCGCGAAAGACGTTCGAGCAAGGCACGGCGGCGGAAGGCTTGCCGACGTTCCGCCTCGATTCGGCGGCGCTCGCCGCCGGAATTCCGGCCTTCGAGCTGGTGTTCGCGTCAGGCCTCGTCCCCTCGAAGGGCGAAGCGCGCAAGCTCATCCGCAGCGGTGGCGTGCGCCTGAATGACCAGGTGATCGGCAACGAGACCGAGATCATCGGCCGGCAACACCTGGACGGCGACGGCCGCATCAAGCTCTCGATCGGCAAGAAGCGGCACGCGCTCGGAGTGACTCAGGGCTACAAGGTGGGCGGCAAATAGTCCTGCCCTTGGGGGGCTAGGGCATCAGCTCGCGCAGGATTCCCGGCGCCAAGGTCGAGAGCGGGTTAACGGTGATGACCGGGGACGCCGTCGTGCCGGAGACGCGATAGTTCGTCGCGAATACTCCCTCGCCGAACAGAATGTCCCCCAGCACCGGGATATCCCGCAAAAGCGCGTTGATGGCGTAGAACGGCACGATCGTGCCGCTGAAGTTCATCGCACCGGTATTGCGGTCCAGTGTCCCTTCCACCGTAACGCCGAGCGATGCGCCGCGCGCCCGGGACTCGGCGAGGACGACGCGGTTCGCCGAGATTCGGAACGGCGAGGTGAAGTCCACGAAGGGGATGCCGGGCCCTTGTAGCGACTCGACGATGCCGAATGGCGACGCCACCTGCAGCAGCTGCAGGAGTGCCGGCGCCCGCACCACACGGAAGTTCTTCGCCACGAGGGTGCCTTCCAGCGACGTACCGCCGGTCTGCTTCACCTTGCCGTTCATCTCCAGCGAGCCTCCGACCGCGCCCTGGAACAGGCCGAAGCTCGCCAGGAATGCGCCGGCGTCTGTGGCGGAGATGGAGATGTCCTGCCCATCCTCGGCATCGGCGAGCGCGATCGCGACGCTCGCTCCGCCGGGCATCTTGGCCGTGGCACCGAGGGAGCGCCAGGCGCCGCCTTGATAAACGGCCGTGCCGGACGCATCGGTGAGCGTGCGGTCCGGCCCTAGCACCAAGGAATCAAAACGGCCACTGAGCTGCAGGGGCGGCAGCTGCAACGTCGACGCGCCCTGCCGGTCCGCCGTTGCGCCGCCGAGCAGCGGGCGGATGTCGAGCTTTTGACCCTGCGCGGTGACGGCGAGCGTGCCGTTATCCTGCCGGTCGATCGTAGCGTTGAGACTGCCCTCGCCGAGAATAAGGCGAGCGATCTGAATGCGGCGCCACCCCGGTTGCGGTGCCGCAGCCGCTTCGATGGCGCCGGACACCGCCAATCCGACCGACGTTCCCGCGAACGAGCGCAACCGGTACGACCTGGTCGCGTCGGGAACGAACGTGACCTCGGCGAAACCGTCCTGGCCCGGCGGCTTGCTGTACATCGGTGTCGCCACCGTCGCTTCGCGCAAGTCGAGGCCGATGCGCAGCGTGCCGGGCTCGGTGCCGGCGGTGTCGGCGACCGCCGTCGCTTGTAACGGTCCGGTCAGCCACTGCGACAGGTCGTAGCCAAACGCCGCCAGCAGCTTCTCGTCACCCTTCGCCGTGGCGCTGAAGTGCCCCGCCCCGGGCGCGTCGCCGGGCTTCCAAGCGAAGGTCATGGCGTAGCCATTGAGCTCCGCGGTGCCCTCCACCGTCGCCGTGCGTGGATCGACCGCGAACTGCCCGTTCGCCTCGATCTGCGGCGAGTGGAGCATCACGCCCGGGAAGCGCAGCATGCCGTCGGCGGCGGGCTCGAGGAGCAGGTTCGCCGTCGCCGGCTGCGCGATGGCTTTGTCCCAGCCTTCGCCCGGCAGGTCGATGCGCGCCGTGGTGAGATCAAGAACGAACGAGCCACGCCGGAGCCCGAACGCATTGAAGGCGCCGGGCTGAAGCTCTAGTCGCGCGATGGCGCCCACCGGCCCCTGCACCAACGCGCCGAGGTCGAGGCCGAGGCGGCGGCGCGCTTCGTCGCTCAAAGTGCCGCTGGCGGTGACCTGGATCGCCTGGCCGGCCCGCACCGGTATGCTTGCGTCCACGCGCAGCGGCGTGCCATTGGCGGCGATGGTTCCCTGCGCCTCCAGGCCCCCCGCATCGGCGCGCAAGGAGATCGTGCCGCCGTTCAACGTGAGCCGCGCGGAGCCTGTCGGGATGCTGAGGTCGCGCAGATTGGCGGCGGCGGCGTACTTCACCTGCTGCGCAGTGAGGGCGGCCATGACCGGCAGCGCTAGCTGCGCCCGCGCCGCCGTGTCGCCGCCATACCCGGCCGGCAGGCCCAACGACAGCGGCGCCAGCGAGAGGATGCGCATCGCTTCCGCGGTTGGACCACTGGCGACCAACTCCACCACCATCGATGGCACCGTGAGGAAGCTGTCGATGTGCACCGCGCCCTCGGCGACTGCGAGCGCGCCGACGCGGCCCGATTCGACAGTGATCTCGAAGTCGCGCGCCGTCAGGCGGCCGGCGCCGCGTGCATCGCGCAGGTCGGGCTGACCCTTCAGGTAGGTCAACACACCGCCGGTGTAGGTGAAACGCAGGTCGACGTCCCCCTTCGCGGGCATGAGAGGCACCTCGCCGGGTGCGGCGCGCAGGTGCAGCGTGCCCTGCTGGACGAGCCCCGCATGGACGTTTTCCGTCACCCACGCCCGCGTCAGCGGGGCGAGTGTCTTCGGCCACATCGCGTCGAACCGGTCGGCGGGGAGGTTGCTGAAGCTGGCATCGACGACAAAGCCGAGGCCGACTGGGTCGAAGGTGAAGAGGCCGCTCGCCTCGCCGGTCGCGCCGGACTGCGCCACGAACAGGTCGTCGATGCGCACGGTGCGCAGGGAGTCGAGCACGGTGCCGCGCACGGTGGCGCTGTCGAACCACAAGGGTTGTTCCCAGATCGACCCCGCGGTGACGATGCCTGGGCCGCTGGCGAGGTCAAACTCGATGCGAGAGATCGTGCCGTCGCGCGTCACTAGCGCCGCAACGTTGCCACTCACCAGCGCATCGACGCTGCCCAGCTCCGCCAGCCGCGGCGCGGACTTCGTCAGCGCCATCGGGTTGACATCGGTGAACGCCGCCGCAACCGTCAGTACGCCGGGGATGTCCGCGTAGTCGGCGGTGGCGGTGAAGTTCACCGCGCCGCTTTCGAGCGCGAGGATGAGATCGAGCTCGGCGCTGACGCCCGCGGTCTTGCGCGTCAGGATCGCGTCGAGCTGCGGCGCGAACCACTCGGCGGCGGCGGCGCGATCCTCGATCCAAACCCGCGCCCCGGCGATGCCGATGCGCGACAGGTAGGAGATGGGGGTGCCGGGCGGCGGCGGCTGGCTGAGCGCTCCCAGCAAAAACTCGAGCATGCCGCCCGCGCGGCGCGCGTCGCCGAACGCGTCCCCGATGGCAAGGCGTCCGTCTTCGTTGCGCACCAGGCGCAGCGACGGCTGGATCAGATCGACACGCGTGGGCGCAACGATGCCTTGGAGCAGCGCGCGCGCTGACAGGGTGATGGAAATCTCGGGCGCCTGGGCGATCACGACGTCGGTCGGATCGAGGACACGTACGTCGACCACGCGCAGATCGAGGGTGCGGTGCCAGCCACCCCACGCAAGCACCGTGTCGGCGAAGACGACCTGATACCCCGCAGCGCTGCGGTTCAGCGCCTCGGCGAAATAGGGTGTCAGGAAACCGAGCGAAACCGGGCCGGTGGACACAAGCCACATCGCTCCGGCGGGGACCACGATGAACCCCGCGGTAAGGGCCGCGAGCAGCCTAACCAGGAACGTACGCGCGCGCTTCAACCGCCTCGCCTCCTAGCCCCCGGCCTTTTCCTTAGCATGGGTGTGACTTCGCGGCACTGCGTCGCGCTGGTAGAGGCCTTTGGTGCGACGGGGGTTCCGCGCCGGACGCAGCCGCAATAGGGTCCGCCCGTGATTGGTCTGCCCTCGCCTGCGCGATTGCCCACTGCCGCTGACGCGGATGCCGCGGAGCGCACCCTCGCCGAGCTACCGCGAGCCGTAACCGGCGATCCCGCCGTCGCGGCGCTGGTGCGCGCCGCCGCCGGCAACAGCCCCTTCCTGGCACACGCCCTGGTGCGCCAGCCGGAGATTCTGGTGCACATGGCCGAGCACGGGCCGAACGCAACCCTGACCCGCTCGGCGCGCGACGTAGCCGCGGCAATCCCGCTCCCGACGCCGGAATTCATGCGGGTGCTGCGCCAGCAGAAGCTCGGCGCGGCAACGACCATCGCCCTCGGCGACATCGCCGGCATGCCGAGCCAACAGGTCGTCTCATGCTTGAGCGCATTCGCGGACGCAACCATCGCCGCCGTGGTCGAGCACCTCTTGCAGGAGCAGGTGCGCGCCGGGCACCTCGCGGCTGCTCCCAGCGGATACGTGGTGTTCGCCATGGGCAAATTGGGGGCGGGCGAGCTCAACTACTCCTCCGACGTCGATCTGATCGCGCTGTGGGACCAGGACGCGCTGGAACTCGGCAGCGCGTCTAGCGCAGCGGACGTGTTTGTGCCCCTCACCCGCGCCATGGTCCGCCAGCTCACCGAGCGCGCCGAGGACGGATACGTGTTCCGCACCGATCTGCGCCTGCGTCCGGATCCGGGGGCGACTCCGGTGGCGATGTCCTTCGCCGCGGCCGAGGCGTACTACGAGAACGTCGGCCAGAACTGGGAGCGCGCCGCCTGGATCAAGGCGCGGCCGGTGGCGGGCGACATCGCCGCCGGCGAGCGCTTCCTGGCGACGCTGCGACCGTACGTGTGGCGCAAGCATCTCGATTTCGCCGCCATCGCCGACATCCATTCGATCAAGCGCCAGATCCACGCCCACAAGGGGCACGGCGAGGTGACGGTACGCGGCCACAACCTTAAGCTCGGCGCGGGCGGCATCCGAGAGATCGAGTTCTTCGCCCAGACGCTGCAGCTCATTGCGGGCGGCCGCGACGCCAACCTGAGAAAACGCGCGACGACCGCGGCGCTTGCGGCGCTGGCCGCCGCGCAGCGCATCTCGGCCGACGCCAAGCAGGAGCTGGAGGCGGCATATTGGTTCCTGCGCCGCATTGAGCACCGGCTCCAGATGGTCAACGACGAGCAGACCCACTCGCTGCCGCAGGATGCAGAGGCTTTCCGCCGCATCGCCCTGTTTTCCGGTTGGGACGACGAGACGGCCTTCGAGCAGGACGTGCGCGCGCACCTGCTCAAGGTCAGCCACCATTCCGGGCTTCTGTTCCAGAGCGCACCGGCGCTGTCCGGCGGCGGCAGCCTGGTGTTCACGGGCTTCGAGGACGATCCCGAGACGATCAAGACGCTGACCCGCCTTGGCTTCCAAGAGCCCTCCAAGGCGGCGGCGATCGTGCGCGCCTGGCACCACGGGCGCATCGCCGCGACGCGCACCGAGCGGGCCCGCGAGCTGCTCACCGCCATCATGCCGGCGCTGCTCAATGCATTCGGCCGCACACCGCATCCCGACTTCGCCTTCCTGCGCTTCGACGAGTTCCTCGGCCACCTGCCCGCCGGGGTGCAGCTGTTCGCCATGCTGCATGCCCACCCCGAGATGCTCGACCTGCTGGCCGAGATCATGGGCGCCGCCCCGCGCCTCGCCGAGACGCTGGCGCGGCGGCCGGACGTGCTCGATGCGGTGCTGAGCCCCGCCTTCTTCCGCCGCCTGCCGTCCAAGGCGACGTTGAGAACCAAGCTCGCCACCGCGCTCGACGACGCGACCTTCATCGAGGACGTGCTCGACCGCACCAGGCGCTTCGCCGGCGAGTGCAAGTTCCAGGTCGGCGTGCAGGTGATGCGCGGACGCGCCGATGCCCGCGCCGCCGGGTGGATGCTGTCCGACCTCGCCGACGTGGTGGTCGAAGCCGTGCTCGAGCGCGCCGCCGCCGAGTTTGCCCGCCAGCACGGCACCGTGGCGGGCGGCTCCTTCGGAGTAATGGCGCTGGGCAAGCTCGGCGCCCGCGAGATGACAGCAGCGTCCGACCTCGATCTCGTCTTCCTGTACGACGCGCCCGACGTTCAGTCGGACGGGCGCACCCCCCTGCCCGCCCAGACGTACTACATGCGCCTGAGCCAGCGGCTCATCGCGGCGCTGACCGCACCCACAGCCACGGGCCGCCTGTACGAGGTGGACATGCGCCTGCGGCCGTCCGGCACCCAAGGGCCGATCGCCAGCTCCCTCGCAGGCTTCCTGCGCTACCAGGAGAAAGAAGCCTGGCTGTTCGAGCACATGGCGCTGACGCGCGGCCGTTATGTCGCCGGCTCGCCAGAGCTTGGGGCGCGCGTGACGGCGGATCTGCACAGCATCCTCGCGCGGCGGCGCGATCCCGCCCGCGTGCTGGCGGACGTCGCCGACCTGCGGCGCAAGGTGGACGCCCAGCACAGTACCCGCGATCCCTGGCGGGTGAAGTACGTGCGCGGCGGCACCTTGGACCTCGAGTTCCTTGCCCAGGCGTTGGCCCTGCAGACCGCGGCGGACCGGCCGGAGGTGCTGCAGGGCGACACCGCGGCAGCGTTCGACGCGCTCGGCAAGGCCGGCGTGCTGGCGCAGGACGTTGCCGGCTGGCTGAGCCGCGCCGTCCTGCTGCAACGCACTGTGCATGGCTGGCTGCGCGCCTGCTTGATCGACGATCTCGACCCGGAGCAGGCGCCGCCAGCGCTAATGGCCGCAATGGCCAAGGCGGCCGGTGCGTCGTCCGGCAAGCAGCTCGCCGCTGAACTTGTGCAAACCCAGGCGTGGGTTTACCAACAATTCCGCACCCGGATCGAAGCGCCGGCCGCCGCCGCGGCGCAAACCGGCTCTTAGCAATCCTTACCAACTTGTTGAAAACAGGAGGAGTTTAGCCGAATGGCCGCACAGCCCGGAGGACCCCAGGAGGGCGACAAGGCGCCCGCGTTCAGCATGGAGACGGACGACGGCGGTAAGGTCAGCCTCGCCGCGCAGAAGGGCAAGAAGACCGTCCTGTACTTCTACCCCAAGGACGACACACCGGGCTGCACCAAGGAAGCCATCGCCTTCACGGGCGCGCTGTCCAAGTTCGAGAAGGCCAACACCGCTGTCATCGGCGTCTCCAAGGATTCGTGCGCCTCGCACGCCAAGTTCCGCGAGAAGTACAAGCTCGACCACGCGCTCGCCGCTGACGAGGACGGCAGGGTGGTCGATGCCTATGGGGTTTGGGTCGAGAAGAACCTGTCCGGCAAGAAGTCGATGGGCATCGAGCGGGCGACCTTCCTGATTGACGAGAAGGGCGTGGTGCGCAAGGTGTGGCGCAAGGTCAGCGTGGACGGCCACGTCGACGAGGTGCTTGCCGCGGCCAAGGCGCTGTAGCCAGCGGCTGAGTGCCGCCCCACCCAAGGGTTAACGGCGGAGACTTTGTGGCGCGAAGTTGCACGGACTCGCGCCACAATTTGGTCACCGGCCAAGCCGCCGACATTCGGCCAAAGTGCAAGCGGTCTTTTTGTGGCCGGCAAGCTACCAAACCGCCTCCTTTTCATTGCCAAGCTCAAGGGGAACCGGTACCTACGGTGCGCCGGCATTTGTAGGGGGATTGCATGGCCGACGAAGGGGTGTCGTCCGCCCAGCGCATGCGCGCCGCTCTCGATCGCTGGTTTCCCGAGCGCCAGTTCTATTACCGCAGCCAGGGTGTCGTCCGGTTCATCACCCTGGGCAAGAAATCCCAAGTTGCCGCGTGCGGCGGCTTGGCCCTTGTCCTCGGCTGGTTGACCTTCACCTCCGTCCAGGTCGTTCTCCGCAACGAGATCATCGCCTCCAAGAACGATCGCATCCGCGAGGTCACCGCGGCGTTCGACGCCCTCGCGCGGCGCAGCGCCGAGACGGAAAAGCGCTTCCTCACCATCACCGGCGAAGTCGAGGCGCGGCACCGCCAGCTGGTGGCGCTGGTCGATTACCGGAGCCGCCTCGAGCTGGACATCCAGGAGTTGCACGGAGCGCTCGCACGCACCGCCGGTGAGCGCGACCAGGCGCGTGCCGACGTGGACGGGTTGCGCCGGCGCATCAACGCGGTCGAGCAGGAGCTTGCCGCCGCCACTGTCAACGCCAACGGCCTCGCCCGTACGCTCGACGTGACGCAACGCAACGGCCAGGCGCTCGCCTTGGCGCGCGAGGCGGTCGTCGACGAGAACCGCGCGCTGACCGGCCACATCGCCGAGCTGACCGCGGCGCTACGCGGCGCCGTCGCCGCGCGCGGCACGGAGCTTGAGCGCACCATCGCCGATCTCAACGCGCGCAACGCCACCACCACTAAGCGCACCACCGAGCTATTGCGCGACCTCGGCCGTGCCGAGGACCAGGCCACCCGCGTGGCCACCGAGCGCGACGAAGCGCTGCGCTCGCGCGACTTCATGGCGCATCTGGTGGACGAGCTGCAATATCGCTTGACGGGCCTGAAGGAGTCGCAGTTCGACCTGGTCGAGCGGCTGCGCGTGCGCGCCGACGACAACGTCGCCATGGCGGAAACGCGGATCAAGCAGACCGGTCTCAACATCGACCAACTGCTGACCAACGCGCCGAACGGCGACGGCATGGGTGCCGCCATGGGTGGACCCTATGCCCCCTCGCCTACGCCGGCCGCGCGCACGACGCCCAGGACGCATTCTTCCAGGCGGTGATGGCGGTGGAGCAGCAGCTCGACCGCTGGAATGCCATGGAGCAGCTCCTGGCCGCGCTCCCGCTTACTGCGCCGGCCGACCAGTTCTCGCTGTCGAGCTCGTTCGGCACGCGCATCGACCCCTTCACTCGCAAGCCGGCGTTCCATGAAGGCTTGGACTTTGCCGGTCCGCTCAACAGCCCGATCAAGGCGCCAGCGCCGGGGGTTGTCACGCGCGTCGGCTAGTGGGGCTCCTACGGCCTCATGGTCGAGATTGACCACGGTTTCGGCATCACGACCCGCTACGGCCACCTCTCCAAGGCTCCGCTCAAGAAAGGCCAGAAGGTGGCTTTCCGGCAGGATATTGGTACGATGGGGCGCAGCGGCCGGACCACCGGTCCGCACCTCCATTACGAGATACTGTTCGACGGGGAGCCGATGGACCCCGCCAATTTCCTCAAGGCAGGACGCAATGTTTTCAAAACCGGAGACTAAGACGATGGCCGAGACGCCGAGACCGGCGGCCGCACCCAGTGGCGCGCGCGGCGCGCCCTCCATCATCAGCGCCAACTTGCACATCGTTGGCAACCTGAAGACCGAAGGCGAGATCCAGGTGGACGGGGTCATCGATGGCGACGTCACCGCGGTGTCACTCACCGTCGGCGCCCATGCGCGCATTGCCGGCGAGCTGGTGGCCGACGACATCATCGTACACGGCCAGATCTCCGGGAAGATTTCCGCGCGCCAGGTGCGCCTCGCCAAGACGGCGAAGGTCGTCGGCGACATCGTCCACGAAGTGCTCGCCATCGAAGCCGGCTCCCACATCGAGGGCCAGCTGCGCCGCCTCGACGAAGAGGTGAAGTCGCGCTCCGAGGAGCCGCGTCGCAAGGCCGAGACGGTGAAGCTCGCCGAGGCCAAGGCCGCAAGCTAAGCCCTTCCTCGCGCCGCCCATGTTGAACGCGCGCAGGGCCACCTGCGCGCGTTTGCGTTTCCGGGGCCTTCCGCTGCCACCAATACGTGTCCGGACGTATTGGGATGCGGCGGAATCGCGCTACTCTTGCGCAAGACCGGCCCACACCCCTCCGCGGCGAACATCCTCGCCCTGTATGAGGTGACCCCGGCGGCCTGGGACAAGGCGCGCGGCGACCGCCTAGCATTGGAGCGCGGGTGGATCGCGCGCTTCCTGGCGCTCGTTCCGCGCGGCGGCCATGTGCTCAACCTTGGATGCGGGTCGGGCCGGCCAAGCGCCCAGCACCTGCTCAACAAGGGCCATCGCGTCACCGGAGTGGACGGCGCACCATCCTTGATCTCGCTGTGCCGCCGCCGCTTCCCGTCCGGGCAATGGGTCGCCGCGAACATGCGCACGCTGTCGCTCGGCCGCGCGTTCGAGGGGGTGGTGGCTTGGCACAGCCTGTTCCACCTGCCGCCCGACGACCAGCGCGCCATGTTCCCGATCTTCGCGGCGCACGCCGGCTTGGGAGCGCCGCTACTGTTCACCAGCGGCCATGAGCACGGGGAGCGGCTCGGCGAATGGCAGGGCGAGCCCCTGTACTCGGCCAGCCTGGCGCCAGACGAGTATCGGCGGCTGCTGGCGGACAACGGCTACGACATCGTGGCCCACGTCGCCGACGACCCGGACTGAGGCGGCGATACCGTCTGGCTGGCGCAGCGGCGCTGACCCGACCGTGCTATCCTGCACGCCTCGGTTGCGGGGGCGTACCGTGCACGCCTGGAAGTTGCTACTGGGCTGCTTCGCGATGGCGGCCCACATCGCCGGCGCCGCGCCGGCACGCGCGCAGGAAGCGCTGCCCGGCGTGTTCGGCTTCCAATTCGAGAACGACGCCTTCGGGTTCGGCGACGACCACTACACCAACGGCATGCGCATGGCCTACGTGCTGCGCTCCGACGAGTTCCTCGGGCTGCAGCAGCAGGTGCGCAAGCTCGATGCGCTCGACGCCGGACGCCTGTTCCGCCAGCCGCCGACCGACATCAGCGCCGCGCGCGTCACCCTGTCGCTCGGCCAGAGCATGTTCACGCCCGGCAAGGCCCTGCGCGACGAAACGACTGCGGCGGCGATCGCGGCGGACCGCATGTACGGCGGCTGGCTTTACGGCGGCCTGGCCCTGCACGTGCCGTTTCTGACGGACCGCGCCAGCCAACGTCAGGGGCTGAACACCGTGGAGATCGACATCGGCGTCATCGGTCCCAAGGCGCACGCGGACGACGTGCAAACCTGGTGGCACAACGTCAACGACTGGAAGCCGTTCCTCGGCTGGGACAACCAACTCCTGGGCGAGCTCACCGCGCAGCTGGTGTACCGCAGCACGCGCCGGCTGCTGCCCGAGCGCGCGCTGACGCCGAATGCGCCGGTGGTCTACGACGCCGTGTGGAACTGGGGTTTCTAGCTCGGCACGCCGTTCACCATGGGCATGACGAACCTGCAGCTGCGGTTCGGCGCCGACCTGCCGAACGACCTCCGCCCGCCGCGCATCCCGCCGGGCGTGTCGGGCTACGACACCTTCACCCGCACCACCGCGGCGCCGGCTACGTGTTCGTCGGCATCGGCGCGCAGGCAGTAGCCTACAACCTGTTCCTCGACGGCAGCCTGTTCCATGACACGCCACGCGTGTCGAAGCGCGTCGGCGTCGCGGAGCTGCAGGTCGGCGTGGCGGGCACGCTGAACGACCTGACCCTGCGACTGCTGCCGGAGGCGGTGCGGCTGCGGCTGAACAGCGTGCGCTTCGGGCTCACGCTGATCCGCCGCTCGCGCGAGTTCGACGGCGCCGCCGGCAAGGTCGAGGAATTCTGGAGCTTCTCGCTGACCGCCGCCTGCCGCCAGCAGCCGGCGGTATTCTGCATCTAGGCTAGGCGCGGCTACCTCTTTCGAGGCGGGCGCCCAGGGACTGATGGCGGGGCTATCGATCGAAGGCACCAAGATCACCAAGATCAACCCGGTCGAATGACGCTTGACCCTTAGCGACCCCGGGGCGACCCCTTGGCGACCCCGGGGAGACCCCGAGATGAGTGCCCTTGCGCGCCGGCCGCGCGAAAGGGTCCTGTGGCGGAGTTATTGCCAGAGGCCGCGGCGCGGCGCCTTAGCCTCGGCCTCGGCGGCCGTATACGCAACGGCGAGCTGGGCGTTCTGGCGCAGGTAGCTCGGCCAGCCGAAGGCGTGCCCGGCGCGGATCTGCTCAACGCCGACGTTGGTGCGGCCGACGAAGCACTCCCCCATCATCTGGCCGAAGGAGTCGCGATTGACCTCGCGGCAGACGACGTCGCGGGCGCCGATGATGCGCTCGAGACTCTCGCGCGACGCCTCGGCGCGCGGCGTGCCGCAGAACGGCTGGTTGGCGGCAATTGACGATCTCGGGCGCATCCACGCCCCACAGCCGCACGGTGGTGATGCCGATGCGCAGCGTGTCCCCTTCGACCACCGAGGCGCGGCCGGAAACTTCCTTGGGACGCAGCTCCTGGGCGATTGACGGCGCAACTCCCGGCAGGAGCAGCAGTCCGGCAGCGAGCGCTATCCGAGTCAGCGTCGTTCCCCCGCCGCCATGATACATCGCCTCACCCTTCGACAGGCCCAGGGTGAGGAACCTTACGAGACCTTGTTCTGGCCGCCGCCCGCTTCGAAGCGGGCGGCGAGCGAGGCGTTCATGAAGTCGCCTAGATCGCCGTCGAGGACGGCGGCGGCGTTGCCCTTCTCCACTCCGGTGCGCAGGTCCTTGACCATCTGGTAGGGGTGCAGCACGTAGCTGCGGATCTGGTGGCCCCAGCCGATGTCGGTCTTGGCGGCGTTGGCTGCCGCCTTCTCGGCCTCGCGCTTCTCGAGCTCGGCCTGGTAGAGGCGGGCTTTCAGCATGCGCATCGCCTCGGCCTTGTTCTTGTGCTGGCTGCGGTCCGACTGGCACTGCACGACGATGTTGGTCGGGATGTGGGTGATGCGCACCGCCGAATCGGTGCGGTTGACGTGCTGGCCGCCGGCACCCGACGCGCGATACGTGTCGATGCGCAGGTCCTTGTCCTCGATGACGACGTTGATGTTGTCGTCCACCACCGGATAGACCCACGCGCTGGCAAAGCTGGTGTGGCGGCGCGCCGCCGAGTCGTAGGGCGAGATGCGCACCAGGCGGTGCACGCCGGACTCGGTCTTGAGCCAGCCGTAGGCGTTCTCGCCGGAGATGCGCACAGTGGCGGACTTCACCCCCGCCTCCTCGCCCGGCGTCTCCTGCTCCCAGCTGACCTTGTAGCCGTTCTGCTCGGCCCAGCGCGTGTACATGCGCACGAGCATCTCGGCCCAATCCTGGGACTCGGTGCCGCCGGCGCCTGCGTGGACCTCGAGGTAGGCGTCGTTGCCGTCGGCCTCGCCGGAGAGGAGCGATTCCAGGCGCCGCTTGGCGGCGAGATCGCGCAGGTGGGCGAGCTCGGAGAGGGCGTCGGCGAGGACGCCCTCGTCGCCCTTTCCTTCCGCTAATTCAATGAGTTCGACAGCGTCGTTGAACTGATTTTCGAGGTCGCGGACGCGGCCCACCGAGGATTCCAGGCGGGCGCGCTCGCGCATGATGGATTGGGCGCGCGCGGGGTCGTTCCACAGGCCGGGGTCCTCGGCCCGGGCATTGAGGTGCTTCAGGCGCTCGGCTGCGCCTTCGGAGTCAAAGAGACCTCCTCAGGAGCGCGAGCGACTCCCGGATGTCTTTGGCGACGGCTTCGGCTTCGGTACGCATGGGGAGCAGTCACTATCACAAAGCGTTGGCGCGCTGTTGTGAACTTGCGCACGTGGGTGGCCGGGTCAAGCCCGGCCCGACGACCTACGACTAGTACAGGCCTTTCGCCAGTAGCTGCGCGTCGACGGGCACGAAGCCCTTGTCGAGCACGAGCGCGGTGGTGGGGTTGGGCTCGGTGCCGGGGCGGAAGGCCTCGAGGATGACGCTGCGGTCGGTCGGCTTGGCCGGCTGGCCGGTCTCGGCGTTGACGCGCACCAGGCGTACGCCATTGGGCACACGGAACGGGATGCCGGGCTTGCCCTTCAAGGCTTCGGCCATGAAGTCGCGGAAAATCGGCGCCGCGGCAGAGGCGCCCTGCTCGCTGGCGCCCAAGGACTTCGGATTGTCGAAGCCGACCCAAACGCCGACGACGAGGTCGGGCGAGAAACCGACCCACCAGGTGTCCATCTCGTCGTTGGTGGTGCCGGTCTTGCCGGCGAGCGGCTTCTTCACCGCGTTGATGGTGACGCCGGTGCCGCGCTGCACGACCCCTTCGAGCATCGACGTCATCTGGTAGGCGGCGATGGGGTCGAGCACCTGGCGGCGCATATCGGGCACCTGCGGCTCGGCCTGGCCGGCCCAGCTGACGCCCTTGCACGCGGCGCAACTGCGCGCGTCGTGCTGGAAGATGGTCTTGCCGCGGCGGTCCTGCACGCGGTCGATGGTGGTCGGCGTGATCTTCTTGCCGCCGTTCACCACCATGCCGTAGGCGGCGGTGAGGCGGATAAGCGTCGTCTCGGACGCGCCGAGCGAGTTGGACAGATAGGGCTCCATCTTGTCGACGATGCCGACACGCTGGGCGTAGTCGGCGACGCGATCCATGCCGATGTGCTGTGCGAGGCGCACCGTCATCAGGTTGCGCGACTTCTCGATGCCGAGACGCAGGGTCGAAGGGCCGTAGAAGGTCTGGCTGTAGTTGGCCGGCTTCCACTTGCCCAGGCCGGGACCCTGATCGACGACAAACGGCGCGTCGAGCACGAGGGACGCCGGGGTGAACCCGTCCTCGAGCGCCGCGACGTAGACGAACGGCTTGAAGGCCGAGCCCGGCTGGCGCCACGCCTGGGTGACGCGGTTGAACTGGCTCTGCTGAAAACTGTAGCCGCCCACCATGGCCAGCACGCGGCCAGTGTGCGGGTCGAGCGCGACGAGCGCGCCCTCGATGTCGGGAATCTGGTGCAGCGCCCACGTGCCTTCCGCCTCGAACGGTTGCACGGCGACAACGTCGCCGACCGCAAGCACGTCGGACGGACGGCGCGGCGCAGGTCCGACGCGCTGGTCCTCGCGCCGGGGGCGCGCCCACGCCATGGCGCGCATCGGAATCTGACCCTTGGCGCCGGTGACGAAGCCGATCTCCGCGTCGGTCTCGCGCACCGCCAGCACCACAGCGAGCTTGCGCACTTGTCCTGTTGCGTCGGCGCCGAGGCCGGCGGGGGTCTTCACCCGGGATAGGCGCTCCATCCAGTTGAGCTCGGGAATCTCGATGCGCGCGATGGGACCGCGCCAGCCGTGGCGGCGGTCGTAGTCCTCCAGACCGTCGCGCAAGGTAGCGACGGCGATGTCCTGCAGGCGCGGGTCGAGGGTGGTGCGGACCGTGAGGCCGCCGCCGTAGAGCGCCTCGGTGCCGTAGCGCTGGGCGAGCTCGCGCCGCACTTCCTCGGCGAAGTAGTCGGCGGTGAATATCTCGGTCTCAGTGCGCGGGTTGATGGTGAAGGGCGTCGCCCACGCCTCCTTGGCCTGCGCCGCCGAGATGTAGTTCTCCTCCAGCATCGCCGCGATCACCAGGTCGCGGCGCTCCTTGGCGCGGTCGGCGTACCGGATCGGGTGGTAGTTGGACGGCGCGCGGGCGAGCGCAGCAAGGTAAGCCGCCTCGGCGATGGTGAGGTCGTCCATCGACTTGTTGAAGTAGTTGAGCGCTGCCTGCGCCGGGCCATAGGAGCCGAAGCCCAGGTACATCTCGTTGAGGTAGATCTCGATAATGCGGTCCTTGGCCAGCGCGCGCTCGATGCGCAGGGCCAGGATCCATTCCTTGATCTTGCGGGTGAGCGTGCCTTCCTGGGCGTTCAGGAGCGACAGGCCGGGCAATCGGGCCACCTGCTGGGTGATGGTCGATCCGCCGATGGGCCGCTTGTACTCGGCAATGTTCTTCAGGTTGGTGATCTGCGAGCGGACGATCGCCACCACGTCGACGCCCGGGTGTGAGTAGAAATTCTTGTCCTCCATGGCGATGAAGGCTTGCTTGACCACAGGCGGGATCGCCGTGATGGGCACGAACACGCGCGGCTCGCGCGCATACTCGACCAGGAGACGGCCGTCGCCGGCATAGAGGTGCGTGGTGGTCGGTGGCTCCCACGCCACCAGGTGGGCATAGGACGGCAGGTAGCGGCCGTAATGCGCGAATCCCCACAGCACGACGCCGCCGGCGGTGATGACGCCGACGAATGCGAGCGTGAGGAGCGTGGCGAGGAGGCGCAGCATCTGGGACGGGCTTTGGTCCTTGGGCTCAGTGGCCGGGAAGGTCGCGAAACACTATGACCGAAATGAGGCTCCTATATACCAAAGCGGCCCTCAAAGAATCCCGCTGGCACGAGGGGTTGCCGCGCTTTTGTGACGCGCGAACACATGATCGTCAGACCGGGTGCAGATCGAAGTAGCGATTCACCGCCCGTGTCACCGCGTCGATGACCGGCTTGCGGCCGGCAGGAGCGCGTAGGGAGCGCTCGTCGTTGGGGTTCGAGAGGTACCCTAGCTCGACCAGCACCGACGGGACATCGGGTGCTTTCAGTACCGCGAACCCGGCAAAGCGGTGGGTGTTGCGCACGAGGTGCCAGTCCTTGGCGAACTCCGGCACCAGCATGCTGGCAAAGGTGGCCGAGAGATTCATCGTCTCGCGCTGGGCGAGGCTGATGAGGATGGCGGCGACGTCGTTGGTCTGGTCGGCGAGGTCGAGGCCGCCGATGAGGTCGGCGCGGTTCTCCTTGGCGGCGAGCAACTCGGCCTCCTTGTCCGAGGCCTGCTCAGACAAGGTGTAGATCGATGCGCCGCTGATGGACGGCTGGCCGACCGAATCGGCGTGCAGCGACAGGAACAGGGCGGCGCCCACCTCGCGGGCGATGCCGACTCGGCGCTGCAGGGGGATGAAGACGTCCAATTCGCGGGTCAGGACGACCCGGTAGCGCCCGGTGGCCTCGAGGGTCTGGCGCAGCTCGCGGGCCATGGCGAGGGTGATGTCCTTCTCGCGCGAGCCGGTGGCGCCGATGGTGCCGGGGTCGACGCCGCCGTGGCCCGGATCGAGGACAATGACCGGCTTGTCGAAGCGCGCGGGCGGCGGCGGCCGTGCGACCACCTGAGGCACCGGCGCCGGCTTGGCGGTGGCGGCGCGGTTGGCGGCGAACGCCGCGGCGCCGACCGGCTTCAGGTCGACGACGAGGCGGTAGCGGGCGCCGCTTTCGGGCGGCAGGACGAAGGTGCGCGCAATCTCCACCGGCCCGGCCAAATCCAGCACCAGGCGCGAGGTGGTAGCGTCGAAACGGCCATAGCGGAAGCGCTCGATGGGCCCGAGCTTGCGTGCCTCGTCGGCCGGCGACAACGCCCACTCCACCACCGGCAGGTCGATGACCACCCGGTAGGGGCCGTCGAGCACCGAGACTGCGTAGCGGACGGATTCCGTGAGGTCGAGGACAAGCCGGGTCGCCTCGCCCTGGTCGCCCATGCGCACGCCCACGACGCTGGGGGCGGCGCTGGCGAGGCCGGCGAGGGCCATCACCCACGCAAACGTCGCGAGGCGCACGAATCGCTGCATCAACGTCACCAGAGGGACACGAGTGACGATGGGTGGGCCCGCCATGTGGTGTCCGCACCGGCGCGGACCCACCACATATACGGGAATCTGTTACGATTCAGCAACGGTATCCCCACGATTGTTGGGGACGCATCGCATTTCCGATTGTTGATCGCGTACCAGTGACCGTAAGATGAACACGCGAACCCTCGCAGCCCGTTCGATCGTTGGCGCTCTGGGCCTCAAGGAGCGAACGGCGTGGCGAGCGACAGCTAAGCCTCTGATGTAGTTGGGGTTTCTGCTGGCGCCGGCGCGCTCGAGGCATTGCGGGGCGTATTGGACCAGAAGCCGGACCGGAGTTTCCGGGAAGGGCTGCCTATCTCGCCGCCACGGCGGCCGGATGTTGGCGCTTCACGGCTTCCCTAGACCAAGACGGAACGGATTCACCCGTTCGCACGAGTCCGCTCCGTCCTCGGAGGAGCTGCCAGACCATGGCAACTCGCTTACTGATCGACGCGGCGCACCCGGAAGAAACGCGCGTCGTCGTCGTCCACGGAACCCGCCTCGAAGAATTCGACTTCGAGTCCGCCAGCCGGAAACAACTCAAGGGCAACATCTATCTCGCCAAGGTGACGCGCGTTGAGCCGTCCCTTCAAGCCGCCTTCGTAGACTACGGCGGCAATCGCCACGGCTTCCTTGCCTTCGGCGACATCCACCCCGACTACTACCAAATCCCCTACGAAGATCGGCAGGCGCTCCTGGAGGAGCGAGCCGCAGAGGACGCCGAGCGCAACGCGCGCGAGCTCGCCGCCGACGAAGGCGGTGGCGACGGGCCAAGCGACACCGGGCCGGAAGGCAACGTCGAATCGGTGGACGCCGCGCCAGAGCCGATGCCGGAGGTCGTGGGCGGCCAGGTGGCCGCACTGGTGCCCGAGGGCGCCGAGAACGGCGAGTCCGAGGGTGGCGCGCCAGCGTCGGCAGCCGAGGCAAGCGCGCCGGGCGGCGAAGGCGAGTCGCCCGAGCCGCAGCCGCCCGCCCGCGATGTCGACCTGACCGAGCTCGCCGACCAGCCCGAAACCGTGGGCGGCGACGAAACCCTCGAAGCCTACCTGCCGCGCCGGCACAGCCGCCGCTACAAGATCCAGGAGGTCATCAAGCGCCGACAGGTCCTGCTGGTGCAGGTGGTGAAGGAGGAGCGCGGCACCAAGGGTGCGGCGCTCACGACGTACCTGTCGCTGGCCGGCCGCTACTGCGTGCTGATGCCCAACACCGCGCGCGGCGGCGGCGTCTCGCGCAAGATCACCACCGCTACCGACCGCAAGCGCCTGCGCGAGATCATCGACTCGCTCGAAGTGCCGGACGGCATGGGCCTGATCGTGCGCACGGCCGGACAGCAGCGCACCAAGGCCGACATCCGCCGCGACTACGAATACCTGCTGCGCACCTGGGACAACGTGCGCGAGCTGACGCTGCAGTCGGTCGCGCCCGCCCTCGTCTACGAGGAAGCGAGCCTCATCAAGCGCTCGATCCGCGACCTCTACCGCTCCGACGTGGACGAGGTCTTCGTCGAGGGCGAGGAAGGCTACAAACAGGCCAAGAGCATCATGAAGATGCTCATGCCGAGCCACGCCAAGCGCGTGCAGCGCTACGAGGACCGCATCCCCCTCTTCCACCGCTACCAGGTGGAATCGCAGATCGACCTTATGCACAGCCCCAGGGTGCAGCTGCGCTCGGGCGGCTACATGGTCATCAACTCGACCGAGGCCCTCGTCGCCATCGATGTCAACTCCGGCCGCTCGACGCGCGAGCGCAACATCGAGGAGACGGCGACGCGCACCAATCTCGAGGCAGCGGAGGAAGTCGCGCGCCAGCTGCGCCTGCGCGACCTCGCCGGCCTGATCGTCATCGACTTCATCGACATGGGGGAAGGGCGCAACAACCGCGCCGTCGAACGCAAGCTCAAGGAGAGCCTGAAAGGCGACCGCGCCCGCATCCAGGTTGGACGCATCAGCGCATTCGGACTCTTGGAGCTATCGCGCCAGCGCTTGCGCCCCTCCCTGCTGGAGACGAGCACCAAAACCTGCCCGACGTGCGGTGGCACCGGACTCATCCGCTCGACGGAGAGCGCCGCGCTGCACGTGCTGCGCGTCATCGAGGACGAAGGCATCAAGGGCAGCTCAATGCTGACGGTGGAAGTGCCGCCCCAGGTGGCGATCTACCTGCTCAACCAGAAACGCTCCGCGCTGTCGGATCTCGAGCGCCGCTTCGGCCTCGTCGTCACCATCCTGCCGGACGCCGCATTGGTGCCGCCGGCCCATCGCATCACGCGCGAGGCACGAGCCGTTCCTGTCGGGTCGCTGCCGCGCACCGAGGCGATGGCGCTGCCGCCGGTGCGAGAGGACGAGACTGCCGCGGTCATCGCCACCGAGCGCGAGGAAGCGGAAGAGAAACAAGAGGAGGGCGAAAGCCTGGTTGCCGACGCGGGCGAGCCGCGTCCGCAGCAGCCGCGCGAGCCGGGCGAGCCGCGCGAGCGCCGCGAAGGCCAGAGTGGCGAGGGAC
>Ga0194132_10003091_pt1 | contig 30177 bp, 32 predicted proteins | sample TA2KigOf80mmetaG_FD_148612 | JGI IMG/M metagenome (GOLD analysis project Ga0194132, IMG submission 148612) | Freshwater microbial communities from Lake Tanganyika, Tanzania - TA2015054 Kigoma Offshore 80m | ecosystem: Environmental > Aquatic > Freshwater > Lake | place: Tanzania: Lake...
GATCCGCCTCAACGGCAAGGAGATGTTCACCTACGCCGTGAAGGACGCGATCTTCGGCGTGCGCACGTTCATCAGCCGCATGAGCCAGTACCTCACGCTGTATCCCGGCGACGTCCTCTGGATGGGCACCGACGGGGCCACCGAGAACATGAAGGACGGCGACGTGGTCGAGGTCGAGGTGCCGGAGATCGGCGTGTTGCGCAATCCGGTCGTGCGCGAGCGCTAGCGATGGCGGCGCGCGATCTCGACGCGGTCATCGTCGGCGCCGGGTTCGCGGGACTCTACGCGCTCCATCGCCTGCGCGGCCTCGGCTTCTCCGCGCGGGTCCTCGAGGCGGGCGAGGGCATCGGCGGCACCTGGTACTGGAACCGCTATCCGGGCGCGCGGTGCGACGTCGAGAGCATGGACTACTCCTACTCGTTCTCCGAGGAGCTGCAGCAGGAGTGGAAGTGGACGGAGCGCTACTCCGCCCAGCCCGAGATCCTGAAGTACATCAACCACGTCGCGGACCGGTTCGACCTGCGCCGGGATATCCGGCTCGCCACGCGCGTCACGTCCGCGGTGTTCGACGAGGGGACGGGGCGGTGGACGATCGAGACCGACCGCGGCGACCGTCTCAACGCGCGCGTCTGCATCATGGCCACCGGCTGTCTCTCGAGCGTGCAGGAGCCGAAATTCGAGGGGCTCGAGACGTTCCGCGGGCGCTGGTACCACACGGGGAAGTGGCCGCACGAAGGTGTCGACTTCACCGGACAGCGCGTCGGCGTCATCGGCACCGGCTCCTCCGCCATCCAGTCGATTCCGATCATCGCGCGGCAGGCGGCGCACCTCACCGTGTTCCAGCGCACGCCGAACTACAGCATGCCCGCCCACAACGCGCCGCTCGACCCCGCGTACGAGCGCCAGGTGAAGGCGGGCTACGCCGAGTTCCGCCGCCAGGCTCGCGAATCGCGCGTGGGCTTCGTCATCGCGCGCAGCGGCGACTCGGCGCTCGCCGTCTCGCCCGACGAGCGTCAGCGCGAGTACGAGCGGCGCTGGGCCCGCGGCGGGCTGGGCTTCTCCGCCTCGTACGCCGACCTGCTGACCGACCAGACCGCGAACGACACGGCGGCCGAGTTCTTTCGCGCCAAGATCCGCGCGATCGTGCGCGATCCCGCGGTGGCCGAGACGCTGGTGCCACGCGACTACCCGCTCGGCACCAAGCGCCTCTGCGTCGACACGGACTACTACGCCACGTTCAATCGCGAGAACGTCACGCTGGTGGACCTTCGCAAGACGCCGATCGAAGCGATCACGCCGGACGGGCTCCGCACGACCGAGAAGGCCTACGTGTTCGACAGCCTCGTGTTCGCCATCGGCTTCGACGCGATGACGGGCGCCCTGCTCGCGATCGACATCCGGGGCCGCGACGGTCAGCCGCTACGCAAGAAGTGGGAGGCGGGTCCGCGCACGTATCTCGGCCTCACCGTCGCGGGGTTTCCGAACCTGTTCCTCATCACCGGGCCCGGTAGCCCCTCCGTGCTGAGCAACATGATCGTGTCGATCGAGCAGCACGTGGATTGGATCGCCGACTGCCTCGTCCACCTGCGTGACGATCGGCGGCAGACGATCGAGGCGACGGTGGAGGCCGAAGACGCGTGGGTGCGGCACGTCAACGACGTCGGCCACATGACGCTCTATCCACGCGCGAACTCCTGGTACATGGGCGCGAACATCCCCGGCAAGCCGCGCATCTTCCTGCCCTACATCGGCGGCGTCGGCGTGTACCGGCAGAAGTGCGACGAGGTCGCGGCCCGGGGCTACGAGGGCTTCGTGCTCAGCTGAGGCTCGGCGAGACCGGGCCCTGGTCCCACGGAAGCGCTTGCGCCATGAGGAAGCCGATCTCCGCCGCATCGGTGAGAATCGCCCGCTGCCGTGCGTCCGGCGTGAATGGGGTGCCCTTTTCGAGGCCGAGCGGTTTCAGCATCGCGTGGAAGGCGCCGTCGCGATCGTCGATGGGCTCGTGCTCGATGATCGCGGCGAGCCGCTCCCAGTATTCGAAGCCGCGCGGCAGGGTCGTCGGGGCACTCGTCTCCGCGTTGCGGATCGGAGTCCGCGGAGGATCGTCCGCGCGCCGGTCGCCGGGACCGTCCCGCGCGAGATCGATGAAGGCGGCCGCGTAGTCATCGATCAGGCCGACCTCGTTGATGTCGACGCCGCTGGTGCGCGCGTTGGCGATTCGCACCGGGTCCAGGGTCACGGTCGGCATGGCCCACAGGTACGCCTGGGTGGCGCGCTGGATCGCTCGCCGGGCTTCGCGGATGCACGGTGCTACACTCGCGCCCGCCGATGGAGTTCCACATCAGCGAGGAGCACCGGAAGCTCCAGCACCGGGCCCGGCGTCTCGCGGCCGACTTCGCCACGCGGGCGGCGCAGCACGATCGCGACGCGACCGATCCCGTGGAGAACTACGCGGCGCTGCGCGACGCGGGCTTCTACGGGCTCAACGTGCCCGCCGAGCTCGGCGGCGCGGGCGTCGGCCTCTTCGGGTGGTCGCTCGCCGCCGAAGAGCTCGCGCAGGGCTGCGCGTCGACGGCGCTGTCGTTCAACATGCATCTCTCCGTCGTCGGCCCGGTCATGGAGAGCCCGCTCGTGGCCCGCGAGACCAAGGAACGGCTCGCGAAGATGGTCGTGCACGAGGGCAAGCTCATCGGCGGCAACTTCTCCGAGCCGACGACGTCCGGCCTCGTCGGGACCGCGGTGCCGCTCGCGCGGGCGCGGCGCGTCGACGGCGGCTATCGCATCACCGGCCGCAAGGCGTTCGCGTCGATGATCGCCGTGGCCGACTTCTGCATGGTGATGGCCCGCCCGGAGGAGACGGCGCCGCCGGCGGCGGCGATGGTACTGCTGGTGCCGCGGGACGCGACGGGAAAGCGCGTCGACAAGGTATGGGACACGCTCGGGATGCGCGCGACGCGCAGCGACGCGATGACCCTCGACGAGTGCTTCGTCTCCGACGACGCGCTGATCGTGCGCGCCGACGACATCGTGCCGTTCCGCCGTCACGGCGCGAACTGGTTCTGGGGCTCGTACACCGCCGTCTATCTGGGCATCGCGGTGGCGGCGTACAAGACGATCGCCGCCATCGTCAAGGAGCGGACGCCGCCCGGCTATGCGCAGTCGCTGGCGTATCACCCGGATGTGCGGCGGCACGTGGCGGAGATGAGCGTGGATCTCGAGGCCGCGCGCCTGCTGACGTATCACGCAGCGTGGCTCAGCGACACCGAGGGCCCCACGCCGGCGACGGTTGCAGCACTCTACCGCGCGAAGTACTTCGTCGGCGAGGCGGTGACGCGCATCACGCGCACGGCGATGACGCTCGGTGGGGCGCACGCGCTGTTCAAGACGTCACCGCTCGAGCGCCTGTTCCGCGACGGCGCGGTGGCGCCGGTGCAGTTTCCGCCGCGCGACTTCTGTCTCGCGAGCCTCGGCCTGCTCGAGCTCGGGCTCGATCCCGCCGACGTGCTGCCGCCGCTGAAGACCGACCGCCCGGACGTCGGCCCGATCGTCCGATGACTCGGAGGGGGGCTTCGCCCCCCTTCCGACGCTCCTCACCGGCTGACGCCGGTTCGTCGCTGCCTCCCCCCAACAACAGACTTGCGCCGGCGAAGCCGGCGCTCGACACTCGGGGTCATATGCGTGTCATCGACATGGAATGCAGCGTTCCGAAGCGGACGGCCGAGGACGGCGCAGCACCGCCCGCGGCGGCGGATCGGCCCGCCGGGTACGGCATGGCGAACTACGGCCGCATCTTCCGCTCCCGCGCCGGCGGCGCAGACCCACGGCCGACGGCCGAGGTCGACACGTTCGTGAAGAGGCTCGACCAGGCGGGCATCGTCCGCTCGGTGCCGTTCGGCGCGTCGAACGACGAGGTCGCGGAGCTGCTGCACGCGTATCCAGACCGGTTCATCGGGCTCGCGCGCATCAGCGGTCTCCATGGCATGCGTGGCGTGCGCGAGCTCGAGCAGCGCGTCCGCGAGCAGAAGTTCCAGGCGCTCGGCGTCTCCGCGCTGGTGGACGGGATCCCCGCGAGCGACCGCCGCTACTATCCGCTCTACGCGAAAGCCGTCGAGCTCGACATCCCCGTGCGGATCTACTCGTCGATGAACTACGCGACCGATCGGCCGTACGACCTCGGCCACCCGCGCCACCTCGACCAGGTCGCGATCGACTTTCCGGAGCTCACGCTCATCGGCGGGCTCGGCGGCTGGCCGTGGGTGAACGAGATGGTCGCGCTCGTGCGCCGCCACCCGAAGCTCCACCTGGACACGTCCGCGCACCGCGCGAAGTATCTCGGCCAGCGCGGCTCGGGCTGGGAGATGCTGCTGCAGTTCGGCAACACGCTGATCCAGGACAAGGTGCTCGTCGGTCTCTCGGCCGGCCTCGTCGGCCAGCCGCACGAGACGCTGATCCAGGAGTACCTCGCGCTGCCGCTCAAGGACGCCGTGAAGGAGAAATGGCTCTACACGAACGCGGCGCGCGTCTTCGGCCTCGCCTAGCTACGCGGGCGCCTGGAGGCGGTACACACGGGCCGCCGTGTCGTGGAACAGCGCCGCTTTCTCGGCGGCCGAGCAGCCCGACGCGATACGCTTGAACGCGTTCCACAGCACCGTGTAGCTGCAGCTCGCCTTGTCGACGGGGAAGTTCGACTCGAACATGCAGCGGTCGGCGCCGAACGTCTCGATCGTCACGTCGTAGTAGCGCCGCGTCGCGTCGGCGAGCTCCTGGCTCGACGGTGGGCGCGGCTTCTCGTGCCACCCGAAGCCGTTCATCTCCATGTTGATGCCGCCGAGCTTGGCGACGACGTTCGGACACGTGGCGAGCTCGGTGATCGACGTGCGCCACTCGGCGAACACGTCGTCCGCCGTGCCCGCGTACGCGCCGATGCCCAGCGGCCCGCCGAAGTGATCGAGGATGATCGTGGTGTCGGGAAACGCGCGCGCGAGTGCGGTGACCTCGGGGATCTGGCGGTGATAGCACCACGCTTCGAACGTCAGCCGGCGCGGTGCGAGCTGCGCGAAGCCCGCACGGAAGTCGTCGCGCTCGAAGAGCTTGGGACCGGGCTCGGTGCGATGGTTCGGGACGTTCGGATCGGGATCCCACGCACAGGCGCGGCGGATACCGCGGAACCGTCGACCGCCAGCCGCAATCTGCGCGTCGAGCACGTCGCCCACCGCCTTGCCGAGGCGTAGATCCGCGGTGCCGACGATGCCCGCGGCCACGCGCGTCTTCCCGTACAGGCCGGATGCGCTCATCGCCGCGACGCCGTTCACGAACTCGGTCTCGCCGACGGGCCGCAGCGCCTCGGGCCCGCCGGGCTTGAACATCGCGCCGCACTCGATGAACACCGTCGACACGACGTTGTGCCCGGCTCCCGTGTCGTCGAGGATCTCGTCGAGCAGGTATCGCGGCGCCACGCGCGCGGGCTGCCGGTCCCACAGGTGATGATGGGGATCGCAGATCGGCAGCGCGGGCTCGAGCGGTTCCTCGGTGGTGAGCGCGAGCCACTCGTGGTTCTTCGATCGTGTCGTCATGCCGGTGAGTATAATTCGCCCGCGCGATGTCGCGCGGAGGGGGACTGCCATGGCGGTCGAAGCGCGAGAACGGATCAAGCCGACGACGGGGACCCACATCGTGCGCGTGCAGCACGAGGGGATCGTGACCGCCGACGCCGAGCGGTCGAAGGACTTCTACTGCCGCGTGTTCGGCTGGCAGGTGCTCGAGCGGCCGGCGTTCAGAGCCGGCGGCTACTGGATCGGCACGCCCGGGATCTTCCCGCAGATCCACATCATCCAGACCGACGCGGTGCCACCCGGGCCCGGCGCGCCGATCAGCCCCGTCCACCGCCACACGGCCTTCGAGGTCGCGGACCTCGAGGCGATGAAGGCGACGCTCGAGCGCGAAGGCATCACGTACGTCGTCAACGAGCAGCCCGGCGGACGTATCCAGATGCTGTGCAACGACCCCGACGGCAACACGCTCGAGTTCCAGCAGGCGAGCTGACGATGGCCGCGCCGCGCACGCACTCGCCGACGGTCAACCGGTTGCGCCTCCGGGTGCAAGAGTGGGGCGACGCGGCCGCGCCGCCGGTCGTCTGCGTGCACGGCTACACGTCGAGCGGCGAAGCGTTCAATGCGCTCGCGCGGCGGCTGCAGGACCGCTTCCGCTTCATCGTGCCGGACGTGCGCGGCCACGGCGAGAGCGCGTGGTCGCCGGCCGGCGCGTACCAGTACGCCGATCAGGCGGGCGACCTCGCCGCGCTCGTCGATGCGCTCCGCCTCGAGCGCTTCGCGCTCATCGGCACGTCGATGGGCGGGATCATCGCGATGACGTACGCCGCCTCGCACGCGCACCGGCTCGTGGCACTCGTCCTCAACGACATCGGCCCCGACGTGGAGAGCGGCAGCGCGCGGATCACGAGCACCGTCGGCGCGCGGCCCGACAAGTTCCCGACGCTCGACGAGGCGATGGCCTGGCGCCGGGAGATGTCACCGGTGACGGCGAGCCGCCCGCTCGACGATCAGCGGGAGCTGGCGCTCGGCGTCCTGCGAGAGGACAACGGGAGCTGGGTCTGGAAGATGGACCCGGCCTATATCCGGCAGCGCGTCACGCAGGGCCCGCCGCGGCGGCCGGACTTGTGGCCGGTGCTCGCGAAGGTCCCGTGCCCGACGCTGGTCGTGTGGGGCACCGCGAGCGACGTGCTGTCGGAAGCGCAGGCGCGGCGGATGGTCGAAGCGCTGCCCCAGGGCGAGCTCGTGGCGGTGCCCGGCGTGGTGCACGCGCCGACGCTCGTCGAGCCGCCCGTGCTGGCGGCGCTCGAGCGCCTGCTCGCCGGCACCGCGACGCGCTAGCCGTTCAGCGGCGCCCGAGCTCCTCCGCCGTCTCCTCGAGCGCCTTCGCGAACTTCCGCAGCAACTCGTCGATCTCGCCTTCAGAGATGATCAGCGGCGGGCACAGCGCGACCGTGTCCTGCAGATTCCGCACGATGAGGCCGTTGGCCTGCGCGCGTGCGACGAACAGCGCGCCGGCCTTGCCGGGCGGGTCGAACGTGCCGCGCCCCGGCTTGTCCGGGACCAGCTCCATCCCGGCGACGAGCCCGACGCCTCGCACGTCGCCCACGAGCGGATGGCCGGCGAATTTCCGGACGCCGTCCTGCAGGATCGGTCCGACCCGGCGCACGTGGCCGAGCAGATCGCGCTCCTCGAAGATGTCGAGCACCTCGAGCGCCACGGCGCACGCCGCCGGGTGACCGGTGTAGGTGTAGCCGTGCGCGAACACGCCGAGCTTCTCGCTCTGCCCGACGCACGCGCGATAGATCTCCTCGGAGATCACGGTGGCCGACAGCGGCAGGTAACCCGACGTGATCGCCTTCGCCATCGTCATGATGTCCGGCGTGATCCCGAACGTCTCGCAGCCGAACATCCGCCCGGTGCGCCCGAAGCCGCAGATGACTTCGTCCGCGATCATCAGCACGTCGTGCGTGCGCAGCACCGCCTGGATCTTCTCGAAGTACGTGGCAGGCGGCACGATCACGCCGCCCGCGCCCATCACGGGCTCGGCGATGAAGGCCGCGACGGTCTCCGGATCTTCGCGCTGGATCTGCGCGTCGAGATTCTCGGCGAGGCGCGTCGCGAACTGCTCTTCGCTCTCGCCGGGCCTGGCGTATCGATAGAAGTACGGGCAGTCGGTGTGGCGCACCTGCGGAATCGGCAAGTCGAAGTCACGGTGGGACGCCGCGAGGCCGGTGAGGCTCGCCGCGACCATCGTGGTCCCGTGGTACGCGCGCTGGCGCGCGATGATCTTCTTCTTCCGCGGGCGGCCCTTCGCGTTGTTGTAGTACCAGACCAGCTTGACCGCGCTCTCGTTGGCCTCCGACCCCGAGTTGTTGAAGAACACCTTCGACATCGGCACCGGCATGAGCTTGACGAGCCGCTCGGCCAGCGTGATGGCGACGTCGTTCGCCTTGCCTCCGAACTGGTGGTAGTACGGCAGCCGGCTCAGCTGGCGAAACGCCGCCTCCGCGAGCCGGTTCTCGCCGAACCCGAGCGCGGTGCACCAGAGGCCGGCGAGCGCCTCCAGGTATTCCCGCCCGGACTCGTCGTAGACGTAGACGCCCTTGCCCCGCGCGATGACGAGCGGGCCCTCGCTTTCGTGGCGCCCGAGGTTGGTGAAGGGATGGAGCTGATAGGCGACGTCCCGGCCGCGGCTGGTGGTGGTGTCCATGAGAGGGTATCCTAGCGCCTTCCAATCGCTCACCGTGAGGTGCCTGATGCTCTACGAGCTTCGCCGCTACGACGTCGCCCCGACCAAGCTCCCCGCGCTCCTCGACCGCTTCGGCGGCTTCACCGTGCAGAAGTGGAAGGACTACGGCTTCCGCCTGATCGGCTTCTGGACGCCGATCTTCGGCGAGAAGAGCAACCAGCTCGTCTACATCTGGGCGTGGGAGAGCCTGGAGGAGCGCGCGAAGAAGATGGCGCCGTGGCGAGCCGACCCCGACCGTATCAAGAAGTGGGCGGAGACCGAGAAGGACGGCCCGCTGGTCAACCGCGTCCACAACCAGCTCATGGAGCCGACGGCGTACTCGCAGCTCGACCGCGGCGAGCCCTACGGCCCCGATGCCGCCAGCCGCAAGCCGTACCTCTTCGAGCTGCGCGAGTACCAGGCGATGCCGCAGAAGATCCAGAACATCACCGACCGCTTCGGCGGCTTCACGGTGGAGGCGTTCAAGAAGCACGGCTTCCGCCAGGTCGGCTACTGGCGCAACGTGATCGGCGCCAACGATCACCAGCTCATCTACCTGCTGGCGTGGGAGAGCATCGAGGAGCGCCTCACGAAGTTCGACACGTTCCTGAAGGATCCCGAGCGCGTCCGCGTGTTCGCGGAGAGCGAGAAGAACGGTCCGATCGTGGAGCAGGTCACGACCACGGTCCTGCGTCCCACCGCGTTTTCGCCCATGAAGTGACGAGACAGCGCCATGCGCCTCTTGCCCGCGGAAACCGCGTCGTTCCCGTCGCCGATCCCGACGCAGTTCGTCGCCAGCGACGAGTTCACTCCCGCGCCCCAGACCGAGCGGCAGAAGCGGGTCGAGGCGCGCATCAAGGCGCTGGGTGACCGGCTGGCGAAGCACCAGGGGCTGAGCCGACGCACCTTCTTCCAGACCGCGGCGGGCATGGCGGCGGCGTTCGTCGCGATGAACGACGTCTACGGTCCGATCTTCGGGGTGAGCCCCGCCGAGGCGCAGAACCCCGACATGGCGAACGAGCGCGCGAAGGGTCTCGCGGGCCAGTTCATCATGGACATGCACACGCACTTCCTGCGCGACGACACGCGGCTCGAGAACTTCGTGCGCTCGCGCGAGGCCGTCGGCAAGGCGGGCTGGAACCCGGCGCTCGCGGGCACGCCGCAGACGCTCGAGGATCTGAAGTTCGCGAACTACTTCAAGGAGATCTATTTCGACAGCGACACGAAGGTGGCGCTGATCTCGGGCTCGGGCTCCGAGGAGCCGCGCGACTGGTTCCTCACCAACGAGATGAAGGCCGACGCGCGCAAGAAGGTCAACCAGCTCACGGGCAGCCAGCGCCTGCTGTCCCACGCGATCTTCATGCCCGGCATGCCGGGGTGGATGGAGGCGGTCGACAAGGCGATCGCCGAGCTCAAGCCCGACTCGTTCAAGGGCTACACGGTCGGCGACAACACCAACAAGCAGCTCTCGAAGCATCCGTGGCGCATGGACGACGAGACGCGGCTCTATCCGTTCTACGAGAAGCTCGTGAAGGCGGGCCTCGTCAACGTGTGCGTGCACAAGGGCCTCTACAACCTCGCCACGTCGAAGCGGTTCCCGCAGCTGCTCGACCACGCCGACGTGCGCGACGTCGGGAAGGCCGCGAAGGACTGGCCGCAGCTCAACTTCATCATCTATCACTCGGCGTTCCGCTTCACCGGCGGCGAGGGCAAGCATGGCCTCGCGCAGTTCGAGCAGACCGGGCGCGTGGACTGGGTGACCGACCTCGCCGAGATCCCCGCGAAGTACGGCGTGAAGAACGTCTACGGCGACCTCGGCCAGATCTTCGCGCAGAGCACGGTCGCGGAGCCGCGCCTGTGCGCCGCGATGATGGGCACGCTCGTGAAGGGCCTCGGCGCCGATCACGTGGTGTGGGGCACGGACGCGATCTGGACCGGCGCGCCGCAGTGGCAGATCGAGGCGCTGCGCCGGCTCGAGATCCCCGAGGACATGCAGAAGACGCACGGCTTCCCGGCCCTCGGACCCGCCGACGGTCCCACCAAGCGCGCCATCTTCGGCGAGAACTCCGCGCGCCTCTACAAGTACGACCGTCAGCGACGCGCCGAGCTGACGACCGACCGCATCGCGCTCGCGAAGGCCGACTACGAGCGCGAAGGGCCGGGCCGCACCAACCTCCGCTACGGGTTCGTCGCGAAGCCGATCGCGTAACACGATCTGTTGACTTCGCCGGTGGCGTGTGGGACCGCCCCCGCCACCGGTGACGAGGCCTCCTGTCCGTCACCTTCCGGTCCGCGGATCGTCCTTTTCCGGCACGTCCCGACAGGAAGGAGACCCCGATGGCCACCCCTCCCCACATTCCTCCCTCTCGTTCCGTAACGCGACGTGACTTCCTCACCCGTGTCGGCGTCGGCGTGGGAGTGACTGCGCTCACTGTCGGCGGTGGCCGCCGACGGGCGGCCGCACAGGCTCCGACGGCGCCGTATCCCGACTGGATTCCCGCCAGCCCGAAGCCGCCGAAGCGGGGCGGCGTGCTCACCCGCGCATCGGCGTGGGATCCACCGGTGATCGACCCGCGCCACACGCAATCGGTGGGCCTGTTCCAGTTCGCCGGGCTCACGAGCAATCGCCTGCTGCGCTACTCGTTCGCCGACGAAGCGAGCGGCTACAACGACCTGAGCCTCAAGGGCGACGTCGCCGAGTCGTGGCAGGGAAGCCCGGACCAGCGCATCTGGACGTTCAAGATCCGCCGGGGCGTCAAGTGGCAGAACGTGCCACCGCTCAAGGGACGCGAGCTGGTCGCCGCCGACATCAAGTACTGCTTCGAGCAGTACGCGAAGGAGGGCGTGCAGACCTTCACGTTCCAGGAAATCGAGGCGATGGAGACGCCGGACTCGCACACCCTGCGTATCCATCTGAAGACGCCGAACGCGCTGTTCCCCCAGAACGTCGCTGAACCGGTCTCCATCATCTTCCCGCGCGAGGTGCTCGAGGAGGACGGCGACCTCAAGAAGCGCCAGATCGGGACCGGCCCCTTCATCCTGAAGGAACACACGCGGAAAGTGCGCATCGTGCTGCAGCGCAATCCCGACTACTGGGACAAGGGCCGCCCCTACGTCGACGAGTACGTCATCCTGTCCGCGCCGGACATGGCGACACGAACGGCCGCATTCCGCACGGGCCAGAGCGACTTCCTGCCGCTGCAGAGCCCGTCCGAGGTGGAAGCGGTCCGCAAGACCAACCCCAACGCGCTCGTGCAGGCGCTCACGCCATCGCTCACGACGTTCGGGCTGGCGCTGGCGCAGGATCGTCCGCCGTTCAACGACGTGCGCGTCCGCCGCGCGCTCTCGATGGCGATCGATCGGCAGAAGCAGGTCGACACGGTGTTCGAGGGGCACGGCATCGTGAGCGCGGGCGTGCCGTGGATCTACTACCAGGACTCGAAGCCGCTGCTGAAGGACCTCGGCCCGTGGTGGCAGTACCGTCCCGCCGAGGCGAAGAAGCTCCTGGCCGAGGCCGGGCATCCGAACGGCTTCGAGACGACCCTGTTCTACTACGAGTACTTTCCGCAGATGAGCTCGGCGGTGCAGCTCGTCCAGCAGGATCTCAGGAAGAACCTCAACGTCAACGTGAAGATCAGCAAGTTCGACTACACGACCTATTACGGCCGTTACGTCGAGGGCAAGTGGGACGGGATGGCGTGGGGATTCCAGTCCGGCCACGCGGTCGGCCTCGACGAGCGGACCTACGTCTACATGCACTCGAAGTCGACGAAGAACTTCTTCCGAGTCAACGATCCGGTGATCGACGAGCTGACCCTGAAGCTCCGCCAGACGCCGGACCGTGCCGAGCAGCGCGCGACGGCGAAGAAGATCGTGGAGCGGGAGTACGACCAGGCGCTGCGGTTATGGATGCCCCACGGCTCCAACTTCGTGGTCTTCCAGCCCCACCTGCGCAACGTGGCGGGCGGCGTCCTGCGCGGCACGGTCGGGTACGGCTCCCCGACCATCGCCCGGCTGTGGATCGATCGATAAGCATGGGGGGGCTCCGGGCGCCCCCAAGCCCCCCCGGCGCTCCGCGGCCCGGCAAAGCCGTGCCGCTCCGCGACTGCCGCTAGCCCTTCACGGCGCCGGTGAGTGCGGTGACGTAGTGCTCCACGAAGAACGAGTAGACGAGCGCGACGGGAATCGATCCGAGGAGGGCCCCCGCCATGAGGGGGCCCCAGTAGAACACATCGCCGCGCACGAGCTCGGTGAAGACGCCGATCGGGATCGTCTTTTGTTGCGGTGAGTGGAGGAACACGAGCGCGTAGAGGAACTCGTTCCAGGACAGCGTGAACGCGAAGATCCCGGCGGAGAGGATGCCGGGCACCGCGAGCGGGAAGCTGATGCGGACCATGGTCTGGATCCGGCTGGCCCCATCGATCCGCGCGCAGTCTTCGATCTCCCTCGGGATCGTCTTGAAGTACCCCATCAGGAGCCACGTGCAGAACGGGATGAGGAACGTCGGGTAGGTGAGGATCACCGCCCAGGGCGTGTCGCCGAGCCCGAAGGTCTTCACGACGTCGCCGAGCGGGATGAAGAGCAGGGTCGGCGGGACCAGGTACGTGATGAAGATCAGCGTCCCGAGTCCCGGCGCCCAGCGGAACTCGAGGCGCGCCAGCGCGTACCCCGCGAGCAGGCCGCAGAAGAGCGAGATCCCGGTCGAGACGGTCGCGATGAAGAGCGTGTTCCAGGCCCACTGGGCGAACATCGTCAGCTCGAACAGGTCCTGGAAGTGCTTGATGGTCGGATGCAGCGTGAAGAAGGGATTGCTCTTCACATTGTACAGCTCGGAGTCGGGCCGGATGGCGGTGATCACCATCCAGTAGAACGGGAACAGCGTCGCCCCGACCATCAGCGTGAGGGGGATGTGGAACGTGAACACGCGCTTGATGCGGCCTCCGTACTTCGGAGTCGCCATCGTCAGTCGCTCTTCCGGATGTACCAGAGCTGGAACACGATGACCGTGAGGAGGAACGGGAACAGGAAGAGCGAGATCGAGGCCCCCTGACCCAGCTTCGCCGCCCGCATCGCGATCTCGTAGGCGTAGGTCCCGAACACGTGCGTGCTGCTGTAGGGGCCGCCGCGAGTCAGGACGTAGATGAGCTGGAAGTCGGCGAAGGTCGCGATCATCGAGAAGAGCACGACCACGAGCATGATCGGCTTGATCAGCGGGAGCGTCACCCGCCAGAACCGCTGCCACGCGTTGGCGCCGTCGATCTCCGCCGCCTCGTGCAGATCGGGATTGACCGTCTGGAGGCCGGCCAGGAGCGTGATGGCGAAGAACGGCATGCCTCGCCAGACGTTCACCGCGATCAGACAGCCCATGGCCAGCACGCCGTCGCCGAGCCACAGGATCCGGTCGGAGATGATCCCGACGTTCATGAGCACCCAGTTGAACACGCTGAACGTCGCGTCGAACATCCACTGCCACGCGAGCGTGCTCAGGACCGTGGGGACGATCCAGGGCAAGAGCATGGACGCGCGCACGATGCGCTTGAACCTGAAGTGATGGTTCAGGAGCAGCGCGGCGCCCATGCCCAGCGCGAGCTTGAGGGCGGTGGCGATGAACGTGTAGATGAACGTGTTCTGGAACGCGCGCAGGAAGATCGAATCGTTCAGGTTCACCCGGAAGTTGTCGAGCCCGACGAAGTTGCCCGGGCGGCCCACCACCTTGTCGCTGACCGCGAGCCAGATGCCGAGAACGAACGGGTAGGCGATGAACAGGAGAAGGATCGCGAGCGTCGGCGCCAGCAGCACGCCCGCCAGGACGTGCTGCTTTTCGAGAAGCTCGCTCAGCCGACCCGGGCGGCGCGGGCGACGGACGTCCGGGACCGCCACCGGCACATCGGTGGCGACCGTGACGCGGGCCACTACGCGTACGCCTTCTTCAGCTCTCCTTCAGCCCACTTCACCGCGTCCTCCGCCTTCATGCCCTTGATGGCCTGCGCGTACATGTCGACGAGGATGTACTTGACGAGGGCCTCGGACGCCTTCCGGCTCGGCTGACCCGGGTAGCCAGGCCATCGCCCGTACTTCACCGACTCCTTGAAGGGCGCGAGCTTGGGATCTTTCTCCCAGAGCGGATGCTTCTCCCAGTGGGGCGTGGGGCCGACGACGTACCCGTCGTTCGCGCCCATCCACTTCTCGTACTGCGGCCGGTCCATGAACCAGCGGAGGAACTCCTTCGCCACCTGCTGATTCTTCGAGTACTTCATGATCGAGCGGCCCTGGCCGCCGATGCTGTAGAAGCGCCCGCCTGGTCCCTTCGGCATGTGCCCGTGGCCCGTGACCTTCGCGATGTCGGGGAACTGCCGCTTGGCCACGAAGTAGATGCTCGCGCCGTTGATGGTCGCGGAGCACGTTCCGGCGAGGTACGCGCGGTTGTTGCTGGAGTCGTCCCAGGCCAGTCCGCCTTCGTCGAGGCAATCCTTCCAGACGGCCACGGTGAACTTCACCGCCTCGATCGTTTCCTTGCTGTTGATGACGACCTTCCCGGCCTTGTCGATCTCGGCGCCCCCGAAGCCCCAGGTCACCGAGTAGGCCCAGTTGTTGGGGTCGCCGAGGCTGTGGCCGAAGGCTTGACCCATCGGCCGCTTCTTCTTCTTGAGCGCGATGCCGACCTTGCGCCACTCGTCCCACGTGTCGGGGAACTTGGTGGCGCCCTCTTCCTTGAACCAGTCCTCCCGGTACGCCCACGTCGAGGGCACCGAGCAGAGTGGTACCGCCTTCCAGTGCCCGCCGACGACACTGACCTTCTCGTTGTGCTCGTAGAACGCGCCGTCCCGCTTGGAGATCTCCTGGGCCAGGTCGTCGACGTCGGCGAGCCCATCGGCGTAGAGGTGCGGCCAGTTCGAGATCATCATGATGATGTCGGGGCCCGCCTTCGTCTCGATGGCCGAGGCGATCCGCGGGTTGAGATCGTTCATGTTGATCAGGTCGACGGTGACGTCGACCCCGGCCAGCTTCCCGAACTCCGTCGCGAGCCGCTTGAACTCGACGTCGGAGGCGGGAACGAAGCTCACCCATTCGAGGATGTTGAGCTTCGTGCCTTTGGGAAAGCTCGGGGGTTTCTGCGCCGCGACAATGCCCGGAATGCCGCCCGCGATGGCGGCCCCCGTTGCCGCGCCCGCCGCTCTGAGGAACGTCCGTCGATTGAGGATCGAAGCGCCGCCTGACTCTGCCATGGGTCACCCCCGCTACCGGATCGGCTCTCGACTGGGACTCAACCTCCGAAGAGGGCGCGATTATACTCCCAGCGTGATCTCCAGATCGGTCGCCGAGAACCTGACGAAGGCGTCGTGGATCCGCCGCATGTTCGAGGAAGGGGCCCGCCTCAAGCAGGAGCGCGGGCCCGACAAGATCTTCGACTTCACGCTCGGCAACCCCGAGATCGAGCCGCCGCCCGCGGTGCTCGCGGCGGCGCGGCGGGTGCTCGAGAGCAAGGAGCCGCACCTCCACGCGTACATGCCGAACGCGGGCCACCCGAAGGTCCGCGAGGCCGTCGCGAAGCGGGTGAGCGCGGCGACGGGCTTGCCGTACACCGCGAACCACATCCTCATGACCGTCGGCGCCGGTGCCGCGCTCAATACCGTGTTGAAGGCGCTGCTGAACCCGGGCGACGAGGTCATGACCGTCGCGCCGTTCTTCGTCGAGTACGTGTACTACGCGGAGAACCACGGCGGGCGTCTCGTCGTCGTCCAGCCGAAGTCAGACCTCACGCCGGACATCGCGAAGCTCGAGGCGGCGATCACGCCGAAGACGCGCGCGATCATCGTGAACTCGCCGAACAACCCGAGCGGCGTCATCTATCCGAAGTCGACCTTCGTCGAGCTCGAGGCGCTGCTCGGGCGCGCGACGCAGCCCATCGTCGTGATCAGCGACGAGCCGTACCGCGCGCTCGTCTTCGACGACGTCGAGGTGCCCGAGGTGCCGCCGCTCGTGACGCGATCGATCATCGCCACCTCCTGGTCGAAGTCGCTCGCGATCCCCGGCGAGCGCATCGGCTACCTGGCGTTCTCGCCGCGCATGCCCGAGGCCGCCGCGCTCTTCGAGGCATGCACGTTCACCAGCCGCGTGCTCGGGTTCGTGAACGCGCCGGCGCTGTGGCAATGGGTGGTGGCCGAGGTCGGCGAGCAGGTGATCGACGTCGCGCCGTATCGCGAGAAGCGCGACCTGATGTACGAGGGGCTCACGCGGATCGGGTACGAGTGCGTGAAGCCGCAGGGCGCCTTCTACGTGTTCCCGCGCACGCCGATCCCGGATGACGTGGCGTTCGTCCGCATGCTCGCCGAGGAAGGCGTGCTCACGGTGCCCGGCTCGGGCTTCGGGATGCCCGGGCACATCCGCATCTCGCTCACGGTCGAGCGCGACTCGGTCGTGCGCGCGCTGCCGGGCTTCGAGCGCGCGTTCCGCGCCGCTCGAGCCGCGAGAGCCTAGCCGTGGCCACCGGCGCCGTGGAGCCGCGCCCGTCGCTCGTGACGCTGACGCACGTGATCTGCGGCCTGCACGCCTTCAGCCTGCTCACGGGCATCGTCGGCGCGGCGACGGTCGTCGGCGCGTTCCTCACGGGGCGGCCGTCGATCATCGCGGTCGTCATCAACTACGTGAAGCGCGGCGAGACGCGCGGCACGTGGCTCGAGTCGCACTTCCGCTGGCAGATCCGGACGTTCTGGTTCGGCGTCCTGTGGGTCGGTCTGTGCCTCCTGTTCGTCGTGCTCACGCTCGGCATCGGGATCCTGATCGCGTGGATCCCGCTCGCGGTCGTGAGCCTGTGGTTCATCTACCGGATCGGCCGCGGCTGGCTCGCGCGCGTCGACCGCCGCCCGATGTACGTGTAGTCAGCGCGCCGGCCGACGAGCGGCGCTCCGTCTTCCTCTTGACCGCCTGTGGCCCTCCGTCCACATGCTCGTGCGTGAGATGGAAGCTCCCCGGCCCGTCCTGACGCGCGGGGACCAAGATCTGGCGCGCGCCGCGAGTGTAGGCCTCCACGAGCACCGCCTGGAACGCGGCGAGCCCGTTCGCGTAGTCGAAGGGGCCCGGGCCGACCGGGACGGGGACCGGGCCGTGCGGCCCGAGCACCCACTGCGGACCGTCCGCACGGCTGCCGAAGATCTGCTGGAACTGCCGCGGGACCTCGATGGGCACCGCGATGCTCATGATGCGGCACGGGTCAGTTGGCGAAGCGGAAGCCGTCCAGGAAACTCGCGTTGCCACCCGGCGCCTCGCCAAACTTGGTCTGAACAGGCCGGTACAGGATCAGCACGTCGACGTGATCGTCGTTGGCCCCCTTCGAGGCGTTGACGATCTTCGCCTCTCCGGTGTAGTCCGCCTTGGCGCCCTGCACCTCGTCCGGCCACGCCTCCTGGGCCGTGCCGATCCACGGAGAAGGGCTTCTTCGCGTCGTCGACCACCACCTGCACCGAGCCGAGCTTCTTGTAATCCGCAGGCGATATCCAGAACCGGATCTGGCATTGCTTGCCCGCCACGAGCGTGCTGCCGCCGATGCCCTGTGTGACGACGAGACGCATTCCCGTCTTCTGATCGACAAACTCCCCGGACGCGGTGATCACGTTGGCCATGTGCGCTCCCCAACCGAGATTTCCTCTTCGACGAGATTGATGACGAACGTGCCGGCGAACATCGCATGGCCTAGCTAATGACCACTGCCTAAGTAATGTCCTATTTCAGACACGCAACGGCAACGCCGAGTGTCGAAAGAAACTTCTGAGAAGCTCCGGATGTCGGGCTAACCGCCGGCGCTCGCGGCACACCGCGGTCTGGATCTTCCCGGTCGTGTCCGGCGCGAAGTTCGCGAGCCGGCCGTACTTGAGATAACTCCAGCGGAGCTCGACGGGGTTGAGATCCGGGGCGTACGGCGGCAACCACACGCCCTGGCATCGCGGATGACCGGCGAGCCAGCCCTGCACAAGGCGGTGTTTGTGCGCGCGTCCGCGATCCCACACGAGGATGACCGGGCCGCGCACGTGCCGGGCGAGATGACGGAGAAAGCGGAGGGCCTGCGGGCCGCGGATGTTGACGCGCGGGTGGAGCGCCAAGGCAAGCGTGATGGCGCGACGGCCCGGCGACACGATCACGGCCCCGATCCCCGACACCTTCTCAGGGGATCGTGCCCGCACCGGCCGCGTCGGCGGCGCGCCGCGCGGCGCCCAGGTGCGGCGCAGCACCGGCATCATCAAGAAGCCGGTCTCATCGAGGCAGACGAGATGAGCGCCGCGCGGCGGGAGTTTTTTTACCCGGGTCCAGTCGTGCGGGATCCAGGCCCGCACTCGCTGATCGTCGCGCTCCTTGGCGCGCGGTTGAGGCCGCTGTGGGCTGACGCCACACGCCCGCAGCAGTCGCCCGACATGATCCGGGTGGTAGTCGACGTTGAACTGATGGCGGATCAAGTCCACGACGCGGCGACACGTCCATAAGCTCGTGCGATAGCCCTTCGCTTCCGGCCCGGCGATCACCAGCTGCGCCAGTCGCCGCCGCTGCGCCGCGGTGAGCTTCGGCGGTCGGCCGGAGGCGGGCCGAGCGCGCAGTCCGGCGCGCCCCTGACGGCGGTGGGTCCGCTTCCATCGACGGACCGAGCGGCGATCGACCCCGAGACGGTCGGCGACGACATGAACGGGGACATCACGCTGAAGCAGGTCGATGGCGCGCAGGCGTCGCTTCTCGAGCTCAGCCGGGCTCCCCTGTGGGCGCATGTCGTCCCCCCACAGGAGAGCATAATCGCTCTAGGACATTACTTAGGCAGGAATCATTAGCTCCGCTCGGCGAAGACCTTCTGCGCCCCCCGGATCCCCGCGCCGAAGTCGACGGGCACGCCGAGCTCGGCGAGGACCTGCTCGAGCGCGGAGAGCGCGATGACGACGTCGGTCTCGGTCGCGTAGCCCATGTGGCCGATGCGGAAGATCTTGCCCTTCGTCGGCCCGCGCCCGCCGTCGATCGTGATGTCGTGCGAGGCCGCGAACGCCTCGACCACGCGGTCGGCGTCGACGCCGCGCGGCGCGAGCACGGCCGTGAGCGCGGGACTCGGCGTCGTCTTCGGGAAGAGCTCCAGGCCCAGCGCCTCGGCGCCGGCGCGCGTCGCCCGCGAGAGGCGCGTGTGGCGGCGGAACACGTTCGGGAGGCCCTCGGCATCGATCATGCGGAGCACCTCGCGGAGCCCGACCATGATCGAGACGGCCGGGGTGAAGCGCGCCTCGTTCTTCTCCGCGTACTTTCGCTCCTCGGTCAGGTCCAGGTAGAACTTCGGCAGCGTCGACCGCTTCGCCGCCGCCCACGCCTTGTCGCTCAGCGCGAGCAGGCCGAGGCCCGGCGGCAGCATCAGCCCCTTCTGCGAGGCGGAGACGACGACGTCGACACCCCACGCGTCCATCGGAAGCTCCGCGATGCCGAGGCTCGAGACGGCGTCGACGACGAGGATCGCGTCGGTCGCGCGCGTCACCTGGGCGTAGGCACGCACGTCGTGGAGCACGCCGGTCGACGACTCGCTGTGCTGGACGAGCACGGCGCGCACCGACGGATTCGCCTTCAGCGCCTGGGCGATCCGCTCGGGTGCCACGGTGTCGCCGTGCGGCGCCTCGAGCTCGACGACCTTCAGGCCGAACGCCTTGGCGATCGCGAGCCAGCGCTGCGCGAACGCGCCGGCGTTGACGACGATCACGCTGTCGCCCGCGGACAGCGTGTTGGTGACCGCGGCTTCCATGGCGCCGGTACCGGTACAGGCGGGCGTGAGCACGTCCTGGATCGTCTGCACCAGGCGCTTCAGCCCGGCGCGGATTTCGCGGAACAGCGCGTCGTACGCGGGTGTGCGGTGGTGGATCATCGGCCGCGCCATCGCGAGCAACACTTCGCTCGGCACGGGCGTCGGTCCGGGCGCCATGAGCTGATACTTTTTCATGCGTCCACTATGGGCTGACGACGAGCGGGCCGTCAAATTGGCCGGGCATGACCGGCGATCACTTGCCCCTCCGCGAGAGCCGATCGATCAGTGAAGCGCGCGGCTGCCGGACGGAACGGCCCAGCGCGGTCACGAAGATCGCGTCCATGCCTTCGGAGGCCGGCGCGAAGAACTCCACGACGGCCTGGTCGTAGAACGTGAGTCCCGACGCCCCGAACTCCTGGGCATAGGCGGCGAGATACGCGCGCCCGCCGGCGAGCCCGGCCTCGAGGTTGGCCAGCCGGTAGCCGCGCTCCCCCAGCCGCTCTCGCATCGCATCGAGCGGCGCCATGAAGAAGATGGTCGCCGCCGCGTCGCCACCGAGCGGCTGCTCGAGGGTGAGGTACGCCGCCCGGTCGCGAAACGCTCCGTGCCGGACGATCTCCAGCGCATGCTCGCCGGCGCGATACACGTAGGCGCCCGGAGCGACGTCCCCGACGGCGTTGACGATGACGAAGAGGTGGACGCTCCCAAAGGGGACGTCGGCCGGAACCGGCCGCGTGGCCGCCCACAACGCGGTGGCGAGCTCCGCCGCCGTGATGGGATCGTGCGAGAACTGGCGCGTCGAGCCGCGCCGCTGAATCGTGTCGCTCAGCGCGCGGCCCGCGCGCGTGCGCGGAGACGGGAGCGGCACCATCGGGCCGGCACCACGCGGTCGCGTCGCGATCGTCCGCGACGCGCGCCACGCCGTCAGGTCGGCGGGTCGCGCGAGCTTCGAGGTGTCGACCATCGCGCGGAGCGCCGGGTAGTCGACCTCGGCCGATGACAGCGGCAGCGTCGCGTGGCTGATCGCGGGCAGCGGCCCGGGATCCGGCGCCCGCGTCCCGCGCGGTCCGAGCGCGACGAGCTCCAGCGTCGTTTCGTGCCGGCCGTCGACGCCGAGGACGTGATTCACCTCGTCGTCGACGAAGCCCGTGACCAGGAACGGCGCGAGGCTGATCGCGTTGCCGGCCGCCAGCACGTTGGCGAGCATGGTGCCCGCGTCCCAGAACAGGTGGCGGAAGCCCCGCGCCTGGTACTTCCACGTGTTGCGCCAGTAGATCGCCGTGAGGATCAGCACCGCCGCACGGCCGCGGAGGTTGTCGTCGAGCGCCGCGTGCGCGAGCGGCCCCCGAACGTCCACATCGCGCAGCCGGCGCAGCGTGAAGTCGCCGGGGCAGAAGTGATAGAGCCCAGGCGCGAGGCCGCGCACGCCGCCGGCGGCGACGTAGACCTCGGTCTGGTACAGCGCGCCCGTCGACGCGGCCGCGCGAAAGAGCACCTCGACGCCCTGCGCGTAGACCTTCTTCCTGGTGACGCCCGCGCTCAGATAGAGGGCCGCGGCGAGGCGCGCGAGGTCGAGCTCGGCGTTCCCGTCACGGGCCGCCGCGATCGCGATCAGCGTGTCGGTGTCGACGGGATCGAACGTGCGCGGCAGCTCGACCGCGGGAACGTCGGTGTAGACCTTGAACGGAAACGGCTTGATGTCCCAGTCGAGCGTGTGGCCGCTCGAACGCACGGAGTACGGCGTGTGCGCCGTGAGGTCGTGGAACTCCCGCGCGTTCACACGAACCGATAGGGAGGACGAAAGATCCCGTGCTCGGTGATGATCGCGGTGATCAGCGCCGCGGGCGTCACGTCGAACGCCGGGTTGTAGACCGGCGAGTCCTCGGGCGCGGTCTGGTGCGCGCCGGTGCGGCGCACCTCGCTTGCGTCACGCTCCTCGATCGGGATCTCGCGCCCCGACGCGAGGCTCGCGTCGATCGTCGAGAACGGCGCCGCCACGTAGAACGGGACCCTGTGATGCTGCGCGAGGACGGCGACCGCGTACGTGCCGATCTTGTTGGCGGTGTCGCCGTTGGCGGCGATGCGGTCCGCGCCCGTGACCACCATGTCGACTTCGCCCTGCGCCATGACCGAGCCCGCGGCGACGTCCGGAATCAGCCGATGCGGAATGCCCTCGTACACCATCTCCCACGCGGTGAGGCGCGAGCCCTGCATGACCGGCCGCGTCTCGTCGACCCACACCAGTGCCACCTTGCCGCGCTCGTGCGCGGCGCGGATGACGCCGAGGGCGGTGCCGTAGCCCGCGGTCGCGAGCGCGCCCGCGTTGCAGTGCGTGAGGATGCGCGCCCCGTCCGGCACGAGCGCCACGCCGTGCGCGCCCATCGCGCGGTTCGCGGCGATGTCCTCGGCGCGGATCGTCTCCGCTTCCGCGAGGAGTCGCGCGCGCACGGCCTCGGGGGACTGGCCGGCGAGCCCGAGCGCGGTGCGACGCATCCGCTCCAGGGCCCAGAAGAGGTTGACCGCCGTCGGGCGCGTCGCCGCGAGGCCCTTGATCGCGGTCTCAAGATCGGCGGCCAGCGCGTCGTACGTCTTCGCGTGACTCTCGCGCGCCGCGAGGACGACGCCGTACGCCGCGGCGACGCCGATCGCCGGGGCGCCCCGCACGACGAGCGTGCGGATCCCGTCGGCGACGTCTTCCCAGCGCGCGTAGTGGCGGACCACCTCGCGGAGCGGGAGCAGCGTCTGGTCGAGGAGCTCGAGACGATCGTGCGCCCAGCGGACGGGCTCGATCGGCATCGCTTACAGCGTCCCGGGATAGATCTCGATCGTGATCCTGGGACGGACGCCGTCGGCGTCGAGGCGGAAGTTGTAGGTGCGGTCGCCGTGGAGCTGCCCGTCGAGCGTCACGCCACCGTCGCGCACGCGCCCGCGCAGCCACGCGCCGAGCGCCTGTCCGAAGCCGAGCACGCGACCGCCGATGTGGAAGCCGCCGTCCTCCATGCGGACGTTGACGCCGGCGTCGAAGGGCCGGGGCGCGAGCGGACGCGCCGCGGGATCCAGCGTGAGATGCTCGGCGGCCGCCGGCGTTGCGCACATGAGCACCGCCGCGACGAGGGCGGCGGCGAGGCGCACGCGCACGGGCACGAGGGCCTCAGGCCGTGCGGTCGCCATCGGGCGTCTCCCCGGGCTGCTCGCTGGCGAGCAGCCGGTCGTAGCGCGCGAGCGTGCTCCGGAGCTCCTCCACGAGCTGGCGGCGTATCCGCTTGAGCGACGAGAGCTCGGCCTTGAGCCGCGCCTCTTCGGCCCGCGTCGCCTCGGCGATCTTCTCGCCGCGCATCTCCGCGTCGCGCACGATCATCTCCGCCTCGCGCTTGGCCGCCTGCTTCATCTCCTCGGTGAGGCGGTGCGTGGTGACCAGCGTCTCCTGGAGCGTGCGCTCGTGCTCCGTGATGTTGCGCGAGCGCTCCTCGAGCACGGCGAGCTGTTCCTTGAGGAGCGCGTTCTCCTTCACCACCGACTCGTAGTCCTCGGCGACGTCTTCGAGGAACGCCTCCACCTCCTGACGGTCGAGACCGCGGAACCGCGCCGTGAACTGTTGCTGTCGGATGTCGAGGGCACTGATGCGCATCGGGACCTCCGGCGACTACCTCAGGCCGTCCGCCATCTCGCGAAGCCAGCCGAGCAGCACGGATTGCGCGAGCCACAGCACGAGGATCACCACCATCGGCGAGATGTCGAGGCCCCCGAGGTCGGGCAGACGATGGCGAAGGGGACGCAGGATGGGCTCGGTCACCCGGTAGAGGAACCGCACGATCGGGTTGGACGGATCGGGGCTGACCCAGGAGATGACCGCGCGGACGATGATGAGGATGATGTAGAGCTGGATCGCGAGGTGGAGCACGTCCGTGATCCACAGGAGGAGTGTCGACATCAGGCGGGGCCGCGCCCCAGCTCGCGCGAGCGCAGCGTCGCCCGCTCCACCGCCTTGATGAACGTGGTGCGGATCCCGCCCTCCTCGAGCGCGGCGATGCCGGTGATCGACGTCCCGCCGGGCGAGCTCACCATGTCCTTCAGCGAGCCCGGATGCACGCCCGTCTCGAGCAGCAGCTTCGCCGCGCCCAGCACCGTCTGCGTGGCGAGCGTCATCGCCGTCGCGCGGTCGAGGCCCATCTTCACCCCGCCGTCGGCGAGCGACTCGATGACGACGGCGACGTACGCCGGCCCGGATCCCGACAGGCCGGTCACTGCGTCCATCAGCTCCTCGTCGAGGACGACGACCTTGCCGACGGCGCCGAAGATCTCTTCCGCGGTCTCGAGATCACCGGCCTCGAGCCCTTTCGCCTTCGCGATGGCCGTGGCGCCCTCGAGCACGAGCGCGGGCGCGTTCGGCATCACGCGGATCAGGCGGATGTCCTTGGCGACCGCGCCGAGGATCGTCGCGGTCGCGACACCAGCCGCGACCGAGATCACGAGCTGCCGCCGCGACAGCGACGAGGCGATCTCCTTGAGGACGGGCGTCATGATCTGCGGCTTGACCGCGAGGAGCACGACGTCGGACTCGCGCACGAGCTCCATGTTGTCCTTGGCCACGCGAATGCCGTAGCGGCGATCGAGGTCGGCGAGCCGGTCCGCGCGCGAGTCGGCGGCCATCATCATGTCGGCCGTGACGACGCTCGCCTCCACGAGGCCCTTCACGAGCGCCTCGCCCATGTTCCCGCAGCCGACGAACCCGATCCGCTTGCCCTTGACGCTCATGCCGCAGCTCTCGGCGGCCGGGGGCCGAAGATGGCGGTGCCCACGCGCACCATCGTGGCGCCTTCCTCCACCGCCACCTCGAAGTCGCCGCTCATGCCCATCGACAGTTCGCCGAGGCCGTGGCGCTCGGCCAGCGCGCGCAGCGCGCGGAACGCGGGCCGCGACTCTTCGGGGCGCTCGACGGCGGGCGGAATCGCCATGAGCCCGCGCACCTTCAGATGCGCCATGCCGCCGATCGCGTCGAGCGCGGCGGCGACGGCGTCGGGGGCGAAGCCGCTCTTGCTGGGCTCGTTGCCCACGTTGACCTCGAGGAGCACGTCGACGGGGCGGCCGGCGCCTGCCGCACGGCGCTCGCACTCGCGCGCGACCTCGAGCCGATCGATCGACTGGATCACGTCGAACAGCGCGAGCGCGTCCTTCACCTTGTTGGTCTGCAGGTGCCCGATGAGGTGCCAGGGCACCGGGCGGCCGAGCGTGGCGATCTTCGCCTTCGCTTCCTGCACGCGGTTCTCGCCGAGCGCCACGACCCCGGCCTCGATCGCCTCGCGGATGCGCTCGGCCTCGACGGTCTTCGAGACGGCGATCAGGAGGACGTCGTCCGCCCGCCGTCCCGCGCGCTCGGCCGCCGCGGCGATCCGCTCGCGCACGCGCATGAGTCCCGCGCGGATGTCGTGCATGGGAGCGATTCTAGCATTACGGGAGCGCGGCGACGGTGACGAGACGGCCGCGGTCGCCCTTGCGATACGAGTACAGGACGTCGCGGTGGCAGGCCGTGCAGAGGCGCGCGTTCTCGATGCGCGCCGGATCGACGCCGGCGCGCGCGAGCAGGTCTTCGTTGGCGCGCCAGAGGTCGAGCATCACGTGCCCGGGCCGGACCGGCGTCGCCCATCGCTCCCAGAGATCGGGGAACGTCGCGCTCAGCTCGCGCGTCACCGGCTCGTCGACTTCGTAGCAGCAGGGCCCGATCGAGGGCGCGATGGTGACGCGCAATCGTTCCGGCCGCGCGCCGAGCGCGCGCAGCGCGGCCACCGCCGTTCCCGGCACGTCGCGCACGGTCCCGCGCCATCCGGCGTGCGACACGGACAGCGCGCCGGCGGTGTCGTCGATCAGCGTGATCGCGAGGCAGTCGGCGGTGAAGATCGCGAGCCCGACGCCGCGCGTGTCGGTGACGAGCACGTCCGCGCCGTCGCGGAACGGGCCCCCGCGCTCGCCGACGCGCGCGACGGTGTTGCCGTGCACCTGCTTCGCCCACGCGAGCCGGGTGTAGTCGAGTCCGGCGCTCTTCAAGATCTCGCTCGCCCCGTCGTTGAACGGCCCGGTCGCGAGATGCGACGGTGTCACGCCAGGACAGTGGCGCGTGGTGGTGAGATGCGGAATGCCGGCGCGGTCGAGCGAAGGAAAGGTGTAGTGAGTCTGCGGCCGGCCGTGCGCGATCAGAGCTAATTAGTTCTTGGGCGTGGCGGGTCTCGGCTTGTCGAGCACGAACGGCTTCTCGGGAATGGTCGTCTTGCTGATGACCGTGCCATCCGGCTTTCTGATCCAGATTCTGATGCGGTCCTGGTGCATCCGCCCCTCCTATGCCGCTCTCTCGACCAAGAGTACCGCAGACGCGATGAAGCGGCTATTCGCAAACACGCGGAAATCGTAGCGTCCAGGACGCTCGAACGGAATCGAAGGCAGCTCGAACCCGACGTCGTACGCGTCCATTCGATCGGCGATCACACTGACGGTTTCACCCTCAGCGATGGTCCGCTCGTCTTCGAGACGGATGACCTCCATCCGCATCGCATACGCCCCGGCCACGTCGGTGATTTGCACGTAGAGTTCCAAGCCACGGCGGTAGTCGAATGGGAACTGCGACGAGGTCAGCCGGCCCAGCGTTCCGACCAGCGTGATCTTGGTCGTCCCCACTTCCGCGATGATCCGCTCGCACAGCAGGATCGCCTTGAGAACCGGATGCGGAGGCTCGGGCTCGGCGTTCTGCGCGCTCTGGATCGCCATGGGTCCGCCTGCGCGCACTGTGACGTCCGATCCTGCCTGCGGTCAACGTGCAAAGATTGATACCGGCCCCGTAACTACCGGCGGCCCCCGCAGCGGAGTTATTCACATCTATCGGCAGCGTGTTTTGGTTCGTCCAGAGCGCCCTCTGGAATTAAACGCGAATTCACATCTCTTGCTACTTTCCCGAACGCGCGTGCTCAACGCCGCCGCCCGGCAATCGGCCGACGACTCCCTGGGACGTCGCCGCCTTCGGCGCCTTAGTCGGCCTGGCGCCGGAGGAACGCCGGGACGTCCAGGTCGTCGTTCGGGTCGTCGATCGGCTCGAAGCCCTCGATGCGCGCCTCCGTCGCGCGGCGGCGCCACGCGCTCGCGCCGGCGCCCGCGCCGGCGACGGGGCGCGCGGCGGGCCGCGAGATCTCGACGACCTTGCCTGGCAGCACGGACGTGACTGGCGCCGCGAGCTTCTTCTCGACGAAGCCCGTCGCGATCACCGTGATGCGGATCTCGTCGTGGAGCGACGGGTCGACGACCGCGCCGAAGATGATGTTCGCGTCGTCGTGCGCGGCCTCGTGCACGATGCGCGCGGCCTCCTCGACCTCGTGGATCGACATGTCGAGGCCGCCCGTGAAGTTGATGAGGATCCCCTGCGCACCGTCGATCGACGTGTCGTCGAGCAGCGGGCTCGCGATCGCCTTGTGCGCGGCGTCGATCGCGCGATGCTCGCCGTGCCCGATGCCCGTGCCCATCATCGCCATGCCCATGCCCGCCATGATCGTGCGGACGTCGGCGAAGTCGAGGTTGATGAGGCCCGGGACGAGGATCAGATCCGAGATGCCCTGCACGGCCTGCTGGAGCACGGTGTCGGCGACCTTGAACGCTTCGACGAGCGGCGTGCCGCGATCGACGACGGCGAGCAGGCGCTGGTTCGGAATGGTGATCAGCGTGTCGACGACGGGACGCAGCGCTTCGAGCCCGAAGTCGGCCTGGCGCTGGCGCGTCTTGCCCTCGAACGTGAACGGCTTGGTCACGACCGCGACGGTGAGGATCCCGAGATCCTTCGCGAGCGACGCGACGACCGGCGCCGCGCCGGTCCCGGTGCCGCCGCCGAGCCCGGCGGTGATGAACACCATGTCCGCGCCCTTCAGGAGGCGCGTGATCTCCTCGGGATCCTCGAGCGCCGCGTTGCGCCCGACGTCCGGGTTCGAGCCGGCGCCGAGACCGCCGGTCAGCCTCGTGCCGAGCTGGATCTTCGTCGGCGCGGGCGACGCGCGGAGCGCCTGGATGTCGGTGTTGCCGACGATGAACTCGACGCCCGTGAACTGCGCGGCCATCATCCGGCTCACGGCGTTGCCGCCGCCGCCGCCGAGGCCGATCACCTTGATCTTCGCCACGGGCTCGTGCTCCTCCAGCTCGAACAGCGGCCGCCGTTTGTCCATCGCCTCTCCTTTTGTCAAAACATTCCGCCGAGCCATGCCGCCGCCCGTTTCAAGACGCCCGTTTCCGTCGTACCGTTGATCGCGCGCGGTGCGTGCCGCGAGCCGTAGAGCGCCAGACCGACCGCCGTCGAGTGGATGGGCGAGCGCACGATGTCCGAGAGGCCGCCGACGTCGTCCGGCATCCCGCGGCGCACGGGCAGCGAGAACACCGCCTCCGCCACTTCGGGCATGCCTTCGAGGATCGAGGTCCCGCCCGTCACCACGACGCCGGAGGTCGCCGCGTCCTCGAACCCCGCCTTGGTGAGGTCCTTCGCGACGAGCCGGAAGATCTCCTCCACGCGCGGCTGGATGATCTCGGAGAGCACCTGGCGCGAGAGCTCACGCGGCTTGCGCCCGCCGACCGACGGGACGTCCACGGTCTCCTGCGCGGGCACGCGCGCGGTCAGCGCACAGCCGTAGCGCTTCTTCAGCTCTTCCGCCTCCGCGACGGGCGTGCGCAGGCCGACGGCGATGTCGTTGGTGATGTGATCGCCGCCGAGCGGCAGCACCGCGGTGTGCCAGACGGCGCCTTCGCGGAACAGCGCCACGTTCGTCGTGCCGCCGCCGATCTCGACGAGCAGCACGCCGAGCTCCTGCTCGTCCGCCGAGAGCACGGCCTCCGCGGAGGCGATCGACTCGAGCACGATGTCGTCCACCGCGAGCCCCGCGCGGTTCACGGACCGCACGACGTTCTGCACGGACGTGATCGCGCCGGTCACGATGTGGCACTCGACCTCGAGGCGGACGCCGGACATGCCGACGGGCTCACGGACGCCGTCCTGGTCGTCGACGACGAACGTCTGCGGCAGCACGTGGATGATCTCGCGGTCCTGCGGCAGGTTGATCGCGCGCGCGGCTTCGACGACACGCTCGACGTCCTGGTCGCTCACCTCGCGATCGCGCCCGGAGACGCCGACCACGCCGCGGCTGTTCAGCCCGCGGATGTGGCCGCCCGCGACGCCGGCGTAGACGCCGGCGACTTCGACGCCGGCCATGTGCTCCGCCTCGGCGACGGCCTGCTTGATCGCCTCGACCGTGAAGTCGATGTTGACGACCACGCCGCGCCTGAGCCCGCGCGACGGCGCGCTGCCCACGCCGACGATGTCGATCCCGTTGAGGTGGGGCGCGGCGACGATCGCGCAGATCTTGGTGGTGCCGACGTCGAGGCCGACGATAAGGTCTTGCGTGCGCGCGCGATTGATGGCTATCGCCCTCCCTGGAGCACGACCTGGTCGCGGAATCTGAGGTCGACCATGCGAATGCCGCCCGCGCGCGTCCCCGTCTGCGCGAGCACGCCCTCGAGGCGTGCGAGCCGCTCGTCCCACTCGTCGGCGCCGAGCCGCACCTCGATGCCGCCGACCATGTAGAGCACGGGGCCGTCGGCCTGGCTCACGTCGATCTCGGAGATCTCGGCGGCGAGCGTGCTGCCGCTGCGCAGCAGCGCGCGGATGAGCCGGATCGCGTCGCGCGCCCGTCCGCTCGGCGCGGTCTTGATGCCGAGCAGCTCGGCCTCGCTGAGCCCGCTGATGATCGGCGCCGGCGGCGTCACGGCCTGCGGCTCGCGGCCGAGCACGTGGCCGCGCTCGTCGATCCAGTGCAGCCGCCCGGCGTGCACGAGCGTGAACGGCCGCCGCTCTTCGACGACGATGGTGACGCGATCCGGCAGCTCGCGGATCACCTCCGCGCGCTCGACTTCGGCCAGCGTCTCGACGCCGCGCTCGATCGTCCGCGGGTCGAGGAGGAAGAGGCTCCGGCCCGGCGGAATCGCGGCCGCGTGGAGAATGCGCTCCGCCGTCAGGTGCTGGGTCCCCTTGACCTCGACGTGCTGGACGGCGAAGCGCGGCGAGGTCAAAAGCCACGCGCCCGCGCCGGCGAGTGCCGCCAGCGCGGCCGCGGCGAGCAGCGCCACGG